>VOFB01004158.1_pt1 | contig 28632 bp, 57 predicted proteins | sample 5384141 | NCBI WGS metagenome assembly VOFB01 (sample SAMN12384721, study PRJNA508395) | human gut metagenome | isolation source: healthy gut A | host: Homo sapiens | reverse complement strand
CAGATCGGCGCGCCGGAGCTGATGCCGGCTGTGATGATGGCGGTTGCTTCCCCTGATAACGCTGTTCACCACGGTGTATAAGGTGAACGGCGTGCTGTTCGGCTTCAGGGATTATGATATGACCATGGCTCTGCCGGTGCCGACGGCCGTGGTCGTGGCCGTTCGCCTTTCGCAGCTTTTATCTGATGGACCTCGGCTTTTCGGCGATGGTGCTGCTGCCGTCCGGGATTGTGTATGCGGTGCTGAACGCCCCGCCCTGGTGGTTTTATCCGCTGATGCCGGTTCTGCTGCTTTTCGTGCCGATGGTGCCGGATGATCCTTGCGTTGGCGGCCGGTTCGCTGATTACCCTGATCTCCTCCCGCTTCCGCCGCACCAGCCTGATTAACCTCTTGCTGACGGTGGCGCTGGTGATCGGCCTGATGGCGCTGTCCACCGGTCTGCCGGCAGGCGGGGGAGTGGAACGGAGAGGACTTGTCCCGGCTGGCCGAAATGCTATCCGGCGCGGTGTACGGTCTGTATCCTCCGGTTCGCCTGTATACCGACGCCCTGTGCGGGGGAATCTGCTCTCCCCTGCTGTTTGTGCTGCTGTCGGCCGCGCTGTTCGCGGGCTTTTTTGTGTGCTGATCGGCCGGTTTTTACAAGAGTCTCAACACCGCGCTCACCACCAGCCGCGCCTCCTCCCGCTTCCGGATGAAGGCGCTGAAGGTATCCACCCCGCTGAACGCGCTGTATAAGCGGGAGCTGCGGCGGTACTTTTCTTCTCCGCTGTATGTGATGAACACCGCAATCGGGATGATTCTGGCCGTTCTGGCGAGCGGCGCGCTGCTGTTCATGGGTGCCGCCAAGGTGGAACAGCTGCTGGAAATTCCGGGGCTTGCCGCGCTGGCCGGCGATTTCGCGCCTTGCTCTTTCCATGCTGGTGGGGATGTCCTGCACCACCATGTGTTCCGTCTCGCTGGAGGGGAGCCGTCTCTCTGGCTGGCCAAGTCCCTGCCGGTCACGCCCATGCTGGTGTTCGGCAGTAAGATTCTGGTCAATCTGACGGTGACGGTCCCGCTTTCCTGCTTTGCAGCGGAATGATCGCTCTGGCTCTGCCACTGACCGGTGTGCAGCTTTGTTTTCCTCTTCCTCACGCCGGGGCTGGCCTTCGCCCTGCTGATGGCGGCGGCCGGGCTGCTGATAAACCTGTATCTTCCCAATCTGACCTGGACGAATGAAGCGCAGGTCATCAAGCAGAGCGTCCCCTCCTTCCTCTGCGTAATGGGAGGAATGCTTCCCCTTCTCGGGATTGCGGCGGTGGCGGCCTGCCCTGCCGGAATGCCCCGCCGCGTCGGGGTGACCGGCGCGGTTCTTCTGGCGGCGCTGGGGGGTTTCTCCTGCTGCGGACGCAGGGCGTGCGGCTGTACCGTGAGCTGAACTGACCGGGGAGCGGTTGCCTTTTTTTCCGGCCAATCGAATATACTGAATAGAAAGCGGCCGGAAGGCCGCGGCTTTCGCAAAGGAATGAAAAATTACTATGCCGTTTAAGAAGTTTTTGAGGCCGGACAGATCGTGGAACCCACGGGGCCGGGGAGAAGTGCGGTGCAGCCGTGGTGCGATTCCCCGGCGTTCCTCGCCCGGTTCACCACCCTGTATTACGACGAGGGAAAACGCCGGTCGGGTGAAGGCCCGCCCCCCATCAGAATATCGTGCTGATGACGCTGGAGGGCGGACCAGCGCGCAGGAAGCGTCGGTGCTTCGGGGCCGTGTCCTGTATCTCAACCGGGCGGACGTGCAAGCCGGAAGGGTCGTATTTTATTCAGGATCTGATCGGCCTGCGGGTGCTGGACGCGGACAGCGGCGCAGTGGCGTCCTTCGGACGTCAGCGCGACCGGCGCGAACGACGTGCATATCCGCACGCCGCAGGGGGAACGCCTCGATCCCGCCGCCGTCGGTGGTGATCGATACCGACGTGGCGGACGGCGTGATGAAAATCCGGCCGATCAAAGGGATGTTTGACGATGAGATTTGATCTGATGACCCTGTTCCCGGAAATGTGCGAAACGGTGCTGGGGAAAGCATCCTCGGCCGGGCGCAGAACAAGGGCGTGCTGGAGGTGCATACCCACCAGATCCGGATTATACCCTGAACAAGCAGAAACAGGTGGACGATTATCCCTATGGCGGCGGGATGGGGATGGTGATGTACGCCCAGCCTATTGCGGATTGCTTCCGCGCGGTCTGCGAGCAGGTGGGGAGCGCCCGCATCTGATTTACATGTCTCCGCAGGGGGAGACGCTGACGCAGCGAAAAGCGCTCGAATTATCGAAAAACCGCATATTTGCGTGCTGTGCGGGCATTATGAAGGGGTAGACGAACGGGTGCTGGACGCTGGTGGACGAACAGATTTCCATCGGCGACTATGTGCTCACCGGCGGGGAACTGCCCGCGCTGGTGATGCTGGACTGTATCGCCCGGATGGTTCCCGGCGTGCTTTCCGACGACGTCTGTTTCACCGAGGAAAGCCATTTTTCCGGCCTTCTGGAATATCCGCAGTATACCCGGCCCGCCGTCTGGGAGGGACGGGAGGTGCCGGAGATTCTGTTGTCCGGCCACCATGCCAACATCACGAAATGGCGGCGGAGCAGTCCCTCCTGCGTACCCTTCGCCGTCGTCCGGATCTGCTGGAATCGGCGGAGCTGACCGAAAAGGAACGGGCATTTCTGGCGGCGCAGGCGGAGAAACGGGCGCCGAATAGAAAGGCTTTGATTTCCGTTACAAAAAGATTATCCCTGCAATTGGAACGTTTTTTGCTGTTTTTCTCCTGCTTTCATGCCGGTATTTGTCCCGCTTTGTTTTCTCCTTCGTTTTTAGTTACTAAAAGTTATGAACAGCGCTGACAGAATTTACAAACGCAGGGTTGACGAAACCCGGAAAATAGGGCAGGAATCCAAAAATGCGACATTTTCCGGAGTTGGGCAAAATCCGATTGACGGAAAAACGATTTGTGATATAATAACGGTATTCTGATGCAGGTAGAGCATGTAGACAGGTAATACACAGTTTTTTGCCGCGCCCGCGTCGTCCGGTCTTCCACCGGACAAGACGGGCGCTTGAGTTGGAGGGAGATTGCTCATGTATGTAAAAAGACGTTTTGGTACAGAATCAGGTTGGCCTTCACGCCCGTCCCGCGACTTTTTTTATCCAGAAGGCGAATGAATTCAAATCCTCCATCTGGGTGGAAAAGGAAGAGCGCCGCGTCAACGCGAAGAGCCTGCTGGGCGTTCTGTCCTTGGGGATTGTCGGCGGCACCAACATCCGCATCATCGCCGACGGCGCCGATGAGGAAGCCGCGGTGGATGGGCTGGTCAGTCTGGTGCAGTCCGGTTTTGCCGAATAAACGGCGGACCGTCCGGCAAAGATCGTACATCGGCATCCATGAGCGCAGCCGCAGCAGCGGCTGCGTTTTTTGCTATCGGGGAAACGGCGGCGCCGCTGGAAATCGGAAAAAGCCTCCGGGGAGAGAAAGGCGAAGGACGCAGTATGGATCATCGAACGGAAAAAGTAAAGGAACTCGCCGGCAGGCGATGGCGCTTCCTCTCCTGCCCGGCGTGTATATTATGAAGGACGCGCAGAACGCCATTATTTATATCGGCAAGGCCAAGGCGCTGAAAAACCGGGTCAGCCAGTATTTCGGTTCGGACACCAACCATCCCGAGAAGGTTCGCCGGATGGTCTCCCATGTGACCATTTTCGACTACATTGTGACCGACAGCGAATTTGAGGCGCTGGTGCTGGAATGCTCCTTTATCAAACAGTATAACCCGAAGTATAACATCCTGCTCAAGGACGCGAAAGGCTACCACTATGTCCGGATTTCCCGCGCCCCCCTTCTCCCGCATTGCGATCGCCCGGATGAAGCTGGACGACGGTGCCCGGTATATGGGGCCTTTCGTCAGCAGCTTCACCGTGCAGGAGGCGGTGGACGAGGCCTGCCGGGTGTTCCAGCTCCCCACCTGCAATCGAACCTTTGTGAAGGGAAACGGGAGCGCCCCTGCCTCAACCATTATATCCAGCAGTGTTGCGCCCCTGTACCGGCCGGGTGAAGGAGAGCGACTACAACGAGCGTCTGAATCAGGCGCTGGAGTTCCTGACGCAGGGCAGCGAGCAGATGCTGAAAACCCTGCGCGCCCGGATGGAGGAAGCCGCCGAAAATCTGGAATTTGAGAAGGCGGCGCGGCTGCGGAGACCGTATCCACGCCATTGAACGGCTGGGGCAGAAGCAGAAGGTGGTCATGTCCCGCATTCAGGAACAGGACGTGATCGCTCTGGCGGAGGGCGTGGAGGATATCTGTTTCGAGGTGTTCAGCTTTCGGGGCGGACGGCTGGCCGACCGGGAGGATTTCCTGGTGGACAGCATGGACCGGGACGCCGGACTGCCGGCGGCGCGGGCGGAATTCCTCCGCCGGTATTATTCGATGCGGGAGCATGTGCCTCCTCAGATTACGGTGGACGGCGAGATCGAGGACGGCGAGCTTCTGGAACGCTGGCTGACCGAAAAAGCCGGACGGCGGGTGCGCGTTGTCCAGCCGCAGAAGGGCGAACAGGCCCAGTTGGTGGAAATGTGCCGCAACAACGCGGCGGAGCGGATCGCCCGGAAACCGGCATGGCCGGACGGGACGCCGCCGCGCTGGACGAGCTGGCCCGGCTGCTGGGCCTCCCCGAACCGCCCGCATATATCGAAAGCTACGATATTTCCAATACCGGCGGCAGCGACAACGTCGCCGGTATGGTGGTGTTTGAAAACGGAAAGCCCCTGAAGTCCGCCTACCGCCGCTTTCTTATCAAAACGGTGGAGGGCAGGACGACTACGGCTCGATGCGGGAGGGTTTATTACCCGCCGTCTGAACGAATACGAGCAGCATAAGGAGGAGGGGCCGGCTTTGGCCGTCTGCCGATCTGATCCTGCTGGACGGCGGCCGGGGTCATGTGTCGGCCGTGCGGCCGGTGGTTTTGCCTCCTTTGGGCTGGCCGTCCCGGTGTTCGGTATGGTGAAGGACGATCACCACCGCACCCGCGCCATTGCGGCGGACGGCGGCGAGATATCCATCAACGCCCGCCGCTCGGCGTTTACTCTGATCTCTTCCATTCAGGAGGAGGTGCACCGCTGGGCGATCACCTATCACCGGCAGAGGCGGCAGAAGAACGGAATCGGCACCGTGCTGACCGAGATCGAGGGCATCGGCGAAGCCCGCGCCAAAGCGCTGCTCAAGCATTTCGGGTCGATGAAAGCGATCCGGGAGGCGTCGGTGGGAACTCGCGGCGGTGAAGGGCATTTCCGTCCTTCTGCGGAGGCGGTGCCGCTTCTTTGACGAGGGACGGGACCGGTAGAAAGTCCCGCCATAGCAGGGCGCGTCCGTCGGCATTTTCTTTTCGGAAATTTCTCAAAACAGGAAATTCCGAAATCCTCCGTTGACAGGAGACGGGAATGCCGGGTACAATAATTCTGATATAAACGGATAAACAGGTCGAATCCGGCGGAAAACCGTCTTGATACGGACGCTGTTCCGCCCGGTGCGAGCGATCGGGTGATCGCGCGGGGGGAACGGGGATAACCGTGAAAATAGGGTTTATCGGCGCAGGCAATATGGCCGGCGCCATTATCCCGCGGCATGGTGGCCGGCGGGTTCCGGGGAAGGACATCGTCGCCTACGATACCGATAACGCCAAGCTGATCCGGCTTTTGAGGACTGCGGCATCTGCATGGCTTCCTCCGCCGCCGAAACGGCGGAACAGGTGGACGCGCTGGTGCTGGCCGTCAAGCCGCAGGTGTTTCCGGCGGCGCTGCCGCCGCTGGCTCCCGTCCTGCATCGCTGCGGGACTCTGGTGATCTCCATTGCCGCCGGCAAGTCGCTGGCTTCCATTGAGAACTGCTGGGCGCCGGTTTGCCGGTGGTGCGGGTGATGCCGAATATTGCCGCCAAGGTAGGGGAATCCATGGCCGCTTTCTGCGCCCAATGCTCAGGTGGATGAGGGGCAGAAAAGCGTTGTCCGGCTGATTTTGAATCGGTCGGCGAGGTGGTGGAGCTGGAGGAACGGCTGTTTTCGGCCTACTCGGCTCTGGCGGGCTGTTCTCCGGCGTTTACGCTGCTGTATATCGATGCGCTGGCCGGAAGCGGGGGGTGCGGTACGGTATTCCCAAGGTGACCGCGCTGAAAATCGTATCCCAGGCGGTGCTGGGCACCACCCGCCTGCTGCAGGGGGAGCATCCCGTCCTGATCGATCAGGTCTGTTCCCCCCGGGCACCACCATCGAAGGGGTGTGCGCTCTGCAGGACGGCGGTTCGAATCGGCGGTTCTGGCGGCGGTGCGGGAAAACGCTATGAGAAGGACAAAGCGCTGTAAAGCCCGTCCTGCGATCATATCGGGGACGGAATACCATGCGGGTGATTACCGGTTACGCGCGGCTGCCGGCTGGAAACGTGACAGGCGACGATACGCGTCTACGGGGGCGGGTGAAAGGGAAGCCCTTTGCAGCGCCCTCCATTTTGAGATCGAGGCCGAATGGTTCTCGATCTGTTTGCCAGTTCCGGACAGATGGGGCTGGAAATGCTCAGCCGGGGCGCATCCGGCTGCGTCTTTGTGGACCGAAATCCCGAGGCGGCCGCCCTGATCCGGCGGAATCTCCATGCCGTGGCCAGAGGAACCTTCCCTTGCTGGGAATGCGCAGGTGCTGAATCTGGACGCGCTGGCCTATCTCAGCCGGTCAGAAGGACGCGGTTCGATATCGCTTTCTCGATCCCCCCTATGCGGCGGGTCTTCTGGAGCCGGCCCTGCGGGAAACCGCGCGGCATATGAATCCGGGCGGCGTGATCGTCTGTGAAAGCGACGCCGGCCTGACCCTGCCGGAACAGGTGGAAAATTTTGCTTTGGAGCGCACTTACCGCTATGGGCGGGTGCATCTCCGGCTTTATCGGCGGCAGGATGCGCGGTTGGAGGAATCGCTGCCGGAGAAGGACGGACGCGGGAATGAAAACAGCCATATGTCCGGGCAGCTTTGACCCGGTGACTTTCGGCCATCTGGATATTATCCGGCGGGCGTCGGCCATGTTTGACCGCGTGATCGTGGTGGTGGGCACCAACGCCAAACGGCCGATGTTTACCCGGCGGGAGCGGGTGGAGTTCCTCCGCCGCGCCACGGCCGGGATGGACAATGTGGAAATCGACAGCTATGACGGACTGCTGGCGGATTACGCCCGGCAGAAAAAACGCGACGGTGATCGTCAAAGGCCTGCGGGCTATGTCGGATTTTGAATATGAATTTCAGATGGCCCTGACCAACCGCAAGCTGAATCCGGATACCGAAACGGCCTTTCTGACCACCACGGCGGAGCATATGTATCTCTCCTCCAGTCTGGTGAAGCAGGTGGCGCAGCTCGGCGGGGACATCACGGGTTTTGTACCCGACTGTATCATAGACGATATCCGGCGAAAAGTGAACGCCGAGCCGCATACGGGATCTTTGGAATAAAAAGCACGGAAAACAGGACGCTGCGGTTCCGGCGGCGGTGAAAAGGAATGGTCATCATGACGGTAGACGAGTTGTTGGAGCAGATCGACGATATGCTGGATAAGGCGTGGAGCTTCCCTTGTCCGGCGGCAAGTGCATGGTCGATGCGGAACGTCTGCGCAATATCGTGGACGATATCCGCGGGAATATGCCGAGCGAGGTCCGTCAGGCCAAGGCGATTGTGGCGGACGCGGCGATATCGTCGCCACCGCCAAGCGGGAAGCCGAGGGGATCGTCCGCGCGGCGGAGGAGCGCCCCGCCGGATGGTGTCGCAGGAGGAGATCGTCCGCCAGGCCCAGCAGAAAGCCAACGAGATGATGACGCAGGCCCCAGCAGAAATCCGCGAGATGCGCAAGGGCGCGAGCGATTTTCGGAGGATCTGCTCCGCAGGACCAAGAAGAGGGGCTTGCCCAGCGCTTGGGCGAGGTGCGGCAGGCGCGCCAGCTTCTTCGGAATCCTCCCAAGCCGGAAATGCCGGAACAGCCCAGGAATAATTGACAGGAAGAAAGGGGAAAACGCCGAAGGTGTTTTCCCCTTTGCCTTTATATCGGAGAGACTGCCGTATAACGGCAGGGAACGGAAAGGAGGGCGGCCATGTCCATGATCGAAGTGTGCGGCTTGACCAAGGATTACGGAAGGGGAAAGGGTGTTCGGCCTGACCTTCTCTTGAGGAGGGGGAGGCGTTCGGCTTTCTGGGGCCGAACGGCGCAGGAAAAACCACCACCATCCGCCAGTTGATGGGATTCATCCGCCCCCAGGCGGGACGTGCCGGATCGGCGGACGGGACTGCATGGCCGACGCGGCGGAGATTCAGCCGCGCTTGGGTATATTCGGAAATCGCCCTGCCAGATGAGATGACCGGCGAAACAGTTCCTCCGTTTTTATGGCGGCTTATCGCGGGATGCGCGGTTCCTCCCCGGACAAAAAGCGCTGCTGGAACGGTTTGAGCTGGATACGCGGCCGATTGAAAAAGATGTCCAAGGGATGAAGCAGAAAATCGGGATTGTCTGTGCGTTTATGCACGACCCGGCGGTGCTGATCCTTGACGAGCCGACCAGCGGATTGGACCCGCTGATGCAGAACCGGTTTATCGATCTGATTGAAGAAGAAAAGGGCCGGGGAAAAACCATCCTGATGTCCTCCCATATGTTTGAAGAGGTGGAGCGTACCTGCGGCCGGGTCGGCATTCTGCGGGAGGGACGGCTTGCCGCGGTGGACGGCGTGGCGGCGCTGAAAGCGCCCGCGTCCGCTCCTATACCGTTACCTTGCCGACGAGGCGGAAACGGAAGCGTTCGCCGCGGAGGGCTTTCCTCTGCGGAGAGGGACGGCTGCCGGGCCACGGTTCTGGTGCGGGGAAATGTGAACGGCTTCCTTGCCGCCCTTGCCCGGCGGGATGTAACCGGGCTGGAAAGCGCGGGGCAGGGGCTGGAGGATGTGTTCCTGCGGTATTACGGGAAGGAGGAGGGCGATGATTAACGCGGCGCTGTTCAGGCAGAGCATGAAATCCGGGCTGAAGCTGCTTTTGCTGTTCGCCCTGATTCTGACGGTGTATGTGTCGGTGATGGTTACCATGTTCGACCCGGAAATCGGAAAGGCGCTGGAGGCGTTTGCCAAGCTCTGCCCGAGATTATGGCGATGGTTGGCATGGATACGGCGGCTGCCACCCCTGACCGGGTTTCTTTCCAATTATCTTTACGGCTTTATCATGCTGGTGTTTCCCATGGTGTATGGGATGCTGCTTTCCAACCGGCTGATGGCCCGGCCGGTGACCGTGGTTCGATGGCCTTTGCTTGCTTCCCCAATCCCCGGCGGCGGGTGGCTTTCACTCAACTGCTGGTGCTGATGCTGAATCAGGCGCTGCTGATCGCCTACGCCACGGCGCTTGCGATTGTGTGCAGTGAGGCAATGTTCCCCGGCGAGCTGGAGACCGGACGGTATATCCTGATGAACGCGGGCGTGTTTTTTCTCCATACGGCGCTGAGCGGGCTGTGCTTTTTCGCCGCCTGCGTCAGCAACGAAAGCCGGAAGGCCCTCTCCGTCGGCGGAGGAATCTCGGCGGTATTTTATCTGATCCGGATGCTGGCCAATATGGGCGGCCGGCTGGAAAAATCTGAAATACGCCACCATTTTTACCCTGTTTGACCCGGAGCGGATTATCGCCGGAGAAAGCGGCGCGCTGGCGATGACGGGAATTCTCCTGCTGATCGGCGCGGTACTGTCCGGCGCGGGGATCGCCGTGTTTGAAAAGCGGGATCTGCCGCTGTAGCCTGTTTTATAAAAAAGCCGCAGGTCGCTTATGAAAAAATCGAAAACCGCCCGCAGACTGCCGGAACGGGGTCTGCGGGCGGTTTTTGCGTTGGTCCATTGATCGGCGTGCCGGCAGCAGCGGCGGTAGCAAATTCCCGGGCGGCGGCATACCATGGAGTAAACGCGAAAAAGAGCCGGGAGGGTACGAGGTGGGCGCGCATTTTCTGCGCGAAAAGGTGTTTTTCCGCGTCAACAGCGCCGCCCCAGCGGCGGCGAAAACAGGGAAAGGATGGAACGTATCTGGGCGAAACCATTATGCTGATTCTGGTACTTCTTCTGGCACTGTATGGCTGTATGGAACTGATACGCCGCGCCGCCGTCCGGATTATGAGGCCGTCCGGGCCCGCGTTCCGGCATTCTGGTGCTGCCCCTCTCCGGCCATTGCGGCGATGTGGAATATCAGATCCGCGCCGCCGCGTCCCAGAACAGTTGGGGCGGGGAAATGACCGGGACAGTCCTGATCCTCGACGCGGGGATGGACGAGGAAACCCGGGCGCTGGCGGAAAAGGTCTGCGCCGATTATCCTTCGGTACGGCTGGAAAAATCGCCGGAACTCGAAAAATGTTCGGCGCCCGTTTACAGAAAAAGAGGAATCCGGTTTATAATACTTACATAATGTCAGAGCAAAGGATGTAACCATGTGGGAGAGACAGGGTTGGCTATGGGGGAAAAGCAGCTCGACCAACTGACCGGCACGGTGGAACGGGTGGTGTTCCGCAACGAGGACAACGGCTGGACGGTAATCGAACTGGACGACGGACAGGAGCTGCACAAGGCGGTCGGCGTACTGCCGATGGTCAGCGTGGGGGGAAACTCTCTGCCTGCTGGGCGGCTGGGTGGATCACCCGAGCTTTGAGGGTGCAGTTCCGCGCGGAATACTGTGAACGGCATCTTCCCACGGAGGAAGATGCCATTCTGCGTTACCTGTCCTCCGGCGCGGTCAAGGGGATCGGTCAGGCGACCGCGATCCGGATCGTGGAAAAGTTCGGCCGGCAGGCGCTGGAGGTGCTGGAGAAGGGAGCCGCAGCGGCTGACCGAAATCAGGGGGATTTCTCCCTGCCAAAGCGGCCAAGATCGCGGAGGAATACGCATCCCAATTCGGACTGCGGGAGGTGCTGCTCGCTTTTTCCGGATACGGCATTACTCCGGGCGAAGCGCTCCGCTGCTGGAAGAAATGGGGCGCTTCCACGGTGGAACGCATTCGGCAGAATCCCTACCTACTCTGCACCAGCGGCCCGTATATCGGCTTTTGAGCGGGCCGACCAGATCTGCATGGGGATGGATCGGCCGGCCGACGATCCCCGGCGGATCGAGGCCGGACTGCTTTATATCCTGCGGCATAATCTGAACGGACATACCTGCCTGCCGGCGGATAAGCTGGCCGAGACCGGCGTCGCCCTTCTTGGGGTGGAACCCGCCCTTGTGAACGATACGCTGGAATCCATGCTGGCTTCCTTTACTGTAAAAGAGGAAACCTTCGACGGCCGTCGGTTTATCTTCCTCAACCACCTCCATCGGGCGGAAAAATACTGTGCGGCCCGTATCCGGCTTTGAGCGGTTTCCGCCCTGCCGAACCGCCATGTTGAAGAGAGCATCGACCGGATTGAAAAACAGGACGGAATCACCTACGCGGCTGAACAGCGCCGGGCGATCGTCGAAGCGGTGGAAAAGGGGCGCTGATCCCCTGGCCGCGGTCCGAACCGGAAAAACCACCACGCTGAGGCGATCATTGCCATTCTGGAGCAGATGGGAGAAACGGTGTCCATCGCCGCCCCGACCGGCCGGGCCGCCAAAACGCATCGCCGAACTGACCGGACGGGAGGCCAAGACCATCCACCGGATGCTGGAGGTGCAGTGGGAGGATGAGGACACCCCGCCTTTGGACGGAACGAAAAGAACCCGCTGGACGCGGACGCCGTGGTGGTGGACGAGAAGCTTTCCATGGTGGACGCCCTGCTGTTTGAAAGCCTGCTCCGCGCCCTCAAAAACCGGAGCCGGCTGATTCTGGTGGGGATGCCGACCAGCTCCCGTCAGGGCCCGGCTGTGTCCTCCATGACCTGATGGAAAGCGGCGTTCTCGGTGGTGCAGCCCGAGGTGTTCCGGCAGGCGATGGAAAGCCATATCGTTTCCAACGCCCATCGGATTGTCGCCGGGCAGATGCCGGAAACGGCGTTCAGGACGGGGATTTTTCTTTCTTTCTCAGGACAGCGCTCAGGGCGTGACGCAGACGGTGCTTGATCTGTGCAGCTACCGTCTGCCCCGCAAGTACGGCTATTCGGTCTGGAACGGCATTCAGGTGCTCTGTCCCGGGCGGAAGGGGAACTCGGCACCAGAGAGCTGAACCGGCGTCTGCAATCCCTGCTGAATCCGGAATCGGAGGACGGCGGGAAATTACGGTGGAAGGGGTCACCCTCCGGACAGGCGATAAGGTGATGCATATCCGCAACAATTACGATATCGGCTGGACGCGGGACGACGGCGAGATCGGGCAGGGGCGTGTTCAACGGGGGATATCGGTGTGCTGGAGGATGTGGACGTGCGGGAAAGCACCCTGACTGTGCGGTACGACGACCGGGTCGCTTTTTATACCAAACAGGAAGCGCAGGATCTGGAGCTGGCCTATGCCGTGACGGTGCATAAAAAAGTCAGGGCAGTGAGTTCGATGCGGTGATCCTGCCGGTTTACCGCAATCCGCCCATGCTCTGCTACCGCAATCTGCTGTATACGGCGGTGACCCGGCCAAGTCCCTGCTTATCCTTGTGGGCAGCCGCGCAACGGTTGCGGAGATGGTGAACAACAACCGCAAAACGCTGCGGTACAGCGGACTGGGGTATTTTCTCAAACAGACGGAGGCAATCGGCCTGTAGCGAAAAATACCGCCCGGCCGGCGAAATTCCGGAAAAATTCCCGGAAAGTGTTTATTTTCCCGGCCGACAGCAATATCATAAAAGGAAATGGAACAGTCGTTTATAAAACGATGGAAAGGGACGCGGGGGTATGGAGACAACGGCAGTTCGGATGGACGAGGAGCTGATGACGCTCCTTCGTTCGGTGAAACGAATACATTTTGTGGGGATCGGCGGTTCGGGAATGAGCCCGCTGGCCGAAATCCTCCATTCCCGGGGTTACACGATCACCGGCTCGGACGTGAAACCCTTCGGATAACGTGGACCGGATGACCGGATTGGGGATTCCGGTCGCCATGCCGCAGGCGGCGGAAAATGTCGGAGACGCCGAGCTGGTCGTATATACCTCCGCCGTTCACGCCGAAAACCCGAACTGCAGGAGGCGCAGCGGCGCGGCCTGCCCCTGATCGAGCGGGGAAGCTGCTTGGGCTTATCAGCCGGCATTACTCAATTCCATCGGGGTGGCGGGGACGCACGGAAGACCACCACCACCTCCATGCTGTCGCAGATTCTGCTGCAGGCTGGGCATAATCCACCATCTTCATCGGCGGCCCGCACACTCTGATGAACGCCAACGGCCGGGCAGGGGGAGCGATACCTTCATCTGCAAAGCCTGCGAATTTCAGGACCATTACCTCTCCATGACTCCGGCGGTTTCGGTGATTCTGAACGTGACGCCGACCATCTGGACTATTTCGGCACACTGGAGAACGTGATCGCCTCCTTCCATCGCTTCGCGGGGCTGGCGAGCCGGGCGGTCATCGCCAATCACGACGACGCGAACACCCGGAAGGCCGTCGAAGGAATCGATCCGAAAAGCGGATATGGTTCGGCACCGGCACCGGGCTGGAATGGGTTGCCCGGAACTTCCGGATGGAGGACGGCTCCTACGGCGCGTACGATCTGTATCACCGACGCGTTCTTTGCCGCCATCCGGCTGGGAGTGCCCGTTCCCATAACATTCTGAACTCGATGGCCGCCGCCGCCGCGTATCTCTGCGGCGCGACGGCGGAGCAGATCGCCAACGGGCTGCGTTCCTTTCACGGGGCGGGCCGGCGGTTTGAGTTTCTCGGTACGTTCGATGGGGTGACGGTGGCGGACGACTACGCCCATCATCCGACCGAGATCGCCGCCACTCGGCGCGGCCAAGGGATGGGGTACCGGAAGGTCTGGGCGGTGTTCCAGCCCTTCACCTCACCCGCACCGCCCGGCATCTGGACGGATTCGTGGAATCCCTGTCTGCGGCCGACCGGGTGATCCTCAGCGACATCATGGGCCGCGGGAGGAGAATACCCTCGGCGTTTCTTCCAAGCAGATCACCGACCGTATTCCCGGCGCACGGTATCTGCCCACCTTCCCGAGATCACCGATTATGTGGCGGCTTACGCGGAGAGCGGCGATCTGGTGCTCACGATGGGCGGGGGAGATGTGTACAAATGCGCCCGGATGATCGCCCGCGCACTGGAAGAGAGAAACGGCGCGGCGGGATGAGACGAAATATATGCTGAACGAACAGGACAGGCCGGGGCGTCGCCCCGGCCTGTCCTGTTCTGGTATTTCCGCCGCCTGTCTGCGGCGGGTTATTTCTGCACGGCGTCCTTTGGAAGAGCCGGCGGTTCCTTTTTCATGGCGCTTGACGATCTGTGTATATACGGCCATTCTCCCAGACTGACCAGCCCGGTCACGGCAAAAGAATAATGGCGGACAGATAATTTTCCTGTCCGATGATATGGCCGCCGATGGTGGAGACACAACCGACGGAATCCGTGCGATCAGGGAGATTACCAGAAACTCAGATAGCTTGATGCGGGTCAGCCCGGCGAAATAGGTGAAGAGATCCTTCGGTGTGCCGGGAATGAAAAACAGAATGAAAATCAGGCGCTTCAGCTTCTTTTCGCTGTTGATGAACCGCAGCTCGTCAATTTTTTCCCGGCTGATGAAGGTTTCCACCAGCTTGACCCCGAGCCGTTTGGTCAGCAGGAATATCATGGCGGAGGCGATGGCCACGCCGCCCATACACAGCAGGGTGCCTTCCACCGCGCCGAAAGCATACCCCGCGCCAACCTCCAGAATTTCACCCGGAATCATCGCAACGATAACCTGCAGGCACTGCAGACCGAGAAACACCAGCCGTCCGGTCCAGCCGAAGGATTCGATATAGGCGCGGAATTCTTCCGGCGAGCGGATTTTCCCGAGCAGATCGGTGCATACAAAATAGGTGACTACGCCGGCAAGGGCCAGAACCACCGCCAGAGAAACCAGACCGAGAATCCGGCGGCGGCGAAGATAGGCTCTGTCCTCCGCCGGCGTTCGGTCGGCCGGCTTTGTCGTTTTGCTTGCTTTGTCCGCACTCATGCTGTACTCATGCCCTTCTTTCCGGAGAGGTATTCTCCAGATTCTGTATTCAGTATACTGGATAATCCAAAAATAATACAGTAGTTTTTATGAAGCCTTTGTTAATATTTCAAATGATCCGGACAAATTTTCCCCCGCTGTCCGCCGTTTATGATATAATGTCGTCAGGGAAAAACGCAACAGCGTTTTTCATTGCGCCGCCACAAAAGGCAGACAGAGATTCCGGCTGGGCGGCGCTATGATATAATGTCGTCAGGAAAATGCCGACAGGCATTTTCAGTAGCGCCGCCGGAAAAAGGCCGGCGGAAAACCCGGCCGGCAGACACCGGCAAACGATTTCTTTTTCCGCAGATAAAACAGAGGGGCATCATTATGAATCGGCGCTTGCTGGAAACGGCGCAGGGGAAACGTCCGGCGGAGCGGGTGTTCCGTGACGCGGAGGTGCTGAATGTCTTTACCGGCGAATGGCGGCGGGAGGACGTCGCGGTATCGGACAGCGTGATCGTCGGCGTCGGGCGGTATAACGGGGAAGAAGTGGTGGACTGCCGGGGAAAAGCGCTGGTTCCCGGTTTCATCGACGCGCACCTTCATGGGAATCCACCATGCTCCCGCCGTCGGCTATGGCGGCGGAGGTGCTGCTGCTTCCGGCACAACGGCTCTGATCGCCGACCCGCATGAGATTGCGAATGTTGCCGGATTGGACGGCATCCGCTTTATGCTGGAACAGTCGCGTTCCCTGCCCCTTCGGCTTTTTTGATGCTTCCGTCCTGCGTTCCCGCCACCCGTTGGGAGCAGGGAGGCGCGGTGCTGGATGCGGACGCGCTGCGGTCACTGATGGACGAGCCGGGAATTCTCGGGTTGGGGGAGATGATGGATTTTCCGGCCGTCTGTGCGGGCGAGCCGGAGGTTCTCGCCAAGCTGGAGGCCTTCTCCGGCCGGATGATCGACGGCCATGCCCCGCTGTTGTCCGGCGGTGCGCTGCAGGCGTATCGTCTGGCGGGATCGATACCGATCATGAATGCTCCGATGGGGCGGAAGCATTGGAAAAGCTGCGGGCCGGATTCGCCGTGCTGGTGCGGGAGGGGCTCTGCCGCCCACAATCTGGAAACCATCCTGACGGCGGTAAAAGAAGCCGGGCTGGGGTACGATCGACTGGCCTTCTGCACCGACGATAAGCATATCGAGGATATCCGGCGGGATGGTCACATCCGCCATAATATCCGGGAAGCGATCCGTCTGGGGGTGCCGGCGGCGGAGGCTTACCGGATGGCAAAGCTGGAACGCCGCACGGATTTATGGACTGCGGGACTGCGGCGCGGTCGCCGCGGGATATCGCGCCGATCTGGTTTTGCTGGACGACGCGGAAGAGGTCACGGTGCGGGCGGTCTATACCGGCGGCGTCTGCCGCTGGGAGAGGGACGGCAGATGCGGTGAGTCCCCGGCTTCGGCCGCGGTTCCTGCGTCGCTGATGCATATGGTGCGGATCGGTGAGGAAAAAACGGAAAAGCCGGCGTCCCAACGGTTTGCCCTCCCGGTTCCGGCGGACGGCCGCCTGCCGGTGATCGAATTGATTCCCCGTCAGATCAACACCCGCCGCCGGCTCGCGGAGGTTCCGCAGAAAGACGGTTTTTTTACCGCCGGGGATGGTTATTTGAAGGCCGCGGTGCTGGAGCGCCATCACGCGACCGGACGGGTCGGGCTTGGGGCGGTCTATGGACTGGGCCTGCGGGGAACAGCCGCCTCCACCGTGGCGCATGACTCTCACAATCTGATCGTTCTGGGGGACCACGAAGACATGGCCCTTGCCGTTCGGGAGCTGGAACGCTGCGGGGGCGGCTATACGCTGGTGCGGGATGGGAAAGTGCTGGCGACTCTGCCTCTGCCGATCGCGGGGCTGATGGCCGACCGACCGGCGGATGAGGTGAACGAAATTCTGCACCGGATGTCCGCGCTGGCGCGGAGATGGGGTGCCCGATTGTTATGATCCTTTTCAAACAATGTCTTTTTGTCTCTTCCGGTAATCCCGGAGCTGCGTCTGACCGACCGCGGCGTCTTTGATGTGGAAGAACAGCGGTACTGGTGACGCAGCAGCGCCGCGGCGGGATGCCTGTCCCTGCCGCGGCGCTGTTTTATCCGTTTTTGTGTTGTATGGCTCCCGGTAAAAGCCGTCTTCCCAGACGTTCATCAAACGCCCCCGGATTACTTTCGTTTCAGCTCCAGCAAATTGTAGGGCGTGGGCTGATAGACGAAATAGTTCAGCCAGTTTCCGATCAGCAGATGGGCGTGTCCCCGCCAGATCAGGGGAGGAACGGCGTCCGGGTCGTCCCCGGGAAATAATGCTGTGGGACGGCCGGATGGATTCCCCCCGTACATCCCGCTGGTATTCCTTTGCCAGAGTATAGCGGTCGTATTCACAATGGCCGGTCACAAATACCTGCCGTCCATCGTCCGTGGCGACAATAGAGACTCCGGCCGTTTCAGACAGGGCCAGAACTTTCAGGCCGGAAACCTTGTCGATATCCTCCTGCCGTACCTCGGTATACCGCGAATGAGGCATATAGAACAACTCGTCAAAGCCGCGCAGAAGGGGATGGGTCGGATCGAGAACCCGATGACGAAAAATTCCGGAAAGCTTTGCGGGGAGAGGATATTTGGGGATACGGTGATGATAATACAGCCCCGCCTGCGCCCCCCAGCAGATATGCAGAGTGGAATAGACATGACTCCGGCTCCATTCCATAATCATTCTGAGCTCGTCCCAGTAATCGACGTCCTCAAACCGCATGGCCTCCACCGGCGCGCCGGTAATAATCATGCCGTCATATTTCTCGTCCCGTACTTCATCAAAGGTATGATAAAACTCTTTGAGATATTCCGGCGCCGTGTTTTGGAAACGTGGGTAGCCGCCCTGCAGAAGCGTTACATCCACCTGAAGCGGACTGTTGCTGAGCAGACAGACGAAGAAGCTGTGTCTCCGTTTCTTCCTTTGTCGGCATCAGATTAAGCAGGATGATTTTCAGCGGGCGAATGTCCTGATGCGTCGCCCGCTGCTCCGTCATGAGAAATACGTTTTCCGATTCAATGTTTTTCGCGGCCGGTAAATTGTCCGGAATCTTTAATGGGCATGTTCAACCCCACCTCCTGTGAAATTGCCCAGATCCCTCTTTTTGACGAAAAAGTAGATATCTGTGGTAGTATAACAACGACGGAAAAACTTGACAAACCTCGAGGTTCAACATGGCGAATGGATTTTTTTGGTATGTTTTGGGATCCACCTTCCGAGAAAGAGAAAAATCGAATGTGGAAACAGTATCCCTCTTTGTTCTGACAGAAAAGACTGACCGGAATGCTGTTCCTTGGTTATAGCACGAAAGATATGATGAAATTTTTAGAGAAGTTTGATCCCGGCTCAGGACGAACGCTGGCGGCATGCAAACGGAGATATTTAGTCTTTTGATATCTTAGTGGCGGACGGGTTGAGTAACGGACAAGGGGAATAACGGCTGAAACGGCCGCTAATACCGCATAACATCGAGGGATTGCCTTCGATCAAAGGAGCAAAAGTGGGCGCGTCCGGCAATGCCGCGTGAGGGAAGAAGGTCTTCGGATTGTAAACCTAAGTAGTCAGGGACGAAGAAAGTGACGGTACCTGAAGAGTAAGCTCCGGCTAACTACGTGCCAGCAGCCGCGGTAATACGTAGGGAGCGAGCGTTGTCCGGAATTACTGGGTGTAAAGGGAGCGTAGGCGGGTTCGCAAGTCAGATGTGAAAACTCTGGGCTTAACTCCGGGGCTGCATTTGAAACTGTAGAGCTTGAGTGAAGTAGAGGCAGGCGGAATTCCCCGTGTAGCGGTAAAATGCGTAGATATTCGGAGGAACACCAGTGGCGAAGGCGGCCTGCTGGGCTTTAACTGACGCTGAGGCACGAAAGCGTGGGGAGCAAACAGGATTAGATACCCTGGTAGTCCACGCCGTAAACGATGATTACTAGGTGTGGGGGGTCTGACCCCTTCCGTGCCGGAGTAAACACAATAAGTAATCCACCTGGGGAGTACGGCCGCAAGGTTGAAACTCAAAGGAATTGACGGGGGCCCGCACAAGCAGTGGAGTATGTGGTTTAATTCGAAGCAACGCGAAGAACCTTACCAGGTCTTGACATCCAACTAACGAAGTAGAGATACATTAGGTGCCCTTCGGGGAAAGTTGAGACAGGTGGTGCATGGTTGTCGTCAGCTCGTGTCGTGAGATGTTGGGTTAAGTCCCGCAACGAGCGCAACCCTTGCTATCAGTTGCTACGCAAGAGCACTCTGATAGGACCGCCGGTGACAAACCGGAGGAAGGTGGGGATGACGTCAAATCATCATGCCCCTTATGACCTGGGCTACACACGTACTACAATGGATGTTAACAGAGGGAAGCAAAGCAGCGATGTGGAGCAAACCCCTAAAAACATTCTCAGTTCAGATTGCAGGCTGCAACTCGCCTGCATGAAGTTGGAATTGCTAGTAATCGCGGATCAGCATGCCGCGGTGAATACGTTCCCGGGCCTTGTACACACCGCCCGTCACACCATGGGAGCCGGTAATACCCGAAGTCAGTAGCCTAACCGCAAGGGGGGCGCTGCCGAAGGTAGGATTGGCGACTGGGGTGAAGTCGTAACAAGGTAGCCGTATCGGAAGGTGCGGCTGGATCACCTCCTTTCTATGGAGACCGCGCGCCCCGGAGGGCCGCCCGGACAAAAGGCGAAGCGTTTTTGCGGGAGCGGCAGGAAGGAAGAAGGAGCGCATCTCTGGTCAGAACGAGTTGTCACGAAAAAGGTCTGCCGTTCAGGAAAACGCGGAAGCGTTTTCGGAGACGTCGCCGGCGAAGGCTGGAGACAGAAGGAAGGCAGGGCGACGTCTTTGGATCGTTGTTTAATTTTGAAGGCCCCCAAGGGGAAAGCCCGGCGATTTTTTTGAACCTTCAGAAAAGAGAAGAGTGGGGAAAAGCAGGCGAGGAAAGCCGGCGGCCTTGGGAAACACGGGGGTGTAGCTCAGTTGGGAGAGCACCTGCCTTGCAAGCAGGGGGTCGACAGTTCGAATCTGTTCATCTCCACCAGCTGCGCTGGGGCAAGAGGCGTAGGAAGTTTACCGGAGACGGGAAGCGGAGGACGCGGAAAAGACCAGCAAGGCGAAACGGGCCGGGAAGGCAAAAGCTAACGGCAAACGCCGGGCGGCCGCAAATGATCCTTGAGTGAGGGAAATGCCGAAGGCATTTCAATGTTGTCGCAGGCAAGCGATGACAGGAGAAGCCGTGAAGGCGACAACACGGGCTCATAGCTCAGGTGGTTAGAGCGCACGCCTGATAAGCGTGAGGTCGGTGGTTCGAGTCCACTTGAGCCCACCAGCTGCGCTGGGGCGATTCGCGGGGAAAGTAATCCGGAAACGGAAATGGGATACCGCGGAAAGGGCCGGCAAAAGCAGCCAAAAAGGCTTTTCGGAAGGAAAGCCTTGCCGTACCTTGAGAACTGAATAAAGAAAACGAGAAAGAAAAGTGTAAAGTTATATAGGTAGACTGATCAGGGCAATTCCGTCCCTGATTGGGAAGCTATAATTTTGCAGAACCCGCAAAAGTGATTCGAGCATGATTGGGGTTGAACAGCACAGAAGGCTGAGAGATCAGTCATCTGGACGAAGCAACCATTAGCCGAAGGCCGGTCTGAAGCGAAGCAGTGCAAAAAGACGCCGGTCAAGCTAAAAGAGCACAAGGGGGATGCCTTGGCACTGGGAGCCGAAGAAGGGCGTAGCGATCTACGAAAAGCCACGGTGAGCCGAAAGCAGGCACTGATCCGTGGATACCCGAATGGGGAAACCCGGCTGGCGGAAGGCCAGTCACTGTGTACTGAATCCATAGGTGCACAGGGGGAACCGCCTGAACTGAAACATCTAAGTAGGGCGAGGAAAAGACATCAACAGAGATTCCCTGAGTAGTGGCGAGCGAAAGGGGAAGAGGCCAAACCAAAGGTAGCAATACCTCCGGGGTTTGGACAGCGACATGCAGGAAGTAATTTAGCCGAAGCGTATGGGAAGACGCGCCGCAGGAAGTGAGAGCTCGTAGGCGAAAGGTGAAATCCGCGAGCTGTATCCAGAGTACCGCCGGACACGTGAAACCCGGTGGGAAGACGGGGGGACCACCCTCCAAGCCTAAATACTACCTAGTGACCGATAGAGAAGAGTACTGTGAAGGAAAGGTGAAAAGCACCCCGGGAGGGGAGTGAAATAGAACCTGAAACCTTGTGCTTACAAGCACCGAGAGCCCGTCAAAGGGTGATCGGGTACCTTTTGTAGAATGGTCCGGCGAGTGAATGTATCCAGCAAGGTTAAGGACTTAAGGTCCGGAGCCGCAGCGAGAGCGAGTCTGAAGAGGGCGTAAGAAGTCAGATGTATTCGACCCGAAACCGTGTGACCTACCCATGTCCAGGTTGAAGTGGCGGTAAAACGCCATGGAGGACCGAACCGACTCCCGTTGAAATGGTAGCGGATGAGGTGTGGATAGCGGAGAAATTCCAATCGAACTCGGATATAGCTGGTTCTCTCCGAAATAGCTTTAGGGCTAGCCTCGAGAAAGATTACTGGAGGTAAAGCACTGAATGGGCTAGGGGTCGAAAGATTACTGAACCCTATCAAACTAGAATGCCAGATAATCGATTGTCGGGAGTCAGACAATGTGAGATAAGTCTCATTGTCAAAAGGGAAACAGCCCAGACCCACAGCTAAGGTCCCTAAACATTGTTAAGTGGAGAAGGATGTGGGGTTGCATAAACAACCAGGATGTTGGCTTAGAAGCAGCCACTCATTAAAAGAGTGCGTAATAGCTCACTGGTCGAGTGACCCTGCGCCGAAGATTCAACGGGGCTAAACAATGTACCGAAGCTTGGGATTCGCAGCAATGCGAGTGGTAGGAGAGCGTTCCATACGGGGCGAAGTCAGAGCGGAAGCGCTGGTGGACTTTATACGAGTGAGAATGCCGGAATGAGTAGCGCGAATTATGTGAGAATCATAATGGCCGAAAGTCTAAGGTTTTTGAAGGAAGGTTCGTCCGCTTCAAGATAGTCGGGAGCTAAGGCGAGGCCGAGAGGCGTAGTCGATGCACATACGGTTGATATTCCGTAACCGCCGAAAGATTTAAGCATAGGGACACTTTGAAAGGGCATGACCCGGGCGATGGTAGACCCGGGCGCAAGGGACTGAAATGATAGTAGGGAAGCATGCGTGGACGGAGGCGAGAAAAGCCTGTGTGTATATCTAAGGCGCCCGTACCGCAAACCGACACAGGTAGACAGGAAGAGGATTCTAAGGCCAACGGGAGAAGGGTAGTTAAGGAACTCGGCAAATTGACCCCGTAACTTCGGGAAAAGGGGTGCTCCTTGAAAGAGGAGCCGCAGTGAATAGGCCCAGGCAACTGTTTAGCAAAAACACAGGTCTCTGCGAAATCGAAAGATGAAGTATAGGGGCTGACACCTGCCCGGTGCTGGAAGGTTAAGAGGAGATGTGCAAGCATTGAATCGAAGCCCCAGTAAACGGCGGCCGTAACTATAACGGTCCTAAGGTAGCGAAATTCCTTGTCGGGTAAGTTCCGACCCGCACGAATGGTGTAATGATCTGGGCACTGTCTCAATTACCCGCCCGGCGAAATTGTAGTACCGGTGAAGATGCCGGTTACCCGCGACAAGACGGAAAGACCCCATGGAGCTTCACTGTAGCTTAATATTGGGTTTCGGATATTTTATGTACAGGATAGGTGGGAGACGGGGAAACAGTGGCGCCAGCCGCTGCGGAGTCAACCTTGGGATACCGCTCTTAAAGTATCCGGAATTCTAACCTGCGGCCGTGAATCCGGCCGGGGGACATTGTTAGGTGGGCAGTTTGACTGGGGCGGTCGCCTCCGAAAGAGTAACGGAGGCGCTCAAAGGTTCGCTCAGCACGGACGGAAACCGTGCAATAGAGTGTAAACGCGTAAGCGGGCCTAACTGCGAGACTGACGGGTCGAGCAGTAACGAAAGTTGGAGTTAGTGATCCGGCGGTATGAGAGTGGAATTGCCGTCGCTCAACGGATAAAAGCTACCCTGGGGATAACAGGCTGATCTCCCCCAAGAGTCCACATCGACGGGGAGGTTTGGCACCTCGATGTCGGCTCATCACATCCTGGGGCTGGAGTAGGTCCCAAGGGTTCGGCTGTTCGCCGATTAAAGTGGTACGCGAGCTGGGTTCAGAACGTCGTGAGACAGTTCGGTCCCTATCTGTTGCGGGCGCAGGATATTTGAGAGGCTCTGTCCTTAGTACGAGAGGACCGGGATGGACGCACCTCTGGTGCACCAGTTGTCACGCCAGTGGCACGGCTGGGCAGCTAAGTGCGGATCGGATAAACGCTGAAAGCATCTAAGCGTGAAGCCGGCCTCAAGATAAGATATCCCACTGAGTAATCAGGTAAGGTCCCAGGAAGACTACCTGGTAGATAGGCTGCGTGTGTAAGTGTGGCGAGGCGCGGTTGTGATTCTGATTGCCTGGCCGATTGTGTTAACGACGATGAACCTGACCGCCGCTGCGAAGGGGTACCTGTCGGTTATGATGTGCGTGATGGCGTATTACTCCATTGCCCAGTCCTACAATTGTACTCAGGTGGTGGGAATCTTCCGTTCCGGAGGCGATACCCGGTTCGGGCTTTGTCTGGATGTTCTGTCCATGGGGCGGTTCGATTCTTCTCGGCGCGGCCTGCGCGTTTCTTCTGCATTGGAGCGTCCCGATCGTCTATGTTGTTTTGCTCAGCGACGAGCTGATTAAAATTCCGTTTACCACCTGGCGTTACAGAAGCATGAAATGGCTGCGTAACGTGACGAGAGAATCTTCGTTGGAAAAATAAAACTTTCAATTTCTGGGGACAAACCATGATGACGGATAAGACAGGCGTAAAGGGCATAACGGAAAAGCAGGAGACGGAATCCCCGGTTTTACCATCCGTTTTGCCGCGGAGAAGGATGTGGGCTGGTACTTTCTTTTTATTCGGGGGATTGCGGAGTACGAAAAAATGCTGGATCAGGTGGAAGCGACGGAGGCTATCCTGCATCAGTCCCTGTTTGTGGATCATCAGGCGGAAGCTGTGATCGGTGAATATCAGGGGAGCCGGTCGGATTTTGCTCTTTTACCATCACTTTTTCCACCTTTGTCGGGCGCGCCGGTCTGTATCTGGAGGATCTGTTTGTCCTGCCCGCCATGCGTGGAAAGGGCTTTGGCAAATGTCTGCTGACTTTTCTGGCGAATGTAGCGATGGAACGCGGCTGTAAACGGATGGAGTGGCAGTGCCTGAACTGGAATACGCCCTCCATCGCCTTCTATAAAAGTTTGGGCGCCCGTTCCATGGACGATTGGAAGGTGTATCGTCTGTCCGGTGAATCGCTTGCCGTTGCCGCGGCGGAGTACCCGGGCCGCCCGAAAGCCTCGGAGCGAAGGGAGGAGTCCCATGTCTGATCCAAACATGGACCTGAATGGGCGGGTTTATGCGATCACCGGCGGAGCGCTCGGAATTGGACGTTGCCTGACCGAAGAGCTGACCCGGCGGGGCGCGCGGGTCGCTTTGATTGATAAGGAAGCCGATACGGGCCGGGCGCTGGCGGAGCAGTTGAAAAGAGAGGGCGGAAACGTCCTTTTTGTTCCCGGGGATGTAGCGGAAGAGGAAGCGCTGCAGAGCTTTGTCCGCCGGACGGCGGAAACCTTCGGCGGGGTGGATGTGCTGGTTAATAACGCCTGCCTGCACCGTCAGGGACTCCTTACTCCCTGCGGATACGAGGATTTCAACTATGTGCTTCGGGTGGGAGTGACGGCACCGTATATGCTGACCCGGCTTTTTCCTGCCGTATTTCCGGAAGGGCGCGTCGGTGATAAACATTACCTCTACCCGTGCTTTTATGTCTCAGGCGGATACCGAAAGCTTACTCTGCCGCGAAGGGAGGGGATTTCCGCCTTACTCACGCCATGGCGGTCAGCCTTGCCGGCCGGGCCTGGTCAACGCGATCGCCCCGGGCTGGATCGATACCGGCGCATACCATGATCCGGCCTATCGTCCGGATTATACGCGGGCCGACGCCGCGCAGCATCCCTCCGGCCGGGTAGGAACGCCGCAGGATATTTTTCGGGCGGTGCTCTTTTGTCGGATGGGGAAAACAGCTTTATCGACGGGAAACCCTTACGGTGGACGGCGGTATGACCCGCCAGATGATTTATACCGGCGACGAGGGCTGGGCCTATACAGTATAGGCGTGTTTCAGGAGAACGGAGATCGACGTCCTTTTCCCCGGCAAAACAGCAGAACGATAGAACAATACGAAAACAGCGCGCCCGCAGAAAATTTTCTCTGCGGCGCGCTGCCTTCTCAGCCCCGGCTTAACCGGAGGCCATGACGTTTTCTTATTTGAAGTAAACCGCTTCACCCGTCTTGAAGAGGTGTAAATCGCTTCCAGAATCTGCGTTACCGCGAAGGCCTGCTCCGGCAGAACCACCGGCGCTTTGTCCTCCAGAATGCTGTCGATCCACAGTTTGCATTCCAGATCGGAGTCTTTCAGGGCGCCGGCGCCCTCATAGAACGCCACGCCGCCGGCGGACAGGTTCGAGTAATGTCGTCCTGGCAGCCGAGATCCACCTTGTTGATCCGCAGGCCGCCGATCATATCCGCGCCGCCCAAGGTGCCGCAGAGGGTCGTTTGTGCTTCCCGCACATCCAGCGTGTTCAACGCCCAGCTGGATTCCAGCATGATGGTCGCGCCGTTTTCCATGGTGACCATGCCGAACGCGGAATCCTCCACTGTGAACTTCTCGGGGTCCCAGTCGCCCCAGGCATTGCCGGTGGCCGTCTGTTTGCCCAACTTCTTGTACGCGGTGCCGAGCACCGCTTTCGGCTTGATAGTTGTTCATCATCCACAGGGTGAGGTCGAGCGCGTGGGTGCCGATATCGATAAGGGGTCCGCCGCCCTGTTCGTCGGCACCGCGCGGCGGCGGATCGCATGGGCCTTGCTGAAATAGATTTCGCCCAAAATCATCGCCCCAGGTCGGCCGATGGTCAGCGCGGCGGCATCTTCCGTGCGTCCGCTACGGTTTTTTCGCCATCGGCTTTCACACATAACATGCTTGCCAGCTTCCAGCGCCGCGACGGAGATTTCGCCCAGTGACTGCGGTTCGGCGTACAGACATGCACCACGTCGATCGACTTGTCTTCCAGCAGATCATGATAGTCGGCGTATACCTTCGCGCCTTCCACGCCGTATGTCTTCGCCGCCTGCTCCGCCCGTTCCACGATGATATCGCAGAAAGCGACCAGCTCAACCCGGTCGGACTGACGGGACAGCGCCGGCAGGTGCTTTCCGTTAACAATGCCGCCGCAGCCGATGACTCCGATTTTCAGCTTGCTCATTTTTTAACCGCCTTTCGTTCTTAACCAATGGTAGATTTTTTATGCCGGAAACGGGCCGGCATGGTTTCTGTTGTCTAAACAATTCACCGGATGTTACTGTTATGATACCGGCTTTTTTCTGCGGATGGCAATCATTTTTGCCGGATTTTCTAAACAATTTTTCAGTGGAATGCAAGGCGGCCGGGTGTATGAAAAGGCGGCGGACGTTTGTCGCGGAGCGCTTTTCCTGCTTGCACCGCCGCGGCCCTGTTCTATAAATTTTTTGCAGCCCTGTCGTTTCTATGGTATAATGAATCCATCAGGGCAGGATCCGGCGGAAAGCGGGTTTCTGTGACGGAGAAATTTCTGTGGAGGCCGTGGGCGTTATGGCGGATGGGAAAAAGCGTGTACCGGATACCGGCCGGGTATACCGTGCCGCTTATCCAACGGCTGCTTCACCCGGAGCGGGTTAACCGTCTGCGGATGGCGGACGTTCCGTTTTGGCCGTTTTGCGGAGCGGGAGGCGGTGAAAAAGACGGCGGAGAAAGGCCGTTATCGCTGTCTGCGGTGCGAAGCGGCTTCGCGCTTCCGGAGTCCGCCGGGCGGGGAAAAAACAGCGGGGACGCGCAGGCTGGTTTTTTTCATCGACGGAAGCCGGGACGGTGGAAAGATCGGAAGGATGGTATGATCGCGATGATAAATATCAAGGCGCTGGATTCGCAGAATCGCCGTCACCGGCGGCAGGCGGCCGGGCTTTAGTGGAAAATTTTGCGGCATGGCCGCCATGGAAAATCGCCCGCGCAGAAATTTCCACCCTGCTGGCGTTGAAAAAATCGCATCTGCCTCATCGCGCTGGACGAAAACGATACCGTGGTCGGCCTGGCAGGCGGCGCACTCCCCGATTATCGATGGAAACGTATGGGAACTCCATCCGCTGGTCGTGAAAAAATCCGAACAGAGGCGGGGGATCGGCCGCCGGCTGGTGGCGATCGAACGGCGCCCGCGCAAGGGGGCGGTCACGATGATGCTGGGTTTTACGGATGACGAGACCGGCGCGACCAGCCTGTCGGGGACGGACCTTTATGAACCTGTGGAGCGGATTGCCCATATCCGGAATCTACACGATCATCCCTATTCCTTTTACGAAAATGCGGCTATACCATTGTCGGGGTGGTGCCGGATGCGAACGGATACGGCCGCCCGGATATCCTGATGGCCAAGCTGGGCAAAAAGCCGTGACGGATCGCCTGACGGCAGTTCAGGGTGGGGGATGCAGGATGCAGAAAAATGCAGAAATGCGGGAGGGAAAACGAATGATCGAGGTAGCGTTCCATCCGCTGGAGACGGTGAAAAACGGTTTACGATACGCGGTGATCGCCGCAGGAGGGGGACGGCTGGCTTTGCCGTCACCGCCGGCGGAAACCTGGGAGCTGCCGGGCGGTCACCGGGAGCCGGGGGATATCCGGAGACGGCCCGCCGTGAGCTTGGGAGGAAACCGGCGCGTCGGACATGGAACTGACGCCGTCTGCCTGTATTCGGTTTTCGGGCGGATGGGCGGAGCAGACAGCCCCGAATTACGGTATGCTTTTTATGCCCGGGTAACCTGGGGCGCGAGCCCGGAAAGCGGCGAAATCGCGGAGGTGCGCGCTCTACCCGCGGCGGCCGGGAAACTGCGCTGCCGAATACCTATCCGCAGATTCAGCCGCTGCTGTGGGAACGCGTTCAGCGCTTTGGAACAAGCGGAACGGGTGAAAAAGCGTCGGAAAGAAAGGGGTTCCGCTTGCTCCTCCCGGCGTTTTGTGTTAGTATGTGGGTAACGCGATGGAAGATTCCCTCTGGATCGTCGAAAGGAGACGGATTCAATGCTGCGGAAAAGAATGCAGTACAATACTTCTGACGGCCGGCGTTTTGCTGCTGTCGGCGGTTTCCCTGCCCGGCTGCGGCAACAAGGCGGAGAGCTCTTCCGCCCCGCCGACGCCGACCACGACCGCTACGATGCCGACCCAGCCTCAATGGGAGGATAACCGGCCTTCTGACAACCGGGCAGGGCGCCGCCCTCGGCGCGGAGGCGGGGCGACCCGCAGGAATACGAGTCCGGCAC
>VOFB01004756.1_pt1 | contig 28654 bp, 49 predicted proteins | sample 5384141 | NCBI WGS metagenome assembly VOFB01 (sample SAMN12384721, study PRJNA508395) | human gut metagenome | isolation source: healthy gut A | host: Homo sapiens | reverse complement strand
CAAGAAGGGAGCGTCCACGAATCATGGCAAGGGAATTGACTGGCAACCCCCATCGGTACGGCGGTCATGGCATCCAGCGGCGGTACGGTTACAAGGCAGGCTGGGGCAGCGGCTATGGCTACGTCGTTTACATTCAGCATGCGGATGGCAGAGAAACCCGTTACGGACACTTGAGCAAGGTTTTGGTCAGCGTCGGACAGAAGGTCAGCCAGGGGCAGAAAATTGCCCTGAGCGGAAACACGGGCCGAAGCACCGGACCGCACCTGCATTTTGAAATCCGGATTAACGGACAGGCAGTGAACCCGCTGAATTACCTGAACTGAAAGTTTTAGTTTACAAATGAAGTGGAATATGCTATAACCACAAGGACGGTAAAGGATTCTTTTTGCCGTTTTTGACGTGCATAAACGACGAAAAACAGAAGAAGATTATAATAAATAGATGCCTTTGCGTGCAGAGGTTGCATGCGCAGCAAAACAGATTTGAAAATAAAATTCAGGGATTTCTTTTTTCAGGCGCTGAAAGAGGAAATTGATGCGATGGACGAGGCTGCCTGTGCAAAGCAGAAATAAGAGGAAATATGGAACAGTATGCAATCAATGGCGGAAATCCGCTGGTCGGCGAGGTTGAAATCGGGGGCGCAAAAAACGCGGCGCTGCCGATTCTGGCTGCTTCCCTGATGACGGATGAGACCGTACTGATCGAAAATATGCCGGATGTACGGGATACGAACATCCTTTTGGACGCGATGGCGGGGATTGGCACTCATGTGGAGCGGGTTGACCGTCACACCGTTAAAATTAACGGTTCTCTGATTCATGACTTAACGGTTAATGGTGATTCTGTCAAGAAAATCAGGGCATCCTATTACTTTTGGGAGCCCTTCTTGGGAAATATAAAAAGGCTACAGTTGTACTGCCAGGCGGCTGCGATATCGGCTGCCGTGCAATCGACCAGCATATCAAAGGGTTCAAGGCACTGGGCGCGACGGTTGAGATTGCGCATGGCATGATTACGGCGGAAGCGTCCCATCTGTGCGGTGCGCACATTTATCTGGACGTTGTCAGTGTCGGAGCGACAATCAATATCATGATGGCTTTGCAGCGCTGGCAGAGGGCAGAACAACGATCGAAAATGCTGCAAAAGAACCTCATGTTGTGGATCTGGCGAACTTTTTAAACAGCATGGGAGCCAATATCAAGGGCGCAGGTACGGATGTGATCCGGATCCGTGGTGTAGAGCGACTGCATAAGACGGAATATCCGATCATCCCGGATCAGATCGAAGCCGGCACGTTTATGTTTGCTGCCGCTGCGACGCACGGCGATGTGACGGTCAAAAACGTGATTCCGAAGCATCTGGAATCCATTTCTGCAAAGCTGTCGGAAATCGGCTGTGAAGTGACAGAGTCGGATGATGCTGTCCGGGTAGTGGCTTCCAGACCGCTCAAACATACACAGGTAAAGACTCTGCCGTATCCGGGCTTTCCGACGGATATGCAGCCCCAGATCGCGGTGACGCTGGGTCTGTGCTGCGGCACGAGCATTGTAACAGAGAGTATTTTTGATAATCGTTTCCGCTATGTGGACGAGCTGATTCGCATGGGCGCAAGCATTAAGGTGGAAGGAAATACTGCGATCATCGACGGCGTTTCCCGATATACCGGAGCGAGCATCAATGCGCCGGATCTGCGTGCCGGAGCAGCGCTTGTTATCGCAGCGCTGGCAGCGGAAGGAATGTCTGTCATTGACGATATCCGTTATATCGAACGCGGATATGAGGATTTTCCAGCAAAATTACAGAGCCTCGGCGCCCAGATCGAAAAGGTGGAATCCGAACGGGAATTGCAGAAATTCCGCTTAAAGATTGGCTGAGACACTTTTCATAAATTGTCCTGTTGACAAATACAGGGCGCTATAGTATTTAAATGAGTACCTGATAAGAAAATTCAATATTGTGCCTTCTCTTATTCAGAGTGGTGGAGATACATAGGATCTGTGAAGCCACGGCAACCCCGTTTTTTCGGAAGGTGCCAGCCTGAGCGAGTAGAAGTCCCATTTCCGGGACGGAAGCAATCGAACAATAAGAGGATTTGATTATCAAACTATCGGATCCGCTTTTTAGCGGATCTTTTTGTACAGGAAGCTTTGTTTCCAATACAAAAATGCTCTACAGAAAAAAGAATCCTGTAGAGCAGGATCCTATTTTTCTACAGCAAACATCTAAAGGAGGAACAGATGGAAAAACGTTTATTTACTTCTGAGTCTGTAACAGAAGGACATCCCGACAAAATGTGCGATGCCATTTCCGACGCAATTCTGGACGCACTGATGGAAAAAGACCCGATGAGCCGTGTAGCCTGCGAGACAGCAAAGCTGTACCGGTTTCGTACTGGTAACCGGTGAAATCACCACTAACGCATATGTAGATATCCCGAAGATCGTTCGTGAGACGGTTAAGGAGATCGGCTATGACAAGTCTGAGATGGCTTTGACGGCAACACCTGTGCCGTTATGGTTTCGATCGACGAACAGTCTTCCGATATCGCAATGGGCGTTGACAAGGCCCTGGAAGCAAAAGAAAACCAGATGTCTGAGGAAGAGCTGGAAGCAATCGGCGCTGGCGACCAGGGTATGATGTTCGGCTATGCAACCAACGAGACAGAGGAATATATGCCTTACCCGATCTCTCTGGCGCACAAGCTGGCAAGCAGCTGACCAAAGTAAGAAAAGACGGCACACTGTCTTATTTAAGACCGGACGGAAAGACCCAGGTTTCTGTAGAATATGATGAAAACGACAAGCCGGTTCGTCTGGAGGCAGTTGTATTATCCACCACAGCATGATCCCGATGTAACACAGGAACAGATTCACGAGGATATCAAAAATATGTCTTTGATCCGATTCTGCCTGCAGAGCGATGATCGATGAGAAACCAAGTTCTTCATCAATCCGACCGGACGTTTCGTAATCGGCGGACCTCACGGTGATGCAGGTTTAACAGGACGTAAGATCATCGTAGACACCTACGGCGGATATGCACGTCACGGCGGCGGCGCTTTCTCCGGTAAGGACTGCACCAAGGTAGACCGTTCCGCAGCTTACGCAGCACGTTATGTGGCAAAGAACATCGTTGCAGCAGGACTGGCTGACAAGTGCGAAATCCAGCTGTCTTACGCAATCGGCGTAGCACAGCCTACCTCTATCATGGCAGACACCTTCGGCACCGGCAAGGTTTCCGATGAGAAGCTGGTTGAGATCATCCGTGAGAACTTCGACCTGCGTCCGGCAGGCATCATCAAGATGCTGAACCTGCGCCGTCCGATCTACAAGCAGACCGCTGCATACGGACATTTCGGCCGCGACGATCTGGATCTTCCGTGGGAGAAGCTGGATAAGGCAGAAGATCTGAAGAAGTATCTGTAAGATCCACCCTTTTGTAAAATAAGGTACATTATAAAATCCCATGTTCCTGCCGCGGCAGCGTTATGTTGCTTCGGTGGTGGATGTGGGATTTTTTCGCCCACGGAGACACAGAAGAATTCCACTTTGCAGGATTTTTGTTTATTGCTATAATAAATGAAACAAATAGGTGATGCCAAAGATCAGGTGGAGGTTTTGATAAATGATTACCATTGCCATTGTGGAAGACGAGGAAGCTTATGCAAAGCAGCTGACAGAATATATTGAACAGTATCAACAGGAATCCGGCAAACGCTTTCGGGTAATACGGTTTACGGATGGAGATGAAATCGTAGAAAAATATACCGGAGAGTACGACATCATTCTGATGGATATTCAGATGCAGTTTATGGACGGGATGACAGCGGCGGAAGAAATCCGCAAGTTCGATACGAAGGTCGTCATCATGTTTATCACCAATATGACCAATTATGCGATCCGGGGATATGAGGTGGACGCGATGGATTATGTGCTGAAGCCGGTAACGTATTTTTCCTTTGCAAGGAAGCTGGAACGGGCGATTAGCAGAATTCCGCAGAAAACAGGAAAACCGGTAAAGGTTAATACCCCGGACGGCGTTGTGCGGATCGATGCAGGGGATGTTTATTATATTGAAAGCGAAGGACATAACCTGATTTATCATACGTCGAACGGAACCCTGAAAGAGCGGGCAAAGATGCAGGACGCGGCGGGAAAATTTGAACCGCTCGGATTCTTTCGCAGCAATAAGGGGTATCTTGTCAACCTGGAATATGTAGAAGGTGTAAAGGATGGATGCTGCACGATTCAGGGAGAGGCGTTGTTGATCAGCCGAGCAAGGAAGAACGATTTTATGACAGCATTGGCACAGTACATGGGGGAACATTGAAGATGGCAGAATTGCTGACAGGCACTTATGAGGATATTCCACGCTATTATACGGCGATTGCGGAATGGATATCCTGTATGTTGTTTTGTTATTTTTACAGAAGAAAAATAAAAAAGAGCTGCTTTGCAGGAATTGCTGGCGGGAATGCTGGTTTACAGACGGGATGGCTGATGCTTACCGGAAACGTCTCGACGCTGTTTTTGGATTCCCTGTATGATCATTGCAATTGGAATGATGTTTCTGTTTTATGGATGGTCATAGAGGCTACCTGGAAAATGGTAGCGTACTGCTGCATGAAAGCGTTTCTGACGGCAGAATTTATGGCTTCCCGAATGGCAGCTGGAATATTTTGCTTACAGGGGAAGGACTGAAAAGGAGTTTTTAAGCATTCTGACGCTGGCGATTGTGTATGGAGCAGTTACAATGATACTCTGATCAAGAATCCCGGATGAAACGGGATGAGATTGAGCTGGAAATCAGCGTGAAGGAGCTGTACAGTACGCTGTTGATTGTATTGAGTGCGTTCATGCTGAGCAATTTAAGCTTCGTCTATCGCAATACGCCGTTCAGCGGATCCATTGCAACGGATATTTTTACGATCCGGACGCTGGTGGATTTTGGAGGGCTTGAATCCTGTATGCCTATCAGGAGCCTACGGCATGAAGTCGGCGCAGAAAAAGGAGCTGTCCAAGATTCAGAGTATACTGACCGCCCAGTATGACAGCTACCGGAATTATCAGGAAGTGACAGACCTGATTAATATGAAATATCACGATTTAAAACATCAGATTGCGGGACTGCGGGCAGAACAGGACCCGGAAAAGCGGTCGAAATGGATTGATCAGATGGAAGACGAGCTGGCAGCCTATCAGCCGGAACGCCAGACGGGTAATCAGGTACTGGACGGTGTGCTGGACGGAAAGATGCCGCTGATCCGTAATGCCGGGATTGCATTTACCTGCGTCGCGGACGGAGAATTGTTGAAGTTTATTCATGTGACAGACATCTGTACGATTTTTGGAAATGCGCTGGACAATGCGATTGAGTATGTTTCCATGATCTCCGATCCGGAGAAAAAAATTATCCATATGGAAATTTCTTCGCGAAAGCAGTTTGTGTATGCAGAGGTCAGAAATTATTGCGATACGGAGATAAAAATTAAAAATGGATTTCCGATGACGACAAAACGGGATGCGGGAAATCATGGATTTGGGATTAAGAGCATTAGCTATGGCTAAAAATATGGAGGAACGATGCAGTTCGGTGTAAAAGATCATTTCTTTTTTCATAAGGATTTTGATTCCGAAAGAAGAAATAGAAAGCAGTTTGTGACAGATTTGGAACCATTCGTGCCAGAGGATATTCCCCTGGTTTTTGGTTATAATGAGAATCACAAAAGGCGTCTAAAGAAAAAAAAGGAGGTGGGTGAAAAGTGCGGCATCAGGAGCTGATAGAGAAAATGACTTTGGAAGAGAAAGCCGCATTTCTGACAGGAAAGAATGAGTGGTGTTCCAGAGGCTATAAACATCTCGGAATTGAAAGTATTACCTTTGCAGATGGGCCGAGTGGAGTCCGCAGACAATATGGAAACGGAGACCATCTCGGTTTGAATCCATCGACGCCAGCCACCTGTTTTCCATCCTCGTCCACGCTGGCAAACAGTTGGGACGAAGCGTTGGAAGAAAAGGTTGGAAGCGCGCTGGGGCAGGAGGCGGCATTGGAAGATGTCGCCGTATTGCTGGCACCGGGCTGAATTTAAAGAGAAATCCGCTTTGCGGCAGAAATTTTGAATATTTTTCAGAAGATCCGTATTTGTCCGGGAAAATGGCGGCAGCTATGATAAGAGGAATCCAGAGGAAGGAGTCAGCGCTTGCGCAAAGCATTTGCAGTAAACAGCCAGGAAACAAGGCGGATGGCAGTAAATGCTATGCTGGATGAGCGGACGCCCGGGAAATGTATCTGACGGGCTTTGAAATCGCCGTAAAAGAAGGAAAGCCGGGAGCGGTTATGTCCTCTTACAATGAAGTGAACGGGGAGTATGCGAATGAAAACAGGTTTCTGATGAAACAGATTCTGCGGCAGGAATGGGGATTTCAGGGATTTGTCGTCACCGACTGGGGCGGCGGCAATGATTTTACAAAAGGAATCCGAAACGGCTCCAATCTTCAGATGCCGGGCTGCGGATTTGACTGCGCAAGACAACTTTTGGCAGCAATAAAGGATGGAAAGATTACAGAAAAAGAGGTGGATGAACGCGTTGATGAGTTGCTGCAGGCGGCGCTGAGCTACCCAAACAGTCCCGAGAAAAGAAAAAAGAGCTGAAAAGCAGAAAGAAGAACTGCATCGAAGCCATCACAGGCTCGCGCAAAAGGCGGCAGAAGAAAGCATGGTTTGCTGAAAATGAAGCAGAGATACTTCCATTGACTGGTGGAACAAGGGTTGCGGTGATCGGGGATTTCGCTTTTGAGCCGAGATATCAGGGAGTCGGGTCATCCAGTGTCAATGCGATCAGTGTAGAAAATGTAGTAGAAAAAATATCCGATACAGACCTTATGGTAGTCGGGATGGAAAGAGGTTACAGACGGGATGGAAAAGCGGATTACAATCTGGAAGCGCAGGCTTTGGAACTCGCATCCAAAGCGGAGGTGATCCTGTATTTTCTGGGACTTGGAGAAACGGAGGAATCCGAAGGACTTGACCGGAAAAATTTTGAAATACCGCAGAACCAGATTTCTCTTTTACAGAAGCTTACAGAAAAAAATCCGGCAATCGTCGCTGTACTCAGCACGGGAAGCGTTGTCGACATCGGATGGAAAATAGACTGTCGGGCAATTTTGCATACTGGATTGTCCGGCGAAGCTGGAGCTGGAGCTGTTTTGAATGTACTGACCGGGAAAGTTAACCCAGGAGGAAAGCTGACGGAATCCTGGATTTGTCATTATGACGATACGCCGTCCGCTTTGTTTATCCTGCGAAGGAAAGAACTTTGCCATATGGGGGAAGGAATCTATGTGGGATATCGCTATTTTGAAAAAGAACAGATTCCGGTATCCTTTCCCTTTGGATTTGGACTTTCCTATACGACCTTTACGTACAGCGGTCTGGAAGTGGAAGAAAACGGAATTCGCCTGCGGTTAAAAAATGTGGGAGAGATTGCCGGAAGCGAAATCGTACAGATGTATGTGGCGCTTCCGGACAGAAAAATCGAACGTCCGGAGAAAGAGCTCAAGGGATTTGCAAAAGTTTATCTGGAAGCAGGGAGAAGAAAAGGAAGTCTGCATTTTATTCGATGACAAAACGTTTCGGGTGTTTGATGAAGAAGCCGGAATGTGGGTAGAGGAAGCGGGAACGTATCGGATTTTCGTCGGCAGCAGCAGTCAGGATATCCATCTGGCAGGAGAGATTTTCCAAACTGGATTACAAAAAGACGGGCAGCACATTCTGGAAGTCCCGGGGAGTAAAACACAGATCTGAAGACAAGTGCAGGCATGCAAAATGTCTGGGATGGGAGAAAATACCGGAAATCCGGTTTGGAATGGATATAAGGTTCTGCAAGCAAATGATCCGCTGTCGGATATGCGATATGCGAAAAATCCAGTCGCAAGGTATATTGCAAAAATGCTGAAAAATAAAATAGAAAAGGTGGAAGAAAACGGCAGACGCCAGACTTAAATACACTACTATTTCAATATAATATGCCGTTCCGTGCGATTGCCAAAATGACAGGAGAATGGTGTCCGCCAAAATGGTGGACGGACTTCTTCTGGCGGTAAACGGAAAGACAGGAAAGGGCCTTGTAACAGTAATCTTCGGTTTCTTTTGAGAATTGGAAGGCCAATAAAGCTTATGCAGCGATTCTTGCACAGCAGGAAAAAACAGGCGGGGAAGAGGGTGAACTATGAAGGAGCTGAAAGAGTGGAAAGAAAACACCCGGATATCTACGAATTTGTCATCTTCAATATCCTGTCAAACTGTGCGACAATTACGAATTTTGCAGTGATGTGGGTCTGTACAGAGGTTGGGTTTCGACGCTTTCGGGAAATCCCATTTCAGGTGTTTGTGTTTGACTACACAACAAAGGAAAAAGCAGGATGCTTTGTGGATTTTAAGCTTTTTAGTGGCAACGGCAGCGGCGCAAACGGTAAATTTTTTTGTACAGAAAAACCTGGTTTTTCATTCGGATGCGGCATTTGGAAAAAGCAGTATGGAAATATGCAATTCTGGCAGTCGTTCTGGTGATTGTTTCGACAGCGCTTCCGGCTTACAGCCAGAGGTGGTTTGCGGGGCTTGGCATTTCGGAAACGATTATTCCGACGCTCGCTAATATACTGAATATCCTTGTGCAGGTTGTGATCAGCTATCCGGCGATGAAATTCTGGGTAATGCCGGAGAAAAAGAAAGAGAGGACAGCAAAGGAGAAAGGAATGCAGAAGAAAAAGAACGATACGGAAAAAGAAGAGGGAGGAAACTTATGAAACGCAATACAGCAATTTTACGTGGACTGGCGGCTGTGACAGCACTGGGAACGATGCTTTGTACAACTGCGACCACACTGACATTTACTTATTCCGGAATTATCAATTCTATCTGAATATCAATACACCGAAAATTATTCAGCCGGATAACGCGAACGGTGTTGTAGAAGCTGCCTATGATAATGAATATGGAACAGACAGCAGCAATACCCAGATGGCGATGCTTCTGGAGCTGGATGTGGCTTCGGAAAATATCACGCAGGCGGAAAGAAGGAACGGTGCTTCTGACCAATCACAACAACGTGTTGCCGCTTTCCAAAGATGCAGGAGTAACTTTGTTCGGTAACGGTGCATTCCATTCCGTAGGGACTTCTTCCAAAAGCCCGTTTGATGCAATTGTGCCTGCAACGCTCACGTCTGCGCTTCAGGAAGCGCTGGGAACCGATCAGGTCAACGCAGTGCTGGGCGAGCAGGTATATGCGGAGCTTGGAACGACGAGCGGGACAACCATTGTAGAGGGAGATATCGCATCCGTAAAAGCGAACGAAAGCAGCTGGCAGAACAGCTGTAACGATGCGGCAATTGTTGTTTTATCCAGAGCCGGCGGAGAGAGCACGGACGCTGCAATGAAAACAGAGGAAGGCAGAAATTATCTGGCGCTTAGCAGTCAGGAAGAAGATCTGATGTCTTACTTAAAGCAGCAGAAGGAAGCGGGTGTATTTGGCAGCATAATCGTATTGGTCAATTCTGAGCAGGCGATGGAGCTTGGCTGGCTCGATGAGTATGACGTAGACGCGTGTCTGGTAGTCGGCAGACCGGGCGCAGTAGGTTATACCGGTATTGTAAATGTGCTGACAGGCGCAGCAAATCCTTCGGGACGTTTGGTAGATACCTATGCTTCCAATTCTCTGTCCGCACCGGCAACTGTTTTTGCAGGAGAAAACACAGACCTGGGGCAAATCTGACTGGGTAGAAAACAATGACGTCGATTTTGGCACAGACGGTTCGGAAAACAACTGGATTGTGTATGCGGAAGGTATTTATGTCGGGTACAAATATTATGAAACCCGTTATGAGGATACGGTATTAAAAGCAGGAAATGCAGATTCTACGAAAGGCTCCAGTACTGGCATGCATGGAACTATGCGGATGGGTGAGCTTTACACGGACTTTCCTATACAACCTTTGGCAGAAGCTGATCAGGTAAAAATATTACGTGAAACCGATTCCCTATGCGGACCGTGACCAATACGGAGGTGAAAGAGATGTTGTGGAGTTCTATGCGCACATCCATATGGTGATTATGAAAAGGAAAACCATGTAAAAGCGGCGGTTCAGTTTGTCGGAATGGGGAAAACAAAGCTGTTGGAGCCTGGAGCAAGCGAAAAAGTAACCGTGTCTGTGGACAGATATTTCCTTGCCAGCTATGACACTTACGGCGCAGAAGGCTATATTATGAGCGCAGGAGATTATTATCTGGCAGTCGGCAACAGCGCCCATGATGCACTGAACAATATTCTGGCAGCAAAGGATATACTGCGGCAGATGGAATGGATGCTGACGGTAATGCAGATCTGACCTATACCTGGAACCAGGAACAGCTCGACGGACAGCTACCGATATTCCGAAGAAAATGGAACAGAAGTGACGAATCAGTTTGACTTTGCAGATCTTTGAACTACTATGGAATTGACTTTTTACATATCTTTCCAGAAAATGACTGGGACGGCACTTATCCGGCGATGATCTCTGTGGAAATGTCGGAAGAAATGTTAAAGGATATGGTGGCGAACTGGTATAATTTGCAGATTATGATACCGGGGAAACCTATACGACCGGCGCAGACAATGGCATCGCAGTCTTTGCAGATCTGTACTATACGGACTATGACGATGAAGAAACCTGAACGCTTTTCGACCAGCTGACGATTGAAGAGATGCTGACCCTGCTTTCCGATAATGATGGTTACGAAGCAATCAACAGCGTTGGAATGCCCGGAATGAAACGGACGGATGACAATATCGGTATTGGTTCTCTGACCTGCACCGGAACCGATGCGCTGATCTGGGTTTCTGAGGTTACGACATCCAGAACATGGAATACAGAGAGATTTACACAGAGAGGGTTCATCTGTTGGGCATTGAAGCGTTTTGTTTTCTGCGATGCGAACGAAATCTGGTACGGCGGCGGAAACATTCACAGAACTGCATTTGGCGGAAGAAATAACCAGTATTATGCAGAGGACGGAAACTACGGATACCTTGTCGGCGCTTATGAAGCGGAGGCAATGCAGAACGTAGGCGTTATCTACTGCATCAAGCACTTTGCGTTGAATGATCAGGAAATCGGAAGAAATGGTATTTCCACTTTTACCAATGAGCAGGCACTGCGTGAGATTTACTTGAGATCGTTTGAAGGTGCATTCCGAGAAGGCGGCGCAATGTCTGTTATGACAGCCTTTAATCGAATCGGATGCGTTCCCAATAATGCAGATTCAGCGTTGTTGAATGATGTGCTGAGAGGAGAATGGAACTTTAAAAAGGGACATGTTATCGGATGGTTATTCTTCTCTGCATATAAGAATCATTTCGCAGAGTTCTTGTAACCGGTCAGATTACTATTGCATGGATGCAGGAATGTAGGTTCTTCCATCGGACTGATCAATGAAGGAGACACGGCGCTAATCGGAGCGCTCAGACGTGCGGCGAAAAATGATCTGTATGTAGACAGCAGAAGTATTGCGGTAAACGGGCTGACAAACGGAAGCGTTGTTGTAACGATCGTACCGGGATGGCAGAAAGCACTGTTAATTGCTAATGCGGTATGCGCGGCAGGATTTGTCGGATGCCTGGTTGCAGGGATTGTAACCATGTTTACCGGTAAAAAGAGGGAGGAAAAAGTATGAAAGGGAAAAGTATGAGTGAAAAGCTCAGTTTGATCGGTGCAGGTATTGGCACAGTGACTCTGGTGATCTTCTGCATATACGGGCTGGTATATGATTATATGGATATTGCAGTTGCGTTCAGTCTTGTGTTGAGTGTTGCGTGTGGAGCAGGATATGTCCTGCTTCATGCGAAGGCTGTGGAAGTACTGAATCTGCTGCAGGTGATGTGCGTATCCTGGGGGATGGGGCTTTTTTTCTTAAACAGCTATCCCGTATGGGCAGACCGTTTAAATGGCATTGATATGTACGGATCGAGAGGCACGCTGCTGCCGGTTATACCATTCTCGTACTGTGCTTTGCAACGGCGATTATCGGGATTGTTTCCTGCTTTATGAGAAAGGAGAAAGAGGCATGAGCGCAAAGAAAAAAATCGGAGTTGTCATGATGGCTTCCCTCCTCTGTGTCTGCACAGGCTGTGCAAGCTCTGTGGCAGATAACACGAATACTTACTTTTCTCAAGTGAATTCCACATTAAATACTTGGTTTGTGTCCAATCGTACAAAAAACGATGGAGAAGAAAGCTCCGGCAAAGCAAAACTGGATGCACCGGCAGATTTTACACTGGATGAAAACGGGAATTATTCGTTTACAGGAGTGGAAAACGCAGATTATTATCTGGTTTATTTCTGTGCACCGGATGCTGTAAACGATGAAGATGCGTTCCTGTATTCCAGCGATGCGCTGAAAGCAGACGGGAATGGCGGAGAAATCTATGAAGGAAATGTGGACGATTTATTACAGTACGGATACGGGGAATATCTTGTAAAAGTATTCGCGTTTCCCGATATGAATGACAATGAGCACTCGGTATCCGCGGCAGCATCGACGAGTTTCTCCTGTTCCGGAAATCAGGACGCGCCGGTCATCGATTACCTGTGGAATACGTTTGATGATACGGTTGAGGTACAGCTTTCCAATATCGATACCTATACCTATCAGAGCTATCCGGACCGTGTGGAAGTAACTTTTATCAATTCCGAAGACGCAAATGATGTGACAGTTATTACGATGGAGGATCTGTCCCCTGACAATAATACGCTGGTTTCGGGCGATTTGAAGAAAGGAACAACCTATGACATTACTGCGGTCAGCAAGAGCGACAGCGAGTATGTTTTAAACAGCGTATCGGATATGACCGATGTAGCGGAGGGCATAACATTTGATGATACAAACGTGATGTCGGAGAATTATTACTACACGGATGGAATTGCCAGAGCATCTTTCAGCTATCTGGAGGTTTGCGAGAATTTTGATCTGGAAAACGCAGGCGCGATGAACGAACCCGGCGTATCCGTAAAATTCACCTTCACAGCGACACCGACGGTTGCCAATGCGGGCTGTGCGTACAGCTATATTGTAGCAGGCGACTGCAGACCGTTCTCTTTTGAGGATGGAACGCTGGATCTGTATACAGACGGAACGTTTCTGATGTGCCAGAATTCGGAAATGCCTCCGGAAGGACCTTCGACCATTCAGGGAATCTGGAAAGATAACGGTGACGGGACAGCGACGTTGAGCTTTAACCACGCAACGTTGACGACATCGGTTGATTGATAGGACATTGACAGACGGATGATGGATGCTGGCAGATGCCAGCCGTCGATTCGGTTTCCTGAGATGCTTTTGTCGGGGACAGGCACTTAAACAAAATAACAATAAAATCCCATGTTCCTGCCGCGGCAGCGTTATGTTGCTTCGGCGGTGGATGTGGGATTTTTGTGTTACAGAGCGGGACAAAGCGTTCTGGTATGGGCTGGCGAAACATTTATCGGAAGATGCCAGTCTGATAAGGATGGAATTTTCCAAACGGGCATGGTATACTCAACTCAACAAAATAAAGTGAGAAACAGAATCGGAACCGGTGGTGTAAAAATCAGCAGGAATCATAACAGAGCAGGAATTTTGGAATCCTGCATAAAATAAGGGATCGATACGAGTCAACTACCCACGACCTAAAGGTAATGGGCTTGTAACTGCCCAGTCGTAGTAACGGTTTACACCTCCGACCTTTTATCCCCAATAGGTACTGCTACCTAAAGTGGCGTTACATCATTGGGTGGTTGACAGCACCCTTTGTAGCAAAGTTTACTCTGTTACAACTGTATTAGGTACTTGGCTATCAGAAAGATAGTTTATTCCCATACGATACAGATTCATTGCTCCTATACGGTCATCATTAGATTTGTAACCGCAGTTTTTACAAGTAAACAAATGTATTTTCTTGTTACGGTTAGACTTTTCCGTATGCCCACAAGCAGGACAACATTGACTCGTATAACGAGGGTCTACCTTAATTACAGAAGACTGATTCTGCTTAGCCTTGTAAATTAGTTTCTGTTCTAAATCATAAAACGACCACGATACAGAAACATAACGGTCTTTAATTCTAACACGTTCTATAACATTACGAATACCTGACAAATCTTCTAGTACAAAGAGTGTGTGCTTTGGGTTGTTTTCAACGAGTGCCTTCGATACACAATGGTTAATATCTTGCATCCAACGGTTTTCTCGCTGACCGATCGCTTTTAGTCTTCGCCTTGAAGATGGAGTATGCCGCATTTGGAGTTCTTTACGAAGCTTGGAATAATTAGCACGTTTCTGTTTAATAGCTTTACCACTAACAAATCCAGACTTGTGCTTACTGTCATAAGTGGCAACGACAAAGTTAATACCTCTGTCAATACCTACGACATTACAAATGTCAGAAATATTACTTTCTTCGACATCATAAGTTGCTGGTATGTGAAGATAATATTTACCATGTTTGTTTGTGAGCTTAGCTGTACCAAACTTGTAGATTGTGTGGTCAAAATACTTAGACATACCTTCAGCAAAATAAGGAAGTTTAACACGACCATTCAATGTATTCACAGAAAAACAGTTTTGTGTTAAAGAATAATCTCTGTTCCAAACTAAATCATACTGAGGTTTCTTGAAGGTTGGTTGTATCCACTCATTATGATTTTCGAGAATGGTTCTATATCTCGCAATGACCGTTTTCAAAACGGACTGAGCCATTTGCGATTTAAGACCAAATTTTTCTCTTAGAGTAGAATACAAAACCTTATTAAGTGAAAACTGCTTTAAATCATGAGTTTGGAATACATAGTCTGAAACATAATTACAGGCATCACGATAAACAGACATAGTTTCATCAAGCAAAACTTTATCTGTATCAGTGGCGACTATTTGAACTTTTGCTGTTATAGTCATCTGTTGCATAGATGTACTCCTTTCATTGATATTTCACTAAAAATAGTATATAATAATAGTTAGTGAGTGTCAATAATTATCAGAGGTAGGCTATGGACAATAGATATTATCGTCATAACAGACGAAAATACAGTCTAAAAGTACATATAGTTCTTGTAACCAAATACCGTAAACAACTACTACAAGGCTCTATTGCTGATGATGTGAAACAAAAGATTCTCGATATAGCTAATACTCGTGGCTACGAAATAATTGCTATGGAAACAGACAAAGACCACATGCATTTCTTAATAAGTTATGATACGACTGATAGGGTTTGCGACATTGTTAAGATTGTAAAACAAGAAACAACATATTACCTATGGCAAAAGTATGGTTCGTTTCTGTCTAAAACAATATTGGAAGAAAAAAATATTTTGGTCAGATGGTTATTTTGCTTGCAGCATTGGAGAAGTGTCATCAGCAACTATACAAAAATATATTGAGAGTCAGGGTTAATGGCGAAAAGATTCACAAGGCTCCTCCCACCGCCTAAAGGCAGTGGGTTTCCGCCCATGACAAACGAAAGGATTTAATTTATGAAAAGAAAACAGGTAACAGCAAAGCATGCCTGATGGCGGCAACGATGCTGTTTTCAGGCTCGCACGCCGAATATCAGTGAATATGCAGCGCGAGCGCAGCAAGCCGGAAAGAGCTTTTGGGAAGGGGAAACAACAGACGCTATGGCGCAGGATAGCGATGCTGCGGCAACAGCAGAGGGCGAGACGTCTGTAGCAGGTGAAACACAGAATGTCAGTACAGGAACCGGCACCGCTGCAGCGAACGATGATGAGGTGCAGGATAGCACCGCTGCGACCGATGACGAGATACAGGGCGGCACAACAGCGACCGGCGGAGAAGCGCAAAGACGGCGATACCGCGGCAACAGCAGACAGCGAGATGCCTGCGACCGGCGAAACGCAGACCGACACCGCTACAGAATCTGCGGCAGCAACAGCTCCTCAAATTCCGGCTCTGATGACAGAAGTGACCGACTCCGTTTATGAAGCATACGCGCAGAAATCGGATGCGTTTACCGGTAAGCTGGCGGGACACGACCGTCTGAGCCGTGCAGAAAACGCAGCGCTGGCGGCAGTTCTTTCACAGAAGGAGTACGGTGATAAGACGCTTTGTCTGCAGAACATGGCGAAGTATGACAGCAACGCAAATGAAAGCTTTCTGCTGATGTTTGAGAGCACGCCGTTGACAGCGCGCGGGCGGATTTCCGGCGATCTCTGGTATTATGACGGCGAGTCGGCAAGGCTTCTGGAAAAAGGAATCGTCGTAACCGGACTGCAGCAGGTGACGGGAATTGGGAATCCGTTTGTTATTCTGGAAACGGAAGTCTCCGGCAAAAACAGGCGGCTGTCTGGACGGTAAAAGATCAAAAGTGCGAAAAGCTTCTGGAGGATGCCGAGACGATCGAAGCAACAAAGGACGGCGTTTGTACGTTTTATCCTGCGGAGAAGACTGTGTACGATCCGCTTGTTTCGGAATGGGACAGTGCGGAAGAAACGGTTCCTGTTTATTATGAAAGAACAGCGGATGGATTTGCAGAGCGTTCGTATCGGGAGCTGACAGCGTCGGAATATTTGGCGTATGTGTCTGCAGAGGATTCGGATGAAGAGGCACAGGCATGGAAGGAAAAGCTGGAAGAGCAGTTCTACACGCAGACGGATGAAAATACAGAATATACCTATTGGTTTTATGCAATTGGGGAGGACAAAATTGCCTATCGCTGCAGGAAGTCGGGCAGTCGGTCGGACAGGAAGAAGGAATCGATCATGCGGTTGCAAAGTACAGCTGGTGTATCAGCAGCCTAGATCAGGGAAAGCTGACCAAAGCATCGGAGACGATCAGCGGGGATGGATTTTTCTTCCCGTCGAGATCGGAGCAGGAAGAAGCACTGGAGAGCCTGGAGGATATTCCAAACGAATTTACGAAAAACCGGTTGAATAAAGTGCAGAAAACAGCCCGCGCGACGGTCGGTCAGGCGGTTGCACAGATTCTGGAGGTACAGGAGTACCCGGATGATGCGCTGTGTTTTGCAGAGACGGCGGATTACGATGGGAACGGCAAAAAAGAAACGTTTGCGGCGATCGGCAGGTACGACGGAGCCTTCGGCGCGCCGGTATGCGACCTGTGGTTTGTCGGCGCGGACGGCGCAGTTTTGGAAGAAGAGAATTTTGCCTTTAAGGAGCTGGAAAAGCTGGGAAGCGCCTTTGTGCTGTATCGTGGCTACGAAGTGTCCGGCGTCAGCGACATGCTGTTTGGCGTGCAGGAGCAAGAGCAGTGCGCCTGTTAAAACAGATGGGGCACTTTGAGCTGGACGATGACGGCGATCTGATGGCATGGACTGCCGGGACAGAAGCCGCGCCGGGATATTATGACATCAGCCTGCGCACACTGACAGAGTATCGATTAGAAGAAATCCGTGAAAAAGAGCTGTTGCAGTATAAAAACGGCAAGGCAGTGTTAAAGAGTATCCTGCGGCAGGTTGGATCAGATTCCGGGAAAATACAGATTTTATCCGGGGAAAACAATAGGATTCATGTCAACCTTTCGGACGCGGAAGGAAGCTGGTACGAGACATGGAAAGTGGAAAACGACAGACTTGTACTGACAGACAGCGGAGAAGGCAGTGTAAAAGAGGTTCATGAAAGCGGTGATGTGTCCGGACAAAACGCAGTCAGTCAAAACAGCGCTGTATCTGACCGGGAAGCAGACAGCATCAGTGAAAACAATGCGGCAGCATCCGACCGGACAGGCAGCATCGACACGAGGTCTGTAACAAAGAGCGGGCAAAAGTCAGAAAACGGGACAGAAAGCCCTGCCTTTGACTTTTCTGCGCCCGATGGGACAGCAAAGGAAACTCAGACAGAACAAGAATAGGAAATTACAAAAATATGGCATTTGCACATTGCACGTCCATACAGAGTACAGCCTGCTGGACGGTTCCAATAAAATCAAAGAATATGTAAAACGAGTCAAGGAGCTGGGCATGACGGCTGCGGCGATTACCGACCATGGCGCAATGTACGGTGTGATCGATTTTTACCGTGCGGCGCGGGCAGAGGGTATCAATCCGATTTTGGGCTGTGAGGTCTATGTTGGCCCAATTCCCGTTTTGACCGGGAGATTACCGGCGGGGATGACCGGTATTACCATCTGGTGCTTCTGGCGGAAAATAATACTGGTTACGCGAATCTGAGCAAAATCGTCAGCCGCGGTTTTACGGAGGGGTACTATTACAAGCCGCGTGTCGATATGGAGGTTCTGGAGGAATTTCACGAGGGAATTATCGCGCTGTCTGCGTGCCTGGCAGGCGAAGTGCCGCGCTATATCCAGAAAGGACTGCCGGAGGAAGCAAAAAAATGCGCATTAAAGTATCAGGATTTTTAAGGGAAGGATAATTATTTTCTGGAACTGCAGGATCATGGGATTCCGGAGCAGCAGACCGTAAACATGGCGCTTTTACAGATGTCGCGAGAACTGGACATTCCGTTAGTATGCACGAACGACGTGCACTACACCTATGCGGAGGACGCAAAGCCCCACGATATCCTTCTGTGTATCCAGACCGGCAAAAAGCTTTCCGACGAAAACCGGATGCGTTACGAGGGCGGTCAGTATTTCGTCAAAAGCGAAGAAGAGATGAAGGGACTGTTTCCCTATGCGTGGGAGGCAGTGGAAAATACACAGCGAATTGCAGACCGCTGTCATGTGGAAATCGAGTTTGGTAAGACGAAGCTGCCGCATTTTGATGTGCCGGAGGGCTATGATTCCTGGGGATATTTGAACAAGCTGTGCACTGACGGCATGAAAGAGCGCTATCCGGAGGACGACGGCACGCTGCAGAAGCGTCTGGAATACGAGCTGGGTATTATCAAGCGCATGGGATATGTGGACTATTTCCTGATCGTGTGGGATTTTATCAACTATGCCAGAGAAAACGGTATTCCGGTAGGACCTGGACGTGGAAGTGCAGCTGGAAGCATCGTTTCCTACTGCCTGCATATCACGAATATTGATCCGATCCGTTATAGCCTGCTGTTTGAGCGTTTCCTGAACCCGGAACGAGTTTCCATGCCGGATATCGATATCGACTTCTGTTATGAACGCAGACAGGAGGTCATCGATTATGTCGGACGCAAATATGGAAAAGAAAAGGTTGTGCAGATTGTCACATTCGGTACGCTGGCGGCAAAGGGTGTCATCCGCGACGTCGGGCGTGTCATGGATCTGCCGTATTCCTTTGTGGATTCGATTGCAAAAATGATTCCGAACGAGCTGAACATGACGATTGATAAGGCACTGTCAATGAACGCAGAGCTGCGCAAGCTCTACGAGAGCGATGAACAGGTGCACGTGCTGATTGATATGAGTAAACGGCTGGAGGGATTGCCGCGCCACACCTCGATGCACGCAGCAGGGGTTGTGATCTGTCCGGAGGCGGCAGATCATTTTGTACCGCTTTCACGGGGGTCGGATGGTTCGATCACAACGCAGTTTACGATGACGACGCTGGAAGAGCTCGGACTGTTAAAAATGGACTTTCTGGGGCTTCGAACCCTGACAGTAATCGACCACGCGGTCAAGATGATTGAGCATGACACCGGTGGAAGCAGCCTCGATATGGATGCATCTGGATTATAACGATAAAAAAGTGCTGGATTCGCTCTGCACCGGCAGGACGGACGGCGTGTTCCAGCTGGAAAGCGGCGGGATGAAAAGCTTCATGAAGGAGCTAAAGCCCCAGAACCTGGAGGATATCATCGCGGGTATTTCCCTGTACCGTCCCGGGCCGATGGACTTTATTCCAAAATATATTAAAGGAAAAAACAATCATGACGAAATCACCTATTCCTGTCCGGAGCTGGAACCGATCCTGTCTCCGACCTACGGCTGTATCGTGTATCAGGAGCAGGTTATGCAGATTGTGCGCGACCTCGGCGGCTACACGATGGGACGAAGCGATAACATCGCCGTGCGATGAGCAAGAAAAAGCAGTCTGTCATGGAAAAAGAACGGGCGAATTTCGTTTACGGCAATCCCGAAGAGGGCGTCCCGGCTGTATTGCAAACGGTATCAGTGAGAAGGTCGGCGAATGGAGATCTACGATTCCATGATGGATTTTGCAAAATACGCGTTCAACAAGTCCCACGCCGCATGCTACGCGGTTGTCGCATACCAGACGGCTTACCTGAAATATTATTATCCGGTGGAATTTATGGCGGCGCTTATGACCTCCGTGATTGATAACCCGGGAAGGTGGCGGAATATCTATACTGGTCTGCCGCCAGATGGGAATCGCGATTCTGCCGCCGGATATCAACGAGGGAGAGGACGTTTTTCGGTACGGGAAAATCAATCCGGTACGGACTGACTGCGATCAAGGGTGTAGGACATCCGGTTGCGGACGCGGTGATCGCAGAGCGGAATCAGAACGTGTCCCTTCCGTACCCTGCAGGATTTTATTGAGCGGGAATGGCGGACTCTGAAGTCAATAAGCGCAACGTGGAAAACTTCATCAAAGCGGGTGCATTCGACACCTTGAGGGAACACGCAAGCAGTTTATGAGCGTATTTGCAGTCTGATGGATCAGAATCAGCAGAATCGGAAAAATAATATGGCGGGACAGCTTTCCTATTCGATCTGTGTCGGACGAGTCGGAAAAGAAAAAACTATGAAATTCCGTATCCCAATGTTGGAGAATATTCAGCAAGGAAATTCTTCTGCTTTGAAAAAGAAGTCCTCGGTGTGTATGTCAGCGGGCATCCGCTGCAGGAATACGAGCAGCTCTGGCGCAGGAATATTTCCAATACGACGGCAGATTTTATGCTGGATGAGGAGACAAACAGCGTCCATATTCAGGACGGAGCAAAGGCGGTCATCGGCGGAATTATCGAGGAAAAGAAGATCAAATATACCAAAAACGATAAGGTGATGGCGTTTTTTACAGGTGGAGGATCTGGTTGGAACGATTGAAGTTATCGTTTTCCCGAAAACCTATGAGCAGTACGGCAGCAAGCTGATGGAGGATGAAAAGGTTCTCCTGCGGGGGCGCGTTTCCGCAGAGGAGGACAAAGACGCGAAGCTGATCTGTGAATCCGTGCAGACGTTTGACGAAATCCCCAAAAAGCTCTGGATTAAGTTTCCGACGATGGAAGCTTATCAGCAGCAGGAAAAAAAGCTGCTTTCGGCAATCGCAGCTTCCGACGGCAAGGATACCGTGGTGATTTATGTGGAAAATCCGCGCGCGATGAAGCAGCTTTGGGGCGAATCAGACCGTTCATGGGGACGAGGCGCTTTTAAAGCAGCTGGAAGAGTTGTTTGGAGAAGAAAACGTAAAGCTGATGTAAGTTTCACAAAACCATTGAAAAGAAAACCCGTTTCGATTAAAATAAAAAATGGTTTTACGGATTTTGAAATCTTAAGATTGAAGTCCAGCCCGCAGCGGCAGACAGGAGGAACAATGGCAGCTAAGATAAAGACAATTGGAGTTCTTACAAGCGGCGGAGATGCGCCGGGTATGAATGCGGCAATCCGTGCGGTTGTTCGGAAAGCGATTTGCAACGGCGTCAAAGTAAAAGGCATTAAAAAAAGGCTATCAGGGCCTGTTAAATGAAGAAATCATAGATATGGATGCCCGCAAAGCGTTTCGGATACCATCCAGAAGGGCGGTACGATTCTGGGAACCGCACGTTGTCTGGAATTTAAGACCGAAGCCGGACAGAAAAAGGGCGCGGAGATCTGCCGCAAGACACGGCATCGACGGTCTGGTTGTTATTGGCGGCGACGGCTCTTACAGAGGTGCGCAGGCGATGTCCAGACTTGGGATCAATACGATCGGTCTGCCGGGCACGATCGATCTGGATATTGCATGTACCGAATATACGATCGGTTTCGATACGGCAGTCAATACCGCGATGCAGGCAATCGATAAGGTAAGGGATACTTCATCTTCACATGAACGCTGCAGTATTATCGAAGTAATGGGCAGGAATGCCGGTTATATCGCACTGTGGTGCGGTGTCGGCACCGGCGCGGAGGATATCCTTCTTCCTGAAAAGTACGACTATGACGAGCAGCAGCTGATTAACAATATTATCAACAACCGGAAAAGGGCAAAACCCACCATCTGATCATCAATGCAGAAGGTATCGGTCATTCTACTTCCATGGCGAAGAGAATTGAAGCAGCAACGGGTGTGGAAACCAGAGCAACCATCCTGGGGTACATGCAGCGAGGCGGCAGCCCGACCTGTCTGGATCGTTATTATGCTTCTATCATGGGCGCTTATGCGGCAGACATCCTCTGCGCAGGCAGCTCGAACCGTGTTGTGGCTTACAAACACGGTGAATTTGTAGACTATGATATCGAGGAAGCACTTGCGATGCAGAAAGAGATTCCCGAATATCATTATCAGGTCAGCAAAGCGCTGGCCACCTGACGATACAGGACGCAAAGGGGCGGCTGCACACGAAACGTGTGTGGCCGTTGTGCGTTTTCATAAAGATCAACGGAGGAACCTGCATGATTACTGCAGCATCCAACAGCCGGATCAAAAGGCTGGTACAATTGAATCAAAAGTCGAAGCCGCAGAACGGAGGACGTTTTTCTGGCAGAGGGTGTGAAGATGTTTCTGAAGCACCGAGAGCAGCTGCAGGAGGTCTATGTTTCGGAATCCTTTTCTGGAAAAGTGCAGCTGCAGGAGCATCTGGAAGAGGTTGGCTACGAAGTTGTTTCCGACAGCGTTTTTCTAAAATATCGGATACCTGCACGCCACAGGGCGTTTTATGCGTGCTGAAACAGTTTCACTATAATATAGAAGAAATGCTGCGGGACAAAGCACCGCTGTTTCTGCTTCTGGAAAATATACAGGACCCCGGCAACCTCGGTACGATGCTGCGAACCGGCGAGGGTGCCGGCGTTTCCGGGATTATCATGAGCAGGGATACAGTCGATTTGTACAACCCAAAGGTTATCCGTTCAACGATGGGCAGCATCTACCGCGTTCCGTTTTATTATGCGGACGATTTTGCGGCGGCGGTTCATCAGGTACAGCAGGCGGGTGTCAGCGTATACGCGGCGCATCTGCGCGGGAAAAATTCCTATGCCTGTCAGGATTACACAAAGGGGACGGCATTTCTGATCGGTAACGAGGGCAACGGTCTGCGGGAAGAGACTGCAGAGCTTGCGGACTGTTACATTCGGATTCCGATGGAGGGCAAAGTCGAGTCGCTAAATGCGGCGGTGGCGTCTTCGATTCTGATGTATGAAGCGCATCGGCAGAGGGCGACGCTTGAAAAATAACATTTTTCGAGCTCGAGATTTGTGTCTGCGCGCACTTGACACAAACTAGACATGCGCAAAAAGCGTGCGCAGAAATGAGAGGCACAGATGAAAAATCGGTTTTATCGGACTTGGAAATATGGCGCAGGCGATGATTGGAGGAGTTTTTTGAGAAATCACCTGGCTGTGCCGGAGGAAATTTACGGTTCTGCAAAACGGCGGAGACGGAAAGCAAAAGTGCATGAAATGTTTGGCATCACGGTGACAGGCGATAACCTGGAAACCGCGCGGCAGGCAGAGCTTTTGATTCTTGCCGTAAAGCCGCAGTTTCTGGAGAAAGTGATCGGACAGATCAGCGACATTGACCTGACCGGTAAGACGATTCTGAGCATTGCGGCAGGCAAAAGTCTTGCGTGGCTGGAAGAGCAGTTCTGTGCGCCGCTTCCGTTTGTGCGTGCGATGCCAAATACGCCGGCGCTGGTCGGGGAAGGCTGTACCGGAGTCTGCTATGGCAGCAGGGTAACTCCTGAGATGAAAGAAAAAACGGCGGCTGTCCTGGACAGTTTCGGCAAGACGGTTGAGCTTCCGGAACGTCTGATGGATGTGCTGACCGGCGTTAGCGGCTGTGCGCCTGCCTGGATTTTTATGCTGATCGAGGCGATGGCAGACGGTGCAGTTGCGGAAGGCATGCCGCGCAGCCAGGCATATGAATGCGCTGCACAGGCTGTGCTCGGCAGCGCGAAGCTGATGCTTGAGACCGGAAAGCATCCGGGAGAGTTAAAGGATATGGTCTGCTCTCCGGCAGGCTCCACGATTCAGGCGGTACGCGTTTTAGAGGAAAAAGGCTTCCGCGGCGCAGTGACCGATGCGGTCATCACTGCGGTGGAAAAAGTCCAGAAGCCTGTAAAATAGTTTGTTACAAAAATGTTAAAACAGGAATAAAGGAAGATCTGATGGAAAAATAATCCCGTCAGGTCTTCTTTTTGATAAAAAATCGAAAAAACCGCAGAAAATGGCTGTCCTTTTATGAAAAGAGAATTTACTATGTTAAAGCGGCATTTGTTGAAAACTTTGAAAAATAGTAAGAAAAAGGCGATGATTTCGGAGGTTTGTTGTAGAAATATCACAATAGAAGAAAAATCTTTGTGGGGAACTAACGGAAATTTGTGGTTCCGGGCGAACGACTTGACATTTGATTGTAATATTGCTATCATATCATGCGTAACAATTGTTAATAAGTTTGTAACAATTGAAACAGCTCTGTAACAAGGAGCATCCCACAAAAGCTCCTGAATTTCACCGGCAGAATGGTCGGGGAAGCAGAGTAAGATTTATGGAGGTAGAATGAACGGAAAAGGCAGAAAGTTGTTTCGTAGTGCAGTCGGCATTTTAACATCTGTTATGATGATGGGTGCATATACGACAAACCGCTATGGCAAGATGGTATCGGTGTCATTGATGCGAAAGACATGCTGGACATTCATGCAGAAGCAAATACAGCGTCTGCGGTGGTTGGTCAGGTCATGGAGGACGGTCATGTGGCGATCCTTGCAAAGTACAACGACTGGGTGCAGATCCAGGCGGGAGAAATTGCAGGATGGGTACCGGCTGAAAATCTGGTCGAGACAGAGATTTCCAACGAAGAGGCTGTTGCAGCCAATGAGCAGGTGATCGCTGAACGGACAGGAGCAACAGCATCCGAAGATGAATTCTTTGCAGAGGAAGAAGTACAGCAGGATGAAACAGCAGCTTTTACAGGCAGAGGCGAGTGAAGCAGCACAGAATGAGATAGAAGAAGTACAGGCAGCCGAGGAAGCAGCACGCATCGAAGCGGAGGCGCAGGCAAAGGCAGCAGCCGAGGAAGCGGCGCGGCTTGAAGCAGAGGCGCAGGCAAAGGCAGCCGAGGAAGCAGACGCATCGAAGCGGAGGCGCAGGCAAAGGCAGCCGAAGAAGCCGCACGGCTCGAAGCGGAAGCGCAGGCAAAGGCAGCAGCCGAGGAAGCAGCCCGCATCGCAGCGGAGGCGCAGGCAAAGGCAGCAGCCGAGGAAGCAAAGACGCATCGCAGCCGAAGCCCAGCAGGCAGCTTTGGCTGCCCAGGCGGCGCAGACCGCAGCGATATCCGCAGAGGAATTAAAACTGCTTGCAAATATTATTTACTGTGAAGCAGGCAGTGAATCTTACGTTGGTAAGGTTGCGGTAGGCAATGTCATCATGAACCGCGTCAAGAGTGCATCGCCCAATACGATCACCGAGGTTGTTTACGCAAGAAGGACAGTTTTCCCCCTGTTAGAAACGGTTCGCTGCAGAGGGCACTGAGCAGGACAAGGCAGATGCGCCTCTGCTATCAGCAGCAATCGAAGCATTAGCCGGTGCACAGCCGGTCGGCGGCAAGCTGTTTTTCAGAAGAAATAACGGTCGTTCCGGACAGGTAATCGGACATCACGTTTTTTACTAAAACAGTATCATAGCCGGGGCATTTGTCTCAACAGCATTGTAAGGGAATCGTCAGAAGATGATAAGAATCCATTGTTTCTGACAGAAAAAGAGCGAAAAAAGGCATGTGGAAAAGGATTGTTTTTCACACGCCTTTTTTGTATTCATGACAATAGAATCTCGCAGGGCGCACTAACTTGACAGTAATTGACGGATTTGATATGATGACGCTAATCATGTAATATAATTGTAACATTTGATGAGCCGATTTTGGGAGCGCCAAAGGCGCGGAAAATCAATGGAGGCTCAGCTATCGTTACTGTCTGCGGATATGAGGGGATAGAAAGGATCATCGATTTATGGGCTGGAGCAGAAAATGTGAGAAAAGGGGGAAGCACTGGCTGCGGGCTGCAGCGCTGGGAGTCGTCTTTTTGTGGACGGCCGGAAGCAGTCTGCAGGCAGAGGCAGAATCGAGCAAAGCGCACTCAAGTACGTGGCGTTGGCGTGGAGGCGTGGCTGACAGGAGCGGATAAGGAACAGGTCAGTCAGAACGCAGCATCCCAAAATGGGGCGGCAGATGCAGCGACCGGCGCAGCCGGCGGGCAGGAAACGGATGTAGCGTCTGACAGTGCGGACAGCAAAACCAAGGCTTCGTCCGGCGATGGAACGAAAATGGACGACCTGACCGGAACGATCGTGATGACGAGCGTCCAGAATGTATTGAATGTCAGACGGAACCGACAGTGAGGCAGAGCTTGCAGGGTATCTGTATGTGCAGACTGTGGCGGTACGGTGCTGGAACAAAAGGATGGATGGACAAAGCTTGAGTCCGGCGAACTGACCGGCTGGGCGAACAACGATTATCTGCTGTTTGGGGAAGAGGCGCGGAAAGAGGCAAAAGACGCGGGACGGATTGTGGCAACGACCAAAACAGGCGCTTTGAGAATCCGGAAAGAACCTTCAGGAGATGCTGCGATTTATGATCTGCTGGAAGAAGGTGCAAAGTATGAGGTCGTGGATGAAGAGCAGATCCGTTTCAGCGAGGATCAGGAAATCACGGCGGACTGGGTTGCGATCAATTACGGCGGAAAGACCGGATATGTGTCTTCGGAATATGTCCAGGTTGATTTTGAAATCGATTACGGAGAGACGGTTGAGCAGGTAAAAGCGCGCGAGGCGGAAACGGCGAGACTGCAGGCGGAAAAAGAAGTTGCCGCACAGAAACAGAAGAAGGAAAAGGCAGCGCAGGCGGAAAAGGAAGCGAACAAGGTCTGCTGCACTGGCTGCGGACGACAGCGTGCTTTTGGCGGCGCTCATTCAGTGAAGCGGAGAAGAGCCCTACGAAGGACAGGTAGCTGTCGGCGCAGTCGTGATGAATCGGGTCAGAAGCGGCGCTTATCCGAATACGGTTAAGGGAGTTATCTATGCTTCGGGACAGTTTACACCGGCGGGAAGCGGACAGGTTGGACGCGTTGTCGCAAAGTGGAAAGATCAAGGCAAGCTGCAGGCGGCACAGGAAGCGATGGCGGGAAGCACCCGGTTGAACGGCAACGCATTTTAGACGGGCGGAAGCAGGGAAGGTATTGTGATCGGACATCATGTATTTTTGGTAGACGGGGCATGATTTTTGTAGTATGATAGTCATCAAGTCACAGGAAAGGAGGAGTTACATGACGGAAGTATTTGCCTGGCTGGCTCTGTTGATTTTACTTGTGCTGATTGAGCTTGCGACGATGGGGCTGACGACAATCTGGTTTGCAGCCGGAGCTCTTGTTGCGACGATTGCAGCTGCCTGTGGTGCGCCGGTTCTGGTGCAGGTCATCCTGTTTTGGTAGTGTCCGTGCTGATGCTTGTTTTACAAGACCGGTTGCCATGCGCTATTTCAATGTTGGAAGGGCGAAGACCAATGTGGACAGCATGCTTGGGGAACGCGGTATCGTGACCGGCAGGATTGATAACCTGCACAGCTGCGGACAGGTTACGCTCAAAGGCATGGAGTGGTCAGCAAGATCTCAGGAAACTGAGGGGACGATTGAAGAGGGTACCGTCGTCATTGTAAAAAAGATCGACGGCGTGAAGCTGATCGTTGTTCCGGACGAGATCGAAACAGAAGAACCTGTAACAAACAGCAGAGAGACTGCTGACAACATGCGGTAAGACCGCGGAAATGAGGGTAATTATGATAGGTGGATTGGTAATACTCATTATTTTAATTCTTGCAATTGCAATTGTAGCGTCCTGCATCAAGATCGTACCGCAGGCGCAGGCTTATGTCGTAGAACGTCTCGGCGCATACCAGGATACCTGGAGCGTTGGTCTTCACTTTAAAGTGCCGATTGTCGATAAAGTTGCAAAGCGCGTACTGTTAAAGGAACAGGTAGCGGATTTCCCGCCTCAGCCCGTTATCACAAAGGATAACGTTACGATGCGGATCGATACCGTTGTCTTTTTTCCAGATCACAGATCCCAAGCTGTTTACCTACGGAGTTGAAAATCCGATCATGGCGATTGAAAACCTGACCGCGACAACCCTGCGTAACATCATCGGAGACCTGGAACTGGATCAGACCCTGACCTCCCGTGAAACGATCAATGCCAAGATGCGTGCATCCCTGGATATCGCAACCGATCCCTGGGGCATCAAGGTAAACCGTGTGAATTAAAGAACATCATTCCGCCGGCAGCCATTCAGGATGCTATGGAGAAGCAGATGAAGGCAGAGCGTGAGCGCCGTGAAGCGATCCTGCGTGCCGAAGGTGAAAAGAAATCTACCATCCTGGTAGCAGAAGGTAAAAGGAATCCGCAATTCTGGAAGCAGAGGCAGAAAAGCAGTCTGCAATCCTGCGCGCAGAAGCATATAAAGAAAAGATGATCCGTGAGGCAGAAGGTGAGGCGGAAGCGATCCTGAAAGTGCAGCAGGCGA
>VOFB01003071.1_pt1 | contig 28657 bp, 46 predicted proteins | sample 5384141 | NCBI WGS metagenome assembly VOFB01 (sample SAMN12384721, study PRJNA508395) | human gut metagenome | isolation source: healthy gut A | host: Homo sapiens | reverse complement strand
CCATATCAGAAACACGCAGATCCACGTTATATCGTCGTTGCTTCGCTGATGGCCGTAGATTATTGCGATCTGGCCGAGGCCGGTGCCGCCGATCGTGGCGGCCATGGCGGAGTAGCCGAGGATGGTGACGACGGAGATGGCGGCGCCGGTTATAAGCGCGGGCTTTGCCTCCGGTACAAGCACCTTGCAGATTATCTCAAAGTTGCTCGCGCCCATCGACTGCGCCGCTTCGATAACGCCGACGTTCACCTCGTTGAGAGAGTTTCCACCATGCGCGCGACGTACGGCGCGGCGGCGACTATCAGCATCACGATAACGGCCTTGTTGCCGATCATCGTGCCGACAAGGAATTTCGCTACCGGAAGCATCGCGACCATCAGGATGATGAACGGAATGCTGCGGAAGAAGTTGACCACGAAGCCGAGTACGCTGTTGAGCTTCGGGTGCGGGGCGATGCCCTTCTTATCGGTGACGTTCAGTATCACGCCGAGGGGCAGACCTATCAGATAGGCAAACGCGGAGGAGATGAGGGTCATATATACGGTTTCCCATATTCCAAGCTGTATGAGACCATTGTTCCACAGCTTATAAAACATTTCAGAAAACATCGCTTATATCTCCTCCTTCCAGTTCACACTGCTGCCGGACAGCCATGTGATTATTTTGTCCGCTTCCCTCTTGTCGTTCAGGAAGCTCTATGACCATGTGTCCATGAAGGACGCCTTCAAAAATCCTTGTATCCGCGAACAGGATGTTGACCGGTGCGCCGCACTCCAGAACCATTCGGGAGATCAGCGGGTCGTTGGTCTTGTCCTTGCCGTCAAAGATGAGCCTTATGCGGCGGCCGCCGGCGGTGCTGATGACGGTGCTGTCCTTCGGGACTATCAGATCGCGCGCGATCTGCGACTGCGGGTTCGAGAACACCGCACTGACCTTGCCGACCTCGGCGATATGGCTGGAATCTATGACCGCGACGCTGTCGCATATCCTGTCGATGACACGCATCTCGTGGGTGATGACGACTATCGTGACGCCGAGCTTCTCGTTTATCTCCTTCAGCAGGTCGAGTATCTGGCGGGTGGTGTTCGGGTCAAGCGCGGAGGTCGCCTCGTCGCAGAGGAGGTATTTCGGCTTCGTCGCGAGCGCTCTCGCGATCGCCACGCAGCTGCTTCTGTCCGCCGGAGAGCTGGGACGGATAGGAGGGACGCCCTGTCCTCAAGTCCGACCAGCTTCAGAAGCTCCAGAGCGCGCGCCTGCGCGTCCTCCTTCTTGACCCCGCAAGCTCCAGCGGAAGCAGATGTTCTTTATAACATTGCGCTGCTCCAGAAGGTTGAAGCCTTGGAATATCATGCCAATCTGCTGGCGGAGCTTCAGAAGCTCCCTGCGGGGCAGCTCCGTGAGGCTCTTGCCGTCGATTATCACCTCGCCGCCGGTCGGGCGTTCGAGGAGGTTTATGCAGCGCACCAAGGTGCTCTTTCCTGCGCCGCTGAGACCGATGATGCCGAATATCTCGCCGTCCTGAATTGTGAGGTTTATGCCGTCAAGCGCGACAATCTCTTTCTCCGATGTTTTATAGACCTTGCTGAGATTCTTCAGTTCTATCATATCAACACTCCAAAAATAAAACAGACCCGAAAGCTCGTTGCTTTTCAGGCCTGTTGTGAATACATTTTTCCGCATCAGATCGACAGGTTTATGAAGCAAGCGAGCAATTTTTGGCGCACATCATCATGCACATGCTCATCATGCGCATCATACCCATCATCATGCTGTCAAAACGGACGTTAAACATGTGCTTTGCTCGCTCCTTCTTTCAAGAATGGCATGATTGTACGACCGTGTTTCTCATTTGTCAAGAGGGGCATCCATGAATAAATGTAATGTTATACATGCATGAACAAAATGGTTATGTGCAAGCTGCAACGCGAATATTATTCATCTGCAATGTATATTGAGCGGACGTACAAAATTGACGGAAACGTGCGGAAAATTTTTATGCCGGAGCAAAAGCCGTTCCCGGCCTTGTCCAAAAGGGCGCGGCCGGGGGAACGCGTCATTCAGCCGACAATGAAGTACAGCACCATGAGGGCGCAGAGCACATACATGATGGGGTGGACGTCTTTTGGCGCGGCCCTTTGACGAGCTTGACAAGGACGTGAACGATTATGCCCGCGCCGAGACCGTTCGTGATGCTGCCGGTGAAGGCGGTGAACATGAGCATGACGCAGGGAGCTATGCACTCGTCGAAGCTGGAGAAGTCGATATCTACAAAGCCCTTTGAGCATGAGGAAGCCGACGTATATGAGCGCGGGGCCGGTCGCGCAGTAGGGGATGGCGACGAACAGGGGAGCGAGAAACACGGTAAGGAGGAACATGACGCCCGTGACAAGGGAGGTCAGACCGCTGCGGCCGCCGGCTTCGACGCCGGAGGTAGACTCAACAAAGGTGGTGACGGTGGTGTTGCCGGTGAGAGCGCCGACACAAGTGCCTATGGCATCAACGAGGAAGGGGCGCTCAATGCCGGGGAGGTTGCCGTTTTCGTCAAGACACATGTTTGCGCGGCCCGCGACGGCCAGAACGGTGCCGAGGGTGGAGAAGAAGTCGCCGAAGAAGCAGACGAAAACAAGGATAAGACCGCTTGCGGTGAACACGTTGCTGAGGTCAAAATTGAGCATGACGTTGCTGAGATCGGAGAAATCGGGGACGGCGGCGACGCCGGAGATTTGGGTCACGCCGCAGGGGATGCCGATGAGAGTGATAGCGAGGATGCTGATGAGTATCGCGCCCTTGACGTTGAGAGCGTTGAGAACGATCATGAGGAGTAGGCCTCCGATGGAGAGGGAGAACCGAGGGGGCGGTGATGTCGCCGAGCGCAATGCCATTGGCGAAAATTTGATGCCGGGTTTTGAAGCCGAGATACGCAATGAAGAAGCCGATGGATGCGGATATCGCGATCTTGAGGTTCTTCGGAATGACACGGACGATCAGATCACGGAGTCCGAACACGGTAAGAGCAACGAAAACGATGCCGGATACGAGGGTTATCAGCATCGCGGAACCGAAGCTGATCGCCTGCGACTGGATCATTGCGCCGAGGATGAAATTGGAGCCCATACCGGTGGACAGTGCGAAGGGAAGGTTGGTGTAGAATGCCATGAGCATAGTGATAAGGCCGGAAACGAGGGCGCAGCTTATCATTATTGCAGATTTGCTGATGACGACGCCGTTGACATCAACGACCGCCGCATCGCCTCCGCAGATAGCCGCGGGCTGTACCGCCAAAACGTATGCCATGGTCATAAAGGTCGTAAGGCCGGCAATAACCTCTGTTTTGACATCGGTACCGCGCTGGCTGAGCTTGAAAAAGTTTCTCCATGATCTTCTCCTTTTCTCTTTCTGGTTTGATTTCTGCTTACATATCTGCAAATACGGGGGACAAAGGACTGGGTAGTGCCGTCCACAAGCCCCATATCTGTGATAACAACGCTGGGAAGAACGGGCAGAGCGATGATCGCACTGGCGAGCAGTGTGAGTGCGCCGCCGCTTATGACATCGACCGCCTTCTGAACCTCCGCAATATCCTGCGCGACCTCGGCGCAGGGCTTCTGACTCATCAGCCCTGCCGCAGGAAGCTCAATGTGCGTTTCGCTGCCGTTGTTTGCCGCGCACACGCCGCCTCCGCAGTTTCTGAGCGTTTCCGCGGCCAGCCACGCGTCGTCCGCGCTGCGGTAGCACACGGTGAGGTTGTGGCTGTCGTGAGAAATGGTCGAGGCAAGCGCGCCGGTGAGCAGGCCAAAATTCCTGTACACGGCGATGGTCTTGCTGCCGAGGCCGTAGCGGTTGGCACAGCATACAAAGCATAGCGACGCGTCGCCGCTGATATCCACGGCACCGTCTTTCACGGGAAGCTCGGTGGGCACCACATGGCGCAGTATGCGGCTGCCGGGGACGGGAGTCATAACGTTCACGGTCACGGTGCTGCCGCTGTACCCTTCGGGTACGCGCAGCCTGAAGGAGTCGGAGCCGCTGGGATATTGACAGTGTTGGGAAGGTCGTAAGCCTCGCCCATGCTGTCGCCGCCGAGATTTTCCGTCCTCTGCGACCAGCTCGCCTTCGACGAATACGGCCTTGGGGCGGCTGCCGTCCAGCGCATCGACAAGCTGGATATCGGCGATATAGCCCGGCGCGATCGCGCCGAGATCCGCAAAGCCGTATTCACGTGCGGCGTTCAGCGTGGCGAGCTTTTATGACCTCTTGCCGTCGAGACCGGCAAAGAATCGCCTTGCCGACGACCTTGTTGATATGGCCGACGGTCAGCAGATCCTTTGCATGTACATCGTCGGTGCAGACGGAGACGAAATCGCGCCACGGCATGTCCTTACAGCCGTCGACGAGGAACGACAGGCTGTCTATAAGAGAGCTTGCGCGGAGGTTGATGTGCATACCGGCTCTGAGCTTTGCGCGGACCTCGTCCTCGGAGACGCTCTCGTGGTCGGATACGGGGCCTCCGATCAGATATGCCGCGAGCCTCCTTACCGGTGCAGTAGGGTGCATGCCCCTGAAGGAACATACCGCGCTTGACGCCCTCCTCGATTATGGGAGTGCATACGCTCGGTGTCGTTGATGACGCCGACATAGTCCATTATCTCGGCGATACCGACGACATTGTCCATGTCGAGCAGCCTGCCCTATCTCGGCCGCGCCGAACTCCGCGCCGGCGTTTTCAAGGCCGGGGACGGACGGCACGCAGGATGGGGCGAGAACGTACTGGCGGAGCTTAGATTTTTTTGCGTTGTCAAGCATGAACTCTACGCCTTCGATGCCCATAACGTTGCCTATCTCGTGGGGGGTCTGTGCAGATCGTGGTGGTGCCCCAGGGAGGATGGCGCGGGAGAGGTTTTCGGGTATCATCATGGTGCTCTCCACATGAACATGGGTGTCGATGAAGCCGGGGATAAGGTATCTGCCGCGCCGTCATAATATTTCTTCGCGGGGGAGGGCGGGCTCCTGCCCTTCCTCGCGCACTAAAACAACAAATCCGTCCAGTATATCTACACTGGCCGGATATATTTCACCTGTTACATTCAGAAACCGCACGTTGCCTATCGTGAGGTCGCAGGGGATTTTGCCCATGGCCGCCTGAATCAGCTTTGAGCGGTCCTTGGTCTTGATTACGCGCATATCGCTTTCCTCCTGAAAATGAAAATAAAAACGGCAGAGAGCAAACCTCTCTACCGAAAAGCAAAGCTCACACAGCTGTTTCAGGCTGTGTGTGACTGTACTCAACTCTCGGTAGTCGGGCAATTCAAGGGCGCCCGGTAGAGACGCGGGGGCCCATATGACTTCCCCTATACCTGCTGTTAAATTTCTTTACACGCAGATTATAACATCGCAAGGGTGCGTATTGCAATTATCAAGATGAAACGAAAAATCAGCGCGATATTCCCTGACGAATATTGAAAGCGCTGAAAATTTATTTTTCAGCAGAAGAAAAGCAAAGGATATCCAAAATGGCAAAATCGCCGGAAGCGCTGCTCTTCTGGCCCAAAAAATTCAATTATGTTTCTGTTAGCTCGCCCATCTTCACCATGGTGGGCGGCGAAAAAGCCATAAAAAATCGGTCGGAGCTTCCTCCGGCCGATAAAACTTACACTTTTGCTTTTTCCTCGGATATCACGACGCGGCTGCCGTGGACGGAGAGCCGCCCGCTGCAATACAGCGTCACCGCCTGACTCAGCAGCTTCCATTCCGCCTCCTCCATGACGCGGCGCTGAAGCGTTTCCGGGTCGTCGTCGGGCAGAACCTCAACGGCCTTCTGCAGGATAATGCCGCCCACGCGGCCGTCGCCGTCGGCGAAATACGCCGTCGCGCCCGTGACCTTCACTCCGCGCTCCAGAACGGCGCGGTGAATATCGCCCTCGACGTCCTCAAACGCGGGGGTAGATAGCGGGATAGGTGCCGATGATGCGGTTCTTGAACTGATACGGTATCACTCCCAGCGGCAGATCGTAGCCTGCGAGAATGACAAGCTCCACGTCCATGTCCCGCAGCTTGTTCGCAACAGCCATGCTGTGGCTCGTCATCGTCGGGAACAGGTCAGGATCGACAACGTAGGCCGGAACCCCCGCATTCAGGGCGCGGCTCATCGCATATGCGTCCTTCTGCGGCGAAATGACCGCTACCAGCTCAAAATCCGGTATCTCTTTAAAATACATGGAATCCAGTATTGCCTGAAGCTTCGACCCATCGCCGGAAACCAATGCCGCCGCTCTGATCATACTCTCCATCTCTCCCACTAAAACACTTGTTTATTCCGTCGATCCACGCTATAATAAGGCGAGAACTTCTTAAGAATACTTTATTATACTTTATTCCTCGCGTATGGTCAAGATTTTTGGAGGCACAGTTATGACGGAAATTTATCTTTATTCGGCACGCACAGGCCGAGGGCAACCTCTACCGCATGATGCAGGGGCACTGGGACGGCTCCGTGACGGCGCTCGGCCTGAAGCAGATCGACGCGCTGGCGGAGCGCTTCCGTACGGTGCATGTCGATGCGCTGTACGCAAGCGACCTCTACCGCACCCGCCTGACCGCCTCCGCGATCACGCGGTATCACGACCTGCCCATGCAACTGCGCCCCGCCCTGCGCGAGATAAATGTCGGCTCGTGGGAGGCCAGATTTTTCGGCGACGTGGCCTACGAGCAGCCGGAGGCCATGCACGATTTCATCTTCGACCCCGAAAAGTGGCAGGCGCCCGGCGCGGAGACCTACGCCGAGGTCGGGCAGCGCGCCTACGCGGAGCTTATCCGCATCGCGGAAGCGAACGACGGGAAGAGCGTCGTTGTCGTGAGTCACGGCGTGACCATTCTGTGCCTGCTGTCGCGGATCCTCGGCATCGGTCTCGGCGACAAAGAGCACCTGCCCATATGCGGCAACACCGGCGTAACGCTGCTGCACTTTGAAAGCGGCGCGTTCAGCCCGGTATTCATCAACGACGTCAGTCACCTGAGCGCGCTCGGCATGAAGCCGTGGCAGAAGACGCCCGATATGCGCGGCGAGAGCTTCGATCCACGTGAGGACGCGGGATACTACAAGCGCTGCATACTCCGACGCGTGGCTCGCCGCGCACGGGAATCTCAACGGCTACCTCCGCGGAGCCGTATTATGCCGCCGCGGTGCGGCACTATGAGCACGACCACGCGGCTGTGATAAAAATTTATGACAAGGACAAGCCCGCCGGGCTTATCGACCTCGACACCGAGCGCGGCGCACACGCTGGCTACGGCTGGATCTCGCTTCTGTACCTCGCGCCGGAGTACCGCGGTATCGGCTGTGGGATACAGCTCCTCGGCCGCGCGATAGTGCACTACGAGGCGCTTGGCCGCCGCGCCCTGCGGCTGCACGTCGCGGACGACAATGCCGCCGCGCTCGCGTTCTATCGGCGCTACGGCTTTCGATGAACTGAGCTCTGAGCCGGGCAGCATCAAGGCTCCTTCTGATGGAGAAGAAGATCGGAGGCCGCAATGTCTGAATTCGACATGCCCGCGCGGATAAAACGCCTGCGTCTCCCGCCGGGGCGGCGCATCATCGCGGTGTCCGACATTCACGGAAACCTGCCGTATCTCAAAGGTCTATTGAAAAAATCCGCTTCGACGCGGACGATATTCTCATCATCGACGGCGACTTCCTCGAAAAAGGGCCGGACAGCCTCGGTACGCTCAGATACATCATGCAGCTGAGCGAAGCCGGAAACGTATACACGGTCTGCGGCAACTGCGACGGCTGGGATGACATTTTCCGTATGCCGCCTGAGGCCGACGAGCACCTGCTTTGCACTACATGATGCACAAGAAATGCGGCCTGCTGTGGGAAATGTGCAACGCCGCCGGTATCGACCCCTTCGAGCTGGAGGGGCTGGCCGAGTGCAAAAAAGCAGCTTTTCAACAGCTTCACCGAGGAATGGAAGTTTATCTCCCGCCTGCCGCACGCCATCGAGACGAAAAACTACGTTTTCGCCCACGCCGCCATGCGGGACGACAAGCCCCTCTCCGCGCACACCGCCGGGAGCTGATGCGCTGTGACGCGTTTATGAACACCGGCCGCAGTTTTGAGAAATGGGTCATCGTCGGGCACTGGCCGGTCGTGCTGTACGGTACGGACAGAGTCTGCGCAAACCCGATAATCGACCGGCAGCGCCATATCGCCAGCATCGACGGCGCGTGTGTGCTCAAGGACGACGGGCAGCTCAACGCCCTGATAATTCCGTGGGACGGAAGCGACAGCTTCGGCTATGTCTACTACGACCCCTTCCCCGTGCACCGTGTGCTCCGCGATCAGGCGGAGGGCGGGCGCTCTTATTACATCCGCTGGGGCGACAGCCGTGTGCAGGTGCTGGAGCGGGGCGAGGAATTCTCCCGCGCCGCCACGTCCGCACCGGATATGAGATGGACATCCTCACAAAATATCTCTTTTCCGACGGCGAATTCACCGACTGCAACGACTGCACCGATTACGTCCCGCCGCTCAGGCGCGGCGACCTCGTCAGCATTGTGGAGACCACGAGCCGCGGATATTTCATAAAAAAAAGACGGCCTTTCGGGCTGGTATTTCGGAGAACTTGAATGAGTGAGCTTTTTGAATTTTTGCCAGTGTCCAAGGAGGACATGGAGAGCCGCGGCTGGTGGTGGTACGATTTTCTGATTGTCACCGGTGACGCGTACGTTGACCACCCCAGCTTCGGCCCCACGGTGATCGCCCGCGTTCTTGAAGCGGAGGGCTACCGCGTGGCCATCCTCGCCCAGCCGGACTGGCATTCAGCAGACGCGTTTCTCGCCATGGGCAGGCCGCGTCTCGGCGCGATGCTTTGCTCCGGCAATCTCGACTCCATGGTAGCGCATTACACCGCCGCCAAGAAGCCGCGCAGCGAGGATTTCTATTCCCCCGGCAAGAAGGCCGGTCTGCGGCCGGATCACGCCGTCATTGTCTACGCCAACCGCGTACGCGAGGCCTTTCCCGGGCTGCCGATAGTCATCGGCGGGCTTGAGGCGTCGCTGCGCCGTTTCGCACATTACGACTATTGGGACGACAAGGTGCGCCGCAGTGCGCTGGCCGACGCCGGAGCCGACATTCTTGTCTATGGAATGGGAGAATACGCCTCGCGCGAGATCGCGCGGCGGCTGAAGAAGAAAGAGCCGGTCGCCTCCCTGATCGACATCCGCGGCACGGCGGTGCTGGTGAACGACCCGTCGGTCTGCGCATATCCGAGCGTGACGCTGCCGTCGTTTGAAGAGGTGCGGACAAATATCCGCGCCTACGCGGACGCAACGCGCATCGAATACGCCGAGCACGATCCGATACGCGGCCGTGCTCTGATACAGCAGACGATAAACGGTGGCTCATCGTCAACCCGCCCGCAATGCCGCTGACCTCGAAGGAGCTGGACTTCGTCGCGGAGCTGCCTCTACACCCGACAGTACCACCCGATGTACGAGCCGATGGGCGGCGTGCCCGGGCTTGAGGAGGTCAAGTTCTCGGTCATCCATAATCGCGGCTGCTTCGGCGGCTGCAACTTCTGCTCTCTGGCCTTCCATCAGGGGCGCATGGTCACGTCGAGGAGCCATGAGAGCGTTATCCGCGAGGTCACGGCGCTGACCAAGCTTCCGGATTTCAAGGGCTATATCAACGACGTCGGCGGCCCCTCGGCGAATTTCCGGCACTATTCCTGCCAGAAGCAGGCCAAGTACGGTATGTGCGCGGAGCGGCGCTGTCTCGCGCCGACCCCGTATCCGAATCTTGACGCCGACCACTCCGATTATCTCGCGCTGCTGCGTAAGCTCCGCGCTATCCCCGGCATTAAAAAGGTATTCGTCCGCAGCGGCATACGCTACGACTACATGCTTCAGGACAAGAACGACGATTTCTTCGCCGAGCTTGTGAAGTACCACATCTCCGGCCAGCTCAAGGTTGCCCCCGAGCACTGCATAGACTCCGTGCTCGACTATATGGGCAAGCCGCATATTGACGTGTACGAGCGCTTCATGGACAAATACAAGCGTCTCAACAACAAGTTCTGTAAGGAGCAATACATCGTCCCATATCTCATGAGCTCGCACCCCGGCAGCACGCTTCAGGACGCCGTGGCACTCGCGGAGATATATGAACAAGATGGGACGCCAGCCCGAGCAGGTGCAGGATTTCTACCCCACTCCCGGCACGATATCGACCTGCATGTACTATACCGGCATCGACCGACCACGATGAAGAGTGTCTATGTCGCCAAGACCTTCCATGAAAAGCCATGCGGCGCGCGCTCCTGCAGTGGAAGCGGCCGGATAAGCGGCGCCTCGTCATAGAAGCGCTCAAGGAGGCAGGCCGCGAGGATCTGATCGGCTACGGTCCGGAGTGCCTTGTCCGGCCGGATGCGCCGCGGCGGCGCAGGCCCAAGAACGCCGCAGAAAAGCCGCCTGAGCCCAAGAAGCCCCAGAACAAGCAGGGTTGGGCAAAGGCAAAGCCCAAAAGAATACCCGTCCGGGCAAGGGAAAGCGGTGACGGCATGGGAGAATGTCTGAAGATCGTTATAAAATATCTCCCGGTGCTGCTCGGTGTAATGAGCGTGATCTCATTCACGCTCATGGGCATAGACAAGGCCAAAGCCCGCCGCGGCTCGCGCCGCATCCCTGAAAAAACGCTGTTTCTGTTCACCCTGCTCGGCGGCGGCATCGGCGGCACGCTCGGCATGCATGTCTTCCATCACAAGACCCGCCACTGGTACTTCGCCGTGTTCTTCCCTCTCATCGCCATAGCGCAGATCGCGCTGTGTGCATGGCTGGTCATCAAATTTTAAAAAGACGCGAAAAATAAACGGCGGTGAAGCACAAACTTCACCGCCGTTTTTGTCATTTCTGATCCGTACGCCCGTCACAGGCCATGAGCCGGCCGTCAACTTAAATTATCCAAATCTTGCTATTTAAACAGTTCACGTGTCAAGCACACGTGCTTTTCTATATTCGCTCCATCCGAGACGCTGCCCGGCGGTCGCAGAACGCCGTATAATCGCGCTCCAGCGAGCATCCGCACCTCGGGCATACCGCATAATATGATGCGCAGAGCATCCTCTTGCTCGTTACCTGCATCACGCGCCGATAGCTTTCACAATCCGTATCCATTTCACATCGACAGATCATTTTCCCCCGCATGGGCGGTCAGTCGTCCCCATGCGGAACGTCTTCCCCTCTTTCCTCGAGCTGCGCTTCCAGCTCATAGAGTCTGTCGGGAAATTACGGTCAGAAATTTGTTCACCGCTTGGAACTCCTTTTTGATAGGTTCGAGCAGTGGATGCAGATTTTCGCTTGGAGGCTGCTGCTCGGCGGGGTATGATACCAATTCAGCCGGAGTTATCTCCAGCTTCTCTGCTATAAGCTCTATAGTATCTGAGCGCATATTCTGCTGACCGTTAAGGTACGCCTGCAAAGACGACTTTCCTATGCCAAGCTCCTTGGAGAATTCGGTCAACGATAGCTGGCGTTCTTCCATCGCAGCCCTTATAGGCTGCTGCAATGTTCTTTTTGTATATCCAAGCCGATCAACGTCCCAGCTATAAGAATAGAAAAGCGCAGACCGTAAAGGTAAATACCAGCTTTCCGGCTTATCGTACCGACTTCCCGGTACGATGCCCGCGCGACGCCGCGCGGGAGCCGACAGCAACCGTCTGAGACCCAAAGTACCCAGTCAGGCCAAATGTTCTATGCATCCCGCCCTTGTTGATTTTGCGATCCCTTAAAATCAACAAACCTCCGACATCGCGGAGGTTTGCATAGACGCAGACTCTATCCGGCGAACCTTCGGATAAGGCTGCCGCATATTAGAATATAGAACATGTTATGATGTTTTGTCAAGCGTTAAAATTGCTCTAAAGATTCCATTTTTATGGCTTTTTCAATAATTTTCCGTATTAATTCCCTTTAAATGTATAAAAGCGAAGCTATCACGCGCAGTGACGGCTCCGCTTTTCATGTTCGGATAATTACGGCAGTTCCTTTATTACCAGGCCCTTGAGGCTTCTGTGGGTTTTCTTCAGGATGAAATAAATTCCAACCGCCGCGAACAGAACGCCCATGCCGAGATTGTTCAGCACAACCGACTGATATTCCGGCTCGTTGGCAAGCAGCGCCAGAACCAGAACCGGTGCGTCGCCGTATACGAAGCCGGGCAGAGTCCCGGCGGCGATCTCCTTGATAAGCGCTATTGTCTCGCCGCCGAAGGTGCCGAGTACGACGCCGAGCAGCGACATTATCAGCACTATCGCGATCTTGCCCTTGCCCTGTCTGCCGTGCAGGATGTCATAGCCTTTTACCGCAAACAGCGCGATTATCAGGCCGCCCACGACCGAGACGCGGCCAAGCATGTATATCAGCGCCCAGACGATCGCGCCGAGCACCGCGCCAAGGAATGCGCCCAAAAGACCCATGCCGTAATTGCCGGTGTCGTTCTCCTTCGCCGCGGTCTCTTCGCGGCGCGTGTCGCTCTCGATGCGCTCGCGGCAGGCTCTGTGCAGCTTCACGGGCGCGTCGTTGACGAGCAGCCAGCTCTCCGTGCCGTCGAAGGGCTGTCCGCAGCAGGAGCAGACATCCGCCTTCGTGGCGCCGCAGGCATCGAGTATCGGGAAGAAGAAATTGAAAAACTCGTCCATCTTCTTCAGCGTGCCGACGGTGTCGTTGAATACCACCACGATGCCGTCGTCCATAGTGGTCAGCTCTCTGACGCGGTATTCTTTCTGATAATTCACCTGTCCGAGGCGCGAGAAAATTCGCTCTTCGCGTCCACGTCCCGTATGCTCGTGCTGAGCATCATGGTTTTGGTGCCAGCTGCCGTCCCAGAACGCCGCGGAATAGCCGCGGAACGTACCATAGGCGAGGCCGTTTGCAACTTTCATGCCGTTTTCATTGGCAAGCTTTTTAAGTCCGGTGCCTATCATATCTTCTCCCCCGTTCTATTATTCTATTTCCAGCACCTGCTCGGTGCCTTCCAAGTCGTAGTATACGGTAAGGCCGTTGTCGGTGTCAACACGTATATTCTCCGCCCGCTCCGAAAGCGTGCGCAGCCGCTCATACAGCGCCGCGGCCTCTCAGCGCCGTATTCGCCCATATTGTCCGAAGTCAGAAACAGCGTGCCGAACAGGCTGTTGACGACCGCGAGCTTATATTTATCCGTCTCGCTCAGGCGGATATTGCTCTCGCGGAGGAAGAACACGTCGGATCGTTCCCGAAGGCGCGGCCGTTGAGCTGGCGGCGCGAGATGCTGTTGCCGATGGCCTGACGGGTCGAGACGCGCTCTCGGTTCGTGTGGCGCATGATGAGGCTGTTGTCCCAGTCAAGCCCGACGTCGCAGCTTATGCGGCAGTAATCCACCAGCCCGAACGACGGCATCAGCGGCACACCGCAGCCGAGGATGAGCTTATCCCGCACAGGCGGCGCAGCAGCTCCAGCGCGCGCGTCATGCGTCCGGCGCGGCTCTCGCGCGCATCGCCGAAAGGGTGCGGCGGCGTAGAGGAAGTCGAGCTTCACGAGGTCAAAGCCCCAGTCGTCCAGCACAAGGCTGAAGGTCTGCTCAAGATAGCGCACAAACTCCGCGTTGTCGATGTCCAGCGCGTAGAAGCCGCCCCAGTTGCTGCCGCAGTACCACGGCTTGCCGTCATGCAGCAGGAGCCAGTCGGGGTGCTCTCGGAATATCTTCGAATCCTTCTGGCACACGAAAGGCGCGAGCCACAGTCCCGCAAGAAAGCCGCGGCCGTGGAAATCCCGAACCGTGCCCTTAAGCCCGTCCGGAAACTTCTTCGCGTCCGTCGCCAGCCAGTCGCCGACGGCAGGCTCCCAGCCGTCGTCGATCTGGAACAGGTCGCCGCGCAGCATATGCTCCGCGCACGCCCGCGAGATCGCCCGTGATGCTCTCGGCGTCGATATTCTGATAGCGGTTATACCAGCTCGAATAGCCGCACAGCCGTTTTTGCGCCGCGGCTTTTCACGCCCATCGCCGCAAACCAGCCGTCAAATACCGCGTCCTCGCCGCCCTCGGCATAGTAAAGCTCCAGCGCCGGGAACACCCCGCCGCAGCGGACACCCGCGCAGTCGCGCGATATGGTCAGCACGCCGCAGCGGCTGTCGTAGCGAAGCAGGGTATAGCCCGCGCGCTCGTCGAGGGAGGCGATGAGCCGATAATTCCCGCCGCGGCGGAAATAGCAGTAGCTCTCGCCGTGCATGACGCCGGGGGTCTGCGGGTAATCAACGAAGAAATAGTCGCCGTAGCGGTCTATGCCGAATTTGTCGATGACGAATTTCGGCGGCTTCCCCAGGCCGCGCGTAAAGCCGTGCCTGCCCTGCTCCGGGCAATACGTCCACGTCTGGTAGCCGTTGACGAAGAAGCGCTCGTCCTCAGCCATCGTGATATTCACGCGCGCCGTGACGGCCTTCACCCTGCCCTCTGGCAGCACGGGTCTTATCCGTAGGCAGCCGGAGCGCAGCTCCTCGCTGCCGTGGATCCGAAGCCGCCTTCAAGCTCGATCATGTAGTCCAGCTTCATGTGTTCCCTCCTGTATTTTCAGTTTTAAGGCTCTGCATCGGCGCGGGTATCCGCCCGCCGCGAGCCACGAATTCCGCACTTGAGAACGGGTGCACCCGGCACCGGAGCGGGAGCCGAGCAGTCCGCCGAACTCCACCGTGTCGCCGACCCTGCAGCCGGGCGCGGGAATGAGCGTACGGCGGTGGTTTTGGTGTTGACCATGCCGATGGCGGCCTCGTCCGCGATAATGGCGGCGATCGTCTCGGCGCTCGTGTCGCCGGGGACGGCGATCATGTCCAGCCCGACGGAGCACACGCAGGTCATGGCCTCGAGCTTGTCTATCGTCAGCGCGCCGGAGGCCGCGGCCGCGATCATGCCCTCGTCCTCGCTGACGGGGATGAACGCGCCGGAAAGCCCGCCGACGGACGAGGACGCCATGACGCCGCCCTTTTTCACCGCGTCGTTGAGCAGCGCGAGCGCGGCGGTGGTGCCGTGGGTACCGCAGACCTCTAGCCCCATCTCCTCAAGGATGCGCGCGACGGAGTCGCCGACGGCGGGCGTCGGCGCGAGCGACAGGTCCACGATGCCGAACGGCACGCCCAGCCGCGCGGACGCCTCCTGTGCCACGAGCTGGCCCATGCGCGTGATGCGGAAGGCCGTCTTTTTCACCGTCTCAGCCACGACGTCAAACGGTTGCCCCTTGACGGCCTTTGAGCGCGTGATGCACCACGCCCGGCCCGGACACGCCGACGTTTACCTGACACTCCGGCTCGCCGACGCCGTGGAACGCGCCGGCCATAAAGGGGTTGTCCTCCACAGCGTTGCAGAACACCACGAGCTTCGCGCAGCCGAAGCCGCCGCTTGCGGCGGTCAGCTCCGCGGTGCGCTTGATGGTCTGACCCATGAGCGCAACCGCGTCCATGTTTATACCGGCCTTGGTGGAGCCGACGTTCACCGACGAGCAGACAAGCTCGGTCGTAGCCAGCGCCTCCGGTATGGCGGCTATGAGCTTTCGTCCGCCTCGGTCATACCCTTCTGCACCAGCGCCGAAAAGCCGCCGATGAAGTTCACGCCCGTGGTCTTCGCGGCAGCGTCGAGCGCGGCGGCAAAGGGGACGTAATCCTCCGTCTCCGACGCGGCGGCGACAAGCGCCATCGGCGTCACGGAGATGCGCTTATTGACTATCGGGATGCCGAATTCCCGCTCTATCTCCTCGCCCGTTCTGACGAGCTTTTTCCGCACAGCGCGTGATCTTCTCGTATATCTTCCGGCAGGCGGCCTTCGGGTCGGGATCGGCGCAGGACAGCAGCGATATCCCCATCGTTATGGTGCGGATATCGAGATCTTTGCTGGTCTATCATGTTTATGGTTTCAAGAATGTCATTGCGATTCAGCACGGCGCACCTCTCAGATCCTGTGCATGGCGTTGAAGATGTCCTCGCGCTGGATGCGGATGGAGAGATTCTGCTCCGTTCCGGCGCGCTCGAGCTGATCCGCCAGCTCCGAGAACGACACCTCGCAGGCCGAGACATCCACGAGCATTATCATCGTGAAATACTCCTGCATTATCGTCTGGCTGATGTCCAGAATGTTGACGTTGTGGCTCGCCATCAGCGCGCAGACCGACGGGATTATGCCGACTCTGTCCTTGCCTATGACCGTTACTATCGCTTTCATATATCGTTCTCCTTGTCTATCTCAAATTCAAGCGTCACAGACTCCGTCTGCGGCGCGGATATCAGAGCCGCGCGCGGTCGCTCTTCCCGATGGTCTTTACGTATGTGCCGCACATGCCGCCCTCGGCGGTGATGACCGCGGGGCCGACAAGCTCCGCGTCCCCGCTGAGCTTCAGCGTCACGGGGAGCTGGGCGTAGCTTGCCGTGTTCCCCTGCTCGTCGGCAATTCTTATGCGCACCGCCGCCGCGTCCCAGCTCTGCCGTTCGGTCAGGTGCAGGGCGCTTGGCGTGGCCTCCAGATGCAGCCGCTTGCCCGGAGTGCAGGTGTGCTCGCATGTCTTCGCGCCGTCCTTCCAGCCCTCGAAGCGCCACTGCGTCGCCGCGCCGCCCCAGTTGCCGACGTATTTGCCGTAGAGCGCCACGCCGTCGTCAAAGCTGAGCTTATATCTCAGCATACAGGCGAGCATACGCAGTTTGTCCGCCAACGGCATTTTCGCAAGGCCGTACTTTCCCGCCGAGACAAGGCACTTATGCGAAGATACGCTCCTTCGCGCCGGTGAAGCCCTCCTTCGACTCCAGAAGCTCGCCGATGGTGTCATCGATGAGCACGGGGCCGTGCGGAAGGCCGCTCCAGCCCTTGGCCGCGAAGCTTGCGACATAGTCGCCGTTTTTATACAGCCGCACCTCGTCGGCGTTCGTGAAGAGCGTATATTGCGCCGGGCTGACCGGCGGGGTAATCGCCGATATCCATCGTCTTTGCCCAGTTCCAGCACCGGCCGCGCGTCTCCTGACTTGCGTAGACCGCCGCGGCGGTCTTGGGGTTTCTGAACGCGTCCATCACGCCGTGATAGCATATCCTGTCGCCGGAGCCGAAGTCCTTGTGCGTCTGGTAATCGAACATGCACCAGCCGAAGCAGCCCGCGTGCTCCGTCCGCCGCCGCGTCGTTCTGCACGCGCGCATGGCGCAGTGCATGCTCCCTGACGGCGCTGCCACGTGTCATAGCTCTTGGTGGGGAACATGTGCCCGTTGTGCTCCGAGACGATCAGCGCCTTATTCATATCCGGCGTGACGGTCTTTTTTCGGCTTCACGCCGGGGTTATCGCCGGTGTGGGAGAAGTCGTTATACGAATACACGTCCTCAAGCAGGCTGCTTTTCTGAATATAGCGTACGCCCGAAGTAGGCCGCGAGGGGTCAAGCTCATGGGCAATAGCATTCGTGCGCGCGTAGAACGCGTCGTCGTCCACGCTCTCGTTTATTCTCACGCCCCAGAGCACGATGCTCGGATGATTGCGGTACTGCAAAATCATCTCGCGCAGGTTCTCGCAAGCCTGCTCCTTCCACCTTTCGTCCCCGATATGCTGCCAGCCGGGCAGTTCCGTGAACACCAGCAGGCCAAGCCTGTCGCACTCGTCGATGAAATATTGGCTCTGCGGATAGTGCGAGGTGCGCACAGCATTGCAGCACAGCTCCTCCTTCAGTATCCGCGCATCCTCGCGCTGAAGCGATTCGGGCGCGGCGTAGCCCATGTACGGATAGCTCTGGTGCCGGTTCAGGCCGCGCATGAACACGCGGCGGCCATTGAGATAAAAGCCGTCCGCGCGAAATTCGATGTCACGAAAGCCGAACTTCACGCGCCGCACGTCGCCCGTCTCCAGCGCGACCTCGCAGGTATAGAGCTTCGGGCTGTCGATATCCCATCTTCCGCGGAGGGCACGTCTATCACGCAGACGTCTCCTGTGCCGTCCGCTTCCGCCATCAGGCGCTCCCCCGTCGAGGATGCGCGCTTCGCGTTCCGGTTCGCGCCGGAAACGGTGTAGCTGATGCGGGCGGTGCTGCCCCTCGGTACGGACGAAGACGTCCTCTATGTAGTTTTTCGTCCCGGATATCCAGCCACGCCTCGCGGTAAAGCCCCGAATAGGTCAGGTAATCTATCACGAAGCCAAACGGCGGCAGTGCGGGATCCTCGCGGCTGTCGAGCTTCACGGCGATGAGGTTCTCCGCGCCGTACCCGCAAGCTCCGTTATCTCGACCCTGAACGCCGTGTAGCCGCAGCTGTGCCCGCGGCGAGCGCGCCGTTGACGTATACCCACGCGTGGTGCGCCGCGCCGTCAAATTGCAGGAAAAGGCGCTTGCCGCGGCTGCCTCGGTGATGAACAGGCGCTGGCGGTAGCCGCAGACAGCTTCATAATCCTCCGGGCCGCAGTAGTGCGCGGCAGCTCATGCGGGTTATGCGGGCAGGCATACGCGCTCCGCACTCGCCGTCGCCGCGCAAAGCCGTCAGTCCATTCGGGTGTGAATTCCCAGTCATTGCAAAGGCTTTATCATATCGAGTCTCCTGTTATTCCGTTATAATCTAATATATAATAACATTCAAGGCGGCTCCGTGTAAACAGAGCCGCCCAAAATTTATGCATTTCACTTCTCAAAAATTTTCCGCACATCCGCGCGCCGCCGCCACACCAGCGACCACGCCGCGATAAACGCCGTTGCCCCGCATATCGTCACGCACAGCCGGTAGTCCAGCACCTCGCCGAGCGCCCCGATGATGAGCGCGAACAGCCCGCTCGCCGCCGTGATGAGCATATTCTGAAAGGCGTTGAGCCTTGCGCGAAAAGCTCCTCAGGTATGTATGTCTGCATCGCGGCCTGACGCATCGTCGCGCTGTTTGCGCCGAGGAAGCCGACCAGCGCCCGGTTTGCAAGCATCAGCGGATAGGGAAGCCAGAGCAGGCACATATCCATAAGCTCATAAATCTGGTACACCAGAAACGTGAAGCCGAATTTTTCTCCTTGGCGATCTTCAGCTTGTACTGCACCGCGCCGCCGAGAGTTCTTCCCTGCAAACTCAAACACGGAGAAAAGCGAGTACATTGCCGCCGTAAAGCCCGGAAATGTCCTGAAAAACGCGACGAGTATCGAGGAATATCCGCTTGCGACTCCGTTTGTGACCGCCATATATGAGAATATCCCGGTCACACCGCGCTCGTTTTTCAGGTATTCCGCCGCTTCCCTTATGTCCGCGCGCACTGGCGCAGGGTGAACAGCTTCTCTCCGCCCTCCCGCCGGTGCTCGGTGATGTCAATGTTGCTCTCGATGAGCGCTGCCAGCAGCGACAGGCCGCCCTGCCCGATGAGGATCCACGCCGCGCCCACCGCGTCGAGCAGGATACCCGCCAGCGGCAGCATCAGCACACGCAGTATCGGGTACAGCGTCGTCGACACGGCATAGCCCCTGCTGCTCCATACCCTCGGGGATAAGCTTCGGGTAGATACTCTGAAAGGCCAGCTCGTCGAAGCTCTCAAGGCAGGCCAGCAGCAGACGAATAGCCGAGATACGCCGCGTAGGAGAACTCGAATTTCAGCAGGTACAGCCCCATCAGCGCGTAGAGCACGCCGTCTATCAGATCGCCCGCAACCAGAAAGGGTTTGCGCGGCAGGCGATCCATGACCGGCGCGAGGAACAGCGGCAGCACGAAAAACGGCACGAGCTGTATCGCAAGGATCAGCGCCGAGGCCAGCGTACTGCCCGTCTCGTCGAACACCAGAAACGACAGCGCGAAGCCGCCCGCAATGCCGCCCACCGCGCCGAGCGCACTGGCCGCGGTCACAAGAGTAAAGTTTTTTGTCCACAGAGTCTTTTTTCAATCTCCTCACCTCGCATATATGCTATCACGAGGTTAAGATATAATAAACCCGCTTATTATGGGAAAGTTTTCTTATAGCAAGCGGGTTTAATCGTCATATTTTCAGTTTTATAGGAAATTCGTTCATAAGCTCATACGCAAGCTTGTATTGCCGGTTTGCGGTGTACCATTCAAGCAGCCACGGAAGATGAAAGCCCGCGTAGCCTATAGGAAGCTCGCGGCGGCAGCGCTCGAAGCAGCTGAGCAGCGCCGCGCCGTAGTCCGCGTCGCGCAGATAATCCGGGTTTTCAAGCCTCCGGCGCACAAGCGACAGCATCTCCCCGGCAAGTCCTGCCGGCATATGTGTGTTCTCTTCGGCTTCGGCCTTATCGAGTGCCGCAAGCGCTTCGTCACGCAGTCCCAGCTTCTCGCAGCATATTGCCAGCTTGTGCAGCGCCATTGCCGTCGGAGCTTCGAGCGCGGAGAAATATTTGTACGCGCTTTCATACCCGCCTGTCTCAAGCGCGGTCGCAGCGCGATTATAGCTGATCGTATTCAGCATATCCGTGTCCCTCAGCGCTCTTGCCAGCCGCTCCGCAACAGTATAGTGGTAATTCATATTCTCTACGTCGAGTTGGTTTGAATAGCAGTTTCCCATGTATGCCCGGCTCAGCAGCATCATCCGCGCCCTGCCCTCTTCGGCCGCCAGAGTGTAAGCCCGCTGCAATTTTTTCGACGGCGGCAGTATAGCTCTGCCGTTCTCATACTGCATGACCCCCGCCCAATAGAAGCACAGCGCCGATGGGTACAGCGCTTCTGCCTCCGCGTCGCGGTCCTGCAGCAGCCGCAGCAGCGCAAGACCCCGTGGCGCAAGATACTGCGCCATCGCATCATCGGCTTTCACGCTTCCGCCCCGCCAGGCGGCTGCCGCCTCCAGAACGGCAATATCCGGCGCGGCAGGGCTTAAAAGCAGCGCCTCACGCTCCGGCTCCATCGCGGAGAGCCTGTCGTCAAGCTTTTCAAACTCCCCGAGTATACAAGCTCGTACAGCTCGTCGATGCGCTCCGAAAGCCCTGGCAGTGCAGCATCGCCGCCGTACCACGGCAGTCCGAGCCGCTGATACAGCAGTCTCAGAACCTCCTCCGACGCCTCAACACGCCCCTGCTCGATCTTTGACAGATACGATGCCGCGCATATCCAACGGCACAGCCCGTCCTGACTCCAGTCGCGCCGCATTCTTTCCCGCCGTATGATAAATCCGGTCACCTTTTTGTCCATCCCCGCACCCTCTTTCGTGTATAATATAGCATCCCGCGCCGCTTTGCGCAAGGATGCGGAATTTTCCCTCAAATCCGCAAAAAATCCTTGACAAAACAGGAAAATCCGGTATAATTATATGGCCTGTCAGTATGGGCGGGCTATCCTTGCTCCCGTATGAGCGGGGCCAAAAGACCAAAAGGAGGTGCAACCATGGCAAAAGCAAGCGAAAAGTACGAAGTAATGTACATCATCAATCCCAACTTCACCGAGGAAGAGACCGCGGCTGTTGTTGAGAAGTTCAAGGCACTTGTTGAAGCAAATGGTACTCTTGATGAGTTGGAGGAAATGGGCAAGCGCAAGCTCGCTTATGAGATCAACTATATCACCGAGGGCTACTATGTGCTGATGAAGTTCACCAGCGGCGCTGAGTTCCCGGCCGAGCTGGATCGTATTCTCGGTATCACTGACGGCATTCTGCGTCGCCTGATCACCCTGCGTGCAGAGTAAGGAGCGCATCGATGCTTAATCACATTGTTATTATGGGCCGCCTGACACGGGATCCCGAACTCAGGTACACCCAGTCCCAGACGCCTGTGGCATCCTTCAGCCTCGCTGTTGACCGCGATTTCGGCGGCCGCGACGGCGGAGAGAAGCAGACCGATTTCATCGACTGCGTTGCATGGCGTCAGACCGCCGAATTTGTCAACAAGTATTTCACCAAGGGCAGCATGGCAGTCGTTTCCGGCCGCCTGCAGATCCGCGACTGGACCGACCGTGACGGCGGCAAGCGCCGCAGCGCGGAGGTCGTTGTTGACAACATGTATTTCGGCGAGAGCAAGCGCCGCGACAGCGGCGATTCCCGCAGCGACAGCTACTCCAACAGTTACAGCCGCCCCAGCTCCGGATACGACGCGCCGAGAAGCGTGAATTCCGCTCCCTCCGCATTTTCCGAGCTTGACGACGGCGACGGCGAGCTGCCGTTCTAAAATTTTTGATAGGAGGATACAGCTTTGGCTTTCGATAAGAACAACCCCAAGAATCGTAAGCGCAGAAAAAGTTTGCCAGTTCTGCGTCGATAAGGCAACGTCCATCGACTATAAGGACACCGCAAAGCTCCGCCGCTATATGTCCGAGCGCACGCAAGATCCTGCCTCGCCGTACTACCGGTGTTTGCGCCATGCATCAGCGTGAACTCACTGAGGCCATAAAGAGAGCGCGTCAGATCGCCCTCCTGCCCTACGTGACCGACTGATAATTTCGTACCAAAACAGCCCGAACCGCTTGGTTCGGGCTGTTTTTTATAATACCTGATCCTTATCCGACGGACATACACCATGATCGATTCTACCGGGCAGTCAAGTATCCTGCACAAATCATTTATCGTGGTTGTATTCAGCGGCTTGTTTTCCGCAGCTTATCGATCGTTGAGCTGGATAAATGATACTTGTTTATGAGTGAATACGTCGAGTTATTCGACCCGCGCAGCGTCTCCCAAAACGGTTCATACGAAATCATAAAATCACCTGCCAAAATAATTCTATAAGGTGATCTTTATCTTGACTATGGTCGTTAAAACGACTATGCTTTTCATATAAATTCCAAAATTTATAGAAAGAGGGATTATATGAAAAAACCTGCCGCGATCTTCTTCGCCCTTGTGCTCGCCGTTATTATGTGCGGATGCTTTGCGCAAAACATAATTTTTCTCCCGCCACATGCACCACTGCCGCCACATATACCAAATGCGGCGAAACTAACGGCTCTGCCCTTGGGCATGACTTCAGCGAAGCGACATGCACAGAAGCCGGCATACTCGAAGACGACAAAATCACATTCTATGGCACGTACGGCGGCCTATACACATACACTACGGTTCTGGGCGATTCTCTCACCATCCCCTCCATATATGTAGAATACTTGGGTAAGCCGCAGCTCTATTCCATAGAAAAGCCTTTATTCCTCATGTTCCTTATGTTATAATGGTTTTACATCATTCGGAAAACATCACAACAAGGAGGAACAACTATGTCCATTCGAGATCAACTTCCCGTCTGCCAACACCACCATCAAGGCATGGGCGTATACCCCGCTCGGCAAGCCGCGCGCCGTGATACAGCTCATCCACGGCTTCGGCGAGCACTCGCGCCGCTATCTGCACATGATAAGCAAATTCCAGGCTGCGGGCTTCGTCGTCTACGCCGACGACCACATCGGCCACGGCAAGACCGGCTTCGACGGCGGCACCCTCGGCGACCCGCACTCCGGCGGCTACATGACCTATCTGCGGGACGAAAAATACCTGCACGACATCGCGCACATGGCCTACCCCGACCTCCCGTTCTTCGTATTCGGGTGACCGAAAACAAGGAGATCGGCAAGGTGGAGGTGGAGGACAACCAGATCATCTTCACCAACAAGGACGGCAGCAAGATCTATAAGACCGGCCCCATGAACGATCCGGACCTGACCCAGCGGCTGTACGACGCCGGGGCGGAGTTTACCCGGGACATTGTGGAGCAGACCTCGCCCCTGCTGAGCGTCGTGCTGACGTGGGTGCTGCCCATCGTCCTGTTCATCGCCGTCGGCCAGCTGATGGCCAAGAAGCTGACGGACCGGGCCGGAGGCCCCGGGTCCATGATGTTCGGCGCAGGGAAGTCCAATGCCAAGATCTATGTCCAGTCCTCCCAGGGCATCCGCTTTGCCGACGTGGCCGGCGAGGATGAGGCCAAGGAGAACCTGCAGGAGATCGTCAACTATCTCCACGACCCCGGTAAGTATCAGGAGATCGGCGCATCCATGCCCAAGGGCATCCTTCTGGTGGGCCCTCCGGGCACCGGCAAGACCATGCTGGCCAAGGCCGTGGCAGGCGAGTCCCAGGTGCCCTTCTTCTCCATCTCCGGCTCGGAATTTGTGGAGATGTTCGTGGGCATGGGCGCGTCCAAGGTCCGGGACCTGTTCAGCCAGGCCAAGGAAAAGGCCCCCTGCATCGTGTTCATCGACGAGATCGACGCCATCGGCCAGAAGCGCAGCGGCGGCCAGTACGGCGGCAACGATGAGCGGGAGCAGACTCTGAACCAGCTGCTGACGGAAATGGACGGCTTCGACGACAACTCCGGCGTGATCATCCTGGCGGCCACCAACCGGCCGGAGTCTCTGGACCCGGCCCTGACCCGGCCCGGCCGCTTCGACCGCCGGGTGCCGGTGGAGCTGCCGGATCTGAAGGGCCGGGAGGAGATCCTGAAGGTCCACGCCAAGAAGATCAAGCTGGCGGAGAATGTGGACTTCGGCACCGTGGCCCGGATGGCCTCCGGCGCTTCCGGCGCGGAGCTGGCCAACATCGTCAATGAGGCCGCCCTGCGGGCGGTGCGGGACGGGCGGAGGCTGGTGACCCAGGCCGACCTGGAGGAGAGCATCGAGACCGTCATCGCCGGATATCAGAAGAAGAACGCCATTCTCACCGACAAGGAGAAGTGGATCGTATCCTATCACGAGATCGGCCACGCCCTGGTGGCGGCCCGCCAGACCCATTCCGCCCCGGTGCAGAAGATCACCATCATTCCCCGGACCTCCGGCGCGCTGGGCTATACCATGCAGGTGGAGGAGCAGCCGCGAGACCATCACCGGCGAAGAGTTCATGGAAATTCTCAACAAGTAATTTTGCGCCTATAAACCAATCCCGCTCGGAAGCTTCCGGGCGGGATTGGTATTTTATTTCGCGTATATCTTGCCGACGAGCCAGTTCGACGTCTGCCGCGGCAGCAGCTTCACCAGCGCCGCCGCGCCCTTGTAGGCCGCGCCCATGGCGACGAGCGGCCGCGAGCTCTTCTTCAGCGCGTATTTTGCGACGAATCTGCCCGCGAACTCCGGACTCATGCCCGTGCGCTCGTCGTGCTCCATGACGGCCACCGAGCGCTCGATGCGTCCGGCATACACGTCGTCCCCCGCGCCGGACTTTTTGCGCGCGTCGGTAAAGACCGGAGGCGATGTCGCCGGGCATTATCGCACAGACGCTTATGTTGAACGGCTTCACCTCGTTCTGCAGTGCCAGCACGTAGGCGATTATCGCGGCCTTGCTCACGGGTACCAGAGCTGGAACGGAATGGGCACGATGCCAGCGATCTTTGCTCATGCACACGATGCGCCCGCCGCCATGCGCGCGCATATGCGGCGACAGACGGCGCGGGTGACGTTGTCGGTGCCGAACACATTCAGCTCAAGCTGGGCGTGTGAATCCTTTGTGTCGGTCAGCTCCGCCGCGCCGGATATGCCGAAGCCGGCGTTGTTGACCAGAATGTCTATCCGCCCCTCGCGGCTGATGACCTCGTCTATCGCGGCACGAACCTGTGCCTCGTCCGTCACGTCGGCGGTGATATGTACGATGCCGTCCGCCGGTTTCTCGCGGCGGGACAGCTCATATACCGTGCAGCCCGCATCGCGCAGCGCGGCCGCGGTGCAGCGGCCTATGCCGCCGCTGCCGCCTGTTACTATTGCAATCTTTTTCATTTTTTGTCTCCCAGATCAGATCTCAAGAATATATTTATCCCATGCGTTTATTATCGTAGTCCCGCCGCGCTGAAGCGTGCGGGGAATATCTGATCCGTAATTCATATGCACGTGGCCGTGAACATGGTACTTCGGCTGGTACTTGTCCATGAAATCGTTGAAGCACTCAAAGCCGCGGTGCGCGAAGTCGTCCGCGTCGCCCCAGCCCGCGGCGGGCGCGTGGCTGAGCAGGATATCGACGCCGCCGGCCTTGGCGATCTGCCGCCCGACCTTGCGCAGACGGCGTTCCATCTGCCGCTCGGTATACTGATGCGGTCCGCGGTTATACACCGGACAGCCGCCCATGCCGAGGATTCGCAGCCCTTTATGGTCACGAGCTTGTCCTCGATGCAGTCGCGCCCTCGGGCGGGGTCTTTTCATAGCGCCCGTCGTGATTGCCGCAGACATACAGCACCGGCGCGCGCCCCATCGTCACAAGGAAGCTCAGGTATTCGGGCTTCAGGTCACCGCAGGACAGGATGAGGTCGATGCCGTCCAGCCGCCCCGGCACGTAATAGTCCCAGAGAAAGCTGTTCTCATGGTCGGATATCAAAAGCAGCTTCATACCTGCACCTCCCTTTATCGGGGATTATCCAATCCCTGTACACGCCCAGCAGCCGCACGAGAGACTGCGCCATCGGCAGCAGCTCATCGAAGCCGGGGATGCTCCCCTCCACGCAGCTGCACAGCCAATCCATATCAGCAGCTCATCCGGAGAGCCAGCGCGTGCCGTCGTTTATCGCGCCGCCGCTCTGCGCGGTTATCTTCCGGTGAAACGGCATGATAAGCCCCGACGAAATGCCGCGCTTGAGAATATCCACAAGCTCCGCCATGCTGTCCGGGCAGTTCTCCGTCACGCGGACGTCGATGACGCCGCTGCTCATGCCCCACCAGTAGTTTACGGCCTTGCCGCTGTTTTTATAGCTCAGCTCATCCCAGCCGCCGCCGAGGATGTTTTCGATTATATGCACATACATCTCGCCCCAGTTCCAGAATGGTGAGCCGATCGGGATCAGCGCGCCGCGCCGTCCACACGGCACAGCCCCCACGCGTCCTGCGGCTGCTCCGGACTCGGCACGTCGCGGTTCGAGATCATATCGACGCCCAGCGCCTTCAATTCACTTATCGGATCCTCCGACACGCTCGACCAGCGCAGGCATATTTTTATATCGGGATTCGTGAGCAGCGCGCCGAGCGCGAAAAGCGTTTATCCCCGCCGGGACGCCGTAGATGGGGTCGCTTGCAATGTAGCCTATACGTCCGGTTTTCGTCATCGCGCCCGCAACGGCGCCGGAGATGAATTTGCCCTCGTAGACGCGACTATAATACGTCCTCACGCCGGGAAACGGCATCGAGATGGAGCAGTTGAGAATCTTTATATTCGGATGCTTCACCGCCGCCTTGCGGCAGGCGGATATGAGCCTTGGGGTAGTCGCAAATATGACCTGCGCGCCGTCCGCCGCGGCGGCGTCCAGCAGCGAGTCCGCGTCATGCCCGGCGTCCGCATTATACACCTTCGTCGTGACCTTGTCAGGCATATGCCGTTCGAGATATTCTCGCCCGCGGTCATGCGACATTATCCACGCGCTCTTCTCCGGCGGCGGCTCGTTCACGAACGCGACGTTCAGATGACTCGGCAGGCGGATGCTGTCCACCAGCTTCGTCCATACGCCCTTCGCCTCGATGCTGCTCTCGGTGTTGACCGCGATGGGCGCAGGTCTGGCCTGCACCTCCACCTCCGGCCAGATGCCGGCAATGGAGCGCTCCAGCTCGGTCTGCGTCATGGCCTTCAGCTCGCCGAAGCTGAACACTTGCAGGAATATCAGCAGCGCGTCCCCTATCGTCTCCGGAAAGCGGCTGCCCTCGCATTTTTCAAGCGCTGTACGGAACGCGTAATACGCGGCGGAAAAGCTGCGCCGCTCCGCCTCGCTCCAGACATGGTCGGCGTCGAAGCCGAGCGCCGCCTGAAGCTTGACATACGAGCCGAGGCGGCTGAACGAGAGGATATACAGGCGGCTGAGCTGATAAAAGCGCATGAATTCGTAGTACAGCCTGACCTCGCGCTCTTGCGACCACGCGGGGATTATCCGCGTGACGACGGCGGGGATACTTGGCGCGCCGAAGCTCTTCAGCACGCTGACGCGCTTGTTCCCCTCCTGCACGTAGAAACGCCCCATGTACTCACAGCAGCGTATCGGGTCGCGGATGCCCTCGTCGCTGAGGTTTGCTTCGCACAGGCTTATCCACTTATGCGCAAATTCTGTCCCGTCGCCAAGCAGCGGCATGAAGTTTGCGGCGAAGGCGTTCTGCCTGCCGCCGGTCTTTGTGCCGACGATGTGCTCGGTCGGGATATTTATCGTGCCAAGCTCCACCCTGCCCGCGGCCATCGACTCGTCGAATATCTCGTCAAGCACCTGAGGATAGGGGTACTTCCCTGTATCAAACATTCCTTGCGGCATTTCTGCCCTGCCTTCAGGGCTATCGCATATTGCTCTGCTTGCTTCTTGTCTGCTCATGGGCACTCTCCTTCCCGTCGCCGTAATGCTTATTCCGGCGCTTTAGTTTTACTATTATTTTCGCCAAAACGCAAGCGCGATTTTCCGCCGCGGGGCGCGCGGCAAGAAAATTTACCTCCCATTCATTTTTTGACTATTGCATAATACCTATAAAAATGGTATGGTATAATTACCAACATAGAAATGGAGCGTGATCAACTTGGTTAAGATCATCATGGGGCTGAAGGGTTCCGGCAAGACCAAAAAGCTGGTAGAGCTTGTCCGCGGCGCGGTCGCAAACGGCGACGGTGACGTTGTGTGCATAGAGAAGGAGCGCAAGCTCACCTATGACATTCCCTATCAGGCCCGTCTCATAGACGCGTCTGCGTACGACATCGGCACTTACGAATTCTTCAAGGGCTTTATCTGCGGCATGCACGCCGGCAACTACGATATAACCCATTTTTATATAGACAACTTCTTCAAGCTTGTTGAAGACAAGTC
>VOFB01003626.1_pt1 | contig 28683 bp, 49 predicted proteins | sample 5384141 | NCBI WGS metagenome assembly VOFB01 (sample SAMN12384721, study PRJNA508395) | human gut metagenome | isolation source: healthy gut A | host: Homo sapiens | reverse complement strand
AAAGATGTACTTTTTCTTTGACGCAAAGAAAAAAGATACCAAAAAAAGAACAAATCATGACAGACGGCACGCCGTCTGTTTTTTTTTTTTTTGAATCGGAAAGTGTTGAAAACGGATAAGATGAGGATTAAAGGACCACTTCCTCCCCAGATACAAGAGAGAGAAACAGAACGAATACCTTATACCGTCACCCTCTTACCGTCTGGCATCCTTGTCGCGGTTCAGCCTTACGACAGAGCGCACGCAGTCACGTACCAGTTCGGCATCCTCCGCTCCATGAAATAGTTCCCGCATTCCAACCGTTTCCTGTCCGCCGGCCTGTTGTTGTCCCTGCATTCACGGATTTCCAGTATGTCATTCAGGTAATAGTACTTTGTCACCGCGTCTGACACGTGTTGCCAGCCGTTCGAGTTCCTTCCAGCCGTCCGTTCCATGCAAGCCCTTTCTGGCGTAGAGCATCGGAAAGCCTGCTACGGCCACTGGTTCCGATAGGCAGTATCTGGAGATTCACCGCGTACCCGACTGTTTCATGCAGGGGAATAGCGCAGGCTCCCGTCTTCGTCCAGCAGGCAATACAGCACAACACGTCCTTTGCGTCGATTTCCTTGAAAGCCCCCAGTATTACATGCTCATCCAGGATACTGAGTTTTACCAACTGTCCGTCTTTGGGAGCATAGAGAGATTCCGAACATACACCCCGGCGCTTGTCCCATGCAAGATGGCCTTCGTTCAGCAGGCGTTGGAGGGCAATCTTTTGCTCTGCGCTCGCTTCCCGGCAATCATTCAGAAACATGACCGCGTCATCGGTAACGAGTTCTCTGCCCGCAGTCATCCTTACCGGAACCGACACGCAATTACCCGTGACATCTCCCACAAGTCCGGTTTCCGATGTCCCACCGTTGAAGACGACCATTCCCTTGCGAATGGACGACCCACCCGTGCTGTCTTTCGAATACTCCCGATTTTCTTCTTATGATATGATTCCATTCTTTCGATTCTTTATCCAGATATTTCCTGTAACAGCAAAATGCCATACTTCATACATAAGTGGATACAATACGGCAAATATACGTATAATTCACCAAAAGGCAGGTGACTGAACCCCATTTCTTCTGCATTTCCACGGTTTCCTGTATAAAGTCACAAAAACCGTACAAATAAGTCGGAATCCATGTGGATAGCTTCGTTCTGTATATTCTATATGATTAAGGAACAAAACATAATACACATCCTCCTTTTCCGTCGTCCAATCCGGTTAAGAACAGTCAATATACCGACGTGTCTCTATATATTTTTTTGATGCGTTTTCAGCGTATCTAAAAAACAACTTCAAGCCGGAACCCGGAAATCGTGCAGAAAGTCTGTACACCCGTGAAAATTGAAAGGACAGGCATCCACAAATGAGAATATTTCAAAAATATGGGACATGGTGAACACCAGCACCTTAAGCAACCATGATAAATACAAGTACTTTACTGTATATTTTTTGATACCTGCTTACAGTTTCAATCCGAAAGCCGCATTTTGAGCCATTTTGGAAAACCGGACTTGAAAAAACGGCCCGAGGACAGAGACCGAATCCGCACCCGAGGGTACACCCTCCCTAATCTTTTTATTTTTATTACACCATTGAATATCAATAATTTATTAGGTTTACTTTTGTATAAAGTAAGCCTAAAAACGTCTTTTACATTATCTTTGCTTACAAATTGAAAGTAAAAAAATCTTTTCAGTCCTATTTTATCCATTTTAAGCAGCTAATAATCTGATAATCAATAGACAAAACTGATTTTGATTTTATACATACGTTGAAACGGGGCTTTTTTGATTTTTGCAAAGGAAAAATTTTTTTCAAAGAAAATCATTTTTTCTATTTTATTGATATTCAACTATTTACAAATTCACTTCGCGCGCGTGCGTTCCATATTCGCAAAAAGGCTGTTTTTGGAACGTTCCAAATTTTTTTTCTCAAAAAGTTTTGCAGTTCTGAAAAACGGTTTTATAATAGTCATGTACTCGAAAGCCAAACAAACGGCAAACAAGTACGGAGAAAAACGAATAAAAAAATAGATAGTAAAAACAGAATTAAAAAACAGAAAAGCAAAGACCGCCGAGAGCGAGAAACAAAAACGGCGTTTACACGAAAGTGAGTTGTTGAGCCGTCAAAGGGTAACACCCGAAACAACACCGTGTGCGTTTAGGTACGCTTAAAGAGTGCGTTAAATAACCACGCTTCGCACGGGGCAATAATACCAGTATTGCCAACCTACGAAAGTAGGGAAATTTATGGAACGGGATAAATCGTATTTATTCCGAGTGCCGGAAATACGTCAAGACTTTTGCAAGTCGCTGGGAGTATTGAGAATACCGCCACTGAAAAGGACGTGCAAGAATAATGCCATAATTGCGCCCTTGTGCGCACGGAATAAAATGCACGGTAGCGGAAAAACAGTCCGCACGGAGCTTGAGAAAAGAGCATTGCCAATGTTATGCCCATAATCACCAGCCGCCCACCGCCTTACAGTTAGCTGCCGGATTGGGAAAGATCCGGGACGTGCCAGAGAAGCGTCTTGCCGAAATTGGAGTAAAGCAGCGCAGAGCCACGACACGATGAGTAGAACTCGTGCAAAGATACGATATGCCGAAAATGCGCTCATTTGGATAGCCTGCTATGGGGTACGTTTTAAGTGCGACAAAGTTACGAAAAATTTTGCCGTGCAGGGTGAAATGCACGGCAAATTTTTGGGCGCGTGGCAGGAAATGCCACACTTTGCGCTATGGTGCAGAGTTCGGGGTTCGACTCCCCGAGTGCCCGCAATGCGTGATTTTGCGCAGTGTTTCTAAAATTTTATCATTATGGCAACTTCTAAATTGAACAAGGAACAGTATGCAAACATCGGTTCGTTTGCAGGTATCATGTTGGTTTACAACTCTACCAACAAGGACGGTGAACTCGTGCAGACGGCACAGCACTTTTTCGGTGCGGACTTTGAGCCTGCCGACAAGTCGGACAACGAGATTTTCCGTGTGATTAAAAACATGGTCGCAACTATGTGGCACACCATTGCGGAGGAAAAGAAACTGCGTGCCGATGCCGACGGCATACGCTCGAAATTCCGTGCCACAACCCCTGCGGAAATCATCATCTGCGAGAAGTCGGGAAATCGTATCAAGAAGTACGACCTTACCGACAGCGTTTGGGCGCGTATCGGTCTTGTGCCGACCAAAGTAGACCTCGAGAAGTCAAACCGTGATTTCCAAAAGACAATCCATGCCGCTGCAAAGGCTATCCGCAACGCCATGGATTTCGCCCCGAACCTCGCCAGCCTCGAAAAGCCAACCGAGAAAACGACCAAGACCGGCAAGGCTGAAAAGGTGGCGGAACAGCCTGCCGGAACGGTTGCCGACGAAAGCAAAAAGGCGGCATAAGGGCAACGGAGTAACTGAAACCTGCCCGAAAAAGGCAAAGGACGGCAGGCAGCCCGCTGAACGTGTGGGACTGCCTGCCCTTTTCGTATCTGCCGTCGTAAGCGCGTGTTCTTGTGGCGTATGCCAAGAATACGCGCTTTTCATTTCGGGCGAAAGCAACTGTAACGTGATAGGCGAAAAGAATTTCCCGGCAAAAAACGGTGCCGGGACTGTACCTCCGCCGCAGGACGGGGAGTACACCGTGGACGACCTGAAGACCGCTCTGGAAGAGTCCGAGCGGTCGCTGCATGATGCCGTCTTCATAGCCCGCCAAGTGTGGGAGAAGGACTGCGATGCCGTGAAGTTCGACATCGACGACCTTGTGCAGATAGAATCGGCATTGCAGGAGATATGCAACATCACCGCAGGAATTGACAGCGGGGACGATGGCGAGTGACATGACGCGCACACGTGCTGCGGAAACTGCGGGGCGTGCGCGCTTTTTCGGGCATTGATATACACTGTGTCAGGATTGCACCCTGAAATGCCCGCACTTTTCTAAAATTCCCTCCGATATGACTTCCTTGCGCCGTGAGGCGTTGTGCCTACCTTGTATATAACACGGTTAAGCACGGTCTGGCGTTCTGCGGAACCGCCTGCCGTGCTTCCGCTGTTATCCTGTGCGGGGAAGCGGAGAACGGATGTGCCAATAATAAAACGAATAAATATGATAGAAGTGTTTGACGCAAAGCGCACCCGCAGTTACGGGTGCTTTGCCAGTTTCAAGGCTGCCACCGATACGCTTGACAGCCTTGCCGCGACGGGACAGCTCGGAAGTGTGCCCGCTGTCAGCGTGGCGGCGTATTGCAGCGGCGTGTTACAACGGGAATATGAAGCGGTGTTTGTCGGTGGGAAATGGCGTGTGCCGAAATCTCCGAAAAGGCGGATGCCGGAAACGAGACCTGCCCGTGGGAGACATCGGCGGAAATGGTGCAAGGAGTACGCTGCTACGGCGGAGCTGATGTTCCGAGAAGGGTTTCCCGACCATTTGAACCGCAGTTATCCGCTCTCGGCGGACAGCCTGAGACGGTGCAACCGGAAATGCAGAATTTATATGCAATAATAAAAACGCAATGAGTATGAAAACATTAGCAGACGTGAAACGGAAAATGACGCTTGGCTCGAAGTGGCGGTGTGTCCGGCTGTTCGAGGGCGGAAAAGACCTCGGCGTGCGTGAGGTCGGGAAAGTGCAGGGTAATGCCGTGGCATTCCTCAAACCCGACGGGAAACTCTCGTGGCTATGGTGGCCAAAGGCAAAGGACGTGCAGGTGGAAGAAAACGCCTTCACCGTGCTCCAGAACGGAGTGCCCAAGCTCAAGTACATCTATGCCGGATAGGTGTTCCGGAAAAAATCATGCAAAATAATATGAATTAATAACAACTATGGGGGCGGAATGCCCCTATGCTTTTATAAACGGATAAAGAAAATGACAGAAATAACGAGAAAGCAGATATCTGGTCTGCGGGTAAAGATGTATTAACGGCTATGGGAGAGGAACATAGAATCAACGAGATAAAAGGTGTCATCATCAGCCGTGCCCTGCTCAAGGAATACGGGTATGATGGCGATATGCCCACCGACAAACAGATGCAGGTCATCGGCAACGGGTTACTTGAATACTGGGGCGTAAGCGACGGTTTCAAGGAAGCCCTCGCCAGTACAATGGAGAACATGTTCGGTGTAAAAGCAAAAGATTAGGTCTATGGAAACGAAAGAACTTACTACCCACCAGCGTGGTGTTATTCTACGCGGCATCTGCGGCGGGGCTGCATTGAAAGACAAGTCGCCGCAAATATCTGAAAACAATACCGTCATAACCTGCGCCGGAGGGTTGGAGATTTGGGACATCTGCTGCATCAGCAGTGATGCCGAAGCCTTCGGCCTGAAACCGTCCTTCGGTTATGACGGGCACACGAGAATCACTTTCACCCCCAAAGAATAAGCGGAATGAAATCATATTACTACTTGGACTACCTGCACCGTGAAATCTTCCTTGAAGAGGAGGATATTCAGACCGTTCCGGAATCAGGCAGGGCGGACGATGCCTGTTCCGCCATTGCCGAAAAGCCGTATGTCGTGGAGCAGTTCATGGCGGACTCTTTCCGGACACTCAAAGATGTGGCCAGCCGCCTGTGCGATTCCCCTGATATTAAAAGCCGCCACGATGCGCTGATGTATATCGTGTGGAGGGTGGCACTGGACATCAAGGAGTGGCGGACTCTGAGCCATAGCGAAGCCGCCGTCAAGGTAACCCGTGAGGACGGTTTCGTGTGGCTGCTTGTATCGGCGGAAAATGCCCGGAAGCTATGGGAGGCAGACGTATTCTCCCTGTACAGGCTTTATGCCGATGATTCGGAATCCCTGATCGAAAGCGAGGCGGAGCTGGAATCGACTATCAAGGGCGGATACCAGATAGGTATCGAGGTGGGGTTCGCCTCTGTAATGGACCATGCCGCCCGGATGAAGCAACAATAAAAATCGGAAACAATCAAATAACGAAATCAAGAAGAAAGGTATGGAAACAACATTATTGACAAAGGAAAATGCCCATCGTGTGACCATGGTGCGGCGTGTGGATGCCCCGGAAAGCGAACCGGTAGCGTTTCTTTTCAGGGGAAAGAGACACGGGTATTGCAGCTATTCCCATCTTGTAGGGAATCCGGGCAAGGAAGAAATCCTCGCCCCGGCGGACTTCAAGGACTGGGAAGTTGTGGAAGTGGCGCACCCGGGCTATCTGGAAGAATATTTCAAGCAGGCGTGCAGCTCCTACAACCTCACCTCCTTCTCACCCGACGAGCGGGGTGAGGCAGACATCGCCTCGCACGAAAAGGAACTGCACGAGGATTTGCAGTCGATGCCCGAGCAGCAGCGGGAACGTTACATGGAAAACTACAAACGCTATTTCTCTGCCATGATCGCCGCCAACAGCCGTTGTGCCAGCGCGATGATTACGGGACCTGCACGCTTCAACACGGGCCGCAACGAAAAGGCCTGCAACAGCCACGCCAAGAGCGTCACGGCGTTCCGGGAATGGCGAGAACGTGCACTCGAAGCGATTCGCAAGGCTACCGAAGCGGCCAAGCCCGAAGAACAGCGTCTCGAGGAGGAGTGGCAGAAGGTCAAAGCCTTTATCGACGATGCCGCCTCGACCATTCACGGTATCGATACGGGTACGGCACGAGGCTATAGCCGGGCTCTTCTTCGTCAGCAACCTCGCCGGGCGACTCTCCACCTATGTCAACCATGGCAACGTGGAAATCATCGACCGTGCCGTCGCTCGTCTGCGAGAGTGGAACGACAAAGTCAAGAAACCTGTCGTCACGGCACGCCATTCAATCTTCAAGTATCCCGAACTCGTCCGCAAGGTGCGGGAAAAGCAGCAGGAACGGGCAAGCCGTGAAAATCGTGAGATTCCGTTCGATGGCGGCAAGGTGGTCTACAACTTCGAAGAAGACCGCCTGCAAATCCTCTTCGACAAAATACCCGATACCGATATGCGTACAACCTTGAAGCGTAACGCTTTCAAGTGGGCGCCACGCAACCAGGCATGGCAGCGCCAGCTCACCCGCAATGCCGAATATGCCGCCGGTCAGGTGTTGAAAATAACCATTTAATCCAGTGCCCATGAGATACATCATCGATTCACGTTATTTCGACGGGACATGCCTCACGTCGATGTCGGATGACATGCACAGCGACTACGGCGGCGAGACGCTGGAAGCACTGCGCGAAAGGGAGAAGAACCCGTACCTGGTCGCTGTATCACCGGTACGCATGACACTGCTTGTGAAGCGTTATACCCGGGCACTTTGCAAGCCCTTCCATGAAATTACGGAGGAACGTTATTACGAACTGCTGGAATGCCTGCCTCCGGCCCGCATGCAGAGCGACTGGTTCTTTGTCGGGGAACCGTATTACCGAAACCTGTACGCGCTCTGTTTCGAGTCGGACGGCAGGTATTTCCGGGCGGAACGTCCCGTACGTCTTTCCAATGTGGAAATCTACCGCCAGATTCGGGAACACATGGAGAAAGTAAACCTGCATCCCGCCATCGTCAAGAAGGCTTCCTTTGTCAAATATGTCAATTGGTACAAAAAGACGGTCACCTACATACCGTACTATTTCGAGTATGGAGGTAAAATATATTTCCTGAAGAACCTCGCCACTCGGACGGGATCCGAATTTGGCGACCGCCGGGAACGGAACGAGATGGCGGCATTGCTGAGGAACCTGCGCGGAAACCGCTACGAATACTGCACTTTCTACTCCCAAAAGAAGGACATCTTCGAGTTTTTTGACTGGCTACGGAAGAACAAATACACGCTGGAAATCCAGGGCGACTTGTTCGACTTTGCGGATGACCGCTCCCACGTGGACTTTCACGGCAATGTATGCGAGTATTCGGCTGTGTTCCATTACCGCATCTATTCACGCGAGCTTTTTGGCCATATCATTAACCAGCTACGCACCGTGAAACGGTATCACGCGTGGCATAAAAGGAGGGAAATACGATGAAAATCTCAAATGAACCTACCCCATACCTCCTGCTCAAGGCAGGAACTGACAGTGCATGGGATTGCTGCGACTTTGCAATCGTGTACCTGTCAAAAGAGTGGAGACAGACACAGTCCGGCAGGCTGGAAGCCGTCAAGCCATTCAAGGATGACATCAGTTTCCAGTCTTTGAACTTTTATGACATATCGGTTGGTTTTTACCAGCCGGACGAGGACGGGATACTGGGCAGCGAGGACTTGCCGGAAGACAATAACTGGTGCTTCGTGGAACTGACCGAAACGGAACTGGAAAGGTTGGTTCCGCCGGACAATGTGCTGGTCAGCCATATCTTGGCGGTATTTGCAAACGGGGAAGCCAGATACCGGGCGTACGGCAAACATACCGACGAGCGATTCTATACTGAAAAATTCCCTTTGCAACAGATTTTGGATATACTGGCGAGTCATGAATCTTAAAATTTCAAAGCAACTATGACAGAAATCATCAAAACGGACGGAACACGCCAACCCGTGCAGCCAGCCAATGGCTCAGACTTCACGCTGGAGGAGATGCAGGCGATTGTCGGCGGCTACATCGAACTGGTGGAACTGGACGGGAACACGACAATGGTCGTCAACGAGGAAGGCAAATTTATCCCTCTGTCCCTCAATCTTGAAGCGAGCAGGATATTCCGTGCTCATCACCCGGCGTCGAAAGACTTCATCGTTGGGGACGTACTTGTGTGCAATAACAATCAAATCAGATAAAATTATGGATAAAGAGAAAGCAAAAGCGCTCAGCAAGACCCTCGCATGCTACAAAAGAATTACAAGAGAATAACAGTGTAAACCTGATCGAGTTCCATACCGCTGACGGGCAGAAACACGGTATCGGCAACCCGGAAGCCATCAAGCTGTTGCTTTCGGTGGCCGTCATCGAACTGGAACGCCAGCTCCGGACCGCACAGTTCGGTGATATTCCGGAAAGCCTGGAGAACAGCCGCGAGTACAAGGCGGCCAAACAGCTGGAATACGCCATGAACGATTTGGGATTCAAGTCCGAACGTTTCGCCCAGGCTCTTCCTTATTTCCACAAGACACTGGAACAGACATTCTTCAGAACGGTAAAGGCTTCCATTACCGCTATGGCAGGGCGTGATTCACGCTGCATTGACGACCGCAACCGTGCTTCATACGAGATGGTCAAATGCTGGCCTCCATGCTGGAAGATACCCGTCTGCCCTTTATCTAAATGCCATGTTCATAGACGAGAGGACACAAAACCGCCTCCATGCCGTGCCGGGAGAGAGTATCTCCCACGGCACGATGCGCACGCAGGACCTGATTCCGGCGTTCTTGGACGTTATCCGTGACACACCGGAGTACGTGCAGGTGATGAATGCCATCCCCGCCCATGCCATGGAGGACAAAGAAGCAGACTGGTGGAACAGCGATGACGCGGCGGGATTGCTGGAATCGCTGTTCGACACGCTCGATAGTTACTCACCGGAGGGGTACTATTTCGGTGCTCATCTCGGTGACGGGTCCGATTACGGATTTTGGAAAATGGACAAGTGAATGTCGGAACATGGTACGGATTACAAAAGACAAGCGGCATGACATTCTCAAAGACGGGATTCGTATCGGGCAAATCTATCTTGCCCGTGCCGAAAGCAGGAAATTAAGATACTGGGCAATCTCTTGCATGAGTGGAATCGGCTTCAACACTTTCAATGAAGCCCGCAGTTATGCCAAGGATTTCCTTTAATAAAAGAATCGCATGAAAAATTGGATACAACAGATGCTTTTGTGGCGTAAAAAGACGGACAAGGGCAGAATGACACTCGGAAAGGTGCAGAAAGAGTATCGCGAGAATGACGTATGCATGGGAGAACTCCTTGATGCCCTTCCCGCCGACGGCCTTTCCATAGAGGAAGCTTTCGAGCTGGCTATCACCGCCAAGAAGTGGGCGGACGGAGACCGTTTCTACCGGAGTATCAACGATGGAGAACCGGAAGAATTGTAAGGTAAATAACAATAAACAATAATGACAAATGAGCAGATATGATTTTATAAGATTCGGCGGCTTTGTCAACTGGGCGGACGAGGACACGGACACGTTCCGGAAAATGAAAGTCTGCCTGCCGGTAAAGGAGCCTGTCGAAGATGACACGAAAATAGGACTGATTTCCACGGACGAGGACAATCCGGAAGAAATCGCGGTTTCCTATTCCGTCAGGGCAGCCGAACTCATCCCTTGGACGGACTCATTCCAGGAAGGATACTGGAAAGCCCTGATAGTGGCAGAGGCAAACGGAGCAGGCACGGACGTATTGCTGCCCATGCTCAAAGATGCCGGACTATGCCTGATGGAATGTGTCTTCCTGATGCTCCGGAGCGATGCCTGCAAACTGTTTCCGGTCCTGTGCCGGCTGTTCCCGGAAGTGGAGGAAATGTTTGAGATTATCACATGGAATGACAGGGAATATTTTGTCAGGGAACTGACGCTGTTCCGTGGAACGGGCGGGGAATACAAAACCCTGGTCTCTGTAACGGGTCTGCAAGACGTGCTGGTCGGCAAAGACGGCGCACCCATATCGGACGAGGCGGAGGCCGTGGACCGGAAAATCTGCTATTACTTCACGGACGAGGAGTTCCTGCTGCCGGAAGAGCGGCTTGTGGCCCTTGCGGAGGATGCGTGAGAAATCATAATGTATGTACAAAGACCAGAAAATGAATAAAAGAATGAACAAACAGCAAACCACTCCCGTTACCGACACTTTTAAGGGGATGCTACTTATGTCAATGGGTGTCCCTGTAGGAAACATCCGTCCCTACCGTTTGAAGTCGGCACCTTCCTGCCTCGGCGGTTTCGAGCGCATGAGCGTAGCGGCAGCACGAGCCTCGGGAATGGATATCCCGGAGACGGAGAAAGAGAACGATGAAGTTTACATATGCCGCTTGGGACCCGCCGTCTTCCATAAATGGATGCCTGTCTGGATGTTCGAAACCGCTTTCGAACCGGTTCCCGAGCAGAGACGCGGTGACCGCATCCGAACACTTACGGAAGAGATGAACAACCATCACGTGGCGGAGAAAGCCCTGAATGAAAAATGTTACGCCCTGTCCGTGAAGCTGCTTTCCGAGTGTGGCGGCAGCCTTGATGACAACGGTGAACAATCCTCGACCTATCTCCATGTTGTGGACCGTGACCCCGTGGAACTGGTCATCACGAACGCGTCGCTCCGGAAAGACGGGAAAATCTTCATCATGGGTTACAGTTACTACACGGGCGAGGAGTACGAGCAGGAATGTGACGTAGAATCCGGCATGGACATACTGAATTTTATCCTTTCCCAAAAAAGTTTTGAGTGCTATGAATGAAGACAAGATATTGCAAATGTTCTTCGACATAGGCCAGTGGACGAAGGCCATTGAGAAAGGCGTGCTGAAAGACATTAGGAAAGACCAACTTATTCGGCTGACCGACGAGCATACCCGTATGGCGATGGCCTATGCCATGCGCCGGGGAAAGTACGAGATTTCCCCCCCCACACGGCGCAGATACCCAAGGACAACGGTGAGTTCCGCACAGTGTACGTAAACGAGCCGATGGACCGCGTAGTACTGGGTATCGCCAACGACCTGCTCTTCGAGTTGATGCCGGAGATGCTGCACTCTTCGTGCAAGTCCTACCAGACCGGTAGGGTGCGGCAAGGTAGTTACGGAAGTCAGCCACCGGATGACAGAAACCGGCAATAGCGGCTGTCTGGGCTGGAAGTCCGACCTTTCCAAATACTTCGACAGTGTTCCGATACGGTTCATCGACGAGGCGTTCGACAAGGTGGAGGCCAAACACGGCCAGTCTGCCCTGATAGACGTACTTAGGAAATATTACCACTCGGACCTCTATTTCGATGAAGATAACCGGTTGCAAAGCAAGTATCAATCCTTGAAACAGGGTTGTGCTGTGGCTAGCTGGCTGGCGGATGTACTGCTCTACGACCTAGACAGGGAACTGTCACAAATGAACGGCTACTACGTCCGGTATTCCGACGATATGCTTTTTATCGGCAAGGATTATGAAAAAGCGATGGACACACTCCAAAAACGCCTGGAAGATAAATCCATGAAGCTAAATCCCAAGAAAGTGGAATACCTGGCAGCCGATGTCTGGTTCAAGTTCTTAGGATTCAGTATCAAGGGCGGCATGGTCTCGCTCTCGTCATCACGCATCAAGACCTTCCAGCACGAGATCGAGCGGCGGACAATCCGCTGCCGGGACACGACACTGGCAAAAGCCGTGGACGCCGTGAACCGTTACCTGTACAAGGGCGAGTTCAGCTGGGCGATACAGGTATTGCCGGTCTGTAATGTGAAGAGTGACCTCAACGAGCTGAACAAGTTCGTGATGGACTGCTTTAGAGCCATTCAGACGGGCAGGTGCAAGATCGGCGGTCTGGGATATGTCCGAACCAAACCGGATGGCTGCATCGTCCGGGGACGGGGACGCAACGTGAAGGCCAACCGCGATAAAACAGACCGGGACATACCGGGTTACCTGACTGTCGGCTGCATGCGTAACGCCCTTCTGACCAGCCGGGCGGTGTACAACACGCTGGTGGCATCGCTATAAGTTACGCCGGGCACACGGCAGAACGGGTGGACGGGCAGGCTATTCAACGTTACAGGCTTATAACCAGAATCCATATCGAGATTAACCGGTCTAACACCCGGTTAATCCCATCTCGATTCTGGCTGCGCCTGTAATGTATCGGGAAATTAAAGTCATGTGCCGTCTGTCCCGCACCCGTTACCGGAGCACACCGGGAAAGTTCAAGGAATAGGTTTGGGCATCCCGCGTACCAACGTCTTCTTTCCGAGTCTGAAGGCGGCTGACCGTCGCCTTCGGACTCCGCAGAAGACCCATACGCGGGATACATCGGAAGCATAAAGCCATGTGCCGGTATTATGAGAACTTTCAGTCTTTTCCAGCACGGGAACGTGCGGTTCGGGGGAATGGATTCAGCCTGCTGTCCCCGATAAGCCCGTCTCGCGCCGTCGTATCCCTAACGTTATACGACGGCGCCATTCCGGCTTCCGCCACAGCAGACATCGGACCTGTAAAGGAACGTGCCGGCATTCCGGGAACCGCAAAAAAAAGAACAGCACAGGGCAAAGGGGGCAAGGCCGGGATTTCAACAGAGCCGCAATTCACACGGCTGGAGCCTGTGTTATCTCCTGCTAACACGACAGATGACACAGGTTCCAGCTGTACTCGCGGCCCGTATCAGGTTTTTAAAGGGATGTGCCGTCCGGATGAGTCCCCTGAACAGAAGGTAGCGCGACCGCATATGCACGAGGGACCCAAATTCAAGATACAGTATTCAAGCTTGGTCCTGAGCCAGGCAACTACCTGGTTCAGGACCGAAGTCCTACTGTATTTATCAGGACTATAAAGATACGCGCCAGGGGTTTGAGTGCCATTAATTGTAAACAGGTGAGAAAATGGAAGATATTTACCGAGAAACCGTCACCGCCATAGAGAACGGCGCAAATTTCCGGATTGATTTCCAGTCCAGAAGTTTAAAAGTAAACGGGAGACACATGATACGGAACGGCAGGTATGATGGCGCTCCGTGGTTGCCGATTCGATACCATCGGAGCGCAGCCAGAGCAAGTCCCGCCGGTATTTCATGGCATTGCCCGAAAGTGACCTCGAGGACGGGGACATGCTGTACGGGCAACACCGGGATACCGCGCAATTCGAGCTGGAATTCTATATCCTCTGCCGGATTATAGGCGGGTTCACATGGAATCCCGAAACGATGGGCAAATGGTTCTGGCAAAGCGAAAAGACAAGGACCTGGTGATACTCAGAAAATGGGTGGAACCCGGAAGTAATCAACTATTAACAAATTCACAATGAGCAGAATCGCGAGCGACTATGTCAACGCGCTGAAAAAAACGTGGGCAACCTGGAAACAAGAAAATGCAAGGGAGTTCCCTACAAGCGTATACACGGCCGTAATATTTTCGTGGAGGACCTGCAATCCAAACTGTACTACCCGCTTTCCATCGCGATAACCCACATCAGGCACGCGTTGGACGCCACACAGCTTTACAACGCGGTCAGACAGTTCAATGACCGTCGTATCCGGCTGCCATGGGGCACTCCTCAAAGCAAGGCATGGATGGATGCCTATAAGGGAGCCGGGGCGTTCTTTACCATGCAGAACCTGATTCGTTTCCACGGTTGCACGGCTGTCAATGACCGGGGTCGGCGTCTGGACAAGTACCAGTCACTGACGTTCCTGTCAGCCAAGGCGGAAGAGTATAAAAACGGAGAAGGCTGGCGGTTGCTGGCAGTCCTGAAAAAATGCTGGCGGACAACAATATCAACATCAAAAAAAAGAAGATGGCGGCATGGCGTAAGAAATAGGCCGTCATCTCCATCCGCCCGGTAGGCGGCACGGTGTGGCGGGTCAGAATAAATTAGTACTCCCTCCATTGAAATGATGCTCATCCCTGTTAACACAAGATGAGCATCTTTCAATGGAGGCATTACATCGAAAACGTAAAGAGATGCCCCTGTTTGACGACCACACCGCTATTCTAATCAAAACGACATAATCCTTTATACGATGAGCAAGAAACAACTACGACGCAGGGCCTACCTGCTGTACCGGTTACGAAAACAGGGTATCCGATGCCTGACACGTTGCCGGACCATCTTCTACCTTTACGGGGAGGATCCTAAATCAGTACCGCAGATTTGCAGCCTGATAAGCGAATTCCATTTCCATGTCCAGTTTGAAATACCCGCCTGACATGAAACCGGGAGACATTGCAACGCTGAAAGTGCCCTACAAGGGCTATCGCCGTATAGAGCTGTTGGAACGGCTCCAATACACCTGGCTGGTACGCATCTGCGAGAGCGGGAAGGAGATCGAGGTCTATGAAGACGAGTTCGAAACGGATTAAAGGCACGGAACAATGAAAGGAGAACAACAGGAAGAACGCATACCGAACTTTATCGGCAATGCCGTCATTATCCTCACAGCCGCCCATTGACCGTCTCGGAGAGATATTTTACAGGACGGGGAATTTCCCCGCCGGAAGAAGACAATACATAAAAAGGAGTAACAAATGAAAACAAGGACTTTTCAGGAAATATATGATTTCTGCCGTACGGACGATACCTACCGGAGCTATTTCGAGGCATCGGACGAGTCCCGCATTACCGGAGCAAGGGCAAGAAAGTACTATCGCAGGAAGCGGATCGAGGGATACCTGCAAGACGAAATCAGTACCCTTGACAACTACTATACCGGGGAAGTTTTCGGGTATCGCATCATGCCGGAAAGTGACGATGACAATGAACTGGACAGTTGTTGGGGATTCTATGGTACGGAATGTATGAAAGAACTGGAAGCCGAATGCAGGCATATTATCGACGGGCAGAACAAAGCGGCAGCATAAAATAGAAAAATACGCATAATAACTGGAAATACAATGAAGACATCATACGGACTTGAATTTGACACGGTAACAGAAATCAATCCTGAATGGAGCGACTATGACAAGACGATAGCAGGATGTCACCTGGCCAATGCCAGGGTGGTCATCGTGGATACGGAATACGGGCAACCGATAGACAATGAGCATGACCTTGAAGAAATCTACCGGATTCTCGAAAAGAAAAAGACAGGCCATACTAAAAATGAACGACATGGAAGAAAACGAGATAACAAGGAAATCAGGGTACGCCTGCACCATATCGACCGTGGAAACTGCACGGAAGTATGGGAGGTGCAGACAGAGAAGGGGAAGCCCAGACGCTATCTGGGACGTGACGACGGTTATGGACCGAAGGAGTGGTACACGCTCTGCGATGCTCCCTACGGCTATTGCGAACGCGACTGCCATGTGAGGGAGGACCTCACCCTCATTGTCTGCGACAAAGATTGGAACGAGGTGTTGCGAGACGGAACGGACAGGGAACGCTTTCCTGAAAGTTTCCCTTCACTGGATGAAGCCTGCAACGAGGCATGGAGCTGGTATACCCGTTTCTTCGGTTACGAGTACCATGACCGGCATATCAGCGACGTACTCCGGACACTCGGAAGGCGGTGCGACGACATCATCCGTACTGCGGTGGAAACCCGCACGGACCACTATTACGGGCGTACGGTTTCCTGTTTCATGGACGAGTTCATCGGTTACGACCTGTCCCATGAACAGGTCCGTGACGCCAAGGAATGCAGATTGCGCAAGGCACGGGAAGACTACGACGAAGCGAACGCCTACTATTACAAACTGAAAGAGAATGAGGAAAGCATCCGTGGTATCGAATTGATGCTGCACTGCATAAGACAACAAATCCGAAAAATGAAAAGATAATGGCCAGAAAACTACATGTAGCCAGAGTTTGGCAAATCGAATACAAATATCCGGGTATGTATGGCGGGGACGGTCAGGATATCTTTTATGATATCCTGACAATGTTCGAAGTTGATAACTCCGCAGAAGACGCCTATACCGATGACTTCGAAATAGCCCGTTCGGGTCTGCAGCAGCTAAGAAAACATATCTCAGAACAGGATGAAACCTTCCGGCAGAATGCCGAAGAATTTTATTCCTGCCTGGCAAAGGCCGGGATGGACCGGGAAAAGTTTATCGAAGTACTTGATTGTCTAATCAACGGCAGTGACCAAAGCGATGCCTATGTGCATGTCTCATGGTTTTAATGATATGCCATGAAGGCGTTTCGAGCAAACCTGCCGTAACATCAAACCTGTATGAAACCTAAACGGAAACGTGAGGAACGCGGTTTCTGCTGCATGCAACTGATCATATTCCTTACAGACAATGGAGTGAAGAGCTGGGATGAATGGCACCGGGCGCATACCGCGGCCCGGGGCGAATACAGATACCGCAAGCGGTGCCCGGTTTATGGACGTAAAAACATTTAATGAACAATAAAAATATGGTACCTGTAAAAACGACCTGCCTGCCTCATGCATTGCAGAATAATCGGACAGGTACAGACCGAGGGATTGCTTGAGATTGCCCACTGGCTGGAAGAACACGGGTTCATCTCCGCTGATGTCAATGACGACGAGATTGTCGTATGCGAGGGGTGCGGTTCAGACAATATACAGACCCAGGCATGGGTGGATCCGAATGCCCGTACATTCATCGGTACCACGGGTATAGACCGCTATGATAACTGGTGCGACGAATGCGAGGACCATCAGCCATTCTGTACTTTAAAAAGAGTTCAAAGAACGCATGGAGGAATGGTAACTCGTTGGACGCAAATCAAATGGAACAGATCACGGGTTGCCGTCAGGACAAGTGTCCGGCCGAGACAACCATCAGGGGTTTGCCGAAACCTGCAATGAATGGTGGGAAAACAAGGGCTATGACGAGAAACGTAAAATCTGGAAAGAACATAATGACTGCTGATTATGATTTACAATCTTCTTAAACGCATACAGAACCTGTTGGCTTCCAAGCCGTCCGGGACAAAGGAGGAACAGGAAATCCTGAGTCTGGTCAGCCAGGCGCTTCCTGCAATGCTCAATGGGCATGATACGGAAACACTTGCCGCCAATGAGCTGCTGGTACGGATATGCCCCGACACCAAACGGCCGGTCCGTATGCCATAACGGCAACGGGCAGTGCCTGTGCCTGCACAATGGGACGACGGAAGAGGATGCCGTCGACGTGGACTTATGGCTGCGTTCCAACGACCTTGCCTACAATGCCGGGGCGGACAACCTGTGGGAGGACAGGGACTCCCGTGCCGTCAATGCCGAGATCGTCCAGTGGGCGGAAGAATTCGAGACTGAGCATGCGGGCACTGATTGGGATGCGGGAGGACTACTTCCTTGCCATCGACAGGTTTTACAAGGAAAGACAAAACAAATGAATGGGAAACGGACGAGCTGACCACGACGTTGTCATCGCCTTCCATCAGGACGGCTTATCAGGCGGCCATCGGCCCGTGCGTCAGGGGTGTGCCACAACCAAGGTGCACCTCTCCCAGACACCCAGTGTGTCGAACTACAGGAAAGACAAAGTCACCACCGAAGAGCTTTTCGGTCGTGTAGACGAGTGGCTCTCGAACTTCGAGGTACAGATGAACGAGGACAGGGAACGCATCCGCCGCCTGAAAGCGAAAGTAATTACCCCGGTGGAGATGTACGCCTACATCGGATTGCTGACAGCATTGCGCGTATCGCATGACAGTTCCGACAAGCGTCTTTCGTCCAAGGTGGAGACCTATCCCCTGAACCAGTCCCAGATTTCCATCTTCACCGAGGACCTGCTCAAACTCACCGAAGAGAAGAAGACGCTCACGGCGTGGGATATCTATAACGTGGCAACCGAAATCTACAAGCGGACGTACGGACATTCCGGCCATGATTCCCCAGAACAGGGCGCTGGCCGAGCTGATGCTCTCGGAAGGGTTGCCGGAATCTTAAAAAGGCTGCCACGTGACAAGAATCAAGGGACAACTGACGACAGCCGACTACCTGCCCATAGCGGAATATAACAGGCTGGTCCGCGGGCTTCCATGACCCGCATCGAGCAGAAAACAAAGAAAAACCGCCTGATCAAGTTCAACAAGGGACGTGCAGGAGAAGAACCGTTTCCTGTACAGATGCTCGGTAACCCGCCCGAACAATTTTATCTTTCTCAGCCCGCGTACCGGGAAACCTTACTCGCTGGAATACATCAACCGGCTATGACGGCGGTCGCATGCCGGAAGAGAAAGCCGGACCTTCTTCGACGAGGTAAAGCGCCTTTTCACGGAAACAGGGTTCAGCATCAAGGAAAGCAATACAAAGACGAGTTTGTCCCGAGGTGTATCTCGGAAGACATGCCTGTCATCCCCAATCGTTATCGGGCCCTGTTCTTAAAGAGCACATGGGCTTATCGAAGATTCTGGCACAAGGAAAAATGGTGTCTGAAGGACGGCTCGTCGAGGATGCAAGCAAACCGCTTCGAAACTGCCGCCTGCCGCACGGCAACCGGCAGGGAACTGAAATGAAAAGACGGAAGACGACAGGACGGAATGACACGCGGTTCCGTACCGGACATGGCCGGATACCAGTCCGGAAGACTTCTGTAAATCATAATTTTCGCCGGACTGTCAATCGAAAGAAGGACGACCCGGCTATACTTCAACAACAAGAGATAGCACTATTATGAGCATACAAATCGGAAAACTGTTGCCGGACGGCAGTGTCCGGCACATCAAGGCGCCCATGAGACGCTTTCAAAAGACCTTGTGAGGAAACCCGGGTGTTCTATCCCAATGACAGACGGGTAGATGCCCTGCTGTCGCTGGGCGACATATAAAAAACCGGGACCGTCACCCTATGGAAAATGGACAGGGAACCGGCGATACCGTCCACGTTTTTCAAAGATCCGTGACGGACGGGAAACACCGCGGCAATCCGCATCACGCATCGCGACAACGCAGACATTTTCGGCCGCATGGAGGACACGTGCCTCCTGTTCGATAACGGCAGATGGCATGTCATGGACAACAGCACGAGCTGGCACAGCTTCGAGCTGCGCAATATTCCGGAGGCGTACCGTTCGGGAGCAGTCTGTGACTACGCCATGCGCAAAAAACCGAAGAATATCACGGCCGTTCCCGAAGCAATGGTTACCCGAGAAATGGCAAAGCGGCTCATCGAAACGGACGCGGGGATTTTCGACATTCTCTTCATACCTGAACATGCTTTGGGATGCGCAACTGGCATACCTGGCCTTGCGCAGCTATATTTACGACCCGTATTACACGGACAGCAGTTGCCATCGATAACAGCAAACGGGAGACGAACTGCTATATCGACGAGGAAACTGAACAATCCCTGCTCTCGGTGGAAGTGTGCAAGGCATTCATCGAAGGAAACGGCAACTGTCCAATTTCTGAAAATGTATGGACGCGGGAATTTGTCGACTACTGCATGAGGAGCACGGGACGAGTTTCCGCTGGTTCCGCCAGATGCCCAAAAAGTTCCAGGCTCCACCCGAACACGCAGGCGGCGTATGATTACGGTCATTACCATATCTGTGACTTTGCCAAACGGTTCATCACTCCGCAAATGGCGAAGGAGTGCTACCAGGAGCGCAGTTAAGGCGCACATGCCATCCCCGGACATTTCCTCACGGAGTTCTGCCGACAGACCGGACTGCCCGAGAAGTTCTACGGCGGGAAACCACGATGTTGTCGCTGAAAAAACAGCCGTGACGACTATACTTTACTGCAAAAGTCGGCAATACCTGGTCTGGCCTTTTACCTGAAAGAACAATACGAGCCGTCCTCGCACATCTGATGATGACGCGGTCGATTCAAAAATACTGCACGCCGGAGAAGGTGTTCGACGTGCCTGTCGGAACCTTCCACCGCACGTGGCTGGAAAAGATCGTGGCGGGAAACGACCCCCGCTTTGTCAAACCCCGTGTGGACAAAAGCGTTGAAAGCCGTACAGGCGGTCTGCTATTACGGTGTCGAGAAGTTGAAGGACCTGAACCGTACGGAAATCTTCCGCAACACCTTCATGGTGAGACCATCGGTTACTGCGCCCGCCGCAGGGACCTGACCTACCACAGCGACAACTGCGGGACCCTTATCGAGGGCTTGAAGTTCAAGATCCGGGGAATGGCTGTCCCCGTAACCTTGGCGGAAGACATGACTCCTTATACGGCCGACATGCTGCACCGGAAGTTCGGCTTCTGCTATATCGGAATGACGGCATTCGCCACGGACTACGGCCTGGACATGGAGAAGGCATACACCTTTGCACAGATGCGCCAGATCGTAAGGGAGAAAGGGCACAAGCCGTCATTGAGAAACTACAAACGTGAACTGAAACAAATAAACATCATACAATGAAAAAATACCGGATAGCTATCGAAGAGACGCTCCGTAAGGTCGTGGAGATCGAGGCAGAAACGCCCGGTCTGGCCGTCTGCAGGGCGGAAGACGAATACAATGAAGAGAAACACGTGCTGTCAGCCGACAATTTCGCAGGAGCTGACATCGCGCTCTCGACTGATGACAGCACGGTCATGGAGACTCTGGAAGACGTGGATTTCATCGGATACGTGCAACGCCGTTTCGAGGAATGCCGGGAGTCCATATCCGTCGAAGACAAAGTCCGGCTGGCATTCGGAAGTTTCGACAACGCCCTGTATGAGTTCGGCGAATACCGTAAGGAGGCGGCCCGGAACCGCCCGCAGGTCTACCTGCTGTACCGGAGCGATGCCTGGCACAACCGTTCTTCCATGGAGCTCATAGCCCCGTTCTCCTCCCTCGAAAACATGATGGAGTACCTGCGGCGTAAGAAGAAGGAATTCCGCCTGACGGAAAGTGATCTGGAAGAGTTCAAGAACAACCGGCAGACGAAGGGGCGCGACGAAAACTACCTGTACGAGTCGGATTATTTGGATGTGCTGCCGGAACAGGAACCCGAACTGCCGCCGAAAGATGACGCTTTCTATGACAAAGGTTTTCACCTGCGGGCAATCCGAGCTGTCACGCAGGGAGTTGGAATCTCTGCCGGAGCCGTTCGATACCTACCATGTTACGGACGAAGAAATGGAACAGATTGTGTACGAAACGGAAATGGAGACACGGGACCGGCTGCGGCTCGGTAAAAGAAAGCCCATAGATTTTGACAATGACCGCCATAGTGAAATCTGGTGGGAAGAAATGGAAAAAAGCAGTGGTAAGGCACGGCGTACCGTACTACGAGGCCGAATAACGAAAATAGAACCTGTTCATCACATGCCATAATGATGACGGGCCGTCGCGGCTACGGCTGCGGCGGTCTTTTTTTTTCAAAACGAGGTGAGTATTCCACCCCCCATACAAAACGATTACCTACTCTAACAATGGAACGGTACGCCCTTTTTACCTGCTCGGCGGGCACGGGCAGGAAGTCCGTACCATCAATTTTGCGGGTCGTCCGAAAGAGGAGTTTGAAACGACCTGCCATGATGTCTTGGACAGCTACGATGCCGTGGAAAGTATCGGGGCGGTCGTGTCAAGACTGCGTGAATTATCTCCTGAAGAACTGCATAAGCGGATTGCGGAAGAGATGAAGACCGGCTGTAAATACCTGTTGGTCTACCGCAGCGAGGAGGAGATGACGGCCGCACTCGACGGCAAGATATACGCCATCAGCGATACGGACGGCAAATTCCTTTGCGACCTGTATCAGCCGGATTATCTCCATCTGGAAAACAGGGGGCGATATTGTGGACACCGCATCCATTCCGGACATGCATTTCCATTCCGATTGGGCAATCGCCAACCCCACGGTACGCGACAAGGTGCTCTCCTCCCGGATGGTGATTATATATACCCACGAAACGGTAACGCTATGATAGAGATTGGCAACAGGATAGAAACGCCGGAAGGTGTGTTCTATGAACTGGAATACGGAGGGGAAGGAAACATCTACAAGAACGAGGATGCCTTTCTCAACCGCCCCGATGAAGTGTGCTATGTACCTGAATACGCGGCAGAAGACCGTGAGGACTGGCGTGTGTCGGAGAGCAGTGACGGCTGTTTCACGCATAACTCACTGCTCGCCCTGTGCAAGGGTAATGAAGAGGTGTGCCAGGATCTGTTTTACAGCCTTGAATGGACGTACCCGACCACCTTGCTGGAAGAATGGGACTCGAACGGCTATTTCGATGAGATCGAGGGCTGGTATGACAGTAACGATTAAATGGAACGGCATATCATGGACAGGAAATACAAAATCACATACTCGGGAAAAATCACGGGCAAGACCCCGAACTACATATTGAGCCTGCGGGCGCATCTGAAAGGCATCTTCCCTGAAATGGAACGGTATGGTAAGGAAGAATTCGACCACGTGCTTCATTGCATCAGCTCGTTCATTGATGATTTTACCTTCAAGGTACGCAATTCCCGATACCGGGGAGACATCCTGAAAAGGACTATCAGTAACGACTGCCTGAAAGTGTTCAACCTGGGTGACGAGAAAGTGATACTGACCGTCTCCTTCACCCCGCTGGAAACATGAAACCAACAATATGACAGATATGGATAAAATACAGAAAGACAATGCGGAGCCGGGCAAAGCCCCGGACAAAATGAGCGCCGACAAGCTGCATCTGTTCGCCACCCAGTACGCCTTTATCGACGGACGGCTACCTGACGGATGACGGGGAATATCTCCTTGCTGACGGAATGAATGCGGGAGACCGGGGGAAAAACAGGACGGATTCTATATCTACAGCGAACAATACGCCGATATCTTCCAGTTCGTCGGCCACGCTTCGGAGATGAACTGACGAATGAGGAACAACCATAAAACGAAAATATCAATGGACTGTATCAAAAGATTTAAAGACGCCATCCGCAACACTCGTGAACAACATTGCCACGGAACTCTGTCTGGAGAGCCTGACGAACTGGACGATCCCACCCATATCATCTGGTATGATTGAGGCACTGTGAGCCTCAATGTTAGACCCGGTATTGAAGGTTTACGCTTGAAATGAGGGCATTGCCGGACCGACAGTGGAGCAGGTCGCGGAAGCGCCAGATACCATCGCAGCAGCGACCTTGCGCCGGAAAAGACAAAGGCGCCGGGCAGCCTGATAAATATACCGTCGGTCGTCATGGCCGGCTTTGTTACACTAAAAATGTATGATATTATGGCAACAAGAACCATTTACGATATGGCTCGATATCGACAACCCGAAGGCTGATGAAATAACAGTTGAAGAGGTTGACGAAATTATCAGCGAAAGTGGACTGAATTCAAAATTACAGGGGACTTCATAAAGGAGAATCGACGGAAATCATGCGGGAGAAAAATGACTAAGTGGTCTCTTCTACGACGTAGGCCGTGGCAATTTCGCTATTGACGCCAAGGCAACCCCGCTTGGCAACACACCATCTGTATAATCTTACATGCGGCGTTAAAAATTCGGAAACACCTAAAGCCGAATCTTGTCTCATAGCAAGATAACTATATATCAGGAATCTCAGTCTATAGTACCCGACATTTGCAACATGCGCTGTACCCATTGCATGCGGAGGATGCCGAATCCGTGGATATCCCTTTGAAACATATAAGCAACCTGCTGCGGCATGTCAAGGCATATTCACCATTTCAACATCACAGGCGGCGAGCCGTCGTAACGTCCGGGCCATCCGCCATATCACTCGAACGGGTGCGCCTACGGTATTACTGTCAATGACTTTTATATGGCGGCCAACGGCTCTGCCACATCCCGTTCGGAGGAAATTATAGAAGCCTGCGCCGCACTGAAACAGAGTACCAGGAGGAAAAGGAACAGGACTCCGGCCACATGCTCGGAATGATGACGACCGCTTCCATGATCCGGCAGAGCATGCCGCCACGCTCGCGGCACTTTCCCCGTATCCCTTTTCCGGGTCAGGGGCCAGGCCAGGCATGTCTTCCGGGAAGGCCGCAGCAGGTTTTCGAACCCTGTTCGCTGGACTTATCTTACGGCGGAACATTTACGGCGACCTGAAAGAAACGGACATCGAACAATATGCCGCGGCTTACACGGCCCGTATCAAAGCGCGTACAGGAGTATACCCGTCAGCTCGACGCCACACTCGTGCGGCGGCTTCTCGACAAAAGCGGCTGATGAAAGTCGGCGAGAGACGACGGTTTCCGCTTGAAACTCCATTTCCGACTGGTTTGTCATTTTAAAGCGGGAGAACGAAAGGATGTACGCGCCTTTCAAATACGCTGTAAATGCTTATTGTCTGGATAATATCCAAGACGTGGTCGACCGTCGTTATGTCACGCTCGAAGATACCTTGCTCCACTGCCTGAACGGTTTCAACGAGAACGCGAACATTCCTAACCGTTACAACGAAGATCGGGCATTACCTGTCAGGGAAACCTGACGATATGCCGGCGCAGTGTATCGACGTGGGGCCAATACCAGCTCGACGCCACGGGTGCTTCTCCCCTGACCAGAATACCGTCGGAACAAGGTTTGTCAATTTAAAGCAAAGAATAAAAAATATGATGAATGATTATAAAACTTTCGACCGTCAAGAACATTCTCGAACGGTTTCAACGGGGTACTGAATCCCTAACCGTTACAAGTCCATCGGGCATTACCTGTGAGGAAATCCTGACGACGGGCAGTGTATCGACAGGTTACCGGAGGCCACAGGTGCTTTCCTTGACCGGATGGGGATGATGCCATCGCCGCTTCCGGCATTTGGGCATTACTGGGCAAAGGGAAAAGGCGTCAAGGAACTGCGGTTTTCTTTTCATTGACCACCTGGACGTGTATCTCCACGCGCCGGAAACCAGGTGGCTAATCTGCGAACCGAATCAAACCGGACAGGCGAACAGGTTTGATAACCATTAAATAACAAATATTCAAACCAAAAGACTGGTAAGAGATAACAACGATTTTCAGCGGGGCGGCGCGATGCGCGGTCACTCAGAAGAGAACAATGAACTGCCTTCTGAAGAATGGCTGGCCAATTAACAGGGGCGTCGTGGACGAGAAGAGTTCGAGACTGAGGCGGAGTACAATGCCTATCGCCAGGGTGCGGCAATGCGTGGATGGTGGTGCATGCCTCTTACATACCGGTCGGAGGCGGACTCAGAGAGGAAAATCTCTAGCTACGTCGCAGAGATTAGCGTCAGGGCATGTGGGACATCGAAGAGGTTCTGGCTGGGACACAGAGGCGCTGAGCACTCGATGCCGGACGTTATGGGATTGGCGGAGAACCCCTATGTCCTGGTTCGGTGTCCGGGGTACAACGAGGGACCACGACACGGAGTTCGAGGAAGACGTGGAGTTCCATTTATAATAAAAACCACACCATCTGCAATAATGATGCCAGTAAAAAGTTCTCGTGGGATGCTGTATGGCACACTGCGATATATCCTATTCACATCCGATAACTTAAATGATGCATGATGGAAAATATATTCATACTGCCCGGAAACGAACAGGAACTGTTTAACCGGTATTTAGATAACAACGAATACGGCCCTCTGAAAGAACGGCTGGAACTGGTCAGGAAAGCCTTGAGCAACAAGCTTTCCCCGGATGAACGCAATAAGCACAGGCTGAACGTGGGTGTGCATGAACTGTCCATGGAACGTAAGGAACTGGAAAGAAAGATATTCCAAATGGCACTCAAATCCTTTGCAGAACGGGGGTGTGACGAGCAACGCGCTCTTTGCGAACAGGGGTTCTGGCAGGCACCGTGCGGCAAAGAGGCGGAATATATCTCCTCCGCTCCGGTTCCGGACCTTGTAACGGACGTGAAGCAGTACAAGACCATTTGCCGCTGGTGGGAGAAGCTGTCCGATACCAGGAGGCTGAAGGTAGCGGCGATGTTTGCAAACGAACTGGGACCGATATACGGGCACGACACCGAAACGCTGGAACGGATTTATAGCCGCTGGTTTCTACTCTCCTTAGATGGCAAACAACGCATCTACCATTCATGGACCACAAACGAAAAACAGACTTCACCATGCCATACAAAAGCTCGGGAATAATCATCAGCGGGACACAATATGACCGCAGGCAGAAGCTCACTCCTTTTCAGAAGGCTGAAATTTTCAGGCTGATAACCTTCATTGAACCCAGAAAGCGAAGAGCGGAACAAGGGAACTGCTGAGAGAGAACAAGGCAAAAGCGTTTGTATAAATATGACCGGAAGAAACATACCGAAAAATATACGCAACCACCGTCGTTACAAACAGAGATTATTTCAAGAAGGTAAAATCATACTAAAAGATGGGTGGATAGACAATGAGAATACAGGAGAAACAAAAAGCGTTGGAACAGGAAGTTATAGCCAACCTGTGTGCGATACCGAAAATGCCGGAAAATATGTTGCCATACGGTATATATCCGAGGAAGGGAAGACAGGTATGGCCACGGGATACCGGTATACACCATGTACCAGTTGGAGGAGATACGCACGGACAGAGCTGCACACGCTTTACAACGCGGAAAGCGAAAGGAATGCCGTTTCCTGAAAGACCATACCGGCAAACCAGCGGAAGAGGAAATCATTTCGTTCGTGGAAACCTCGTGGGACAAATGCCAGGCCCATACAGACAGCCCTCAAGGCGTTTCAAGGGGAAGATAAAAGACCGGGAAATATGGATATTCTCTTTCCCGCTGGTGGGTGGGCGTTCCGGCCGGGAAAATCATCGTTGATTACGAAAATAACCCACAACGCGGGTTGAAGATACCGCTGGAATTTACGGCCAACATCAATGATAGATGTTTTATGACCGGCACAATTGGGTAAGAGCCATTAACTTCCTAAGCAGGAATAATAAACTATTTGATTATTAAATATGATTACAAAGAAAACATTGGCAACGAGACTAACTTTGAGTCTATGACTATTATCAATGACACGCCTGCATTGTTTTGGATATGCGGATTGGCCGGAATGCCGTTCCGGAGGGACTGTACGCATACGATATCCGGGAGTCGGATGACGGGGACCGTCTGGCGACTTGAACGGATTACAGGCACTTTCTCAGCGTTTGGCTGACATCAAACGGTATGCGTTTCAGTCATTTTACAGAGGAGGAAAGGCTGTACTGAATGCAGCCTTTTCTCTATATATATTACACATAACCATCTGAAAATTAATAACTAAAACGTTTTGTTGGCGTGAAAAATTGGCATATATTTGTATGGAAAAGTGACCCATTGAAAACAGATTGTCAATTGAAAGCAATAGATTGAATATGAAAGAACAGTAATATGACATCGGAAAAAATCGCAACTGAAGTTTGCGAGATCGGAAGAGACGGGCGAACTGATAGGGTTCGTTTCGCGCCATTCCAAGACACGTAAATTGATGGGAGTCCGTGAAGACTCAAGATTCGGCAAGCAGATTTGTGTCCTTTCGGAAGACCTGAAAGGAACTCTCGAGCCAAACATACTATACTCGGTAGAGTTGAAACCCATGCACAAAGCCAACGGGTATGTAGTCGTTGCCGCTACCCCCGTGTTATTTCAGGCGCATGTGGAAACAGTGATCGTCCCGAAGACATTGTATCAAGTAACTGTGACGTTCGGCAACAAAAAAGATTTTCTTCGACCCGAAAGACGGCAAGAGCGTAATGAGCCGCACAATAGACGGTGTGCTGGAAATCCTCAAGGGACGAGAATTCAATGAAATCGAACTGGACGAACAATATCGGGGAGTTTCTCGGCATTGTCGAGGCAGTCAGGATATGTCATGGAACATCCGGAAAGTCCACGGAACAATCTACTCAGACAGCATTACAGCCATCACGTGGTATTGTAACAAACAGACAGCCTCTTCACGCAGATGCCCGGCATTGCAGAAAGCGGAGATATTCCTCAAAGTGATGGAGGCAAGAATCTGGACATCGAAGTGCTGCACTGGGACAACCGCCTGTGGGGTGAGATTCCTGCCGACTTCTGAAACAAATAAACAACATCAATATGGCAAAATTAAAATCACAGTCACAGAAATATGTTGAGTTGAAGGAGGAAGACCTGCTGCTCATCGAGAATACCATCGAAGATGGAAGCCCTGATGACTGCTTCTATATCGAAAGAGTTCATATACAAGGCCATGGAACATATCCTTTTGAACATTTGAGCACATCGACCTGCTCTGTCAAAACCCGTTTCAAGGAGATA
>VOFB01004842.1_pt1 | contig 28693 bp, 32 predicted proteins | sample 5384141 | NCBI WGS metagenome assembly VOFB01 (sample SAMN12384721, study PRJNA508395) | human gut metagenome | isolation source: healthy gut A | host: Homo sapiens | reverse complement strand
GTGACATCGCGGTGGAAAACGTGATCGACAGTCTGAACCGTGCCAGTGTCAAGCGGCCCCTGACCTATGTGCGGCAGAATGCGTATCAGCAGATCACCGCCGAAGAAAAGGTAGTGGCGGCGGCCCCGGCGTACCGGTGGCTCACCCGCCAGACGCCCGGCGTGCTGCGCCAGCTGGAACGGGAATTCGTGGCCGATGACCACCGCCTGTGGCCCAAGGATGCCCCGGAACAGCCCCAGCAGATGCCCACCCCGCTGCCCCAAAAGACCTGGCAGAAGATCGGGGAACGGATGCAGACCGAGCTGGACCTGCGAGACAAAGAAGCCGGGGAAGGGGCCGACGCCCTGAAACAGCAGGTCAAGGCCGCCAACCGCAGCCGCCGCAGCTACAAAGATTTCCTGCGCCGGTTCTGTGTCATGCGGGAGGAAGTCAAGCTGGACCCGGACGAGTTCGACCTGAACTTCTATACCTACGGCCTTTCGGTCTACGGAAACATACCGCTCATTGAGCCGCTGGAGAGCCGGGAAAGCAAGAAAATCCAGGAGCTGGCCCTCGTCATTGACACCAGCTACTCCACCTCCGGCGAACTAGTGCGGGCGTTCCTTGCGGAGACCTACACTCTGCTGAAAGGACGGGAGAACTTTTTTCACCGGATGAACCTGCACCTGATCCAGGCCGACAATGCCATCCGGCAGGACCTGCTTATCCGAAACGAGGACGAGCTGATCCACGCCATGAACCACTTTGAGCTGCGGGGCGGCGGCGGCACCGACTTCCGGCCCGCCTTTGCCTATGTGGACCGGCTCTGCGCCGAGAAAAAGTTCTCGAACCTGCGGGGACTGCTCTACTTCACCGACGGCATGGGCACCTACCCCGCCAGGCGCCCGGCCTACGACACCGCTTTCCTGTTTTTGGGGGAGCGGTTCGACGATGCCAATGTGCCGCCCTGGGCTATGAAAGTGGTGCTGGACGAAGAAGAATTTACCGGTGCGGCGGCCCGCCCGGCCAGCGCTCTTGCCGACGCGCTGGCCGAAGAGGACGACCTGTACCGTGACCTGAACAACTCCTGAAACGAGGGGGAAGCTGTTATGAACATCAAACGCGCCAAAGAAGAGATCGAGCATACCGTAAAAGCCTACCTTGCCAAGGATGCGCTGGGGAATACGCCATCCCGGCCATCCGGCAGCGGCCCATCCTGCTGATGGGGCCTCCGGGCATCGGTAAGACCCAGGTGATGGAGCAGGTGGCCCGGGAGTGCGGGGTGGCACTGGTGGCCTATACCATCACCCACCACACCCGCCAGAGCGCCGTGGGTCTGCCCTTCATCCGGCAACGCCACTACGGCGACAAGGACGTTTCGGTGACCGAGTACACCATGAGCGAGATCATCGCCAGCATCTACGCCAAAATGGAGGCCACCGGCCTTTCCGAGGGCATCCTGTTCATCGACGAGATCAACTGTGTGTCCGAGACGCTGGCTCCCACCATGCTGCAGTTCTTGCAGTGCAAGACCTTTGGCAATCAGGCGGTGCCGGCAGGCTGGGTCATTGTGGCGGCAGGCAACCCGCCGGAGTACAACAAGTCGGTGCGGGATTTTGATATCGTGACGCTGGACCGTGTGCGCCGGATGGACATTCAGCCGGATCTGCCGGTCTGGAAGGACTACGCCCGCGGAGCCCGCATCCACAGCGCCATCCTGAGCTATCTGGAGCTGCACCCGCAGAACTTCTACCAGATCAACGCAGATGTGGACGGCACCCAGTTTGTCACCGCCCGCGGCTGGGAGGACCTCTCCAACCTGCTGGACACCTACGAGACGCTGGGCCTGAAAGCAGACGAAGACCTCATCAAGGAATACATCCAGCACCAGAAGATCGCCGAGGATTTCTCAGCGTACCTCGACCTCTACTATAAGTACCGCGACGACTACGGCGTGGAGGAGATCCTTGCCGGGCAGGCAAAGCCCGCCGTGTTCGCCCGGCTGCTGCAGGCCCCTTTTGACGAGCGACTGTCGCTGGTCAGCCTGATTTTGGCGGGCCTGAACACCCGGTTTGCTGGCCTCCCGGCAGGCAGATGCGGTGGCCGATGCCTGCTATGCCTTCCTGCGGGAGACCAAAAAAGCCCTTGCCACCCTGCCGGAGGATATCCCGGACGGCTCCGCGGAGCTGTTCCACCAGCAGCTCGGACTATGACGCCGAGACCCAGAAGCAGCGGGAGGCCGGCCTGCTGAGCCGGGACGCGCTGAACACTCGCCTGCAGGTGCAGGCCGTGCTGCGCCGGTGGGAAGGCGAACTGCGCCGCGCCAACGCCGCCGGGACCCAGGAGGCCTTTGAGCTGCTGCGTGGGCAGTTCCAGACGCTGGCCGATGACCGCGAAAAAGCTCAGCAGACCGCCAGCGCGGCGCTGGAAGCAGCCTTTGACTTTATGGAGCAGGCCTTTGCCGAGAGCCAGGAAATGGTGGTGTTCGTCACCGAGCTCACCGTGGACCTGGTGTCCCACGCCTTCCTCACCGAGAACGGCTGCGAGCGCTACTTCCAGTACAACAAAGGACCTGCTGCTGGACCACCGCAAAGCTGCCCTGCAGCAGGAGCTGGCGGCAGAGCAGCGCCGCCACGGGGGGTGTGAGCCATGCTGGAAAATGTCCGGTTCAGCCTGAACAGCACCATGCCGTTGTTTTTCATGCTGCTGGGCTATGTGCTGTACCAGCAAAAAGTTCTCTCAGCGATGCATTCGTGGCCGGGGCCAACAAGTTTGTGTTCTATGTGGCGCTGCCGGTGCAGCTGTTCCGCGACCTGGCCGCCACCGATGTGCGCGCGGCCTTTGACGGGGCTATGTGCTGTTCTGCTTCGTGGTCACACTGGTCAGCATCCTGGGCATCTGGGCGTTGGCGAAGCTGTTTTTGCCGGACAAGCGCCTTGTGGGCGAATTCGTGCAGGTGTGCTACCGCTCGTCGGCAGCCATTCTGGGAACAGCCTTTCTGCAGAGCATCTACGGCAATGCCGGCATGTCCAGTATGATGATCCTGGGCAGCGTGCCGCTTTACAACGTGATGGCGGTGGTCATTTTGATGCTGGAAGGCCCACTGCGGCGGCCCAGGCCGGCAATATGGCAGCAAAGCTGAAAAAGAGCGTGAAAGGCATCCTGACCAACCCCACATCCTGCTGGGCATTGCCGCCGGGTTTGCCTGGAGCCTGCTGGGCCTCCATGCCCACCATGCTGGATAAGGCCCTTTCCAGCATTGCCAGGTCTGACCAAGCCCTGGCCCTGCTGGCCATCGGTGCAGGGGTTCAAGGGCCGCAAGCGCTGGGCTACCTCAAGCCCCACCGCCGTGGCAACTGTGGTCAAGTTGATGGTGCTGCCTGCGCTGTTCCTGCCGGCGGCGGTGCATCTTGGCTTTACGGACGAAAAAACTGGTGGCCCTGCTGGTGATGCTGGGCAGCATCACCACCCCGGCGTGCTATGTTATGGCAAAGCAGATGGGCCACGAAGGTGTGCTTACCGGCAGCGTGTGCGTTACCACCACCCTGTTCAGCGCATTCAGTGTTCGTGCTGCGGAGCCTCGGATATATTTTATAACATCTTTTGCATAGCACAACAGCGGACGGCCTGCAGGCTGTCCGCTGTTTGCTTCTCAGATGTTGCTTGGGGAAGTCAGGCCGCACCGAAGGGATGCAGCTTCTGCCCTTTATTCTGTCATTTCCAGTTCAGAGATCCATTCCGCGCACGCGGTCCGGGCGGTTTGTGACGATGGCATCCGGCTGCAGGGGCCAAAGGTCTTTCACGGCCTGTTCCCCGTCCACCGTCCAGTATGCCGCCTTGATGCCCAGATCATGCAGCTTCTGCACCATGCTGGGCTGCTGGTAAGCGGTGTGATATTCGCAGCTCACCCAGTCCGGCTTGAAGTCCAGCGTCTGCACATACTTTACCGGGTCCCGCTGTTCCAGCAGGCGCTGGGCTACCTCTACCAGACTCTTGCCCGGAAAGTTCGCCTGCAGCATACTGATCTGATTGCCCATCCAGCGCAGGGCCCAGCTGCAGTTTTCAGACCGTCCTCGTTGACGGCCTTTTCCATCTCCTCGATGTGCGCCCGCAGATAGTCGATGCGGTAGCTGTCGTGGATGGAGCCGTCCGGCTCTACGGTATCCACTGCGCCCAGACCGTTCTCCACGATGAACATGGGCTTTTCGTACCGGTCGTAAATGGTGTTCAGGGTCACCCGCAGACCCACCGGGTCGATGGCCCAGCCCCACTCGCTGACTTTCAGGTAGGGGTTCTTCACCGATGCCGACACGGCGTTGCCTTCCGCATTCTCTGCCGCCATCAGCTCCTTATCCACCGTGATGCAGCGGCTGGAATAGTAGCTGAAGGATACAAAATCCACCGTGCCCTCCCGCAGCGTGCGGTCGTCCTCGGGTTGTGTGTGCAGCTGCACCCCGGCGCGCTCCATCCGCTTTTTAGCCCACACGGGGTAAGCGCCGCGCACCTGTACATCGGTAAAGAAGTAGTTGTCCCGGTCGGCCTCCTGCGCCGCCCGCACATCCTCCGGGGCGCAGGTGCGGGGGTAGAACTGCCCTGCCGCCAGCATACAGCCCACCATGGCGTCCGGCATTTTTTCGTGCGCCAGCTTTACCGCCTTTGCGCTGGCCACCAGCTCGTGATGGGCAGCCTGATACTTGACCTGCTCCACATTCTCGCCGGGGTAGAATACCAGCCCTGCGCCGGTAAAGGACAGGTGCAGCAGCATGTTGATCTCATTAAAGGTGAGCCAGTACTTCACCTTGCCTTTGAAGCGGTCGAACAGCACCTCGCAGTAGTGGACGTAGGCGTCCACCATGCGGCGGTCTTTCCAGCCGCCGTATTTTTTAATGAGGGCAATGGGAGTGTCAAAGTGGCAGATGGTGACCAGCGGCTCGATGCCGTACTTATGGCACTCGTCAAAAATGCTGTCGTAGAAGGCCAGTCCTGCCTCGTTGGGCTGGGCGTCATCGCCGTTGGGCAGGATGCGGGTCCATGCAATGGACAGCCGGAAGCACTTGAAGCCCATCTCTGCAAACAGGGCGATATCCTCTTTATAATGGTGATACAGGTCAATGGCCTCGTGGCTGGGGTAGAAATGTGCGTCATCGCAGCCCAGCATTTCCATATAGCCCGTTGCCACCGGAAAACGGTCCGGGCCGAAGGGGGTCACGTCCACCGTTGCCAGACCCTTGCCGTCTGCCTGCCATGCACCCTCGCACTGGTTGGCGGCGGTAGCGCCGCCCCACAAAAAGCCCTTGGGAAATTTGCCCATACTCTTTACCTCCTTGTTTACTTTTGCGCCCCTGCGGAGCGCAGATATACGCATACTACTATGATACCGCAACCGGCGGCGCTTGTCCATGACTGCATTTTGCAAAGGTGCGTGCATTTGAGGATATAGTACGACTTTTATCGTAAAAACGCTGAAATTTCCTGCTGTTTTTTGCGCACTTTTCACGATAAAAACACAAAACTTGCCCGTTTTTCTTTTATTCTGTTCCTTTTAAACCGCGCGGCAGTATGGTAGAATAATAGGGTAAGAACTGCGCTGCGCTGCTGCGCTGCTGAGAACATGGAAAAATGGAGTGTTTGACTATGACTGCATTCAAGCCCATCAAAGAAGGCAAAGTCCGTGAAATTTACGACAATGGCAACAGCCTGATCATGGTTGCCACCGACCGCATTTCTGCGTTTGATGTCATCCTGAAAAACAAGGTCACCAAAAAGGGCACCGTGCTCACCCAGATGAGCAAGTTCTGGTTCGATTACACCCGCGATCTGCTGCCCAACCACATGCTGAGTGTGGATGTGCAGGATATGCCGGAGTTCTTCCGCCAGCCCCAGTTCACCGGCAACAGCATGATGTGCCGCAAGCTGACCATGCTGCCTATCGAGTGCATTGTGCGCGGCTACATTACCGGCAGCGGCTGGGCAAGCTACCAGAAGACCGGCAAGGTGTGCGGCATCCAGCTGCCCGAGGGCCTGCAGGAGTCCGATAAGCTGCCTGAGCCCATCTACACCCCCTCCACCAAGGCAGAGATCGGCGACCACGAGGTAGATGGCGCGGAAAACCGGGTTATCCTGTCCCCAGCGCCACATCACATCGCCCAGCACCCGCATGATGATGTTGTTGTAGAACACGATGGCACCCAGCGCGATGAGCCCCCAGCCCACCAGCTTGTGGCTTTCGCCCATGAACTGGGTCATGCGGGCATCGTGCCAGTTAAAGTGCACCAGATAATCGTCCTCCGGGGCTTTTTCTGCCGCCAGCTGCGCGCGGAGGTTCAAGGTATCGAAAAAGCTGTACATATACACAACGATGCAGCCGACTACCAGTGCGTCCAGCCCCGTGGTGCTGCCTAGGATAATGAACAGGCAGAACATGGTGATGAGCGAGAGCCCCCGCTTCATATAGCCCTGATACATCTGCCCCGCACCGGGGATGCAGGCAAACAGCAGGGTCAGGATCCCGTTTTTCTTCATAATCAGTTCCCTCATTTCTCAGTGGTGTCTGCACTGTGGTGCAAAAGCGCGTCCAGTGCATCGGATAGTTTTTCAGTCAGCTGCTTTTTGTCCTCTATGGGCTTGCCCAGCGGGGCAGTGGATTGCTGCGGCGCTTTGTCGTTCACCGGCTTGCCCAGCAGCTCCGGTTCAGTCTGCTGCGTGGTCTGCGGCAGCCATGTGTTCAGCTGCTGCCCGGTGTGCAAGATCTGTTCCAGCGTACCGGCACGCCACATGGTCAGCGCCAGCACGGCGACTACGGTGGCCACAGCGGCGCGTCCCCATGTGTTCTGCATCAGCCGTATCCAGATGGTGCCCATCACCGCGCCCCGGGCGGAGCGCGGCGGCTGCTCCAGCACATCGTCGGTCAGCAGGGCGGTGTAGCGGTCCATGCAGCGGTCGCAGTAGGCAAGGTGCTCGGCGGCTTCCAGCCGCTGCGTTTCGTCCAATTGTCCACCGACCAGTGCCTGTAAGCCTTCCTCACTCAGACAGCCTTTTGCGTCAAACAGTTCCATGTACGCTCCTCCTTTCACAGGGTATGCGGTCGTTTTGCAAAATCTGCTGCGCCAGCATCTTTTTGGCGCGGTAGACCTGCGCTTCCACCGTTTTGGGCGGTCATCCGCACAGCCTTGCAGCTTCGGCCATGGTATGCTGCTCCAGCAGCACCAGACGGCAGGGCGTGCAGTAGGGCTCGCGCAGATCTAAGATCATCTCCGTAAGCTCTTCTTCGCCCAGCGCCTCCAGCACCTGCTGCTCCGGCTGCATACCGGGCGGCGCGCCCTCCAGCGCCAGCACCTCGTCGCCGGGGGTGTTCATCTTGCGCACCCATGCGCTGCGCAGATAATCCTTGGCTTTGTTGGCAGCGATGCGTGCCAGCCACTGCTTTTCAAAGCCGGACGGGCAGCGGTCGATGGCCCGCCATGCCGCCAGAAAGGTCTCCTGCGTCAGATCCTGCGCTTCCTGTACATCCGGTACCAGCTGGTGGCAGACCGTGTACACGAGCGCCTGATATTTCTGCACCATCGTGCTGAATTCCTGTGTTGTCAACGCGCTGCACGGCCTCCTTTCCGGTTTTGGATGCGCTGCTCTGCGCCGCCCTTCTGTCTTTAATACGAGGGAGCGGCGGCAGTTCCTGCAAAAAAAACTAAAATATTTTCAAACTTTTTCTTCTGCCGCAGATATGGTACAATAGCAGTATAGCACACAGGGAGGATTTTCGCCATGGCTTCTACCACCCGTCAGGCGCTTTTACAGGCGCTGAGCGCCGCCGAGGGCGCATATATTTCCGGCCAGCAGCTGGCGCAGCAGCTGGGGGTCAGCCGCGCTGCCGTGCACAAGGCGGCAGCGGCGCTTACCGCGCAGGGCTATGCGCTGGAAGCCGCCTCCCGCCGGGGGTACCGTCTGCTGGGCGGCGACCCCTTCTGCACCGAGGCGGTCGGCCCCTACCCTGCCCCGGTGCAGCTGTACGACACGTTGGAAAGCACCAACCGCACCGCAAAGCTGCTGGCGCTGGAAGGTGCCGCCCACGGCACGCTGGTGCTGGCTGGCGGGCAGACCGCCGGGCGCGGGCGGCTGGGACGCAGCTTTGCCAGCCCGGCGGGCAAGGGGTGTACTGCTCGGTGGTGCTGCGCCCGCCGCTGCCTGCCGCCAACGCCCAGACCGCCACCATCGGCGCGGCAGTGGCAGTGTGCCGCCAAAGCTGCATACGCAGTTGTACAGCGCATTCGGCACACCGGCCACATCGCGGGTATCGGAGGAGTAGGAATACCGGATCTTCTCCTTGCCCAGATACTCCCGCATGGCCATACACAGCAGACCCAGCAGAGCGCTTACCGGCTTTGCGTTGTTCGCCAGCGCTTTTTCCACAAGGCTCTGCTTGCTCAGGCACACCCGGGTGCGGCGCAGCGCACCCTCGTAGGTCTGCACCACATCCCGCTGGATGACATCGCTCCCGTACTCCACAGGCGGGTACTCTGCCAGCATGGCCTCCATATCATAGGGCGGGTCGCACACGATCTGCGGCACCGCAAAGGCCGTGCCGTAACGCAGGTTGCAGTACTGTTCCAGAATGCTGGTGAGCAAGGGCGATACCCGTGGCCGTCCAGCAGGAAGTGATGCCAGTCAAAGTAGACGGTATCCCCTTCGCAGCTGACGCAGAACAGGTAGCCGTTCGTCTGTTCCGGGATATTGCGCATGGTGCTGCCGGGGTACACAAGGCAGGGCTCCGTATTGGGCTCCAGCCACATCTCCCGCTTTTCCTGCACCAGACGCTGGGTATAATAGGGCGCACTTGCCAAGGCCGCTGTCAGTGCCCGCTGCAAAAGGGTGATATCCACCGCATCCCGCAGCGAGAACTGGTACCGGCACTGGATCTTTTCCCGACGGAAAAAGTACATGATTCCCTGAAAGTTATATTCCGTCGAGCGCTGCTGTGTTTCCATTGGTTTTTACCCCACGTTTGCTGCCAGATAATCCACCAGATCACCCATGGTGACAAAGTTGCGCAGCTCCTTTTCCGGGATGCGCAGGCCAAAGGTCTCTTCAAGATCTGCCACAATGGTCAGGATCTCCATAGAGGACAGATCCAGATCGTCCATCAGGACGCTGCTTTCGGTCACATCCTCCGGCGATACCTCTGCGACATCCTCCAGAATAGCCGTGATCTGAGAAATGATTTCTGCACGTTCCATCGTATTATGCTTCCTTTCTGTTGCGTTTTACTTGCGCACCAGCTTGCCCGCAGCGTTGCGGGGCAGCGGCGTTTCGCTGAATTCCACCACGCCAATGCGCTTGTACAGCGGGACGGTGCGGTTCATCTGGGCAATAAAGTCCCGCACCGTCTGCTGGTGCTCCTTTTTACAGTATACCACAACACCTATCTTTTTGCCCAGTTCTTTTACGATACATTCCTGTACGGCAGGACATTTTTCTAACATGCCCTCCAGCTCCTCGGGGCTGAGGTTCTCGCCGCTGTCCAGAATGATCAGATTCTTCTTGCGGCCGGTAATGTAATAGTAGCCGTCCTCGTCCACCCGGGCAAGGTCGCCGGTGTGGAACCAGCCGTCCTTGTCGATGACCGCAGCGGTGGCCTCGGGGGTCCTTGTAGTAGCCCAGCATGATGCTGTCGCCCCGGATGCACAGCTCTCCGTCCGGCTCGAGCTTGTAATCCAGATAATCGTTACCCTGTCCCACAGCGCCGATGTGCTTTGCATCCTGCGCGTAGTTGATGATGCCATCGCCGCAGGTCTCGGTAGCGCCGTAGGTCTGCACCACGAACATCCCGTTGGTGGCCATATCCAGCATCACCTGCGGGTCAAACATGGCAGAGGAGCAGATGGGCACCCACAGCTCGCCCAAGCGCTCCTTGCGGCCGCGCATCACGTCGTGGTGGAGGGAGTTCATGATCACCGGCACCACCGCCATGACCTGACTGGGCATCCGCCGGATCTCCTTATAGAAGTTGCGGATATCGCCGCTGATGTTCAGCGCCCAGCCCCCGTGGCCCAGGAGAACAGGCAGATGAATGCGCCCAGATGGAACATGGGCAGCACCGTGTACTGGCTGACCACAAGGTCCGGGTCGTGCTTATACTCCATCATGCGCTCACCGATCTGCACATGGGCGCGCATCACGCTGAAGAAGTTGCTCGCTCAGCATCACGCCCTTGCTGCGGCCGGTGGTGCCGGAGGTGAACATCAGGATCATCAGGTCATCGTGGCCGATGCGGGGTCAGCTGCGCAGGCTCATAGCTTCGGAAGGCATCCATGGGGCGCAGAATCGCCCGTCCAGCCTTGCCTGGTCGTTGAAGCCGTAGTCATCGCCGTCGGTCAGGATGGCGTCCGGCTCCACAAGGCCCAGCAGTCGTAGCTGCTCGGTCCCAGCTCTTGCGCTGGTTCAGCAGTACCAGCACCGCAGCCGCCACCACGCCAAAGTAGCAGTGTTCACGGCATACTCGTAGCTGTTCTGGTGAGCAGGCAGATCTTTTTGCCCTTGAATCTCCGGGATGGTGGACCGGAAGTAATTCACCGCGCTTGCGGATATCCTGCACATAATCCTTATAGAGGATGGTGGTCACGGCATCCTTTCGGCGTCGTAGCGAAAGGCCACCCGGTCCGCAAATCGCCTCCATGTTCCGTTGAAGCAGCTCATTCCATGGTTTATGGTTCCATTAGGTCGGCTGTCCAGAATGATCACGTTCTTTTGCGGCCGGTCAGGTACATGTAGCCATCCTCTTCCACCCGGGCAATGTCGCCGGTATGGAACCAGCCGTCGGCGTCCAGCACTTCTGCAGTGCCTTCCGGGTCCTTGTAGTAGCCCAGCATGATGCTGTCGCCCCGGATGCACAGCTCTCCGTCCGGCTCGAGCTTGTAATCCAGATAATCGTTACCCTGTCCCACAGCGCCGATGTGCTTTGCATCCTGCGCGTAGTTGATGATGCCATCGCCGCAGGTCTCGGTAGCGCCGTAGGTCTGCACCACGAACATCCCGTTGGTGGCCATATCCAGCATCACCTGCGGGTCAAACATGGCAGAGGAGCAGATGGGCACCCACAGCTCGCCCAAGCGCTCCTTGCGGCCGCGCATCACGTCCTTGTGCAGGGAGTTCATGATCACCGGCACCACCGCCATGACCTGACTGGGCATCCGCCGGATCTCCTTATAGAAGTTGCGGATATCGCCGCTGATGTTCAGCGCCCAGCCCCCGTGTGCCCAAGAGAACAGGCAGATGAATGCGCCCAGATGGAACATGGGCAGCACCGTGTACTGGCTGACCACAAGCTCCGGGTCGTGCTTATACTCCATCATGCGCTCACCGATCTGCACATGGGCGCGCATCACGCTGAAGAAGTTGCGCTCGCTCAGCATCACGCCCTTGCTGCGGCCGGTGGTGCCGGAGGTGAACATCAGGATCATCAGGTCATCGTGGCCGATGCAGCGGGGCATCTCTGCCACCGGCTCATAAGCGCAGAAGCCGTCCATGGGGCGCAGAATGCTGCCGTAGTCGGCCTGCAGCTGCTCCTTGGTGCCGTAGTCGTCGCCGTCGGTCAGGATGGCGGCGGGTTCCACCAGCCCCAGCTCGTAGGACAGCTCGTCCCAGCTCTTGTGCTGGTTGAGCAGTACCAGTACACCGCCCGCCAGAATGATGCCGAAGGTGTTCACGGCATATTCGTAGCTGTTTTTATTCAGCAGGCAGATCTTTTTGCCCTTGATATCCGGGATGGTGCTCTGGAAGTAGCTGACCGCACGGCGGATATCCCGCGCGTAGTCCTTATAATGGACTGCGGTCACCTCGTCCGTTTCCTTATCATAAAAGCGGAGCGCCACACGCTCCGAAAAACGCTGTTCCATATTCAGGGTGACCAGATCATACACGTTGTCCAATACCTTGATCATTGTATTTTCCTCCTGCGTTGTTATTTCATCCTGCGGCAGTGCGCTGTACTGTGCTCAGTATACAATATTTTCCAATGCAATGCAATACTTCTGCAACATTTAATTTCTCACTTTGACAACTTTCAATTGCACATCTTGGGATACGCCCCGGCCAAATTCTACCTTTCGTTGCAATCCGCCGGTTTTCGTGCTACAATTTTTAGCGCAAAATACCAGTTCCGGTATGGTGCAGACTGCAAAACAAAATTGACAGTCTCTATAAAAAGCATTATACTAGCCATATATCATGGCAATGCTGTATAAAAACTGATCATTTGCGCCGTATCCGGCTTTTTTCTCGAGGGGGTATTGGCCCGGCGCAGGGAAGGAATCTTTCATGGAAACAACCAAGCCCCGCACTGTCAACTCCATCGGGATGTTTGATATGCTCAAGGGCGCTGGGATGCTGGCCATCGTGCTGGGACACACTGCGGAGCTTTACCCACTCCAGCTGGAGGGCGGCCTGTCGCTGACGGCCTTTGTCGGCTTTATCTACCGCGAAACGCTGATGGCGGCCTTTTTTATTGCCAGCGGCTACGGCTTCCGCAAGCGCTCCATCAGCAAGTGCATCCACCAGCAGCTCAAAAGCCTGCTCAAGCCCTTTTGCTACACTGCGGTGTTCACCACGGTGCTGCACTTCATCATTCATTATAAAACCTTTCACTATCTGCCCGGCTCCATGACTGAAAGCATCAAGGTGGCAGGCGGCTTTCTGCTGGGTCTGCCCCATACTGCCACCTACTTCGGGCAGGAGTTCTTTTCCTGCGGGCCCATGTGGTATCTGCTGGCGCTGTTGATGGGCTGGATCTTACTGGACGTTATCCTGAACATCTTCCCGGAGCGGTACATCCCTTGGGCGGTGGGCGGTGCCGCCCTGCTGGGCTGGGGTGCCAGCCTTGTATGGGAGCTGCCCTTCTGCCTGATTCAGGGCGCGGTGATCACGCCGTACCTGTACCTTGGCTACCTTGCCAAACGGCAGCATTGGCTGGATCAGCCTTTGTCCCGCCGGATGTCCTGCATCCTGTGGGCAGCCGTACTGCTGATCCCGGCAGCCGCCCTTGCCACCCGCCGCACCGACTGTGTATCCATGGCCGAGTGGTCGCTGGGCCCCATCAGCATCCTGCTGGACGGCCTTGCCGGTCTGCTGTTTATCCGGCTGTTTTTGCGCTGGAGCCAGCGCCGCAACCCGCTGGTGCGCTTTTTCGAGGCCATCGGCCGCCGTTCCCTGTACATCTTCTGCGTACATACGGTGGAGCTGATCGCCATTCCGTGGTATCTGTTCGCCGCCAAATACGCCGACCGCCCTGTTTTGGGCATCAGCCTGCAATACATCCTTTCGCTGGGCTCCATCTGGCTGATCTGCGCCCTGCTGCAGCGGCGGCGGGATCTGATCATCAAGTTGTTCCCCGCCCGGCGGCGCACCCCTCAGGTACATTACGCCCCGCGGCACTGATTTTTCTGAATGTTTTGGCTGCGGCGGTGCAGCTGTTATAGGATAAAGGAAGAGGAGGATCCCGTTATGAACCACGATGCCCCCATGACCCCTGCTGCCATGCAGGCGCACATTGCCGAGCTGGAGCAGCAGCTCAAGCTTTCGGACGAGGGTGTTTCCCAGCTGGCGCAGCGGTGTCTGGAGCTGGAGCAGCAGCTGCTGGCTTGCCAGACCGAGCTTGCCAAGCACAGCGCCGCGGCTGAGAATATCACCCTTACCCTGCCGCAGCTGTTCTACGACACCGGCAGCGGCTTTTCGCCCCGGGAATGCCTGACTGCCACCGAGGATGTCTACAACGAACTGACCCACGAGGTCTCGGTCACCTTTGTCCTGCCGGAGGACGCACGCGCCATCCGTCTGGACCCCGGCGAGTTGGCCTGCTTTGCATCACCGACCTTGCCCTCTCGGACGAGCGCATCAGCTTCCAGTCGGTCAACGGCCTTCTGCTGCAGGAGGACAGCCTGCTGTTTTTGGACGTAGACCCCAACCTTTCGCTGCACTGCACCACCGGCTTTGGTGCCGGCATGAAGTTTGCGGTGAACTATCACTACTACCCGCTGGGACGTTTTCTGCACGAGCAGCCCGGCAAGTCTCTGCTGCGGGCGCTGAACGACCTGAAGCTTGAGAACGCCGCTGCCGCGCAGGAGGCAGAGGAAGTATTGCAGGCCAGCCGCGCCGAGTGTATGCGGCTGAACCAGCAGTTGCTGACCTTGCAGGGCATCCAGCACGAATATCAGGTTTCGCTGGAAACGATGCGCGCCAGCAGCAGCTGGCGGCTGACCGCCCCGCTGCGCAGACTGCTGAACCTAGTGCGCGGTCACTGAGCCCGCCCGATATTCTGCCCGGAGGAGTTGGATCATGTACACCAGTTACAGTACCCTGCAGCGCAAGCAATTGTCCAAGCAGGTCTATACCGATACCCAGAGCACCTATCTTCTGGTCTACGCGCCGGGGCGTCACAAGGCGCTGCAAGCGGCGCTGCAAAACCAGCTGCACCGCAAGTTCCGTCTGGTGACCCGGCTTGAGGACGAGCTGACCCCCGATGTAGCCGGGGTGCTGCTGGTAAGCGAGGATGTGGAGTGCACCCCCACCGCCCTGACCTATTTTGCCGTCGCCCTGCGGGAGGGCGCAGACCTTGCGGTCTGCGACGCCGCCTTTGGCTTTGACGGCTCCACCGCCCTGTACCTGAGCACCCGGCACCTGCCCGGCAGCAGCTGCGCACTGGTGTCCCGCGCATTGCTGGACAAGGTACGCGCCGCCGCCCGGGGCAAGGACAGCGTTACCGAACTGCTGCGTCTGGCCCACGCCATGGCGCAGCACAGCCGCTGCATCCCGCAGGCGCTGCTGCACTTCCGCCGGGAGCTGTGCGCCGACGATGTATTCTCTGCCAAGGGCCGCCGTGCGCTGATTTTGAGCCATGAGCTGACCATGACCGGTGCGCCCATCGTGCTGGTAAGTGCCGTGCCGGTGCTGCGCAGCATAGGCTTTGAAGTGGTGGTGCTGGGCCCCTCGGACGACGGCTCGCTGCCGCTGTTTCTGGAGGCCGGAGCCGCCGTGGTCACCCGCCCGGACTGCGTTACTTCCAGCGCCCTGTGGGGGCTGGCCACCAGCGCAGACTTTGTGCTGGCCAACACGGTGGTGGAAGCACCTGCGGTGAGCACCCTGAACGGCTCCTTCGTGCCGGTGCTGTGGTGGCTGCACGATGCCTTTGCAGGCTATCCCTTCATCTCCCACAGCATCCCCAAGGCGCTGGGCAAAAACGTGCACCTCTGCGCCGTAGGCTCCCACGCCACCGCCGCCATGCACTCCGTCCGGCCGGATTTTGAAATCGAGCAGCTGATCTACGGTCTGCCGGACTATGCAGCCGAGCAATTCCCCCGCTATGACATCAGCTTTGCCGGGGGGCGTCCCCTCTTTGTGACGGTAGGCTCGCTGGAGCACCGCAAGGGTCCGGACATCTTCTGCAACGCCATCCGGCTGCTGCCCTCTGCAGTGCGGGAAAAAGCTGCCTTCCTTTTTGTGGGCAAAGCCGCCGACAAGGGGATGTACAACGCCGTGGACAGCTTGGTGCGGGACTATCCCCAGACCGTTTTCTACCGCAAGCGGCTGGAGCGCCCGGAGGTCAAATCCTTGATGGAGCAGTGCACCTGCGTGGTGTGCGCCTCCCGGGATGACCCCATGCCCACCTTCGTCACCGAGGGACTGATCTTCGGCAAGCCCTCCATCGTATCGGAGCACACCGGCACCGCCGGGCTGGTGACCGAAGGCGTGGACGGCTTCCTCTACAAGGACGACGACCCGCAGCAGCTGGCCGACAAGCTGGCCTGGGCCATCGAACACCCGGAGGCGCTGGCCGCCATGCACGGCAGCTGCCGCTGCCTGTACGAGCAGCAGTTCTCCAACGAATCCTATGTCGCCACCCTGACAAGGCTGGTAAAAGAGCTGACGGACGGGGAAGAATCATGAAAAAAACACTGCCGGACAGCTGCACGCTGCCCGGCATTGCTTTTTCACGGGAGAGGTCTCCCCATTTTATCAAATCCCCCAAATTGCCCAACAAAGTTCCGCCTCCGTTCACAAAGGGCGGCGGGAGATGTGCTATACTGGTTCCAGAATTTCCGGTTATGAAAGGAGTTTTGTTTCCATGAGCCAAGCCGCCGCGCAGCAGCCCTCCCGCAAAAAGGCCGTGATCTCTCTGCTGGTGCTGCTGGCACTTACCTGCATCATCGTGTTCACTTTTAAGGATCACTGGGCCGAGATCACTGCGGCGCTGGCACAGCTTTCGGTGTGGCAGGTGCTGGTGGTGCTGGCCATCGGCCTCAGCTATCCGCTGCTGGAAGGGTGCGTGGCGTGGGTCATCGTGCGCAGCCGTCTGCCGCAGTTCAAACTGTGGCAGGGGCTGGATGTAGGCTGGTGCGGCACCTTTGGCAACGTGGTCACCCTGGGCGCGGGTGCCGTGCCGGTGCAGCTGTACTACCTGCACAAGGCCGGGCTGCCGCTGGGCCCCGGCGCGGGGCTGATGACGCTGGAATACGTTTTCCACAAGAGCACGGTGCTCCTATACGCCACCGTGATGCTGCTGTTGCAGCACCGCTGGCTTGCCGCCAACACCACCGGTGTCATGCGGTATCTGCCCATGGCATACGCTGTGGTAGCGGTGATTATCGTGGCGCTGGTGCTGCTGTGCGTATCGCCGCTGGTGCAGAACCTTGCCCGCTGGCTGATGCGTCTGCTGCCCAAAACGGAAAAGTGGCAGCAGCGCCGCGCCGACTGGCAGCAGCAGCTGGATGTTCTGGGCGAGGAGAGCCGCCGTCTGCTGGCAGATAAGCCCCGCTGCCTGAAAATTTTTGCCCTGCAGGCGGTCAAGCTGTTCGTGCTGTTCTGCCTGCCGTGGCTGTGCATCCGGTTCATGCAGCTGTCCCCGCTGAGTTTTGCGCGGGTGCAGCTGCTCACCAGCCTGATGCTGTTCGTCTCCAACGCCCTGCCCAATGTAGCCGGGATGGGCTCGATCGAAACAGCCTTTCTGCTGGTGTTCGGCAGCTTTCTGGAGCGGGGCGAGGTGATGAGCGTGCTGATGCTCTACCGCATCGCCAGCTATTATGTGGTATTTGCCGCCAGCGCCGTGGGCTTTTTCATCGCCCAGCGGCATCTGGCGCAAATGGAACTGCCAAAGGAGGGGTGAGCGGATGAAAAGCTTCCACATTCCCCGCACCGCTTTATTTTTTATCCTGTTTGCGCTGGCAGCTTTTGCGGTACTTTACCGCCCCATCGACCTGAAGGCACTGGTGCGCGCCAGCTCGCAGGGCACGCTCCGCACCGAGGAAGTGGCGCATTTTGGCAGCACAAACGACATGGACTATCGCCTCCTCTCCATGGACAGCGAAGCGTTCCAACAAACGGCAGAATTGCTTTCCACCGTCTCCTGCCGCAAAAAGCTGAACCAGCGCTATTCTGCCTACACCCACGATACCTTTCCGGTGCAGTCGGTCACCGTCAGCTTTTATGACGATGCCGAAAATCAGAAGTTTCTGCTGACGGTATACTCTGACGGCGTGTGCATCCTGAACAGCGCCTTTGTCAGCGTAAAATACCCCGGCGGCGGCGCATCGCAGCTGTATGAACAGCTGGCGGAGCTGGGGCAGTAAAAACAAAAATCGGGGCGTGCAGGTGGTCAAGCTGCACGTCCCGTTTTTGTTTTCTTTGCGTCGGCTGTGGTACCAAACACAGCCGGTGCCGCGCCGGAAGCAGCAGAGCAAACCGTGCTGCCGCTTCCCGTAGAAAAGAGAAAGGAATGGAGGAATGGAGCGGAGCGCTTGCAGACGCTCCTTTTTCTGGTGCAACGTGGTTAGAATTAGCTAACCACCGCTGCGAGAACAGGATACCACAGACGGTTAGTCTTGTCAACCCTTAATTTGCAAATTTTTTCGCAAAGTAGCCGTGCCACCGGGGTTTCTGCCGTTTTTCTACATTCTGCCCAAAGAACAGCCTTTCCGCTGGAAGAAAACCCACTTGTTTTCTATTGCTTTTTAAAGTGGTTCTTGCTATTATAATAACGCAAGATTTTGTGGGCAGGTTTTTATTTTTGTCTACACCTTGTAGTAAGGGCTGCCGCAGACGGCAGCGCAAGACCGTTTTGCCCCCAGAAAACCGCCCAGACAGAGCGGTTTTTCAAAGGCTCATTAGTTAGAAAACGCTAACTGCGTAATGGAGCAAGGAGGTTCCAATGATCCAGTTTGAACAGTGGGAAGGCTTTGAAGGCCGCATCTGGAAGGAAGAGGTCAATGTGCGTGACTTCATCCAGAAAAACTACACCCCCTATAACGGCGACGAAAGCTTTCTGGCAGGCCCCACCGAGGCTACCGATAAGCTTTGGGGTGCTTTGCAGCAGCTGCAGAAGGCCGAGCGCGCCAAGGGCGGCGTGCTGGATATGGAGACCGAGGTGGTCAGCAGCCTGACCTCCTACGGCCCCGGCTATATTGACGAAAGCCTGAAGGATCTGGAGCAGATCGTTGGCTTACAGACCGACAAGCCCCTCAAGCGCGCCTTTATGCCCTACGGCGGCATCAAGATGGCAGAGCAGGCCTGCACTACCTACGGCTACCAGCCCTCTGCCGAGCTGCACAAGATCTTTACCGACTACACCCGCACCCACAATCAGGCTGTGTTCGATGCCTACACCCCGGAGATGAAGAAGGCACGCCACACCCACATCATCACCGGTCTGCCGGATACCTATGGCCGCGGCCGCATCGTGGGCGACTACCGCCGCGTTGCCCTGTACGGCATCGATGCCCTGATCCAGTTCAAGCAGGAGGATCTTGCCAACTGCGGCGACGGCACCATGACCGACGACGTCATCCGTCTGCGCGAGGAGATTGCCCGCCAGATCAGTGCCCTGAAGGGCATGAAGAAGATGGCCGAGGCCTACGGCTATGATATCTCTCAGCCCGCAAAGAACGCCAAGGAGGCCTGCCAGTGGCTGTACTTCGGCTATCTGGCCGCCATCAAGACCCAGAACGGCGCCGCCATGAGCGTGGGCCGCATCTCCACCTTCCTTGACATTTATATCCAGCGCGATCTGGACAAGGGCATCCTGACCGAAAGTCAGGCACAGGAGCTCATCGACCACATGGTCATGAAGTTCCGCATGGTCAAGTTTGCCCGCATCCCCAGCTACAACCAGCTGTTCTCCGGTGATCCCGTGTGGGCAACGCTGGAGGTGGGCGGCATCGGCATGGACGGCCGCAGCATGGTCACCAAGAACTGCTACCGCTTCCTGCACACGCTGGAAAACATGGGCCCCGCACCGGAGCCCAACCTGACCGTGCTGTACTCCTCTGCCCTGCCCGAGGCCTTTAAGAAGTACGCCGCCAAGGTGTCTGTCAACACCAGCAGCGTCCAGTACGAGAATGACGATGTGATGAAGCCCGTCTGGGGCGACGATTACTCCATCTGCTGCTGCGTGTCTGCTACCCAGACCGGCAAGGAGATGCAGTTCTTCGGCGCACGCGCCAACCTTGCCAAATGCCTGCTGTACGCCATCAACGGCGGCGTGGACGAGAAGAGCCACGAGCAGTGCGGCCCCAACTATGCCCCCATCACCAGCGAGTACCTGACCTATGACGAGGTGCTGCCCAAGTATGTGCAGATGCTGGACTGGCTGGCCGGGCTGTACGTCAACGTGCTGAACCTCATCCAGTATATGCACGACAAGTACTACTACGAGGAAGCCGAGATGGCACTCATCGACACCGATGTGCGCCGCACCTTTGCCACCGGCATTGCAGGCTTCTCCCATGTCATCGACTCTCTGAGCGCCATCAAGTACGCCAAGGTGAAGGTGGTGCGCGACGAGAACGGCCTTGCCACCGGCTTTGAGACCGAGGGCGACTTCCCCAAGTACGGCAACGATGACGACCGCGCCGACGAGATCGGCGTGTGGCTGCTCAAGACCTTCCTTGAGATGATCAAGAAGCGCCACACCTACCGCAACTCCGAGGCTACCACCTCCATCCTGACCATCACCTCCAACGTGGTGTACGGCAAATACACCGGCGCTCTGCCGGATGGCCGCGCCGCCTTCACCCCGTTTGCACCCGGCGCTACCCCCAGCTACGGCGCAGAGCAGAACGGTCTGCTGGCCTCGCTGAACTCCGTGGCAAAGCTGCCCTACCACTGGGCACTGGACGGCATCTCCAACACCCAGACCATCAACCCCGAGGCACTGGGTCACAGCGAGGGCGAGCGCGTGGAGAACCTGGTGCAGGTACTGGATGGCTACTTCGATCAGGGAGCACACCACCTGAACGTGAACGTCTTTGGCAAGGAGAAGCTGCTGGATGCCATGGAGCACCCCGAGAAGGAAGAGTACGCCAACTTCACCATCCGCGTTTCCGGCTACGCTGTCAAGTTCATCGACCTGACCCGCGAGCAGCAGCTGGACGTGCTGGCACGCACCTGCCATGGCGTCCTGTAAGACCCTTGGGTACGTCCACTCGCTGGAATCCTTCGGCTCGGTGGACGGCCCCGGCGTGCGCTTTGTGGTGTTTTTGCAGGGGTGTGCCCTGCGGTGCAAGTACTGCCACAACCCCGAAACATGGGCAGAGGGCGGCGAGGCGTGGACGGCAGAAGCGCTGTTCCAGCGGGTATACCGCTACCGCAACTACTGGGGCAAAAAGGGCGGCATCACGGTCAGCGGCGGCGAGCCGCTGCGGCAGATGGACTTCCTGACCGAGTTCTTCACGCTGGCGCGCGCCAAGGGCGTGCACACGGCGCTGGACACCGCCGGGCAGCCCTTCCGCCCTGATGACCCGGTCTATCTGGCCGCATTTGACCGTCTGATGGCTAACACCAGTCTGGTGATCTTAGACCTCAAAGAGATCGAGTTAATCGATGTACATCAGAACGGCACATTGCCAAGGTCGTGGTACAGGCCGCACTCATAGGCTGTCTGGCAGAGCTCTTCCCGCCGGGCCTGCACCTCGGCTGCGCTCCTGCAGCCCAGCAGGCCAACCAGTGTTTCAGGCCTTGTCTCCGATGCTGCCGATGCAGCAGGGCACGGGTCAGCTCTGCCACCATCAGCGAGTGGACATAGGTCGGCTTGTGCCCGGCCAGGATACTGCCCAGCATCCGGCGGTTCGCCGTTCATCTGAGCTGGTGTTGATCTTGCTCAGCTCCCAGGCGGCAGAGTTTACCACACGGGGGATACTGGCTGGCCGGCATCTGTTCCAGATACTGATCCGCAGAACGGCGTACCTGCTCCACGGTTGCACGATACCTCTGTGCTCCCGCATCGTCCAGACGTTCTGCATAGACCGAGAGATAGGCCGCCAGAACCAGCTTCCGGTTGATGGCCTCGGCAGAATAATCATCCTGCGCCACGCTTCCCGCCGATTCCAGAAGGATGCGACCACGTCTTCCAGGCTGCCCACCCCGGCATGGTAGCGGGCAGCGGCGTAAAAAATAGGGCACCCGCCAGTTCTGCAGGCGCGCATCCTGACCCTTGTACTTCTTCTTGTGCCCCCAGATGTATTCCGCCGATTCCAGCACCTGCCGCGCCCACCTCGGGATCCTCCTCCTGCCGCAGGTGGGTCAGCAGGGTTATGGCCCATGTGCATGGAATAGATGTAGCTATCCCTCGATTTGAAACCATAATTCAGTATACGGCATTTTTTTCGGCAGAAATCAACTGATTTTCGCAGATTTTTTACCCCCCCCCCGAATATTTTACGCATTCATGCGTTATTTTTGTATAAAAACACACTTTTACCGGGGAATCCGGGTGCGCTTGATTTACGAAATTGCTTCCGGCAGCGCATCCATTTGCCCTTCCAGGCGTAGAGCACCATCAACACTGCACCCACAGCCCAGGGACACCGGGTAGACCAACAGCACACCCTCAATGCCTGCAAACAGGGGCAGGGGCAAACTGGATCCAGACGATGCGGAACAGGCACAGGGAGATCAGCAGCACCACCATGGGCGGCACGCTTTCTTGCCGGTGCCGCGCACCGTACCGGCAAGGCCTGCAGGATGCCCAGCATCCAGTAGAAAGGGCAGAAATAGAGCATGCAGATCTTTCCGTAGGCAATGACCGTTTCATCGCCGGTGAACAGGTGCATGATGGAATCCTGGAAGACGAGCAGCAGGATGCCGGTCAGATGGTGTAAACGATGCACATGCCCAGGGTGACAAAGGTGCCCTTTTGACACGGTCGATCTTGCCCGCACCAAAGTTCTGGCCCACAAAGGTGGTGGCCGCCATGCTGAAGCTCAGCACAGGCAGAATGTTGAAGCCATCCACCTTCATATAGGCGGCAAAGCCTGCCATGGCAGCGGCACCATAGCCGTTGACGCTGACCTGCACCAGCATATTGGAAAGGGAGATGACCATGTTCTGGATGCCGGTGGGCAGGCCCACCTTGATGATGCGGACCGCCATCTTTTTGTGCACGCGCACTTCCTTTGCCGTCACGCGGTAATCGTCCTCCACCCGCATCAGAAAGCGCAGGAGAGCACACAGGACACCAGCTGGCTGATATCGGTGGCAATAGCCGCACCGGCCACGCCCATCTTGCATCCGGCGATCAGAACAAGGTCGAGGACGATGTTGGTGATGGAGGCAACGCCCAGGTAAAGCAGGCTCCGCTTGGAGTTGCTTACGGCGTTCAGGATACCGGCCGCCATGTTATACACCACGCTGAACAGCACACCGCCAAAATAGAGCCGCATATAGAGCACCGCATCCTCCAGCACCTCTGCGGGGGGTGTTCATAGCGGTGAGCAGGGCCCGGCTGACGGCAATGCCGCACACGGTCAGGATCGCACCAGAATGGCCGAAAGGGCCAGGGAGGTGTGAACTGCAGTGTGCGCGCCCTCCCTGTCCTTGGCTCCCAGAAACTGGGACACCACGACACCGGCACCCACGGCAATGCCCTGGCTGAACCCGATGAGCAGGAAGATGGGCGAGCCGCTGGAGCCGACCGCTGCCAGCGCGTTGCTGCCCACAAAGTTGCCCACGATGATGGAATCGGCCGTATTGTACAGCTGCTGGAGCAGGTTGCCCAAAATCAGCGGCACCGAGAAGAGCAGGATGCTCTTCCAGATGCTGCCCTCTGTCATCAGCCGGGATTTTTTCTTTTCTTCTAAAAATCGTCTGTGCCATAATGTTTCCTTTTTCACGCAAAGCTTCAACTCATATATCAATCGTCATACAGATAAACGATACCTTGTTTCTGCCAAAAGTCAAGCAAAAGCGTAAAAGGGGCGTTTTTACCGGTTCCGCCCTATTTCCACCCTCTTGCCGCAGGGTCCAGCATCTCGGCGGCAGAGTAGACCAGGGCATTGCAGAGGGGCATTGCCCACCGCAAGGATGGCCCCGGGTGCTCCTTCTGCGCCGCGCGGTGCATGGAGGCCAAATTGCCCGGGTGGTTCCGGTCTCGGTGGATGACCCGCTTGACCACAGCGGCAGTCTCAGGCGGCGGGTCAGGCCTAACGCTTCCAGCTCTGCCGTAATGATGGAAAGGCTTGTCCGCTCAATGTCGGCGGGCAGATGATGTTGTGGGATCATTGTGCATTCCTCCGCGGGTTCTCTAACCCCATGGCCGGGTATCAAACAGGCCGTGCAGGTAGGTGCCAACATTGTCACCGCGCAGCCCTCGGGTGTGCCGTCTGCCAGTGTGCAAGGAAGGGCACACCCTGCACCTCCAGTGCGGCCAGTGGATCGATATCCGGTCAGGGCCGCACCCGCAAAGGGGCGGCGGTCACAGCGGCAGTGTCCTGGGTGCGGTAGCTTCTGGCCGGTAAAGACCGTGTGGGTGGGCAGCAGCCCCGGCCCCACGGTCTGCACCGTACCGCTCTCCATGCCCTCAGGGTCGGCCAACGTCTCGCCCAGCATCTGATACCCGCCGCAGACCCCAGCACCAGCGTGCCGCTGGTCATCCACTGTGTTCTTGGTGCCGGGCAGGATGATGAGATCCGTGTGCCCAGCTGGCGGGTATTCTGCACATACCGCCCCCAGCAGCGGATGCTGCTCCAGCGGCATGAAATCGGTAAGATTGGAGATATTGCGGCAGGCGGAGGATGTACATCCAGCAGGTGGACCGCTGCCCGCATCCAGCCGGGTGGAAGAAATCCTCATCCTCAATGTCCACCTTCAGGTAGGGGCACGACCCCCAACACCGGCAGCTGCGTTTTTCTTCCAGGGCCCGGGCCGCAGGATCTCCACATCGCCGCGGAATTTATTGATGAGCAGCCCTTGATGCGGGCGCGCTCCTCTGGCTCCAGCAGCGCCACCGTGCCGTACAGCTGGGCGAACACACCGCCCCGGTCGATGTCTCCCGCCAGCAGAACAGGCATCCACCAGCCGGGCAAGGCCATGTTGACCTCGTCTGCCTTCAGGTTGTCTCCGCCGGGCTTCCGGCCCCTCAGCAAACGATGATGTCCACAGTTTCGGCCAGACTGTTGTAGGCCGAGAGGATCTCAGGATGAGCGCTCTTTCATTTGAAGTAGGCGGCGGCGGGCATCTGGCCCACCTCGCCGTTCACGATGACCTGACCCGCACGTCACTGCTGGGCTTGAAGCAGGATGGGGTTCATCCGCACATCCGGCTCGATGCCTGCGGCCTGCGCCTGCACACCTGTGCCCGGCCCATTTCCAGCCCATCCCGGGTGACAAAGCTGTTCAGCGCCATGTTCTGCTTTAAACAGCCACGCGGTAACCGTCCTGCGCAAAATGCGGCAGAGGGCGGCACACAGCAGGCTTCAGGCGGGGCCGCTGTTCGGCAATGAGGGCCCGGACCTTTTCCACATACGCTGTCTCCTCCAGCGCGGCAAGGCCCGCCGCCTGCGCCAGACTGGACACGCCCCAGGGCTGGCCGCAGGCCTGCATCTGTTCCAGCAGTGCTGTGTCGGCGCTCAGGGCATAGCCCAGCCGCACGCCCGCCATACCGTAAAGCTTGGTGAAGGCTTTCAGGATGACCAGATTTCCCTCCCCCAGCAGGCCTTTTGCCGTGTGCAGGGCATGGTCGGGCAGGAAATCGAGGAAGCATTCGTCTACCACCAGCAAGGGTGCCGCGCCGCACAGCGGCGGAGGATCTGCTCCATCAGCGGCAGGGCCGTCAGCTGGCCAGTGGGATTGTTGGGCTGGCAGAGGAATACCATGTCCACCCCCGGACGGATGGCCACCTGAAACTCCTCTGTCCACCAAAATCCTCCTGCTTCCACGTAAAGCGCTCCACCGTGCAGCCCGGTTTCGAAAGCCGTGGCGTACTCCACCAAAGGTGGGGGCCGTCACCAGCGCCCGGCAGGGTTTACGGCCAGCGCCAGCCGAGAATGAGGTCCGCCGCGCCGTTGCCGCAGAGGATCTGATCGGCAGGCAGGCCCTCCCTCCTCGCTCAGTGCCGCGCGCAGGGTCCCCGGCAGAGCGGGTCCCGGAGTAGCGGTCGGCCTGCGCAGGGCCGCCGTGATGGCATCAGCCACCCCTTTGGGCAGGCCCAGCGGGCTGACGTTGGCCAGCAATCAGCGCGTCGCGCCCAAATTCGGCCCGGTAACCGGCCCATCGGTCACACTAGTTGCATGTTCGTTCTCGTCCTGGATGGTTCTGGATAAGCCTCCCCCTTCAGAAAAGCGCGAAGGCGCATCCCCACGCCAGTGCCCAGGCTGCTGGCCACATACATCATGCGGTTGGCCCGGAGGATGTCCTCGAGGCTCGATGGGCCGCAGGAGGTCGCCGATGGTGGGTTTGGCGTAATATTCGCCAAAGCAATAGGCGGGCCTGGCCAGCGCACCCCCAGCGCACCGGCGCAGGCGCTCTCGGTCTGGGCGCTGTTGGGGCTGGCGGGTTCCGGCGGTCCGGCCGCCAGATCTTCCACGCCCCTTTTGCGTCATTGTGCGTAAAAGGCTGCGGCAGCCACCCATTGCAGGGGCGGCAAGGCGGCTGGGAAGGTAATTTGGTCATTGAGGTCAGTCCAGTTTGGCCGGATGCGGCCAAAAGTAGAGGTATTTTTCATTTTTGTAGCCCAGCATACTGTCCACTAGTGCGGCAAAGGCCCTGCACACCCGCTCCGGAAAACAGCCTTGGTCTCGCCGTCCGGGCAGGGCTTTCGCAGTTGGCGTTCACCCAGGCCAGATAATCCGGGTCGTGCTCCATCTCAATGAAATTGCGGCCCTCGAAGCTGCCAAAGCACATCTCACGGGTCGCGCACCTCCACGAGGTCGGCCTCCGGGAGAAAACGCTTCGGCGGTCTGCCGGGTGCGGCAGAAGGGGCGTGTTGTAGACGGTTTTTTCGGCTGGATGTCGGCCCGGCAGAGCTGGGCCCGGCCTTCAGGCGAGGAAGCGGGATGTCCCGCTGGCCCTGATAGCGCTTTCGGCGTTGTAGGCGGTCAGCCGCAGAAGATAGATCAGCATAAGGCAGTTCTCCTTTCAGAATGACTGTGGGGATGCCGCAGAACATCCTGTACCACGCACCCGGCCCGGCGCGGCCAGCAGACAGGCCAGCCGCCCGAGTGGTTCCCCGGCGGCCCGCTCCCGGCGTCCACGGGGACCACGCCGCCGCCCCCTCGGTGGCGATCACGATATCATAGGCGGCGAGTTTGTCCGCGAGTTTCTCAAGATCATCCACATCCTTTGCAGGTTCTGCACCTCGGCGATGCCAGTGCCAGCAGGGCGTTTACAGGTGCGCTTGCCGCTGGCCACAGCGGCCCGGTGATGAAGATCATAACAGCCCTCCCCATTGGCACGCACAGCGCCGCCAGCATCCACAGCTCGGCTTTTTCTGCAAAACCACCCGGCCAGATCGCCGGTGATGCCGCCAAACTGCTTTTTTGGGCGCAACGTAATAACGAACAAGAGACAAGAAGCGCCGCCAGCGCCAGCCCCAGCCGCCCAGCACCGTCGCGCGGCGCAGGGGCGAGCCAGCCGAACAAGAACGCTGCGAGATAGCGTCTTTCGAATTGCCGCTGAAGCAAAGGTGTGGGCGAGGCCGGTGTTCTTCGCCGCTCCACGCAGTGCGCAAAGGCAAAATAAGCCAGCAAACTGCTTCCCGGTCGCCATAGCTGGAGACATCGCAGGTATCAGCATAGCCAGCCAGGTGGATGCCGCCCATGACCCAGACCAGGATCAGGCAGAACCCGCACGCCGCCTTTGCAGGCATCGGCGAGGGCAGAGCGCCGCTGGGCACCACAGCCCGCCAGCCAGCCACCCGATGGGCGGGGCACACATGGCATACCGCATGTTTTTTCTGGTTCCACGCGAACTGCGGCACCGGCAGGGCCGAAAACATGGCAAAGGCCACTGCAATGGTCTGCAATCCAATCATTTTTCCACTTTTATAGTAGACCGGGACACCCACGGTCTCAAACTGCTTTGCCGCCCGCATCTTCCGAAAAAGCTTTTTTTCACCCGGCGGCACACTCCGGCATCCCACACCTGCATGGTGGCGATGTAATAGCGCGGAAGCGCGGTTTTCAGCACCAGGCTCGGCATACCCGCTTTTACCGCTGGCGGCACCGCTCAATACCAGCGTCAGCATTGGGGTGTACGGCGTAATGCCGCCCTCCGTGAAGCGTATCAGCAATCGCGAAACGGCCAGTGCCATATCCCACAGCGGGATGCTTGCCACCGCTCCTGGTGCCCTCGCCAAGATGGAGCCTGGCGGTGAGCAGTAATTTTGCCCAGCGCTTCCAGCACCAGCCTGGCGTTTGGTCTGGTGGAGCAGTGGCTGGCAAACGGCACCTGCGGCGGGGCAGAGCCGCACCGCGCACAGCGCCGCCACCCCGCTGATGAAGCCATCCATCAGCACGGGCAGGCCTCCGCGCACCGCCAGAAAGATTACGCCAGCCCGGCGATGTCGAACCCGCCCAGCTTGGCGAGCACGTCCAGAGGGTCAGCGGCATCGGGCCGATTCCCGCAATGCCCCGCCGGATGGCATCCAGCTTGTGGGCAAGCCCCTGCGTCGGAAAGGCCCGCGCCCCGGCCTGTCATCCGCTCCACAGGCTGACCCAGCAGAACAGCGCCGCCACCGCGCTGGAGGTGGTGGTGTTGCCAATGCCCATCTCCCCGTGGCCAGCAGCTGCACCCCCGCCGCCTTCTGCGCCCGGACAAGCCCCATGCCCGCCGCAATGGCATCCACCGCCTGCTGGCGGGTCATGGCAGGGCCGGTGGTGAAATCCGCCGTCCCGGCGGCAACGCGGCAGTTCCGCACGCCGGGCACCGGCTCCCCGGCCATGCCAAGGTCCACAGGAATCACTTCGCAGCGGGCCGTTTTGCCATCTGGCAGACACTGGTGCGCCGGGCGGCAAGATTCTCCGCCACGGTGCGGGTCACGCTCTGGTCCGTCTGCGTGACGCCCTCCGCCACCACGCCGTTGTCCGCACAGAGCACCAGAACGGCCTGGCGGGAAAACGCCAGCGCCTGCCGTACCGGTCAGGGCGGCGGCATCCTCCAGCATGGTCTCCAGCCTGCCCAGCCCGCCCAGCGGCTTGGCCAGGCTGGCCCAGTGGGGCATGGGGCGGCGGTGCGTGCGGTCTCGTCCGGCCGGGCGATCCTGGAAAGAAGCTGTTTCAGTTCAAGCTCTGTCATTGGTCCTGTTCCTCTTGATGATGGTGTGCGGCGGCATCCACGAACTGCCGGGGCAGGGCCGTGCCCATGCTCAATACAAATGCGGGAAGCCCGCATAGAAATGCTCGTTTGCAAAGCCGCAGTCCCATTGTTTTTCCCGTTGGGCTTTGCGGCGTAAAGCCGGTGCCGTTGTC
>VOFB01001976.1_pt1 | contig 28712 bp, 42 predicted proteins | sample 5384141 | NCBI WGS metagenome assembly VOFB01 (sample SAMN12384721, study PRJNA508395) | human gut metagenome | isolation source: healthy gut A | host: Homo sapiens | reverse complement strand
TTACGTATTGTGACATTTCGGATGTTTTGCACAGAATAGCTCATAGCAATCTTCTCTCCTTATTTCAGATGGGACAGGGAGGGGCCCTCTCCCTGTGTGCCCCCGACGAATCTGCCTCCCATAGTCATGGACTTAGTATACAACAAGGATTGCGTCAATGACAACACAAAAATAAAAATAACTAAAAATTTGTAAAAATCAGAGAAAAAAATTTCATTTCCTTCCGGTTATCCCAGTCCGGGCCCCGTGGAGGGGCGGCGGGACAGGGAATCTCGTGAAATCTGTCCTGTGGGCAAGAGACCATCAGGAACGTGGCGGCGTTGCCGTTGGCATCCCGGCCGGAAAAGCGCCAGTAACCTTGGTTGGGACTGGAGTCCAAAGGGCACCAGGGTGAGGGTCCGTCCCTGCTGGGCCAGATAGGCCGTGAGCAGCGACTGGGCTTCCTGCCGGCTCACCGCGGGGGGCGGGGGGATCGTCGGGTTTGTCCCCTGCGTTGTTGTCGGGAGGTGTGTCTGTGCCGGGGTCCTCTGGGGCGGGATCACCGGAGGGATTGGAGGGGTTGTTGGGGGTTTGGTTGTTATTGGGCGGGGACTGCGGGTCCTCCGTGTCGTTTGGGGCGGTGGGCCGGTCCGAAGGGGACAGGGGCCTCCCCTGGGCGTCTCCTCCCGTTCTGTTCTGCCTGCTGCTCTGTATCCTTCGAAGGGTCTTGCGGGCTGTCTGGGTTGTCGGGGGGCGGCGGGATCGCTTTCCTCGCTGCCAGCGGCGGGGTCCTGCTCGGGCCGCTGAAAGACTTCAATGACTGCCTTTGGCAGGAGTCCATCTGCTCCCCCTGGCAGGAGAAGCTGGCAAAGGCCCACAACCAGCACCACGGCGGCCGCGGCGCGGGGCCAGCCACGGAAGCAAGTGCCGTCGCTTGGAGGGAAGCCGTTGGGGAACAGGGGGCGGGAAGAGGAGGCGGACTTACTCCAGTCCTGGCTGGCCAGAGCGTCCTTGAGGGAGTCAGGCGGCTCGACCCAAAGGGAGGTCATCTGGGTTTGAAGGTCCTCCAGCTCCTGGGCCAGCTGGCGGCAGTGGGGGGCACTGGGCCAGATGGGCATGCAGCTGGAGTCTCCTCCTTGAGAGAGCGCCCCGTCCAGCCGGGCGCTGAGGCTCATATTCTTCGCATGGGTTCATTTTGACATCCCTCCTTTCCGCCCCAGTTGATTAGACGGGGAACCGGTGGGAAGGTTCCCCTTGCAGCAGAAGTTTTCACAGCAGCAGCAGTCGGGCCCGGGCCAGCCGGGATTTTTACAGTGCCCTCCTCCAGGTCCAGTGCCTGGGCAATCTCGCGGTAGCTCAGCCCCTCAATTTCCCGCAGCAGCAGGGGAATGCGGTGGGGCTCGGGCAGGGACTCGATGCCTGCCACAGGAGCTGCCGCCGTTCGTGCTCCTCGGACAGCTCCTCTGGGGAGGCCCCCGGTCCGGGACGACGGGCAGGTCGGGGGTCATCCAGGGAAAGGACACCCTGGTGTTTTTTCGCTGACGGAGCAGGTCAATGGCGTTGACCGTCAGCCGGTACAGCCAGGAGGAAAATGCTGCCTTCCCCTGAAAGGACGGCAGCCTGCCAAGCCTTGAAAGAAAGCGGTTTGGGTCACTTCTTCCGCGTCGTGGTGGCTCCCTGTTTTGCCCAGGGCCAGGTTGTAGACCATCTTCTGGTGGCGCTCCACCAGGCGGGTGAAGGCATCCTGGTCTCCCTTCCGGGCCAAGGTCACCAGCTGCCGGTCATCCATCGTCGCTTGCATCTTTCAGCTCCCGCTTGATGCCGGCGGTGACCCGATAGACGTCGGCCAAAGGTGGAGATTTTGGAGATTTCCTTTTCCAGTACCCGGCATAGGGGACCCCTTTCAAATACCAGGCATAGTGTTTCGGGCCTCCAGACAGGCGATGTTCTCGCTCTTGTACTGGGCGGCCAGTTCAAACTGACGCACGGCGGTGTCGCACCGCTGGGACAGGGGAGGGAGGGAGGAATGGGCCGCCCGTCTATGGCGGCCTGGGCTTGCTGGAAGATCCAGGGGTTGCCGAAGACACCCCGGGCAATCATAACCCCGTCTGCCCCGGTGTAGCGGAGGATACGCGCGGCATCCTGGCCGGAGAAGACGTCTCCGTTGGCGATGACGGGGATGGACAGGGCCTGTTTCACCCTCCGAATCCAGTCCCAGTTGGCGGTGCCGGCATACATCTGCACCTTGGTCCGCCCGTGGAGGGTGATGGCGGCGATCCCCAAGTCCTCCAGGCACTGGGCCAATTCCAGGCAGACGATGTTTCCCTTGTCCCAGCCCAGGCGCATTTTCACGGTGACGGGGATCTCGCCGGCTCCCTTTCCTGAACGGCCTCCGCCACCCGGCAGGCTTTGTCCAGGTCCCGGAGCAGGCCGGAGCCGTCCCCGTTGTTGGCGACCTTGGGGACGGGGCAGCCCATGTTGATGTCGATGATATCTGGGTGGGCCACCTCCCGCACAATGGCGGCGCCCTCCTCCATACAGGCCAAGTCGCTGCCAAAGATTTGCACGCCTGCTGGATGCTCTCGTCTTCCCCAGCCGCATCAGTGGCAGGGTCTTTTTGGTCTTGGTAGCACAGGGCCTTGGCGCTCACCATCTCCGTTATGGTATAGCCCGCCCCCAACTCCCGGCAGATGGTCCGGAAAGGCTAAGTCCGTTACCCCCTGCCATGGGGGCCAGGACCAGAGGGAGGGAATGGATACAGAACCGATCCGCAAAGGGATCACCTCATTTCAAAAAAGTAGAGATTTCGCACTGTTTTATTATCTTATCATAGATCGACGCTTTCTGACAACCCGGAGGCCTTGGTGAACCAGGGAAGGGAAGAAAATCCCGGGCCCACGGGCCGTGCGTCCCCATTGCAAAGGCAGGGAAATGTGATATGATGGGAGGAAAGCACAGCGCAGAGAGGCGGGGGGAACCATGGAAGAGCAAAAAGAGAGCGCCACACCAGGCGCCACCCGGTCCGGGCCTTCTTCCGAGGGATGTATACGGAAGTGGCATTCAGCGGAGAGAGCCTTCGCATCAACGGCCGGGGCTGTTGTTTGGTCTGGTGGTGGGGCTGCTTGTGGGGGTCTGGGGCGGCTTGTTCGCCCGTCTGTTGGGGGCGGCGAACCACCTGCGGGGAGGGCACCGGATGGGCGATATTCCTGCTGCCCCTGGCCGGCTTGCTGGTGGTGTGGATGTACCGCCGGGGCGGCATCAAAACGGCCGGGGAACCGACCTTATCATCCAGGCTGCCCGGGGAGCAGCCGGTTTCCCGTCTGCTGGCCCCAGTGATCTTCGCGGCCACCCTGCTCACCCACGGTTTTGGGGGATCGGCCGGCCGGGAGGGGGCGGCCCTGCAGCTGGGGGCTCCTTGGCCGAGCTGGTGCGCAAGGGGGAAAGCTGGGGGCCGAGTTTCAGGACCTGGCGATCATGTGCGGTATGAGCGCGGGCTTTTCTGCGGTCTTCGGCAGCCAGATTACTGCGGCGCTGTTCGCGCTGGAAATCTCCTGCGTGGGGATTCTGCCCCTGGGGGGCCTCTTTCCCTGCGTGGTCTCCTCTCTGGCTGCAGGGGACGGTGGCCCGGGCCATGGGCGTGCGGGCCATGCGCTTTTATCTCTCCGCCTCCACCCCCGACGTGTTGTTCTATGGACAGGTGCTGGTGCTGGGGATTGCCTGCGGCCTGCTGCTGAGTATTTTGGTCTGCTATACCTTTTCCGGTGTCCGGGCGGGGCTGGCGCGGCTGTTTCCCAACCCCTATCTCCGGGTGGTGGTGGGGAGCGCCGGTGTCATGGTTCTCACCTTAATTTTGGGCACAAAACCTATCTGGGGACAGGGAGGCCCTCATTGCCCAGGCCATTGACCAGGGGAGGGCGGCGCCCCAGGATTGCTTTCTTAAACTGTTGCTGACTGCGTTGACCCTGGGCGCGGGACTCAAGGGGGCGAAATTGTGCCCTGCTTTGCCATTGGGGCCTCCTTTGGCTGTGTGGTGGGTCCCTTGCTGGGGCTGCCGGCACCCTATGCTGCGGCTGTTGGCATGGTTGCCCTCTTCTGCGGGGTGACAAACTGCCCCTCACCGCCCTGATGCTGGGGTTTGAGGTCTTTTTCTTCTGCAATCCCGGGGGCTTTCATGGCGGTGGCCGCCAGCTTTCTGGTCTCTGGGTACAGTGGACTCTACGCCAAGCAAAAATTTGCCTTTTTCCAAGACCGCCAGCCCTGAGGGACTGGCCCACGAGGCGCGCCGGGAGCGCACCGGTCCTCTGTGAGGAGCGCGCGCCCGGCCCTGCCGGCGCTGCGCACGCGGGGCTGCGGCTGGGATCAGAACCCACGGACGAAAATCTCATTTTCTGTTAGGACGCCCCCTGGGGAGAAAAGTTCCTTTTCCCCCAGGGGACTTGACAAATTTCTCTACCTTGTATTACAATGTACCTATACCTTGCGATGCAAGGTAGCTGGAAGGAGAGAGGAGCCTTGATTCCATCCCAGATGCTCAAAGGTGTCCTCAGGCAGTGTGCTGGCCATCCTGGGCCAGCGGGAGACCTATGGCTACGAAATCGTGCAGGCCCTGCATGGCTATGGATTTGGCAGCGTTTCCGAGGGGACGATCTATCCCCTTTGCTCCGACTGGAGAAGGAGAGATGGGTTTCCGCCCGGTTTATGGACTCGGACCTGGGACCGCGGCGGAAATACTATACCCCCACCGACCAAGGCCGGAGGGAGCTGGCGCAGTTCCGGGCCAGTTTCCGGGAGATGACGGCGGCAGTGGAGCGGCTGCCGGGATTTGGAGAGGAGGAGATGACATGCGGAAGTCCTCTGTGAGGACCTTGCGGCAGGAGAACAACGCCCGGGAGAGGGCGCTTTCCCGGGAAAGTCAGCGGGAGATGACCGATGTGGTGGTCTATCTCCGGGGGCAGGACCTGAGCCCCTTGGACCAAGAGGAGATCCGCCGGGACATTTTGGAGATGGTTTGGGAGGCGGAGGCCCGGGGAGACCATGGCCCAAGTGGTGGGGCAGGACTACCGGACCTTTTGCCAGAGATTGTAGCTGCGGTGCCCGCCGGTCCCGCCGGGTGCGGATGGCGGCGGCGGTGGAGGAGCTTCTGCCTGCGCTCAGCGTTTTGCTGGGCATTTGGCTGGTGAAAAAGGTGGTGGAGGCTCTGCTGCGTGGAGGCCGTGATGCACCTCACCCTGACGCTGGGGGAGGCGATCTCCATGGGGTTCTGCTGGCGGCCTCTGTGGGGATTGTGACCTATCTCTGCCGGACTGCTTTGGAGGGGAGAGAGGACGATCCTGGGGAAAAGGGGGTTTTCATGGCCTGGGCATTCTGTGTGGCCCTGCTGGCGGCGATCTTTTGCCCACTTTCTTGCTGACGAACCCGCTGCTGACACTCTGGCTTCCTGTGGCTGTGGCCGTGGTCATCCTGCCGCTGCTGGTCCATGGGGTACTTGCCAGATGGGTGGAAAGATGATATAATAAACAAAAAGCGACAACAATGGCCGACGGGCGCCATCGGGTGAGCACCTACCGGATGTAAGGCTATCCTTGCATCCGGTTTCATTTTGAGACAAAAGGAGAGAACCATTATGTGGAACCTGCTCTGGCCCATGCTCATGGTGGTGGGGGCCAACACGGTGTACAACATCTGTGCCAAATCCACCCCGGAGAAGCTCAATTCCTTCGCCGCCCTAACCATCAACTATGGGGTGGCGGCGGCACTGTCCCTGCTGCTGTTTTTGTGACCACAGGGTGAGAGAAGAACCTGATACAGGAGATCGGCAAGACCAACTGGGCCCCAGTGGTGATGGGGCTGTCCGTGGTGGGCCTGGGCTGGGCTATATCCTGATCTACCGGGCGGGATGGAAGGTCAGTGTGGCCTCCCTGGTGGCCAACCTTGCCCTGGCGTGTATCCTGGTCCTGGTAGGGGTACTTTGGTATAAGGAGGTACTGACCGGCCACCAGATCCTCGGCATAGGCGCCTGCGTGGTGGGCATTCTGCTCATCAGCCGCTGATCTGATCCCGGTAAAATACAGCATGCCCCCCAGCAGGGAACGTGAGCCCTGCTGGGGGCATGCTGCGTTTTGCAGGATGGGCGGCAAAATATTCCCGGGTCTGCTCTGCGTTGTGCATCACTTCCGCAGTCAGGGCCGCGAAAGAGGGAAATTTGCGCTCCTCCCGCAAGTACTTATAAAACTCCATTTGGATTTTCTGGCCGTACAGGTCCCCCTGGAAATCCAGGATAAAGCCCTCAATGGTCAACTGATTCCCGTCGTCCACCGTGGGGCGGGTGCCCACATTGGTCACAGCGGGGTGGGTCTCCCCCATTTTCCAAAATCACCTTGGTGGCATAGACCCCTTTGGCGGGGGAGAGGACGTTTTCCTTCAGCCGGAGGTTCACGGTGGGAAAGCCCAGGGTGGAGCCCAGCTTCTTCCCGTGGGCCACCGTGTCGGTCAGGGTGTGGGGGTGGCCCAGGAACTGGTTGGCCCGCTCCATCTCCCCCTGGGCCACCAGGGTACGGATATAGGTGGAGGAGATGGTGATGCCCTCCTGCTCCACCTTGGGGATAATGTCGCAGCCGATGCCCAGGGCCTGGCAGGTCTGCTGGAGCCGCTGGGGATTGCCCTCCCCTTTGTAGCCGAAGTGGTAGTCGTGACCGGCCACCAGATGGACCGCGCCCAGGTCCCCCACCAGGGTTTCCTCTAAAAAATTCCCGCCAGGGCTGCTTCATCCGCTGGGGGGTGAAGGGTTCCACGATCACATCCTGGATACCGTAGTATTTCCACATCAGGTCCGCCCGGTCCTCGGGGAGGTGAGCAGGGGCATGGGCCGGCCCAAAATTACGGTTTGCGGATGGGGATCAAAGGTAAAGGCGGCGGGAGTGGCGCCGATTTCCCCGCCACCTGGGCGGTGCGGCGCATCAGCGCGGCGTGGCCGGTGTGTACCCCGTCAAAAAAGCCCAGGGCGATCACACGTTTTTTCTGTTCCAACTTCTTACACCTCGAAAAAACTTTTAATAGTGGTGAGGACACCCTGCTCCAAACGGCTCAGGGCGAGAAAATCTCCCCTCGGCTGTAAACCCGGTAGACACCGTCCTGCCCCTCCAGCGTCAAACGATTCCCGTTTCGAAGTTTTTTTCCGCGGTCCCATGTCGCAGGGTGAGGGCGGGATACCGGCTGAAGCAGCGGTCCACCGGCAGCAGAAGCTGTTGGGGGCCGGATGGGCCGACACTTGGTCCATGGTGACCGCCTGGTCCAGGGAAAACCCGGCCGACTGGGTTCGACGCAGGAGAACAGAGCGCCGCCGCAGCCCAGGGCCTGTCCGATGTCGTGGCAGAGGGTACGCACGTAAGTCCCTTTGGAACACCGTACCCGCAGGGTGTATTCTGTGGGGGAGACCTGATCCAGCAGGTCCAAGGCCTCAATGGTAATGGGCCGGGGCTGCCGCTCCACCTCCTTGCCCTTCCGGGCCAGCTCGTAGAGCTTCTTCCCCCCCACCTTGACGGCGGAGTACATCGGGGGAATCTGGGTGATCTCCCCCGGAACCGGGCCAGTACAGCCTCTACCTGGGGACGGTCTGCACAGACCGGATGGGTCTCCAGCACGGTCCCCGTGGTGTCCTGGGTGTCGGTGACCACACCCAGGCGGAGGCCGGCAAGGTATTCCTTTTCCCGTTCCGCGGCGAATTCCACCGCCCGGGTGGCCCGCCCCACGAAAACCGGCAGAACGCCGGTGGCCATGGGGTCCAGGGTGCCGGCGTGGCCGATCCGTCTCTCCGGAGAAGTCCCCGGAGCTTGGCAACCACATCGTGGCTGGTCCAGCCGGCGGGTTTGTCGATGATTAAAATTCCGTTAGCCATGCTGCACCTGCTCAATGGCGGCCAGCATGGCTGCTTTGGCCTGGGCGGGGTCCCCAAATGGTGCATCCAGCGGCGGCGGGATGTCCTCCCCCGCCCGTGGAGGGCACAGACAGCGGAGGCGTTGAGGGTCTTGCCGTCGGTGCGCAGGGAAATTTTGCACTCCTGGGGGACAGCTGGCGGATGGTGACCGCGTTGTCCACCCCTTCCACCTGACCGATGAAGGAGGAGATATCCTCCAAATCCTCCTCTGTGGCCTGGAGATCGGCGATGAGAGCCAGGGTGACATAGGCGAAGGCCAGCGTGCCCCCCTGGGCCAGCTCCATCTCCTGTACCAGGCGCCCCTCCAGCCGCATCCGCTTGAGGGACTTGACCCGGAAGTGGCGCCGGTTGACCCATTGGGCGTCAAAACCCACCGCCATGAGGGCGGCGGCGATCCGATGGGTCTCCGGGGTGGTGTTGGAGTAAACAAAACAGCCGGTGTCGGTGGCAATGGCCATATACAGGAGCATGGCAATCTCCGGGGTGAAGGAGATCGCCATGGCCTGGAAGATCCGGTAGAGCAGCTCTCCGCAGGCGGCGCAGCTGGGGTCCACACAGGTCTCTCGACCGTATCCCTCGTTGGAGCCGTGGTGGTCGATCACCAGGTCGATCCGGTCCTTGTAGGCTCCGGCACTGTCGGGGAGCATGCCCAGAGACGCCACATCCACCGCCACGACATGCTGGGGCAGAAACCCCGCCGGGGCCAGGACACCCTCCAGATAGGGGTGAAAGACCGTGGGCGTCCTCATTGGGCAGGACCCAGGCGGTTTTTCCCAGCTGCCAGGCGCCAGGCACAGGGCGCTGGCACAGCCGATGGTGTCCCCATCGGGCCGGCGGTGGGTGAGGATCAGCATCCTGATCCTTCAGCAGCCGCCAGCCGGCGGGCGGTCTGGTGGTCTGTCATGGGTTGCCTCCCGTCTCTTTCCGTTCGATGTCTTTGAGGAGCTTTAAGATATGGGTACCCTTGTCAATGGAGTCGTCCTCCTGGAACAAGAGCTCTGGGGTATACCGCAGGGAGAGCGCCCGGCCCCAGCTCCCGGCGGAGATACCCGCCGGCGGATTTGAGGCCCCGATGACCTCTTTTCCGTCCTGCTGGTTGAGCACGCTGACGAAAACCTTGGCGTACCGGAGGTCGGGTGTGGTGTCCACGTGGGTGATAGAGACCAGCCCGTGGACTCTGGGGTCCTTGACGGTGCGCAGCAGGGCTGCCAGCTCCCGCTGGATTTCTTCATTGATCCGACCAATTCGATTGGAGGCCATAACGCCCCTCCTTTCCAGGGTAACCCCGCCCGGGCAGCCTGCCGAAAGCGGGCCGCGGGCCGGGAGTCGGTTACACTTCGATCTGCTCCATCACGAAGGCTTCCGATGATATCGCCTACCTTGATGTCGCTGTACTTTTTCGATGCCAATGCCGCATTCGTAGCCCTGGGCGACCTCTTTCACCGTCGTCCTTAAACCGCTGGAGGAGCTGAGGACCCCCTCGTGGATCACGATGCCGTCCCGGACCAGACGGACCTGGGCGTTGCGCTGCACTTGCCTTCGGTGATATAGCAACCGGCGATGATCCCGGCGCCGGTGATCTTGTAGACCTCCCGCACCTCGGCTGCCCAGCAGGGCCACTTCCCGGAACTTGGGAGCCAGCATGCCCTTCATGGCGGCCTCGATCTCCTCGATGCACTCATAGATGACGCGGTACATCCGCATATCCACCTTCATCCGGGCGGCGTAGTCCTTGGCATTGGCGTCGGGACGGACGTTGAAGCCCACGATGATGGCGTTGGAGGCGTCGGCCAGCATGACGTCGGATTCGTTGATGGCGCCCACGGCGCAGTGGATGACCCGGACCCGCACCTCCTCGTTGGAGAGCTTTTCCAGGGAGGCCTTTACCGCTTCGGCGGAGCCCTGCACGTCGGCCTTGACGATGATATTGAGGTCCTTCAGCTCCCCTGCTGGATCTGGGAGAACAGATCGTCCAGGGTGACCTTTTGGCTGGGGCATTGGCGGCCATTTTATTTTCATGCTTGCGCTGCTCCACCAGCTGTCTGGCCATGCGCTCGTCCTCAACGGCGTTGAAGATGTCGCCGGCGCCCGGGACCTCCCCCATACCGATGATCTCCACGGGCACGGAGGGGCCCGCCTCGGTGAGCTTCTCGCCTTTGGCGCTGGTCATGGCGCGGACGCGGCCCACGGCGGTGCCGGCGATGATCACGTCGCCCTGACGGAGGGTACCGTTCTGCACCAGCAGGGTGGCCATGGGGCCCGGCCCTTGTCCAGGCGGGCCTCGATCACCGCGCCGTGGGCGGAGCGGTTGGGGTTGGCCTTGAGCTCCTGCATCTCGGCGGTGAGGTCCACCATCTCCAGCAGGCTGTCAATGCCCTCGCCGGTCTTGGCGGAGATGGGGCAGATGATGGTCTCGCCCCCCATTCCTCGGGGACCAGGCCATATTCGGTGAGCTGCTGCTTTATGCGGTCGGGGTTGGCCTCGGGCTTATCCATTTTGTTGATGGCCAGAATGATGTCGATATTCGGCCGCCTTGGCATGATTGATGGCCTCCACGGTCTGAGGCATGATGCCGTCATCCGCCGCCACCACCAGGATGGCGATGTCCGTGCACATGGCGCCGCGGGCACGCATGGAGGTAAAGGCCTCATGGCCAGGCGTATCGAGGAAGGTGATGGTGGAGCCGTTCACCTGGACCTGGTAGGCACCGATGTGCTGGGTGATGCCGCCAGCCTCGCCTTCCGCCACATTGGCGTTGCGGATATAGTCCAGCAGGGAGGTCTTGCCGTGGTCCACGTGGCCCATGACCACCACCACCACGGGGCGCGGGGGCCAGATCCTCCTCTTTGTCCTCAGCGGTGTCGATGAGCTTTTCCTCAATGGTGACAATGACTTCCTTCTCCACCTTGCAGCCCAGCTCCATGGCCACCAGGGCGGCGGTATCGTAGTCGATGATCTCAGACAGGGAGGCCATGACCCCCAATTTCATGAGCTGCTTGACCACGTCGGCCCCGGTTTTTTTCATCCGGGAGGCCAGTTCGCCCACGCCGATTTCGTCGGGGATCTTGACGGTAAGGGGGGTCTTCTTGGCGATTTCCAGCTGGAGCCGGCGCATCTTCTCCTGCTCCTCCTGGCGGCGCTTGTTGCCGAAGTTGCCGCCCTTGCGGTGGTTGCCGCGGCTTTGAATCTTCTGCTTGCCGCTCTGCATCTTGTTGGCCCGCTCCGGCGCCAGGTTCTCCAGGTGCTCGTCGTACCGGGCCAGGTTGACGTTGCCCGCTTTCCGGGTGTCCACCAGCTTCTTCTCGGGGACCCGGGTGGTGGGGCGGTTGGCGGCCTGCTTGGCCTGCTGTCCCTGCTGGGGGGGCGGCCTTTTCCCGGGGGCGCCTCGCCGTTGTTCCGGGGCCATCGTTCCGGGCCGGGCGGTCCCCCGCCCCGGCTGGATTGTTCCCCTCACCCCGCTTCTGCTGGCCCTGCTTCCGGCCGCTGTCCCGTTGTCCTCCGTTTTTAACGCCTTCCCCGCCTTGGGGGCGTTGGCGAAAGGCCTGCCAGGTCCGCGACCTGGTTGTGCTGGGTCAGGTATTCAAAAGATGATGGACAGTTCCTTGTCGTCCAGCACCTGCATGTGGTTTTCGGGGTTGTAGCGTATGTGGTGAGGATCTGGGTGATGTCCTTGGTCTGTTTCCCAAAATCCTTGGCTACTTCATGCACACGATATTTTTCAAAACTCAAATAAAGCCACCTCCATCACAGCCAGGCCCAGACAGGGACCGGCTGCTTGCTCTTTCTCTCCGCGGCCGGGGACCCGGCGCGGCTACCGCAAAGTATGGGAACGGCGCTTATCCATTCCCTTGGCTGCCCGTCGTTGGATGGGCGTCCGGCTTTCGTTTTCCGGCCCGGCGCGCGCCCTTGTTTTGTGGGGGGCGCTTTTCCGCTCAAATTTCTTGACCCGGGCGGCCTTGTTGGACAAGGTCTCCCAGGCGGGGCCATAGGCCTCGGGGTCCAGCTGGGCCAGCTTTTCCGCCACCGCCGCGGCAAAGCCCACGTCGGTCAGCGCCAGCATGGCGCAGGAGGCACGGCCCAGCCCGCTGCCCAGCTCCTGTTTGGTCAGGGGAGGGTGAGGCAAATGGTTTTTCCGGCTTGGCGGAAATGAAGGGCCCGGCGGACGGTGTTGTCCGCGGCGTCGCTGGCCAGCAGCAGCAGGTACCCCTTGTGGCACCGGCAGGCGACCCCGACGGGCTCCTCCCCACGGCAAGCCGCCCTGCTCTGAGCGCGAGGCCCAGCAGGAGGGAATGCTATCCATCCAGACCACCTCCCTCCATCTGTGCGGCCAGGGCGTCATAGACCGGGTCTGGGATGGGAAGGGCAAAGGCCCGCTCCAGGGCTTTGGCCTTGCGCGCCCGTTTCAGACAGTCCGGACTGGGGCAAGGTAAGCGCCGCGCCCGGGTTTCTTTTCCGTGGAAATCCAGGAGATCTCTCCCTCCGGGGAGCGGACCACCCGGATCAGCTCCCGTTTTGGCTTCATTTCCCGGCAGCCGAGGCATTGGCGCAGGGGGTTTTTGGCACGGTGCCACCTCCTTATAGGTTGTATGGACGGTCAGCTCTCGCTGTCGGTCTCTGGGATGGGATCGGGCTGGGGGTCGGGGCCTCCTCCCCCTCTCAGGGGCTGTTTCCTCCGGGGACTGGAATTCCTCCTCCAGGCCAGCTGCTTCCGCCGGCTTCTTGGGCAGCCCGCTGGGCTTCCGCGTCCTCCTCCTCCCACTCGTGGGCGGCGGAGGCGGCCTTGATGTCAATCTTCCAGCCGGTGAGCTTGGCGGCCAGGCGGGCGTTCTGCCCCTCCTTGCCAATGGCCAGGGAGGCTGATTGTCCGGCACCACCACCCGGCAGCTCTTAGTGCCCTCCAGAGGGAGGACGGAGACCACGTCGGCGGGGAGAGGGAGGCGGCCACATACTCGGCGGGATCGTCGCTGTACTTGATGATGTCGATTTTCTCACTGCCCAGCTCGGCCACCACGTTGTTCACCGGGCGCCCTTGGGGCCCACGCAGAGCACCGATGGGGTCCACGTTTTCGTCGGCGGACCAGACAGCCAGCTTGGGCGGCTGCCGGCCTCCCGGGCGATGGAGCGGATTTCCACAGTGCCGTCGTAGATTTCAGGGACCTCCAGCTCAAACAGAGCGCTTGACCAGGCCGGGATGGGTCCGGGAGATGAGGACCTGGGGCCCCCCCGGCTGGAACCGGCGGACCTCCACCACATAGACCTTCAGCCGGTCGCCTTCCCGCACCACTTCGCCCCGGACCTGCTCCGAGGGGGGAGAGATAGGCGTCAGTGGACTCCCCCGTTGCTGGTGATGCGCAGGGAGACCGCGCCGTTGCGGGGTCTACCCGGGTAACAGTGCCCAGAAGCATCTCGTGCTCTTTGGGCTGAACATGTCATAGATCATGCTGTGCTCGGCCTCCCGGATGCCCTGGATGATGACCTGGCGGGCGGTCTGGGCGGCGATGCGTCCAAAGCTCTTGGGCTTGATCTCAATGCGGACCACATCCCCTGTCTGGGCGGAGGGGAGGCTCTTGCGGGCCTCGTCCAGGGCGATCTCGGTGAAAGGGGTTGGTGACCTCCTCCACGATCTCTTTTTTTTACAAACATGCGGACGGTCTCCGGTGATCTCGTTGGCCTCACAAAGACGTTGTCGGTGATGCCCTCGTGGTCCCGCTTATAGGCGGCCACCAGCGCCTGGGTGATCTTTTCGAGCATATAGCTCTGAGGGATTCCCTTTTCCTTTTCGATCAGCTCGATGGCGGTGAAGAAATTCCTTGCCGTCCAGCTCGTTGCTTTTTTGCAGTTTTCGATGTTTTCTTAGCCATGACTTAGATTCTCCTCAATAGAATGTTAAAAGCCAACGTGCAAACGGACGAAAGCGATCTCCTGCTTGGGGAAAGTGACGGTGTCCTCCCCATGGTTAAGGTGACCGCCCGTCCTCATAGCCGGCCAGGATGCCTGTGCAGGTCTTCTGCCCGTTTTTTTGCCTGGTAAAACTTCACGTCTACCTGGGCGCCCAGGTAGGCCTGAAATGCTCGGGCTTTCAGGGGCCCGGTCCCGCCGGCGGAAGAGACTTCAAAGGTGTAGGGGGTCCTGAATGGGGTCGGCCTCGTCCAGCAAGTCGGACAGGACCCGGCTGACCGCCTCGCAGTCGTCGATGGAGACGCCGGTCTCCTTGTCAATATACCCGCAGATACCAGCTGCCCGCCTCCCTTGACATACTCCACGTCCCAGAGGGAACAGCCGTTGGCCTCCACCACAGGGCGGGGCCAGCTGGGCCGTTAAATCGGTGATTTTGGACATCATAACCTCCCCGCGCCCCATGGGCGCTGCAATCAAATCGAAGTGGTTCAGACACCGGACCGGTCCCCCCGCCGGAAAAGGCGGGCCCGGTCCAGTTCATAAAAAGAAAGAGCGGGGCAAGCCCCACTCTACCTAACTTATCTTAAAATCGTGCTTATTATAACACATGAATGAAAGGGTTGCAAGGGGTTTCCGGCAATTCCTTGGAAAAACCCCGGCCGGACCCATCGCCGGGAGAGCAGGAAGGGCGCCTGTGTATTTGTTTGTACAAACGAAAAAAAAGATACAAAAGTGGGTAGGAATTATGAATAATACGAAAGTTAAGGACAAAGACTTGCCGAAAATGGGCAAATTATGTATACTACATTTATACATGCTTTTTGACCCCTTGGAAAACACAACAAAAGGAGGCCAGAGCCTTGGCCAAACAGAAGAAACGTCGATTGAAAAAAAGTACCGTGTCCTGCAGGGCATTTATGCCGCTGTGGTGGCAGTTGCAGCTGTCATTGTGATTGGATATGGTGTTTATAAAGTAGCCGTTCCAGCCCCTGAGATGAAGCCCGCCGCGGCGAATGCCGCAAGAGGAGGAAGTGGCGCCGGGGATGGAACAGGGCAGCCACACCAGGAGAGAGCAGACCTACACCTTCTTGCTGGCCTGCCCGGACCAGGTCAGCGGCAATGCCGATGCCATCATGCTGGTCACCTACGATGTGCCCAACCAGAAGATCGGAATGCTCTCGGTGCCCAGAGACACGCTGGTGGGATGAGTCCAGCCCGAAGATCAATTCCTCGCTCCATGGAGGGATAGAGAACCTCCAGGATGTGGTGTCCGACCTGGTGGGGTATCCCATTGACTTCTATATCACCATCGACCTGGATGGGTTTGTGGAACTGGTGGACGCAGTGGGCGGCGTGGAATTTGATGTTCCCGTGGAGATGTATTACAGTGATCCCACCCAGGATCTGAACATCTTCTTCCAGCCGGGCATGCAGCACCTGGATGGCCAGGCGGCCATGGAGGTCTGCCGGTTCCGAAAGAACAGGGGATGGCACAGGGTATCCCTTGGGGGATATCCAGCGCAGCGAGACAGTGCGCAACCTGATGGTCACTGTGGCCAAGAAGCTGGTCTCAACATCAGGGAAGCTGGATCAGTTCGTGGATATTTTCCAGCGGAACATTGAGACCAATCTCTCTGGGACGGACATCACCTGGTTTGTTACCAAGGCCATTGGGGTGAATTTGAGCACCGGCGTGACCGGTGGGGCGCTGCCGGGAGATGGCAATACCACCTATCGGGGGGACAAGCTACTGTTATGAGCTGGAGCCGGCGGAGAGCCTGACTATGATCAACCAGCTGGTCAACCCCTATACCACCTCCCTGACCCCGGAGGATGTCAACTTCTTCCAGGTCAACGACGCCAGCAGGGGTATGCGGGCAGACGCCAGTATGTTTAAGACCGCAGAGACCGAAGACGGATCGGCAGGCACGGGCAGCGCGGACACCTCTGTCAGGACCCGGAATATGACTGATCCAGCGGAAACGCGAAAAGAGCAGACGAGGCTTCGGCCTCGTCTTTTTTTTTGCAGCAAGGGGAAGAGGGTGACGGATATAAAATAGTGGCTTTGCAAAATGAAATTGGACAGGATTACGAAACGATGTGTTTTGTAAGGGAACATAGGGGTATTTCGTAAAAAATTGAGAAAATGTTGAATTATTATTCAAAGTTGCTTCACAAATTGTACAAAAAATTCTGATTTCAATAAAATAAATTAAAAAGAAAACGATCAGGAAGGGCCTGAAAAGGAATGATTTCTTGTGCAAATAGTACACGTTCGTGGAAAATGACGAAGGGATATCTGTTGCGTTTTGGTGAAAACGTGCTATAATGACGTTGTATCGATTGAAAAGATGTGGAAAAGAAGAAAAGGAAATGCGCCCATGCGTTTTTCCGACAGAAAAATTGCAAGTCAAAGCAATGTGTATTTTTATGAGGAGGGACCGTAAATGAATCTCATGCTTCCAACCGCCCGGCGGAAAGACGGTGAGAAGCAGCCCTGCATCAAAATCTGGAAGTTCGACCTTCGTATTCCCTTTGTCCATTACGAATGGGAAATTCCGGAGATGATTCAGGCCTGCGTCGTCTTTATGACCGGCTCTGCGGCCACTGCGTATCTGCAGGACCTGTTTGGCTTTACTTTTGAGATGGCTTTGTCCATTGTGTTTGTCCATGAGCTGCTGTACATGGTCAACAACACTTTGGGCGACCCCTGATCGGCGGGTGGATTACGCCGGCTGTGCCGCTCATCACCGCGTTCCTATTGAATTTTGAGGACCGGACCGGATGTACGCCCTGGTGGGGCTGGAACTGATCCTGGGCCTGATGTATGTTATCTTGGGCGTCACCGGCATTGCCACAAAGATCATTGACATTTGTCCGCAGAGTTTGAAAGCAGGGGATTCTCATAGGCTCCGGCTTTGCCGCCTGTTGTGGCCAATACGGCTTTAAGGCGTTGGAAGACGGCAGGGGCCGGCTTCTTCAAATATCCCATTTCCTGGTCCATTGGCTGTGCGCTGGGTCTGTTCCTGCTGTTTTCCAATGGGTTTGGCAAAGTGAAATTTGGCAGTAAAAGCAAACTCATTAAACTCATTACCAAGGCTGGCTTTGTCCCTGCCATTATTGTAGCGGGTGTGATCGCTATGATCATTGGGGAGCGATCTGCCGGACTTCTCTACGGTAACCAGTTTCTGGTTTAACCCCTTCCCGGGCCTGCAATGGGTATGGAACAACTTCTCTATTCTGGGCATTGGGATTCCGCCCGCCCATATTTGCTGCAGGACCTGCCCATGGCGATTATGTGCTACGTCATTGCATTCGAGACATCGTGGGCGGCACGGCCTTCCTGAGGATACCAAGCGGTACCGGGAGGATGAGTACATCGACGTCAACCCCGACCGCACCAATATGTGCTGCGGATTCCGGAACCTGATCGAGGCTTTCTTCAGCCCCACTTGCACCATGTCGGGTCCTCTTGTGGTCCGCCATGACGGTGTCCGTGGCTTGAGCGTTATAAGACAGGCAAAGAGAACATGTACTCCATTTTCGGCGGTGCTTGTACATTTAATACCCACCAAAATGGATCTGATTTGTCCCCTTGATGGCGCTGATCCAGCCCATCCTGCCTCTGGCCATGGCGCAGACCCTGATTATTCAGGCCTTCGGTTCCTTCTACGTGGGCATCAACATGTGCCGCACCAATGTGGAGCGCGGCGTGGCGGGCATCACCGCCGGCGCCATCGCCACCTGTGCCAACCCGTCCTATGGCCTTTTTGTGGGCATTGCGCTGTGTATCGTCATGGAGATCATTGGGATGTCAAGAAGGAGCGCCGTGCCAATGTGGAAGAGGGCATTGAGATTTATCTGAAGAACACCCGTGCTGAGCTGGATGAACAGGATGCTAAGGCCGCTGCAAGCTGAGCAAGAAGGCTTGAGCAGAGTCCATCAGGTCGATCGCGTCAAATCATTGTTTTTCAAATCCAATCAATCGATCTCGTTCTTTTTAGGCATCGTCCCGGCTCTTTGTCAAAGGCAAAGAGCCGGGCTTTCATTTCAGGGGAAAGGGATGAAAATCCCCTCTGCCGACGGGCAGGGGAACGGTGGGGGGCAGGGCAGGGGAGGATCACTTGCTGCTGCCGTCCTCCCACAGAAAAAATCTTTATACAGCATGCTGGGCTGAACGCCGGTGTTGTTCTGGTATTTCCCAGAGTCGTACTTTTGATACTCGCCCTGTATGGTGTGGTAATAGATCTGGCAGATCTCTACATTGGGATAGATCACAATGGGGTGGATGCAGAACATCTCCAGGGTCCAGTACCCTGCAAAGCCCACATCGCCAAACCCAGCGGTGACATGGATAAATAGGCCCAGCCGCCCCACAGAGGAGCGCCCCTCCAGCATGGGGACAAACTGCTCTGTCTTGGTGTACTCAGGGGTGCGGCCCAGGTAGAGCTTATTGGTCTCCAGCAGTAGGCCGCTGTCCGGGATGGTTAGGTGTCGGACAGGATTGTTGGCCTTCATGTCCAGGGTGTCGGTGTCGTAGACCAGCAGCTCGTTGGACAGGCGCAGATTGTAGCTGTTGGGGTTGAGCTGAGAGGGTGATAGGGTTCGATGATAATGTTCCCACCCAGATTCTTCTGGATTTCCTCACCGGACAGCAGCATGTGGGTCCCTCCTTATTTTATTATAGGGCAATGACAATGGGGAAACGAGAGCGTAAGGGCGGTCTATTGGGCAGCGGCACTGCTCCGGGAGAGTTCCCCCATACTGAAGGCAGATCCCCTTGATACAGGTCTGCAATGCCCATGCGCAGATGTCCGTAGTAGCTTTGATTCAGCCGTTCCCGCCAGAGGGTCTGGCCCTCAGGTTCGCGCGTAGCCACCAGAAGCTCCCGGATGAACCGTCGCCCAACTCGGTGGCCATAGTGCAGTCGGCATCCAGGATGGTCCCCGTGGAGGACTCTGCGGTGACCACCAGAACCAAAATGGTTGTACAGTTTTTGTGCCGTGGTGTTGTCCGGCAGCTTGGCATAACCAGAGAAAACCTTGGGCACGGTCGTTTCCCCTTCCTTTTTATGGACTTTACTCTATCACAGGCAGTCTGGGATGTCAATATAAGGGTAGGAGCAGCTGAAAGGGGGGTAAGAAAAGCAGAGTTAGCGAAAGATAACAAAATGTTGTGAACACCCGGTCAGAGAAGAAATCACGAAAATCCAAAAAAACCAGAAAAAATCTCTCGATTTCTGTTGACATTCTGTTTCAATCGCGCCATAATGTCCATGGATTTTTTATGACCCTGCAAAGCATTATTGAAGGATGTGAATATGTATGCAGCCAAACAATCTTGCAAAAAGAAGTCCGGAAGCTGCTTCCGGGCACGGACTGCACTGGCCGAGGCGGATGCGGATTTGCCACCTGTGACGAATGCGCCGCTGCCATCGCGGAAGGTGGTCCGGCAAACCTATGTCCTGCGTGCAAAGGGAGGACATTGCTGCCATTGTCGCTTTGACAGGCGGTGAGCTCGTCCCCGCCAGGCAGGAAACCGCGTTTATCAAATGTTCCGGTTGCGCGGCCGGGAAGTCCAGACTGAAGGTATACGGCTCCTGTGAGGAGGCGGTGAAGAGCGGCTTTGCCGACAGAGAGTGCGTCTATGGATGCGTAGGCGCCGGTTTCCTGCGTGGCTGCCTGTACCTTTGGGGCCCTGTCTATTGTGGATGGCAATGTCCAGGTGGACAAGGAAAAGTGCAACGGCTGCGGCGCCTGCGCCAACGCCTGTGTACAGAACCTGATCCACATGGTGCCGTCCGATGCCTCCAACTTCGTCCCCTGTTCCAATCAGGACGAGGAGGCGCGTGCCATCCGCCTGTGCGGTTACAGCTGCATTGGCTGCGGCGACTGCGTGGAGGCCTGTCCCGAGGGCGCCATCTCCGTGGTGGACAACTGCGCCCAGATCGACTACGACAAGTGTGTAGGCTGCGCGGCCTGCACCGTCTCCTGCCGGAAGAAGATCATTGTGGACACCTATCATGACCTGACCAAGCTGAAGTCCACGGTCTCCTTTGTCCGCTGCCGCGGCGGCTGGCATAACCATGAGGTCTATGCCAAGGCGGGGGCCACCTCCTGCCGTGAGGCGGTGAAGATGGCGCTGGATGGCCACTGCAACTATGGCTGCGCCGGCTTTGGCGACTGCGTGAAAGGCCTGCCGCTTTGACGCACTGGAGATTGTCCAGGGTACGGCCAAGGTCAACCCCGACAAATGCGTGGGCTGTACTGCCTGCGTCCATGTCTGCCCCCAGGAACTGCCCGTCATCGTGCCCCCTACAAGGGCGCCAAGATGGTGCCCTGCGCCTCCAAAGACGACCCCGAGGTCCGCAAACAGCTGTGCTGGGTGGGCTGTATCGGTTGCGGCGACTGCGTGGACAACTGCCCGGATGGGCTGATCCACTTGGAGGACGGCCGTGCTGTTATTGAACCCGACCGGTGTGAAGACTGCAACATCTGCTCCTATGTCTGCCCCAACGGTGTCATCACCGCCCGGGAGATGCCGGAGTTTACCTATGTTCAGGTTCGTGCCATGGCAGCACAGAAAGGAGGCGCAGCGAAATGAGAGATACCAGACCCTTTAAGAGTATGGACGCCAACGCGGCCGCCGGCCACGTGGCGTATGCGTTTACAGAAGTCGCTGCCATTTACCCCATTACGCCCTCCTCTCCTATGGCGGAGCATGTGGACGAATGGGCCAACCAAGACCGCAGAAACATTTTTGGACACCGCGTCAATATCGTGGAAATGGGTCAGGCCGGCGCCGCAGGCTGGTCCATGGCTCCCTGTCCACCGGCGCGCTGACCACCACCTTTACCGCCTCCCAGGGCCTGCTGCTCATGATCCCCAATCTGTACAAGATTGCGGGCGAGGGGCTGCCAGGGGTCTTCCATGTGGCGGCGCGGACCCTGACCACCCACGCCCTGTCCATCTTCGGGGATCACCAGGATGTCATGGCCTGCCGGGGGCACCGGCATGGCGATGCTGGCCTCCGGCACCCCCAGGAGGTGATGGACCTGGCGCCGGTGGCGCACCTGTCCGCCATCCAGGCCAGCATGGGCTTTATCAACTTCTTCGACGGCTTCCGCACCTCCCACGAGATTCAGAAGCTGCGGACCTGGGACTATGAGACCCTGAAGGGGATGGTGGACTGGGATGCCATTGACCGCTTCCATGCCCAGGCGAACCTGCCCCATCATCCCTACCACCGCGGCTCCAATGAGCCCCCGGAGACCTTCTTCCAGCACAGAGGCCTCCAACACCGCCTACAACCACCTGGTGGACGTGGTGGTGGAGAACATGAACAAGGTCAATGCCGCCATCGGCACCAATTATAAGCCCTTCAACTATTACGGCGCCCCGGACGCCACCGATGTGATTGTGGCCATGGGCTCTGTCTGCGGTACCCTGGAGGAGGTTGTGGATGTCATGACCGCCCAGGGCAAGAAGGTAGGCGTGCTGGAGGTCCACCTCTTCCGCCCCTTCTCCGCCAAGCACATGCTCTCTGAACTGCCGGAGACCGTTCAGCGTCTGGCGGTTCTGGACCGCACCAAGGAGCCCGGTGCCTTTGGCGAGCCCCTGTACCTGGATGTGGCGGCGGTGCTCAGCGACGCCGGCCGCACGGACATCCGGGTGATCGGCGGCCGTTACGGCCTCTCCTCCAAGGACACCACCCCCGCTGACATGTATTCTGTCTTCCAGCATCTGGCCAAGGGCGGCCACAACCACTTTACCGTCAGCATCCTGGACGACGTGACCAACCTGTCCATTGACCGGTGCGAGTTTGCCCTGCCGGACGATCCCACCCAGGCTTCCGTCAAGTTCTGGGGCATCGGCTCGGACGGTCTGGTGGGCGCCTCCAAGAACACCTCCAAGATCATCGGCGACCACACGGACAAGTATATTCAGGCATATTTCCAGTACGACTCCAAAAAGTCCGGCGGCCTGACCATCAGCCATCTGCGGTTTGGTGACAAGCCCATCCGCTCCTCTTACTATGTGGGCGCTGCCGACTGCGTGGTCTGCGGCAACCCCGCCTACATTGGCAAGTATGACATGGTCGGGATGTGAAGCCCGGCGGCATCTTCCTGCTCAACTGCGACTGGGAAGGGGAGGAGCTGGAGGCCCGTCTGCCTGCGGAGATCAAGCGGGCCATTGCCCAGAAGCAGATCAAGTTCTATACCTGTGACGCGGTGAATATCGCCCGGAAGATCGGCCTGAAGGGGCGGATCAACACCATCATCCAGTCCGCTTACTTCAAACTGGCCGACCTCATTCCCGCAGAGGATGCCATCGAGTATATGAAGCAGGGCATCATCAATGACTACGGTGCCAAGGGACAGAACATCGTGGACATGAACGTGGCCGCGGTTCTGGCTGGACAGACCGCTGCCAAGGAGGTTTCCGTCCCCCGCCAGCTGGGCCAACGCCCAGGATGGCGAGAAAGCCGGTGCTGCAGCTCAACACCGTCAACGCCGAGCAGGACACCTATGTCCGCAATATCCTGATTCCCACCAACAACCTGGAGGGCGACGCGCTGCCTGTCTCCGCTTTCCTGCCCTATGTCACCGGCAAAGTGCCCTCCGGCACGGCCGCCTTTAAAAGCGCGGCATCGCGGTGGATATCCCCGTGTGGCATGCGGAGAACTGCACCCAGTGCAACTGGTGCTCCACCGTCTGCCCCCATGCGGTCATTCGTCCCTTTATCCTCAAGCCGGAGGATGCCCAGGGCCTGACCACGGTGGATTGCAAGAGTGCCCCCGGCAAGCGCTTCCCCTGATTGCCGTGTCCGCTGAGGACTGCACGGGCTGCGGCTCCTGCGCGGAGATGTGCCCCGCCCACGGCAAGGCGCTGTTTATGGAGCGCGCTGCCGGCCGGATGCACGACGATCAGGGAGACCTTTTGAGTACGCCAAGAAGGTGGGCGTCCAGCAGGGCTCGGGCAAGAATGTGAAGGAGGCCCAGTTCCTCCGTCCCTATCTGGAGTATTCCGGCGCCTGCCCCGGCTGCGGCGAGACCCCCTATGCCAAGATGGTCACCCAGCTCTTCGGGGACCACGCCATCATCGCCAACGCCACCGGCTGTTCCTCCATCTGGGGCGCCTCCGTGCCCAGCATGCCTTATGTAGTGGATGAAGGGCCGTGGCCCCGCCTGGGCCAACTCCTGTTTGAGGACAACGCAGAGTTCGGCTACGGCATGTCCGTGGTATGCGGACCCGCCGGGAGGGCATCAAGACCGTGGTGGAGCGTCTGGCAAAGAATCCCGCCTTCGGCGGCATTGCCAACGCCTGGCTGAAGAATCGAAACACCGCCGAGGCCAACCATCTGGGCGAGTCCCTGGTGGAACTGTGCAAGGTCTATCCGGAGAATGAGGACGCGCAGTTCGTTGTCAAGAACGCCGACCTGCTGCCCCGTCCCTCTATGTGGATTTTCGGCGGCGACGGTTGGGCCTACGACGTTGGCTACGGCGGCCTGGACCACATCCTGGCCTCCCGGGAGAACTTTAACGTGCTGGTCTTTGACACCGAGGTGTATTCCAACACCGGCGGTCAGTCCTCCAAGTCCACCCCCACCGGCGCGGTGGCTCAGTTTGCCGCCGGCGGCAAGCCCACCGGCAAGAAGGACCTGGCACAGATCGCCATGACCAACGGCCATGTCTACGTGGCTCCAGGTGGCCATGGGCGCCAACCCGCCCAGACCCTGCGGGCCCTGAAGGAGGCCGAGAGTTATGACGGCCCCTCCTGATCATCGCATACGCCCCTGGGGACAACCACGGCCTGAAGGCCGGCATGAACCGCTCCATGGTGGAGATGAAGAAAGCCGTCCGGGCTGGGTATTGGAATCTGCTGCGCTTCGACCCCCCCCGTCTGGCGGAAGAGGGCAAGAACCCCCTGCAGATCGACAGCGCGAAACCCAATGAGGATTACCAGAGCTTCCTGCGGGGCGAGGTCCGCTATGCCTCCCTGCGCATGAAGAACCCCGAGCACGCGGATGCCCTCTTCGCAGAGTCCGAGAAGAATGCACTGGGCCGTTATGAGAGTCCTGATTCAAAAGACACAACAGTCTGGAGCCGAAGGAGGGACTGGCGAGATGATTAACAACGTAAGAGAAAGAAATCCCATGCCGGAGCAGGCGCGGGAAGTTCGCTGCACCAACTTCAACGAGGTGGCTCTGGGCTGCATACCGAGGCCGACGCCATTCGGGAGGCCATGCGCTGCCCTGAACTGCCGCAAAAACCCTGCGTGGCCGGCTGCCCCATTCACCAGCAGATCCCGAGTTCATTGCCCGCGTGGCAGAGGGGGACTTTGAAGGGGCCTATGACATTATCACCGTGCGGAGTACCATGCCCTCCATCTGCGGGCGGGTCTGCCCCAGGAGCAGCAGTGTGAGAAGAACTGCGCCCACGCGGTCAAGGGTGAGGCCGTGGGCATCGGACGTCTGGAGCGGTTTGTTGGCCGACTGGTACGCTGCCCGCCATCCCGTCCCGCCCCGCAGGTGGAGAAGAAGGCAAAAAGGTGGCGGTGATCGGCTCCGGCCCCGCCGGCATCGCCTGTGCCGGTGATCTGGCCGCCATGGGTTATGACGTGACCATTTTTGAGAAACTGACCTATGCCGGCGGGATTCTGACCTACGGCATTCCCCAGTTCGTCCTGCCCAACTCGGTGGTGGACCGGGAGATCGAAACCCTGAAGGCCCGGGGTGTGGAGATCGTCACCGGGACGCCCATCGACAAGGACAAGAGCGTGGACGACCTTTTTTTGCCGCGGGCTATGAGGCCATCTTTGTGGGCAATGGCGCCGATGTGCCCCAGCCGCCCAGAGGGCTGGACACCAGCCTCACCGGGGGTGTGGTCTGCCAACGATTACCTCACCCAGGTGAACCTGCACAACGATACCCTCCCCGCCAACATCAAGGACGCCAAGCGCGTTCTGGTGGTGGGCGGCGGCAACGTGGCGGTGGACGCGGTCCGCTGCGCCCGGCGCCTGGGGGCGGAGACCATTATGGTTTACCGCCGCACCATCGCCGAGGCCCCTGCCCGCCGGGATGAGATTGCCCACACCTACGAGGAGGACATTGAGATCAGGGAGCTGACCAACCCGGTGTCTTGTTACAGCAAGGATGGGGTTCTCACCGGGGTCAAGTGTGAGAAGATGGTGCTGGGCGAACCCGACGAGTTCGGCCGCCGCCGCCCTGTGGGGACAGGCGAGTTCTTCGACGGGACTGTGACAACCTGGTCATCGCCACCGGTACCTCGTGGTTAGTGACGCCGTGGTGGATACCACCACCGGCATTGACAAGGACAAGTGGGGGGCATTGCCACCGACGCATCCGGCAAGACCAGCCGGCCCGGCGTCTTCGCCGGCGGCGACGCGGTCACAGGCCCCAGACGGTGGTCAAGGCCATGGGTGCCGGCAAGCAGGCTGCAGTCAGCATTGACGCGTACCTGTCCGGCCGATAAGCAAAGATATTTTACGGTTTTTTGTTCACGGGACCGGGGCAGCCGCCCCTGGTCCCGCGTTGTTTTTGAGGCGTCTATGATTCAAATTGTGCGGTCCATGGCCTCTGTGGCCCCTCTCTTTTGCCGGCTGGCAGGAGACCATCATCTGGTCCTGCCTGCAGGGGGAGATGGGGAAGTTTATGCCCCCTGGTGGGGGAGGCCCCGTCTCGGCCCTGGCCACGTTGGGGGATTTTACCTTTCTGGGGGGAGCCCCGGGAGAGTTGGTCCGGTTCCTTCCCCCAAACCGCCGGCCAGACTATCACATTCTGGTTCCCCAGAACGAGGGATGGGCCCGGTGCATTGCCGGGGTGTACCCCAGGCCCGCCGGGTGACCCGCTATGCCACGGAAAAGACAGGGATGCTATTTGACCGGGACCCGTCTGGCCCGTCTGGCCGCCCGCTTGTCCCCGTCGGACCGGCTCTGTCCCGTGAATGCAACCCTTTATCAACGGTGTTTGGCCAGTCCCTGGAGCCGGGATCTGGTGGCCCAGTTTCCCACCCCTGCGGTCTTTGCCCGCCGCGGTCTGGGGATGGCGGTCCTCCGCCGGGGAGACTGGTGGCCGGGGCTGCCTCCTATTCCCGGTATCGGGGGGCATCGAGGTGGAGGTGGACACCCACCCTGCCTGCCGGGGCCAGGGATTGGCCACGGCTGCCTCAGCGGCGCTCCTCCTGGCCTGCCTGGACCGGGGGCTCTACCCCAGTTGGGATGCCCACACCAGGCAGTCCCTGGCCCTGGCGGAAAAATTAGGCTACCGATACAGCCATGCCTATCCGGCCTATGAGGGTGGCCTGGACCCCATGAACCCCACGGACCCCGTCCGGGCAGAGAAAGCGCCGGACGGGGGTTGTTTCTGGACTGTTTTATGATAAGGTTCTCTCGGATAGACAAGAAAAAAAGGAGGTATTCCATGAGAAAACGATGGGTTTGGGGGCTGATCTGTCTGCTTTGTGCCTTCTCCCGGCCTGCGGGCAGGAGAAGCCCGCCGCCAATGACGTCCCCCCGGCCAGTGAGAGCCCCGTGGAAGCAGCCCCGCAGAAGCGGGAGGCGGATTTTTCAGCGGCGTTTGGAGGATTCAGGGCTGTGCGGTTCTCTATGACCCGGAACTGGTCAATGGACCTTTTACCAGGAGGAGATGTGCCAGCAGGGTGTCCCCTGCTCTACCTTCAAGATTGTCTCCACCCTCATGGGCCTTCACACAGGGGTTTTGTCCGGACCGGAGAGCACCATGACCTACTCCGGCCTGACCTACCCGGTGGCCGCGTGGAACCAAAACCTGACCCCTGGAGCAGGCCTTTCAGTCCTCTTGCGTTTGGTATTTCCGCCAGGTGATCGACCAGGTGGGCCGACAGGCGGTGGCGGAGCAGCTGGCGGCACTTTCCTACGGCAACCAGGACATCTCCCAATGGGCAGGCAGCGGCCAGAATCAGAGCCAGGAGCTCAATGGTTTTTGGATTGACTCCTCCCTGAAACTCTCTCCCGTGGAACAGGTCCAGGTGCTGGCCGAAATTTTTCAGGGAGAGCCCATACACCCCGGAGGAGGTGGCCACCCTCCAGAAGATCATGCTGGTCCAGGACCAGGGGGGCAGCAGGTCTATGGGAAGACGGGCACCGGCTTTGGCGAGACCAGCTGGTTTGTGGGCTTTACCCAGGAGAATGGACAGAAGACCTATTTTGCGGTATATTTGAGCGATGAGAGCCGGGAGATTTCCGGCAGTGATGCGAAAGCAGTTTGCTCTGGCCCTGCTGGAGTAACCTGGAAAGGAGAAAGGAAGAGGCTGATGCGTACAAGCTTGTCCCACCGGTGTGCACGATTTTGGATGCCCGCGATATGCTCCGGCGGGCGTTCCCATTGCGCATGCCCAAATGATCCCGATCTGTGCCGGGATGGCTGCCGGCCAGGACCGCCCCTGGGACGCGGGGCGTCTGTATGCCTGCCGGGATTTGATCCAGGAAGAAACCGGGCTGTTCTCGAACTTCCGGGGCGTCGGCCATTTGGCCGTGATTACGCTGCTGGCCCTGAGCCCGCGCCGGAGGAGCGGATGGCGTTTGCACTTCAGGGCTACAAGGTTCTGCGGACGCGGTTTACGCCTCCCAGTACCTCCCTCTGGCCGCCCTGCTGCTGGCAGATTGGGCGCGGGGAAGGGACCTGGATGGGGTGGCCGCCCGGGCGGAGGAGATTTACCGGCGGATGAAGCAGGGAGCACCCCTTTCTCACCGGTGCGGAGGACAGTGTGTTTGCGGTTCTGCTGGCCCTGTCCCCCGATACAGAGCAGGCGGTGGTGGATCAGGTGGAGGCCTGCTACGACGCGCTGAAACACCCGTTTGGCACAGGGGCAGTATACCCAGGCGCTCAGCCATGTGCTGGCGCTGGGGGGAGTGCCCAGGAGAAACGTGACAAGGTCCTGGGGGTGTACCAAGGTCTCAAAGCAGCGGGCCGGAAGTACGGCGCCGGCTATGAACTGGGGACACTGGGGGAGGCTTGCTGCTGCCCGCTCCGGTGGAAGAACGACAGCGGATGTGCTGGAGGTAGACAGTTTCTGTCCCATCAGAAGGGGTATCGGGGGGGACTGGGCCTGCCGAAGAACCAGCGGCTGATGCACAGCGCCATGCTGGTTTCCGGGATTATGTTGACCAGAGAAAAAACTTCTGTCATGGGGCCGCTGCGGTCAGCGGGACCGTGGCGATGATTGCGGCGCAGGAGATGGCCCTCTGTGCGGTGATGGTTGGGGGCATTGGTGCCTCTGCTGCTGCAAATAACGACGGTTGAGCGGGGAAGAGGCTTCCGCTGCCCAGAGGTGACCGGCGCGGCGCTACCTGGCAGCGCCGCGCTTTTTGATGGGAAGTGCAGAAAATTTTGCTGTTTCCCTTGACTCTGACACGGTGTGAGGGGCTATTCTGTGTTTGTGCACAACCAAAACAGATCTGTGAGGACGAAACAATGCTGAAAATCGGAGATTTTTCCAAGCTGTCAAGAATCAGCGTCCGCATGCTGCGCCACTATGACGAGATTGGCCTGCCCCCGGCATCCATTGATTCCGCCACCGGCTATCGTTATTACAGCGAGGACCAGCTGCCTGTGGCTGGGCGGATCACGGCGCTGCGGGATATAGGGTTTGGCCTGGGGAGATTCAGGCCTGCCAGCAGGGACAGGAGAATCCCCAGGTGCTGGCGGCGCTCTTTTCTGCCCGGCGCGAGGCGCGGGGGGAACTGGCGGCGCTGCGGCAGCTGCGCCTGTTGGACACCTTGGAACAGCGACTGAGAAAGGAAGACAGCAACATGGAATACCCTGTGAATTTGAAAACCCTGCCCCAGCGGCAGGTGGCCAGTGTCCGCATGACCATTCCGGCCTATGACCAGGAGGGCATCCTC
>VOFB01001512.1_pt1 | contig 28739 bp, 24 predicted proteins | sample 5384141 | NCBI WGS metagenome assembly VOFB01 (sample SAMN12384721, study PRJNA508395) | human gut metagenome | isolation source: healthy gut A | host: Homo sapiens | reverse complement strand
ATCAGACCAGTCAATACAATTTCTAGTGCTGATACCATTAATATATTTCTCAATATTTGTATAGCCGTCACCGGTACAGTCCTTATTAGCATCCGAAGGATCATTAGGATTCAAGCCATTTGCCTTTTCCCATTCATCGGGCATACCGTCACCATCCGTATCCACATACGGAGTGCCTTTGTATTCCGGATATCCCCCCATCTGGCGGATATCGGTGATGATACCCTGTTTATAAGAATCTTTCGGCAAGCGGCGATATTTAAACTGTCCGTCTTCTCCCATTGATTTAGGAGCCAGCCCGGTCAAATCACCGTTAGCATCCTTGGCCATCTTCTTATCATAATAAGGAACGCCTGTTCTCACTTCCTCTACAATACGTTCATCCACAATATCACGGCAAGGAATGTTGGCACCTGCATTTTTCAGTACAAAATCGTATGCATCATGTGCAGAAGTAATGCGGATGTACGGCATTTCAAAAGGACGGTTGCTACGCATATTCTCCGTATATCCATCTGTATTCGGCTGAGTTTCAATCTGGATACCACCTGCCCAGTTGTCCTCTGTAATGGCAGGATAGCCTTCCATAATATTACCATCAGCATAAACACGGCCATACACTTTATGATCCAATTTGCTTCGTCCCGCTTCGGGTTTCAGGATGCGATGCCCCACAGGAGTATCTTTCGGAGTGGCCGGTCCCGGTTTATAATAGTTGTTTATCATATTGAACATAGCGGTATAATCGCCACCGTCCGAAGAGCGATGTACCCAGTTGAACACCACATTGTTTACAAAATTGAAAACACCATTCCAACCGACGGAAGGATTACGTCCCGAATTACTTGCCCACAGGTTACGCATAAATGCACAATTCTCACCACCTAAAGTGCTGCCGAATGCATGATTGTAAGTATCCAGCGCTTTTGCCGAGATAGTATTCTGTATGGTAACATTTACGGTAGGCAGTTTCAGATCTTTTGATTCATATTGTCCTTCGCTGGGGTCGTACATATGGCGATAGAAAGAAATGTTCTCATCCAATCCCCAAGTACAAGAGCAATGGTCAATCATGATATTTCCAATCGGGTTGCCTCCGAAAGAATCGTCACGATGCCATACCTTTGTTTCGCCGCGGCGGAAACGCATATGGCGTACCACTACATCATGCGTATTTACCCAAAAAGACTCTCCGGCAATACATACCCCGTCACCCGGAGCTGTCTGTCCTGCAATAGTGACATATGGAGCCCGGACGATAATGGGAGATTCCAATTTAATAATACCTGAAACATTGAAGACAATGATACGTGCTCCACCTGTCTCACAAGCCTCACGGAAAGAACCGGGACCACGGTCATTCAAATTAGTCACGGTAATCACCTTACCGCCACGACCGCCGAAACTGTACATACCTCCTCCTTCAGCACCGGGGAAAGCAGGAATTCGTGCCTGCGGCAAATCGTATGGACGGGAAGCCCACGAAATATACGGACGACCTTCTCTCGCTTCTTTCTGTACAACAGGCAATGCTTTTGCCCAGGCTTCGTCAGAGCGGCGACGTTCTTCACTCATCATTTTCTGGTAGGCTTGCTTCGCTTCCTCAGTCAACTGGGGATACTGGGCCATTGCCACTGGAGCAATAAAAGTAGCCATACACAGTCCTAAAAACATTTTTCTTTTCATACTTTATTCTTAAAAAATTATATCTGTGCTATAAGTAAGTTGGAATTTATATTCCGTTCTCTTTTTCTTAACAATTATCTTTTTCAAGACGCACTTTTCGGGGATATGTACTCAAAAACCACTAGCGGCAACAACAACACCCCTTTCCCATTTCGTCCTTTTTGTCAAAGCATTTTTTATTGCATCAGTCATTTTTATCATCAGGATCACATGTCAAAGACATATTAATCACATCTGCTCCATTTGCCACGCCCAATTTATAGCATTCACCATTTGAGAGTATTTCACACTCCCGTCAAGGTCTAAACTAATAGGCATTATTTCAACGTTAGGTGCTATTCCAACAATACCTATTCCATTATTACGTACAGCACCTATAACTCCAGCACAACACGTCCCATGCTTATCATAAATTCTACTAGGTGAAGTACCAGTCATCGCATCATAACTTAACGATGATATATTATTACTTAAATCCGGATGCGTTTTATCAACTCCTGTGTCTATAATGGCTACTTTTATTTTTTTACCATCTGCCCAATCCCATGCTTTTAAAGCATTAACGTCAATATTATTAGAATTTGACAACCCCCATTGTTGGGAAAAACCTGGATCATTGTATAGAATACTTCGAGAGCCAATGGCTAAATCAGAAACTGTTCCTTTTTCTAATTTGGGTACATTTATCCTTATATACTTTTCTTCTTGCTCCTCACTTTGCAATATCTCATCTTGAATACAAGACGAGAATGAAAACAAACTAACCAAAAGCAAAAGAAAATCCATTCTTTATTTTTTTTTCATAATATTAATTTATTGTTTAATAATCAGTATCCACAGAGCTATACTATTTCATTATCAACAAAGCTCTGTGGACACCAATAATTCTCAAAATCCGAATAAAATATCGGAAAGAAACATTCGCCTATTTCTAACCACTTTCATTCATTTTTCTTTTTTTTACTTCAAAGGATCAAATGTTCCTTCACTACCATAATAATCCTCCCAATTCATATTCTGATATAAATAAGGAGATTGTTTCATTACACTTTCTTTCAGACCTATAAAATAATATTTATTCAAAAAAGTAATTTCAAAACGTGTGTAGAAGTATCCATCTATCTGATCATTTTCATGCCGTACCAAATTTGTGTCATAGAATTTATCCATTTTCAATTTGCAACATAAATTCCTCATCTGAAGAACTAGGATCAAACCGATACCAGCACGAGTAACCTTTGAAGCGTCATAAGCTTTACTATCAGGATTAAAAACATCATAATCCTGTCCTGCTTTTGTTTCGGTATACACAGATGGCTTCACCGCTAAGAACATGCCATGACGACGTTTTCCATTCAGAGGCTCCACGCCTAGTCGGGTACATGTTCCAAAATCATCATTCCACAACATCCAACGACGCATATCATCAAAGCGTTTTCCTTCATAAGCCAATTCTATCTGACGCTCATACAATATAGCAGAAAACAACTTATCACGATCTGCTTTTAACTCAGCAACCGCCAATCCACAATCACCTGTATAACCTACTCTTTCACGAATATCCTTCAACAATTCAACAGCATCATCTTTTCTTACCAATACCACAAGCCGATTCGGCTAAATTCAAAACGACCTCGGCAAAACGAATTTCCATATATGGAGTAGCACTTAAATTGAATTTATTTGCATTATCCCATTGTGCCTCAGGATTTGTACGTTTACGCACAAATATACCAAATTGACATCCCCTGAATATTGAGCAGAATTACCAGGTTTCCCACTTTCAAAAGAATCTTCATCTTTATACCATTGATAATTCCACAATGTATAACCATTGTCCATCTTATAAGGCCAAACTACTCATTAAAAGCAAACGTACGGTAAAAACGAGGATCCCTGTTCTTATAAATTTCAGTTCATCATATTCAAATACACTTTCCCCGGTTTCTTACCATCTGCCATTGGAAACAAATCAACCATTTCAGCTGTAGCGGCCATTCCACCACCTCCTAAGAGCTCTTTAGGACGAGCCATCTGCTCCCAACTATTGTTCTTTTTATAATCATTAGTCAAAAGTATTGAACAAAGTGACCATTACCGCCTCACTACTTTGAATCTGGCAGAACATTTTTTCCCAGTTTTCAGCACGGTTGCCTTATCCATCAGCCAATCCAAATCCATTCTGGATTAACAAATCATAAGCAGCTTTATTAGCATCATAAGCAGCCTGCCATCTTACCTGATCATCATTACGATTGAATAGTGGGCTAGCATAGGCTAATAATAAACGTCCCTTTAACGCTGCTGCCGCACCTGAAGTGATACGTCCCCAATTACTATTGTCCCATTTTCCTGGTAACATGGCTATGGCCTTATCCAAATCTTCGCAAATGAAATCAATACAATCAGCCGTTGAACTACGCTGCACTTCCAGTTCATCTTTAGAAGATCCATCACCTAAAATAGCATTTTGAGCCGTAGTTACAATAGGAACTCCACCATACATCATAACCAACCGAGTATAAATCCAAGCCCGCCAAAAATAAATCTGTCCTTTCAACTTGTTTCTATCTGCCTCTCTAATGCCCCTTTGTCAATATTATCCAGAAAAATATTACATTCACGTATACGTGACCATGGTCCATCCGTATTTTTATTATAAAAATAGTCAGGAACATTCGAACTCAAAATTTCAGCCAACTGAGTAAAAGTAGTAGAACCTGCGTATTCTTCTGTCGATTGAGAAAAAGCATCGGCACGTCCTGTACAAGGGTTAGAATGACCAACTCCCGATGCAGTTGTTGGCAAACAAAGACCATAAACAAAATCAACTTTTCCAGTAGCTAATGCTATATCATCATAGATTTCTTCATTAAAACCATTATAATCTTTTTTATCTTGCAGAAACTGGTCACTACATGAAGTCATAGCAGCCAATGCCATTGCAAAAAAGCATATCTCAATATCTTTTTCATATTTTTAATCAGAATGAAATATTAACACCTAACGAAACATTTCTCAAAGTAGGATAAGCCCCATACACACTCAACGGATCACAAAAATTCTCCGGATACGGATTAAAGAAACTTAATAAATTAGTACCAGTCAAAGTAAAACGGCATCCCTCAATATTTATCTTCTTCACCCAATCGGATGGTAATTTATACCCTATCGTCAATGTCTTTAAAGTCATACGTAATGAATTGACCCTCCAAAAATTAGAAGTTTCATTATTCACAGAAAAGCCCATATTAGGATATTTGGCATCAAGATTCTGATATGCAACAATATTACCTTGATCATCAACTACATCTTCCGAACAAACACATCATTCCAAAATACAGGAGCATTTATATAATTCAGTTTCTTAGTACTCATATCTCTTGCAGCAGACGGTATTTCAGCCCATCCACCCCACGAGGCACTAAGTTGTGCACTTAAACTTAAACCTTTCCAGTCACCACCAAAGTTTAAGCTAAATCCATAAGGATTACTATTTTTCTTACTCAAACGTATTCTATCGTTTGAATCAATAATACCATCAGCTGCCTCCCCAACTTCCATCAGGATTCTGTTTACCTCTAACATCACGATAAATCAACATACCGGGCTTTATTTGTTCAGATTCAGTCCCATATATTTTGTGACATTATTTTTTGTCACAAACTCATCAATCTCTTGTTGGGTACGGAACATACCTATACAATCGTATCCCCACTTACCCATATCAGTCGGACCACCTTTATATATATCACCCAGACCTATAATATCCGGCCAATCGTGTTTACGGTATTTAGTACCTGTAAATGCTGTATTCAATTTTACAAAATAGTTAATATCACCTACTCTATCTCTCCATCCAAAAGAAAGTTCCACGCCATAAGCATCTATGGCATCATAATTTTCAGCTGCCAATGCGCCACCAATGGTCACAGGAACCAATCCGTCTCTTTGAACTAACATTTCTGTATTCTTATCCAAATACGCATCTAAACCAAATGACAATCTACCATTCAAAAAATCTAGTATCAATACCGAAATTGAATTTATAACTTTTATCCCAATGAACATCAGCATTAGGAGCCGCACCCATTTTCAATCCCATACCTACAGGGTTTTGCTCATTTGTACCAAAAACAGCTCCTTTATTTGCCTGATATGAGTAATTCTGACGCCACAACCATGCTTTAGTGTTATCCTTACCTAGCATACCTACCGAACCTCTGACTTTCAAATATTCAAGCCATTGTATTTTTCTTTAAACCAATTTTCTTCAGATACCACCCAACCCAATGATAAAGAAGGGAATACCCCCCAGTAATTACTAGGTGCAAATTTAGTAGAGGCATCTGAACGAACAAGGAATTCCATCATATAACGATCATTATATGAATAGTTCACACGCCCAATATAAGACAACAATCCAGACTCAGAACGTTCTGTCAATCCATCCATTTTGCCTGTTGCCGTATTCCATTCACCATTATTTACTTCTAACGGATCTTCCCTATAATAGCGTACATACTCATAATTCCTTTCTGAGCGTTCAACAGAAAACAAAGCTCCTATCGTATGTTTGCCAAAAAGTACGATTATAGTTTGCAACAAAGTTCAACTGGTAGCTATCCGTACGATTCATGGTCCTCCAAATCTGATTTCCATTTTTAACTGTTGTTTCTTGCAAATTAGATTCATTAGTCAAATCATCACCTATATAAGTGATTACCTGATCCCCCACGTGTTTTGAAAGAATAAGCAGTATATTTGGAACCGACACGACTATTTTTATCTGTACTTATACTTTTTAGAATAAGACATTTTCAGTTTAAGTCCTTTCAGTGTTTTATTCCAGTCAAAGTCATATTCCACAGAAGCATTCAAACGCATATTTTGAGGATCATTCTTTGATATATTACCTAACTCTTCTAATGCATAATAATTATATTGCTGGATGTTATTTTTGCTGACTGTTGGAAAATCCATAACGTAATAACGGCAAGCCATCTATATATGCCGGAATATAGCGAGGTGTCAATAATAACAATCGTTTGCGGCACATACCCCACAAATGAAATGACAACCTTCTTGCCCGAAGGGACTTGCAAAGCAAATCTTCCGTCAAAATCAGTAATGGTACCGTTTGTAGTTCCTTCCACCACCACACTGGCACCAATCACCGGTTCACCAGTTTCATCAACCACCTGTCCGGTGACAGTTTTAGTCTGTTGCACCGACTGGGATATAGGAAATCCTGTCTCAGCGGATACTCCCTGAACAGAAACTCCTGTCAGAAACAGACTGAGACAGACCACTTGTGTCAAGTTGCCAATCTTGTCCAGCTTCTGAAGAAATGCATTTTCTTTCTTCATAGAATCATTTTTAAAATTAAAATATTATCTTATTTTTCTTGTTGAAATATCTGTTTCAGATAAGCGACATTCGTCCCGAAGTTTTTCTTTACATTCCGGACTTCATCCTTATTCCGTGACCGTTCAATGACCAGCCATCCGCTCCACCCCATCTTATCAAGGGTATGCTTTACGGCATTCATATCCAGACGGGTATTATAAGGAAGAGTAACCCCGTCTGTATCCGTACAATGTATCTGACAAATCCGATCCTTTCCCAATTTTTTCAACTCTTTACAGAGGTCGCGTCCATTTTCCAACGCATTTTGAAAACTATAATAAATCTTTATACCTTTCGAATTAATTTCTTTCAACAGTTTTATATCCCCTCCGGCGTCCAAAGGAGTACGGATACCTATCACTACTCCATCTTTCACTGCCATTTCTCCCACTTCGTGCAAACGGCTTACCAACTCCTGACGTGCATCACCCGCTACTGTCCAGTCCTCTTTTATACCACCTAATGGAAGGAAAGCTACTTGGGCCCCCATCACCTTCATCGTATTCAAACAATCCTGCACTAAAGCTTTATAATTATGATGAGTCAAGAAAGATTGTCCAAAGAATCCGGACATCGCCACAGAAGGAACTTCAATATGCTGTTCCTGTGCTGTTTCTTTAAATAATTTACAGAAATGGGGCTGGTGGAACTTATTATCAAAAGTATCCCGTTTTCCCAAGCCTCCCATGTCCATTTCTATGCCATCACCTCCTAGTTCCTTCATTAATTGAAAAGAACCGATCTTCTGGCGTTTTAGCATCATCCAGTCACACGCAGCTATTTTATAGCGTTGTTTTCCCTCTGAATTCTGTGCTCCCAAAGGCAGTAACATAAACAGGAGCATGATTAAACTGATAATTTTTTTCACATTCATCGTAATCTAGTTATTGTTTAGAATTAAGACGAATCACAAAAAAGTATGTAATCACTAAATCTTAATAAAGTCCAAAAATAACTTAGCAAACAAATAAGACAATCCCGCAAACACGACGCTCGCCTACATCTGTTTACGGGATTCCTGCTTTATAAGGTCAAGAAATCAACCTTTACGCCATTCATTTATATATTCCCTCGGAGTCTGATCATATTTCTTACGAAAACATTTACTGAAATAACCGGAATCCTTGAAGCCCACGGCAAAAGCTATTTCTGAAATACTCATATCCGAGTTTTTAATCAACTCTATTGATTTATTCAGACGAATCTCTTTCACTAAATCCACCGGAGCAAACCCGGTCAGGCTCTTTAACTTCTTAAAGAAAGCCGAGCGGCTCAGCCCGATAGTTGATGCTATAGTATCTATATTAAAATCACTATTATCCAGATTCTCTTCTATAACCTGATGAATCTTTTCAATGAACTGCACATCTTTCTTCACCAGGAACTGTTCGTATGTATCCTGTTCCTCCTTATGTTCTTCGGGCTGCTGCCATACACGTTCACGGAACAATTTACGTTCATTCAGCAACTGTTCGATACGTGCTACCAGATAGTCTTTGCTGAAAGGTTTGATGATATAGGCATTCGCTCCCATGCTTATCGCTTTGGTCTTCGCTTCATCATTACCTTTCGCCGTCAGGATAATCACCGGAATATGACTGATTTGGAAATCTTTACGGATGCGTTGCAACATCTCTATTCCATCCATATTCGGCATCATCTGGTCGGTGACTACCATGTCGGGATGATAAAGATGTACTTTCTTCAGCCCCTCCACACCATCATTGGCCATATAAATATTGAATTTATCTTCCAATTGCAGCTTCAACATATTGCATAAATCCTTATTATCTTCTACAATCAGCACGGTAGGCAAAGACGAATCGACAGGCTGTTCTTTCTCCTCCTCGCTTTCCTTGCCGGCAGAGGCAGAAACAGATTCAGCCTCAGGAACACTCACCGTTTCCCCGCCCATATAGAAATCGACTTCCGACGGTTTGTAATGCTCCTTACCCAGTTGCAATTCAATGGTAAAGACCGCTCCCTTCCCTTCAGGACTCTCTGCATAGATTTCCCCATGATGCAGACTGATAATTTCCTTAGACAAAGCCAATCCGATGCCCGTTCCCTGATAATAAGCGCCACGTGCATTGTCAGCCTGCGAGAAACGCTCGAAGATTTCGGAAAGCTTGCTTTGGGGAATCCCCACACCGCTATCTTCCACCCGTACATAACAATGCCTGTCATCATCCGACACTCCCATCGTGACATAAATATTTCCCCCGGCAGGAGTGAACTTGAACGCATTGGAGATGATGTTGCGGATCACGATAGCCACTTTCTCCTTATCCGCCCATACCATGATATCCTCACCGGCCAGCTGGAACGTGAAGCTGACTTCATTTTCTTCGGCCATCACCCTGAATTCTTTCTCAAAAGAGTCTACCATCTCATTCAGGTTGAACAACGACACATGCAGACGCATCTTTCCGTTCTGTATTTTACGGAAATCCAATATCTGATTGACCAGTTGCAGCATCTGTTTGGTATTCTTTTCCATCAGATCCACGTATTGCATTCCTTTCTGAGATAGTTTCTCCTTTTCTCTCAGTTCCTGAATAGGCCCTTGGATCAGAGTCAGCGGAGTACGCAACTCATGCGAGATATTGGTAAAGAACTTGATTTTCAATTCGGACAATTTTTGTTCGATATACACATCATTCTTCACCTTAATCATGAAAAGAGATAATTTTATAGCCACCAGCAATAAGGCTACGGCTATAATCATATAGATAACATACGCCCACCAACTGGCCCACCAAGGCGGCAGAATGACAACGGTCAACTCACGGAAAGACTCCAAACCGGGATTTGCCTCATCCAGTGTCTGTACTCTGAAAAGATACTTACCGGGAGGAACATTGGTATAGGAAGCTATACGGTTCTTCCCGTTATAGTGCCATTCTTTTTCATATCCTTCCAAAATATATTTGTAAGACACACGGTTCTGATTATTATAGTTCAACGCCGCAAACTCTAAAGTAAACATGGACTGGTTATGATTCAATGTAATCCGGTCTGTATAGGTAATGGACCGGTCAATAATGGGATGTTCCGTATAGCTGCGTATATCCCGGTTTGATATCTGACATCCTACAATGAATGTATTATAATCGACCTTTTTCGTTTCCAATTTATCGGGAGAAAAGGTCAGGATACCCTCTTTACACCCCAGCCAAAGTTCTCCGTCCAGCGTTTTCAGTGCGGTGTTTTCTTCCATCACAACCGGAGGAAAGCCATCATATTTGTCATAGTTACGCACCTGGCTTGTCGCCCTGTCAAAACAAGAGAGTCCTTTTTCCGTAGCAAGCCAAAGGAAACCGTTATCATCTTCTATAATAGACATCACCACATCATTATTCAATCCGTCTTCCCAGCCATACGATTTAAATGAAAGCTTATGCGTTTCCTCATCATATCCCGACAATTTGCTCAATCCTCCACCAAACACGCATACCCATATCTGAGAGAACTCGTCTTTATAAAGCGCGTACACATCGCTATCGGCATAATTTACCCGGTTGGCACCACGGTAGGTTTCAAAATCAATCTGCTCCACTGAGGCAAAGTTGTTTTTAAAAGACATCAGCCCGTCCATCGTACCTACCCACATACGCCCGTCATTATCCTCTATCATATTTCTCACTTCCATATAAAGGCCATACGTAGGATAGTTCTTGAATCCGTTATATTTATTCTTAAAAGTGACTTCCCCATTTTCCTCACAAAGCAGATTCAATCCTCCGTCCAAAGTACCCACCCAGATACGTTTCTTTTCATCCTGATAAGTGAAATACACATCATTCCCGCTGATTGACGACAAATCAGACAAATTATGCAGATAGCGTTTAAAACGGAAACCACCTGCCGCTTTCTCATCAAGGAACAGCCTTCACCAATCCGTCGCCTTTGGTAGAGAACCAAAGGTTTCCCTTGTCGTCTTCCATGATGTGATATACATTACCTATGTGCTCGTCACCTGTCGAAAAACATGTTTGGTTACACCGTTCCGATCCATCCGATACACACTCTGCCAACGGGTGCCCACCCAGATATCGCCACTTTTTGATTGGAAAAGGGCTCTTACCCCTATCGTATAATTTTCCTGCCCGGCTGATTGCGGAGACAACGAAAGCAGATTGAATTGCTTCTTGGGGAAATTCATGCAATACACCCCTTCATCGGCAGAGGAAAGCCACAATACCCCGTCATTATCCAACATCAGATGATAAAACTGCTGATTTGCCCTATCATTAGAAAGTTGTTTCAATTTATTGATATAAACCATCTCCGCATGTTCCCTGTCGAACAACCAGGCCTCTCCTGCCGGAGACAGGAAAAAAAGCCCTCTTTCGCCGGCATCTTCCGAATACAGGGTGGTTATCTTGCCGAACATGGTAAACGGAAACCGTTTTGCGGTATGGTTCAACGGATCATAATAAATCAGCGCCTTCTCATTTTCGTGAAACCATATTTTATCATACTGGTCTATGAATGCATGAGTAACCATAGCGTCATTCATTTCAGTATTTATCTTTTGCAACCTGCGCTCGGCCAAATCATATTCGTATGTACCTTGTCCGGCCACACTGAGATAGACATAACCTGCCGGAGTAACCAGCAAATTGCTGATCGCACCTTTTATTTCGGAAAGTACATACCGGTTTACCAAACCGGTCCTTACATCGATACTGTAAAAAATACCCGCACGATCTCCGACCCATACCTTCCTGCCATCCTCAAAGAAACTGGTAAAACTATCCTTGTCACCGGAATTAATCTTACTGGTTATGAAATCGGCAGGCCGGGATGCCAATTCCGCTCCTTTATGCACGGCAGACACCTTATAATCAGTTCCTATCCAACTGATATATTCCTCCGTTTCGCACAGGACATGGTGTTTCAGTGTATAATCATGCTTGTTTATCTCGTCCCGAGAGTCGAACAGAATCTTGATAGTTACCTGCCCTTTTTCATCTACCCCGGCCAATAACAGATTTTTATCTTTAGTCAGCAACAACACATCCCCCTCGGCCGTATTTTGTAATTTTATCACCTGAATATTCTCCGAATAGTTCTTCATGTCATCATAAACAGCATGAAAACATTCGGTCACTTTATTGAAGACATACAACTTACGGTCAATGGTCTTTACCCATATATACCCGTTTTTATCCTCGACTATGCGCTGGATCTTACGTGGCGGCACATCCGAATCGTGCTCCTGTTTATTGAATGTTTTAAACTTCACTCCATCGAAACAACATAAGCCATACCAGGTTCCGAACCAGATAAAGCCATCTCTGTCTTTCAAGGTACAGTTTACCGTATTATTAGGAAGCCCTTGATCTACAGAATAATGTTCCACAATCATATTCACATTATATGACCACAGAGGAAAGCTTGTCAGGCAACAAAGTATAATAAGTATATATTTCTTCATAAGTATTTAGTTTTCTTCAAACCGAGATCAAAGATAAGAAAAAATCCGTTGGTACTTAAATTGAAATTAGTTAAATACCAATTATTGGTTAGATTGGAACGAGATAAATCCGCGTTCTATCTATATTACTTCTCCGTACCGAATTCAGTTTGCTGTCTCTCCACCTCCATCAATACTTTTTGCCTTTCCTCTTCTGTCAGCACAACTTTCCCCGCCATTCTTTCTGTTCTAACAGGGCTTCCGGCCAGTCCTGCTCCGGCTGATTGGGCATCCGTCTCCTCCTCCGTATAACAGAAAGGCAGTTCTGACGGAATACTTTCTAATTCTATTTCCGTAGCAACCGGTGCATTCGTTCCTTCAAACTGCACATGGGCCTTCACCTTTATTTTGCCGGGCTTGCGGGTAGAACGGATCAATACGGGAGCAGAGCCAAACTCCACCGTGCGCGGATTGGCATTGATAGAGGCATCCCCTATAACTCGTCCTTCACCTTCTACAGTAAATACGATATTTTCTTTTGCCAGACGGCGCACATTACCGCTATCATCCGTCACTTCGGCCACCACTACGATAAAATCCGAACCGTCTGCCACCAATTGTTTTCCTTCCGTATCCACATACATACGCAACTTCGTGCTGCGACGTGACGGCATCCGCTTATAGGTGCAAACCACTTTACCGTCTATAATTCCTTCTGCCACCATATTTACTTTCTGCCAGTTTTTTTGCTTATAACTATACTCGCGTGCTTCCCAGAAATCCCATACATCCTTGAATATCACCGGGGCATTAGGCATGTGTCCCTGCGCATGAACAACCGGAAGCGTCCGGCTCTCAGTACCGTCATAGACAGAGAGACGAACCGAGTCACAATTACTGAACACCACCACATCGGCATCCGAGAAAGGAGACATCTCATGGGCGATAAACACCATAGGGCCACATTCCGCCACAGGATGCTTCAATGTCGCGGCAGACTGGCTGCGAAAAGCATAATAAGCGTATTTAGGCTGACGGAACGCATCATAAATGCCCCCGAAATACGGATCGGGATGATACCCCCGCTGATGGTCAAAAGGATGCCATTGCGCCCCACCGACAAACTGCCCTGTAGTGCGGTACATTTCATCATAACTCTTTGATAATGACAGTGCCTGCACCAGCAACGGGCGTTCCCCCCAGCTACGGCTGGCACGGTTATTATTATTATGTGCATACCAGTCATCCACATTCTCGCCAAACTCACGAGTAAAAATACATTGTTCCGGACGGTCTGCCTTCTCATCATCTCCCGGCCATCCGTACACCACATCATAGTTTTCCGCCACTCCTTTCGAATGAACATCGGCTGCCGCTACAGGACGTCCGGGATAAGGAAACTCCTCCCGTGTAATCCGTAACGCCTCCAGTGCGAAATCGCGCGGATAAGGCGTTTCATTCAAAATAGGCTCCCACATCAGCACACTGGGATGATTGCGGTCCCGGCGTATCATCTCACGGGTATTCCGATGTACCAACTTTGCGAACTCCGGATTTTTATTCCAATATTGCCATCCCGGAGTAGCCACAATAACAAACAGCCCCATTTCGTCGCAAGCATCCATGAATGCCGGATCTTGCGGATAATGAGCTACACGGATAATGGTACATCCTGCATCACGCAAGCGTTTGGCATCCCTCCATTGCTGGCTGTTGGGCAGCGCATTACCCACGTATGCAAAATCCTGATGACGGTTCGCGCCGACCAATTGACCAAAAGGCTTGCCATTCAACCAAAAGCCATCCTTACCTTTAAATTCCGCTTTGCGGATCCCCACACGTGTCACTCCCCCATCCAACACTTCATGTCCGGCTTTGACACGAGATTGTATCCTATACAAATAAGGCGAGTCAGGAGACCATAACTTAGGATTGCGAACTGCAAACTGTTGCCGCACCGTCTTCGATTCCCCTGCTTGCAGCTTCACCTGTTGCGAAACCCGTTTTACGGGAACATCGCCGGCATCCGCCAAAACCGTCTCCACGGCTACGGTACGCGTCTGCTTTCCACTGTTATGCACTTCCGTATCCACGTACACTTCCGCTTTTTTCCCGCTTATATTGTCAAAATGCACAAAAACTCCGCCTCCGGCCACCTTATCGGCCTCCAAGGCATCTGTAATAGCTACACTTGATTTTCCTATCATCCACACATCCCGGTAAATTCCTCCATGATAAGCGAAATCCAAGGTATATTGACGTTTTCCCGGAGGAAAATTCTTATCATCACTATTATCTGTCATCACTGCCAGCAAGCAACTGTCTCCGGGCTGTACCCCCTGTTCCGTCAGTTGCACAGTGAAAGGAAGGTATCCTCCCAAGTGCTCTTGCACCCTCTTGCCATTTAAATAAATCACCTGTTTTCCCATAGCTCCCTCAAAATGAAGCGACACCTCTTTTCCTTTCATATCTTGAGGAATCACAAAATGTTTCCGGTACCATGCCACACCCTGATAGTTACGGCAACCGCTTGCCTCGGCAGGCATCAGTTCCACAGTATGCGGAACAGACACTACCTGCCAGGATGTATCATCAAAACGTACGGCTTCCGCGCCTTTTATGTCTCCACGATGAAAGCGCCATCCGGGATTGAAATTATATACTATTCTTCCGCTACCGGATAAAGGGATGAATCCGGCTACAGAGGTTTCCATTTGAGCTTGTGCCAACACAGGCAACAGGCACACAAGTAAAATAAACAGTTTCTTCATAATTATTACACTATCTGGGAAAAGAGACGGACCGGCCGTCCGTTTGTACCCGTTCCTTTTGAAAAAAGGTCTTGTTGTTTTTGAAAAAGATCCAGACATTTAAAAAAAAGGTCCTGATGTTTGGCGTCAAAGACAAGGTTCTTTTAAAAAAACGTCAAGGTCTTTTTATACAAAGAACAGGTCTTTTGAAAGGAATTACAAGGTCTTTTCACCAAGCTTTCCAAGGCTCAGGGCTCAAAGGCTCACTTAGGCGGTATTTAAGCCCAAAACAAGCTTCAAGAAACCTAATAACGCGCTGATTTTTAATTAATTACAATAAAAAGAGGGGACAAGACTATATTCTAAAAAATAAAATGAATAATATAATGACCCCCAGACATACACGAACGCATCCGACATTTACCGGAAAGAAAAATGTATAAATAAAAGAAACTTCTATTGACATCATCACTTGGTCATTCCGGGCATCGTGAAAAATCCGAATGTGCCCATATCCATTGATCCGGCCATTATGAATAAAACCCGGCAAAAAACAAGCCTGGTCAAAGCAAACACAAATTCTATAAAACGACAGACAAAGTCAAGACAATCCTGAACTTTCCAAAGACCAAAGAATAATATTCAACCCGCACGTTTTGTCCCACCAAACAGACTGTAAAGCAAACACTTACACATCTACCAAGGTTTAAAATACCGCATAAGTGAGCCTTGAGCCTTGTGAGCCCTGGAAACGCATCGGAACGACTCTTTTTCTTTGCAGAAAGACACCCGATTTATTTATTCCAAATTTTAATCCCATTTATGTACTGTGAGTCAACACCAGAATAGGATACTAAATGTTCTTTTGAGGCCGATCCATATCTAGACACAACTTCGTTAGCTGCCCCGGATTGAGCTGCTAGATCTATTGACTTTTTTCTTTTTGTCGTAACACTTTCTCCTAAAAAAGAAGTGTGACACTGCCAATAACCACATTTTAAAGTGCAGGTCCTGAGAAAACCTAAATCAACAGATATGGTAAAGCAGCCCACGCTATAACGTGGGAACTACCATGCCTATTCTTGTTGATTTTGTGTTTAGTTTCTCAAGCTTCGCACTTACAAGAGTAGCATAACGCTTCTTTATTTTCAAATGCATGGAAATGGTTACCCAAATCCGAGTACAGAATTACGGAAAAACATTTGAAAAAGAAGCGGTAAGATAAAAATATCTGTTTGATATTTGCTCTATTGTTTGGTAGGTTAGAAATAATTAATTACCTTTGCACCAACAAATCCCGCTCGCTTCCCGTAAGATTAGCGTACCCAGCGGGACATTTTTATTTATGGGAGTCAGGTATACAAATCGAGCCATAACCACGGAACAACAAATTGATATTCTCAAAGAAAGAGGTTTGCTTATTGATGATGTTGAGCGAGCTGTTAAAGCCCTTGACATCATAAGCTATTTTCGTCTTGCTGGTTATTGGCGACATTTTGAAGCTGACCACACTACGCATCAATTTAGAGAAGGTTGTCGTTTTGCAGATATTATCGACCTGTATTCCTTTGATAAGCAACTTAGGGCTTTGCTCTTTACTGCCATTCAAACGATTGAAGTTGCTGTTCGCACAAAAATAATCAAGCACTTTGCTCTTGAATTTGGAGCATTTTGGTTTATGGACGAAAACTTTGCCACCAATGAGGCTCGTTTTGCTACCAATTTAGCTGTTATCCGTAAAGAGGTGGAACGCTCACACGATGATTTTATTACTGAGCATTTCCGCAAATACAACGAACCAGAGCTGCCTCCTGTATGGAAAACATTGGAGGCTATCTCAATGGGAACACTCTCTAAGCTCTATTCCAATTTTTCAAATGCCACGGCAAAACATGCTGTCGCAAGAGAGTTCGGTTTGAATCATCACAAATTTTTGAGAAGCTGGTTAGAGTGTCTTGCGGTGCTTCGTAATTGTTGTGCTCATCATTCACGACTGTCCAACCATGTCTTTCCAGTAAAAACAAAGATGCCAGAACGTATGCCAAATACATGGATTGCTGATTTCTCATTCCGAGAACAAACACTTTATCCGCAATTATGCTATGTTGTGTATTGGCTTAACTCCATTGTTCTTGAAAATACATTCATTACCGATTTCAAGCAACTCTTGATAAGCCATCCATCAGTGAAAACTCGCTTGTTGGGCTTCCCTCGTAATTGGGAACAAGAGCCTTTGTGGAGGTAATAATATCTACAATAAAATTATTTCCAAAAAACAATAAGTAACAAACAATATCGGATAAAATATTGTACCTTTGTATTGGCTTAGACATTGAGCCCAAATAGAAGTGAAATATCGGAAACGAATTGATTAATAGACTATTGATAGCATAAACCATTATCAGTAAGCATCTAATACAAATTACGTTGCACTATTTGTTTTTCATTTTTTTAATGTCCAAATCGTGATATATCCACTCCTTTTACTTTCTGTTTTTTATAACCACCGAAACGGTATGTGAAATTCAGAGATACAGTACGGGTATAGGCTCCGCTATCCATATCCAAATATTGTTCCTTGAAGCGAACCTTCATATCCGGCATACTGGAGTTGGATATATCACTGCAACGTGCCGTAAGCGAACATCTGTCCTTGGCAAAATTCCATTTCATTCCGGCTGTGAGATTAAATGAACTGGCAAGATCCAACGTTCCCTGAATGAAAGGTGTCTGTATGTTTCCTATCAATTCAAAGGATAGGTTCTTGCCTACTTTGAAGCTGTTGTCAAGTGTGCCGATAAACAGCCATTTTTTGCGGTCAAATGGTACATCAAAAAAACGGTCGCATTTTTGCCGTGCCTGCATGCCTACAAGCGTGAGTCTTGCATCATACCAGTTTCCCATGCTGAGCGGCAAAATGACATTCACACCTATCATACGCATATAATTCCAGTTGGTATTTTTGTATATCAATGCCAGTCGGCCTGTTGCCTGATAAGGTGTTTGGGCAAAGTAATCGGATGTATGCGTGTAGAACAGACCGAAAATATACTTCTGTTTCAGTATGTACGTACCATTCAGGTTATAGTTTGTCATAGGGCGCAATCCCGGTGTTCCCTGAAGTTCGGAATATCCGTTCAGATATGTAACGGATGTGTTTAGTGGCTATCAGATTCCAGTTCTTTCTCTATTTCCTCAATCGTAGGCAAACTGCCACGGAAATCTTTCGGCAAGGCTTGCCCTAATTCGTAGTCGGATATGCCTATTGGCTTCTGAATGTCACGCAAAGCATATTCAGCCTTGATACGGTCTTTGCTTTTACAAAGTAGCAAACCTATGGTTCGATTATCCCCCTCCCGGCAAAGGATGTCATCCACAGCAGAACAATAGAAGTTCAGCTTACCGATATATTCCGGCATAAACTCCGTATCTTTCAACTCTATCACCAAATAGCGGTGTAGGAAGGTATTGTACATCAGTATGTCAATGTAGTAATCATCTCCTGACACCTCAATATGGTATTGTCGTCCCATGAAAGCAAAACCTGCACCCATTTCCACAAGGAATTTCTCTACATGTTTCACCAAACCGATTTCTACATCACGCTCATTGTATTGGTCGGTAAAGGTCAGCATATCGAATATATACGGGTCTTTGAGCATTGATTTCACATCGTTTACTTCGGGAACAGGCAGGGTTTCAGTGAAATTGTTTGCCAACGCACCATGCTTGCCATAGTCATCAAGTTTGATAGCTTCTTGCAGATAGCGTGTATTCCAATGCGATGTAATACTTTGCACCATATACCAATACCGTGCGCGAATATCCTTGACTTGTTGTAAGAGTATCAGGTTATGCGTCCAGCCTAGATGTTTGATAGGAAAGGAAAAATTATATTCGCCTAATTGCGCAATCATTGATTGCGCAATTGAAGAATCAGCACCTTTCACCATCGTAAGTTCTTGATTGTATTCGTTGAAGAACTGTATCATACACTGCATGTTGCGCACAGAAAAACCCTTTATTTCGGAATAATCGTTCTTCAAGTCCACGGACAAGCGTTGCAAGGTTTTCTTGCCCCAACCATCTGCATCTTGACTTTGCTGCAACATACCTCCAATATCCCAATACATTCGGAGCATTTCTTCGTTGGCGGCATAAATCGCTCGTTGTTGGGCAACCAATACCCGCTGCTTGATTTTACGAAGCAGTGCCGCATAACCATTGAAATTATCTGCCAAGTTATCAATTGCTTGTTTATCTGTATTTTTAGTCATAATCTTCTTTGACATTTCCACAAAGTTACGCTTTTTATTCGATTGTACATCAAATTCTTACAATATTATTAGTTATACCCATTATGGGCTATTTTCTCATTGAGAAACCTCTTTTCTGCTGTTGGTCATAATGTTATCTTACAACCGGTCTTTTCTTTTAGCATTTCTATAAATTCGACCAAGTTATAAGCCCCTTTTATAGTATAGGTTCTACCATTATGTTCTTGAGAATATATAGGATATTCAACAACAAATCCTAACAAAAATATCAAAACAAGTACTTTTGCATTCATCGTGATTCTGATTTTACATAAATAATTATTTATCCTGTATTTTTCTTTTCCCATGATAAGTTGTCATCCAATAAACACAATGTCTCCATGACTTCCTGGATCGATGCAGTCATTTCAAAATCAAGAGAATACCGAGCGAACGGATAAGATACACTGTTTTCAACCTCAAATTATACGGAAAAACCCATACCTTTTTTATACCTTTGCCCCCAAAAGAAAACAACAGACATGGAACTATTCAATAAAATGATTGCCGCAGCCCTGAAGGTTTCCGTACATCAAGTAGACAATACATTATCTCTACTGGGCGGGGGAGCTACCATCCCTTTCATAAGCCGATACCGGAAAGAGGCAACCGGAGGACTGGACGAAGTACAAATAGGCGAAATTAAAGACAGAAATGACAAGTTGTGTGAACTGGCCAAGCGAAAAGAAACTATTCTTTCTACCATAGAAGAACAGGGCAAACTGACAGAAGAATTGCGCAAACGCATTGAACAGAGTTGGGATGCCACCGAAGTGGAAGACATATATCTGCCCTATAAGCCGAAACGTAAAACCCGCGCCGAAGCGGCACGGCAAAAAGGACTGGAACCGCTTGCCACCTTACTGTTATTGCAACGCGAAAACCATCTGGACAGCCGTCTCCCCGCTTTTGTGAAAGGAGATGTGAAAGACGAAGAGGATGCCTTCCATCGAAACCGAATTTGCTAATTTGAGCAAGGCAAAAGCCGACGAAGAAGCGATCCGTGTATTTACCGAAAACCTGCGCCAGTTGTTGTTGGCTCCGCCATTGGGACAAAAACGTGTGTTGGGTGTCGATCCCGGTTATCGTACTGGTTGTAAACTGGTTTGCCTCGACGCGCAGGGGGCATTGTTACATAATGAAGCGATCTATCCTCACCCGCCCCAGAACGAAAAAAGCAAAGCGGCTGCCAAAGTGGCACAACTGGTAGCCACATACGCCATCGACGCCATCGCTATCGGGAACGGGACAGCAAGCCGCGAGACGGAACAGTTCATTACCAATATCCGCTATGATCGCAAAGTACAAGTGTTCGTGGTCAGTGAGAACGGAGCATCCATCTATTCCGCATCCAAGATAGCCCGCGACGAGTTTCCCGAATATGACGTGACGGTCCGTGGCGCCGTCAGTATCGGCCGTCGCTTGATGGACCCGCTTGCCGAGTTGGTCAAGATTGATCCGAAAAGCATCGGTGTCGGGCAATACCAGCATGATGAAGCAAGCACCTATTGACCTATATTTCCGGATTGGGTCCGACGTTAGCACAAAACATCGTCGACTACCGAACCGAACACGGACCTTTCCAGTCTCGTCGCGAACTCCTGAAAGTACCCCGCATGGGAGAAAAGGCTTTTGAACAAAGTGCTGGTTTCCTTCGTATCCAAGATGGTAAAAACCCATTGGACAACTCGGCCGTTATAGGAATCAAAGAGAAGGGTCTGGTGCACGTATCACAACTGGCCGACAAATTTGTGAGCGACCCCACCACCGTAGTCAGCATCCATCAGCATGTACGGGTGAAAGTGATGAGCATAGACCTAGAGCGCAAGCGCATCCAGCTCACTATGAAAGGATTGAATCAATAATTGCAACAAGGTAAAAAAGAATATGGAAGAAGATATAGAAACCTGCGGCTGGTTCGTTTTTTATAAGGATCAGCTGCTGATAGAGAAAAAGAACGGAATGTACACCATACCTTTCGGAACAGAGCCTCCCATGCCTGTTCCGGTGGGAAGCACTATCCACACCATCGGAGAGATAGAGGGACACACTGCCAAAACTTTCTCCGTACACGCCCCGGTGCCCGGCAGCGAAAATGACCGCCACCTGATGATGGATCTCCGGAGTTCATACGACGTATTGCCTTGGGAAGAGTACAATGTGGGTGGAAAAGCCTTCCAGATACTGAATTGGGACAAGAACAGCCGCTATTGCCCCATGTGCGGCGTACCTACCGTACAGATTTCTCCTATTGCTAAAAAATGCCCCCAATGTCGTCAGGAAATTTATCCGCGCATCTCTCCTGCCATCATTGTATTGATACGCCGGGAAGACAGCATACTGCTGGTCCACGCCCGCAACTTCCGGGGAACCTTCAACGGTTTGGTAGCCGGTTTTCTTGAACCGGGCGAAACTTTGGAGGAATGTGTGCACCGCGAGGTACTGGAAGAAACAGGACTCCATATCAAAAACCTGAAATATTTCGGCAGCCAGCCGTGGCCTTATCCCAGCGGAATCATGATAGGCTTCACCGCCGATTATGAAAGCGGAAACATCAAACTACAACAAGAAGAACTGAATGCCGGCGCTTTCTATACCAAAGACAACTTGCCGGAGATACCCAAAAAGCTGAGCCTGGCAAGAAAACTGATTGATGCGTGGCTGGAGGAAAAGGATCATTTATAGAACGAGATGAGTCATGTTCCATCCATAAATACCTATTTATCGCTTGCAGAACTTAAAAATGTACTATCTTTGCAATATGGAATGGTTAAATAGCTTATTTTTTGAACACACGCCTTTACAGGCGGTTGTAATCCTCTCGATTATCATTGCCGTGGGGCTCGGTTTAGGTAAAATCCACCTGTTTGGCATTTCATTGGGAGTTACCTTCGTCTTTTTTGCCGGTATTCTGGCCGGACACCTGGGATTCTCAATCGACCCGAATATGCTGAATTACGCCGAGAGTTTCGGTCTTGTGCTTTTTGTATACGAACTGGGCTTGCAGGTAGGTCCCGGCTTTTTCAGTTCATTCCGTAAAGGCGGCGTACAGCTCAATATGCTGGGCATAGGCGTTATTCTGGCAGGTACGGTCATGACGGTGCTTTTCAGCAAACTGGGAGGCATACCGATGAGCGATATGGTAGGCATCCTTTGTGGAGCCACCACCAATACTCCCGCTTTGGGGGCCGCCCAACAGACATTGAAACAAATGGGGGAACCCGCCAGTGGCGCTGCGTTAAGTTGCGCCGTAACCTATCCGCTGGGAGTGGTAGGTGTTATTCTGGCCATGCTGCTGGTACGCAAATTATTTGTCCGTCCCTCAGATATCGACATTCACGAGCACGAGGACACCAATCAAACGTTCATTGCCACCTTCAAAGTGCACAATCCCGCCATTTTCAATAAAAGCATAAAAGAAGTAGCTTTATTAAGCTATCCTAAATTTGTTATCTCCCGTTTATGGCGGGAAGGCACGGTAAGCATCCCCACTTCAGAAAAAATACTGAAAGAGAATGACCGCCTGCTGGTTATCACCACCGAAAAGGACGCTCCCTCGCTCACGATTCTTTTCGGCGAACAGGAAAACCAGGATTGGAATAAAGAAGACATCGACTGGAATGCCATAGACAGCCAATTGATTTCCAAACATATCGTTATCAGCCGCCCCGAAATAAACGGGAAAAAACTAGGCTCTTTACGTCTGCGCAACAGCTATGGCATCAACATCAGCCGTGTGATGCGCAGCGGGGTACAACTGCTTGCCACACCGGGGCTGATCCTCCAACTGGGCGACCGGCTGACCGTAGTGGGAGAAGCCAAAGCCATAGAGAATGTGGAAAAAGTATTGGGCAATGCGGTTAAAACGTTGAAGGACCCTAATCTTGCCGCCATTTTTATAGGTATTGTACTGGGATTGATACTAGGCTCCATCCCTATCGCCATCCCCGGCATCAGCACTCCCGTTAAATTAGGCCTGGCAGGCGGACCTATCGTAGTAGGAATTCTTATCGGATGCTTTGGCCCCCGTTTCCACCTCATCACTTATACCACCCGGAGTGCCAACCTGATGCTGCGCGGTATCGGGTTATCCCTCTATCTGGCTTGCCTGGGACTGGATGCAGGCGCACATTTCTTCGAGACAGTGATGCGCCCCGAAGGAGCCATCTGGATAGCTGTAGGCTTCGCCATCACCTTTATTCCGGTAGTCATTATGGCATTAGTGGCCCTCCGCATAAGCCACCTCGACTTCGGAAGCACCTGTGGCATGCTGTGTGGAAGCATGGCAAACCCTATGGCATTGAACTATGCCAATGACACGTTACCCGGTGATAATCCGGCAGTGAGTTATGCCACCGTATATCCGCTGTCCATGTTCAGCCGGGTCATTATAGCCCAATTAATACTTATGTTTTTTATATAATTTCCAGCTATGAACGCTTATAATTCTATCACACCGGAAACCATACAGGAAGATATGCGATACCTGCAACTGCTGTCGCATAGTTTCCCCACTATAGCCGATGCCAGTACGGAAATAATCAACCTGGAAGCTATTCTGAACCTGCCTAAAGGTACAGAACATTTCCTTGCCGACCTGCACGGAGAGTACGAGGCATTCCAGCATGTATTGCGGAATGCTTCCGGGGCCATCAAAAGAAAAGTAAATGAAATATTCGGCAATACCCTGCGCGAGAATGAAAAAAAAGAACTATGTACGCTGATTTATTATCCGGAACAAAAACTGGATCTGGTAAAAGCAGTGGAAACGGATTTGGACGACTGGTATGTCATCACGTTGAACCAGTTGGTACGTGTATGCCAGAATGTATCCTCCAAATACACCCGTTCCAAAGTGCGGAAATCACTTCCCAAAGAATTCTCGTATATCATTCAGGAGTTGTTGCACGAAAACTCAATGGTTCCCAACAAACAGGCGTATATTAATGTCATCATCAGCACCATCATTTCTACCCGCCGCGCCGATGACTTTATCATTGCCCTATGCAACCTCATCCAACGGCTCACCATAGACACACTGCATGTGCTGGGTGATATATTCGACCGTGGCCCTGCCCCCCACCGCATTATGGACATATTATGCGATTATCATAATTTCGACGTACAATGGGGAAACCATGACATTTTATGGATGGGAGCCGCAGCCGGCAACGACTGCTGTATGGCAAACGTGCTACGCCTGGCCATGCGTTATGGCAACCTTGCCGCTCTGGAGGACGGATATGGCATCAACCTTCTGCCCCTGGCCACCTTTGCCATGGAAACATACGCTGATGATCCCTGCACCCTGTTCGGACCGAAAGTAGAGAAAGAAGACTGTACGTACAATGCCAAGACGCTGCGCATGATAGGCCAGATGCACAAAGCAATCAGTGTTATCCAGTTCAAGCTGGAAGCAGAGATTATCAGGCGCCGCCCCGATTTCGAGATGGACGACCGTATGCTGCTACACCGTATAGATTTTGAGCGTAAGACTATCACAATGCCCAATGGAAAAGAATATGAACTGAAAGACAGCTTTCTTCCTACGGTAGATCCTGCCGATCCTTATAAGCTGACAGACGAAGAACGGGAAATTATGAACAAACTCCATCGTTCATTTGTCAGCAGTGAGAAATTGAAAAAACATATCCGCTGCCTGTTCCGTTACGGATGCATGTACACGGTGAGCAACTCAAATCTGCTGTTCCACGCCTCCATTCCCTTGAATGCCGACGGTACGCTGAAAGATGTGTCCATAGCCGGAAAAATGTACAAAGGAAAAGCCTTGCTGGAAAAGGTAGGGCACTTGATCCGTACCGCCTTCTTCGCTGAGGAAGACAACGAGGACAGACCCTTTGCCGTAGACTATGTATGGTACTTGTGGTGTGGCAAAGACTCCCCTGCTTTCGACAAAGACAAAATGGCTACTTTTGAACGTTACTTTTTAAAAGAGAAAGAGTTGCACAAGGAAGTGAAAGGTCACTATTACAGCCTGCGCAATGAAGAAAAAGTATGTGATATGCTGCTGGACGAGTTCGGAGTGATAGGAACACACCGCCATATCATCAACGGACATGTACCCGTAAAAACCATCCAAGGTGAGAATCCGATAAAAGCAAACGGCAAGATGATGGTCATAGACGGAGGATTCTCTAAAGCGTATCATTCGGAAACCGGAATTGCCGGATATACACTGGTATACCATTCGCGCGGATTCCAACTGGTACAGCACGAACCGTTCACCTCAATGCAAAAAGCCATTGAAGAAGGGCAGGATATCAAATCGAGCACCCAGATAGTAGAAATGAGCACCCAACGCATGATGGTAAAGGACACTGACAAAGGACGGGAACTGGTGACACAGATTAACGATTTAAAGAAATTGCTGGTGGCTTACCGGACAGGACTTATCAAGGAGAAATCCATATAAACAGATTATCCGCAATCATACTACCGGATAATAAATGAAAGTTTATTGCCCTATGATTGCGGATAAAAAAATAAAGCCCGTATCAGACTCACGTCTACCGGGCTTTTGGATTACCGAACAAAAATATCGTTATACAATCTTGTTCATCGCCGAATCGGGGAAAACCACCGTCGGCTTGAACGATTTAGCTTCCTCAAAATCCATCATGGCGTATGACATGATAATCACAATGTCACCCACCTGTACTTTCCGGGCAGCAGCCCCATTCAGACAAATACATCCCGAACCGCGCTCACCCTTAATAATATAAGTTTCAAACCTCTCGCCGTTATTATTATCCACAATGTGCACTTTCTCGCCGGCAATCATGTTGGCGGCATCCATCAAGTCCTCGTCAATCGTAATACTACCCATGTAATTCAAATTGGCTTCCGTTACACGGACACAATGCAGTTTCGACTTTAATACCTCAATCATCATAATTCTAATGGTTAACGATCACTATCCCTTATATTTTATATTATCTATCAAACGTACCTCTCCGCAAAATACCGTAATGCAACCTACTGCATAATCCGTATCTTCCCAATCCGTTATTTTCTGAAGCGTAGTGCCGTCTACTATTTCAAAATATTCCAGACGCAAACCCGGAGCGGCAGCAATCGCATCTTCTACAAACTTCTGAGTCTCAGCGACCGGATGAGATTTTGCAAAAGTACAACTCTTAAATAAAGTCTGCGAAATATTCAGCGCATACTCTCTCTCCACCGCAGAAAGCCGTGCATTGCGGCTGCTCAATGCCAGCCCGTCTTCCTCACGCACAATAGGACAACCTACAATTTCCAGTCCGTTGAACCCTATCTGTTTCACCATTTCACGAATAATAGCCAACTGCTGGAAATCTTTCTCGCCGAAATAAGCACGGGTAGGATTTACAATCATAAACAGCTTGCTCACTATCTGGCATACTCCATTAAAATGTCCTGGACGGAAACGGCCTTCCATCACTGTGTCCAGCGGCGCATAACTGAACTGCCGGGTATCAGGCTCAGGATAAATCTCTTCTACAGACGGAGCAAAAACAAAAGCCGCTCCTACTTTTTCCAACAATTCACAATCGGCATCCAATGTACGCGGATATTTTGCCAAGTCATTTTTGTCGTTAAACTGGGTAGGATTTACAAAATCACTTACCACCACTACATCATTTTCTGCAACAGCACGTTTCACCAACGAAGCGTGTCCGGCATGGAGTGCACCCATCGTAGGTACCAGACCTATTGTCTTTCCCTCACTACGCAGGGCATCCAGCTCTGACTGAAGCTCTTTGATTGTTTGAACTAACTTCATCTTTTTATCTCTTTTGTTTGAGTAGTTTCATTTAAAACGGCTGCAAAGTAAACCATTATTTGGGAGATAACGAAGAAAAAAAGAATTTTAATTAATGATGAGTGGTTAGTAATAAGTGGTTAATACCTTGCAGATATGACGCAATAAGCCCTCTTCAGCCACCGGCCAGCCACTTGTTCTTTCCCATTTTTCACCTAATTCCGCAAGGCATTGACCATTAACTGCCAATTACTAACGACTAATTACCAGCCACTTAACATATCATAAGGAATTATTATTCCTCGTTTCTTGCCACTCTCATCTATTTTTTTTATATCTTTGCAAAATGATTATGAGCAACAAAAAGTTAAGATGAAGGCAAATAAAGTTTTATTTATTACACAAGAGATTACCCCTTACGTTCCCGAATCCGAAATGGCAAACATGGGAAGATTTCTTCCTCAGGCTATTCAGGAAAAAGGCAGAGAAATCAGAACTTTTATGCCAAAATGGGGCAATGTCAATGAGCGCAGAAACCAATTACACGAAGTCATCCGCCTGTCCGGCATGAATTTAATCATAGACGATACGGACCATCCGCTGATTATCAAGGTAGCATCTATCCAAGCTGCACGTATGCAGGTTTACTTCATTGACAATGACGACTATTTCCAGCACCGCCAAATGGTAGCTGACGAAAACGGTGTAGAATACAAAGACAATGACGAACGTGCTATTTTTTATGCACGCGGCGTATTGGAAACGGTAAAGAAATTACGCTGGTGTCCGGACATTATCCATTGCCAAGGGTGGATGAGTGCATTTGTACCTCTTTATATCAAGAAGGCTTATCAAGATGAGCCGTCATTCAGAGACTCAAAAGTAGTATTTTCGGTGTTTGAGGATGAATTCAAATCGAACTGCGAAGGTAATCTGACTGAAAAACTCATGCTGAAAGGCATTGAAAAGAATGATGTGGAAAGCATCGTCAAATCTCCGGCAAATTACGAGGAGCTGTGCAAACTGGCCATTGCCTACTCCGACGGTGTGATACAAAACAGCGAAAAAGTGAACGAGAATGTCATGAAATTCGCCCGTGAATCGGGTGTGCCCGTGCTCGACTATCAGCCTGCCGATACCTATGTAGATGCTTTCAATGAGTTCTATGACAAAGTATGGGAGTTTGAAAAGAAATAACTCACTAAGAATAATAAAGATGAAAATCAAATACTTATGCGCATTGTTGTTGGCAGCACTTATTTATAGTTGCGATGATTCAACAACCGGCATCGGGACCGATCTTATCCCCGGTGGAGATAAGATTCCGGCAAATACAGACAGTTATGAGTTTACCACCAAATCTCTGTTGGCCGACTCTGTTTATGCACGTACCA
>VOFB01002934.1_pt1 | contig 28764 bp, 34 predicted proteins | sample 5384141 | NCBI WGS metagenome assembly VOFB01 (sample SAMN12384721, study PRJNA508395) | human gut metagenome | isolation source: healthy gut A | host: Homo sapiens | reverse complement strand
GGCCGCTGAGCAAGACGGCAAAATCCTGGCTGACGGTTGCGGCCTGTTTGCTGCTGCTGATTACATCGGTGCTCTTTAACCAGGGCCCGGTGTCGGAATACCAGATATATGAGAGCGCGGGTATGGACCAGGCCATGTCGTCCGCCTCATTCAGTGATAATGGGGAGCAATTCGAGGGCGGTTACGCCGAAAGCAAAGCGGAACCGGAGTCCAGCGCGTCCGGCAGCGTGTCGGCCTCCGCCGCCCAGCCTCTTCTGGCGGCGCTGGAAAACGCGGCAGGTGCGGATCAAGCTGGACGGCGCGGACATTCGGTCACACCCGGCGTCCATTGAACAGCCTTTGTTTCTGGAAGAACAGCCTGCGACGGAGGCGGACGTCTGCGGCGGACACAGTCGGCACGGTCGAGCCGGACGCGGGGCTGGAGATTTCCATTGCCGATTATCGTGTGCAGGACGGGGAACAGACCGTTTCCATTGCGCCGGAAAAGGCCGCGCTGGAGGAGACTCTGCAAAAACTGGACCAGTGACGGCCTGAGAATCAAAATCCCTGCGCTTGTCGCATCAGAATACAGGAGGGACGGCAGAACGCCGCCCCTCCTGTATTTATCACACCCGCACAGCCTCGGGCCGCCCGCGTATCCGCTTGCGCTGTCCGCCCGCGCCGGCCTCCGCCGGGTTTTGCATTTGAAATAGCCGTTGAATATAGGGGCCTGGATGTGCTATAATTATATATTATTAACTCATGGGTCATGGAGGTGCACATGTCCAAAGTGCCGGATGTTGGAATGTCCGGGCACGGAAGAACAAATCGACAGCATATCGACCCGCTGCGGGGTCGATAGGATTATTGCGAAAAATTTTGATTGGGCGCGGGGTGGACACGGCGGAAAAGGCGCAGCTTTTTGGATCAGAACCACAAGCTCTTTCCGATCCTTTCTGCTGCCCGATATGGAACGGGCGGTCGCCCGGCTCCAGCGCGCGATGCGAGAGGGCGGGGAACAGATCCTTGTGGTCGGCGACTCGGACGCCGACGGCATCACGGCGACTGCGATCATGATGCAGTACCTGCAAAAACCGCCCGCAAACGCGCATTATACCATACCCGACAATGGGGACAACCTGTCCCTGTTTTCACAGCAGAGCCTTGCGGATATGCTGGCGCGCGGCGTGCGGCTTATCGTGACGGTCGATCTCGGCGTTTCGGCAGTGGAACAGATCACCGCGTTCCAGGCCCGCGGGATCGACGTAATTGTAAACCGACCACCACGAGTGCAAAAGGGAGCTGCCCGCCTGCTATGCGGTTATAGACCCCAAACGCCCGCACTCGGATACCCGTTTGACGGTCTGTCCGGCGCCGGCGTGGCGCTGAAGCTGGTGTGCGCGCACGCGCTGCGCTACGGGGACATGCGCGCGGCGTTCTATGAGCTGCGACCTTGCCGCCGTCGGCACCGTGGCGGATGCAATGCCCCTTCTCGACGAAAACCGCTTCATCGTCAGCCGCGGTCTTGACCGGATCAACGAACACCGGCGTATCGCCATGGGCGCGCTGCTCGCGACGGCTGGATACAATCCGGAGCGCAAGGTGACGGCTTCGTCGGCGGGATTTGTGCTCGCGCCGCGGATCAACGCCGCGGGCCGGATCAACCAGGCCGGACTTGCGGTGGAGATGTTCCTGTCAAGTCCTACAGCCGCGCGAAAGAGATTGCGGACGTGCTCGCCGGCGCCAACCATGAACGCCAAAGCTGGAGAGAGCTCCGCGTTGAAAGAGGTCTCCGGCCTGATCGACGAGACGGTGGATATCGACCGGGACAAGCTCATCCTGATTCGGGTCGATAAATGGCAGACCGGGATCGCAGGCATCGTCGCCTCCGGCTTGTGGACCGGTACGGCCTGCCCAGCATCGTCGTCTCCTTTGCCGACGGCGTCGGCCGCGGATCGGGCCGCAGCGTGGAGGGCTTCAACCTCTTTCAGGCGCTGGAGGACGACCGCGACCTGCTCACGGCGGCCACCCGCTGGCGGCGGGCTTCGCCGTGGAACAGGCCAAGTACGAAACGCTGGCGCAGCGGCTGCAGGGAAAAGGCTCAGCGCGCCTATGAAGAAAACGCTTTTCGGCGGCACATTATGATAGAGTCGGAGCTGGACGCCGCCTCGGTCAACCTCCGCTTCGCGCAGCAGCTTCTGCGGCTGGAGCCATGCAGCGGCAACCCCAGCCTGTGTTCATGATGGAGGACGTGGAGATCGAGGAGGTGCTGTCGCTTGCCAACGAGCGGCATCTGCGCTTTAACCTGCGCAAGGACGGCAGGCGCTTTGTCGGCCTGCGCTGGAAAGACGATCTGGGAAAACAAGTGCACGGCGGGGGACCGGGTCAGAATCCGCATTCGCGGTGGATGTGAGCGTCTACCGCGGCAAGAACAGCCTGCAGCTCATTCTGAAAGATATCAAGCTCGCAGAGAGGATGAACACGCCGGCTTTGAGGAGGAGTATCGCGCATACGAGGCGGACCCGGCATACGTCCTGCCCGCCGGGGCGGTGCCCAGCCGGCAGGACTGGTGGACGTATACCTTCCTGCACAAGCCACGGGCCGGCGCGCACCACACGTACAATCCCGCGGTGGCGGCGGCGCGGGTAAGGCAGCTACTGGCGGCCGGTCAACTTTGCGCAGCTCATGCTCTCTGTGGAGATCCTCAGCGAGCTGAATATGATAGAATATCAGAAGCAGGGCAAATATATATATGTAAAGACCAAAACCGCGGACAAGGCGAACCTGAGCAAATCGGCGCTCTGGCGCCGCGTCAGAGGATAGGGGAGGACCATGGACTACCGAGAACAGCTCCTGCAGGGCCTGGAGCACGCGAATGTACAACTGGATCAGGAAAAATCATGCACGCCTACGCTATCGCCGCGCAGAAGCACGAGGGCCAGACGCGCACCTCCGGCGAGCCGTATATTTCCCACCCGGTCGCCGTGGCGCTCATCCTTGTGGAGATGGACTGCGATACGGACACGGTCATAGCCGCGCTGCTGCACGACACCCTGGAGGACACCGACCTGTCGCCGCAGGTAATCAAGCGCGACTTCGGTGCGGACGTGCTGCTGATCGTGGAGGGCGTGTCCAAGCTGCGGCATATCAACTATACCAAGGAGGACCCGCAGGCCGAAAACCTGCGCAAAATGCTCCTCGCCATGGTCCGGGATATCCGCGTAATCCTCATCAAGCTGGCCGACCGGCTGCACAACATGCGCACGCTCGACGTGCGCCCGCCTGAAACAGCGGGCCACTTCGTTTGAAACCATGTCGATCTTCGCGCCGCTTGCCGACATGCTCGGCATGCAGCGCATCAAAGCCGAGCTGGAGGACCGGTCCCTGTATTACCTGGACCCGATCGGCTACGCCGAAATCGAGCAGAAGATCGGCGAAGTGCGCGGCCGGGGCGAGCAGGTGCTCGCGTCGATCAAGGAGAAGCTCGCCATGCGCCTGGACGAGGAGCACTACCACTATACGATTGATTCGCGCATCAAGCAGATTTACAGCATATACAACAAAATGTACGGCCAGAACAAGACCTTTGACGAAATCTACGACCTGTTCGCCGTGCGCATTATTGTGGACGAGGTGTCCGACTGCTACAACGTGCTCGGCATTATCCACGATATGTTCAGCCCATTCCGGGCCGGTTTAAGGACTATATCTCCACCCCCAAGCCCAACATGTACCAGTCTCTGCACACCGTGGTGCTGGGCCGGGAGGCCATCCCGTTCGAGGTGCAGATTCGCACGTGGAAATGCACCACACGGCAGAATACGGCATCGCGGCGCACTGGAAGTACAAGGGCGGCATCACCGGCGCGGATTCGATCGACAGCAAGCTCGAATGGGTGCGTTCGCTCATCGAAGACCAGAGCGAGCGCATCGACAACGAGGACTTCATGCAGGAGCTGAAAGTCAATCTCTTTGCCGACCAGGTGTTCGTGTTCACGCCCAAGGGCGACGTAATCAATCTGCCGGCCGGGTCCAACCCCGATCGACTTTGCATACAGCATCCACACCGCCGTCGGCAACAAGATGATCGGCGCGAAGGTCAACGGCAAGATCGTCGAACTGTCCTACACCCTGCACAACGGCGATATTGTCGAGATCCTCACCTCGGCGGCGGAACGCGCCCCTCGCGCGACTGGATCGGAATGGTCCGTACCAACGGCGCCCGCTCCAAGATCCGCCAGTATTTCAAGCGCGAAAAGCGGGAGGAGAATATCGAGCGCGGCAAAGAGGGCTTTGAGCACGAGCTGCGCCGAAACCGCATCCCGCCTCAGCGGCGAAATATACGACCAGCTTCGTGGAATCGGTGCGGCCCGTTTCCAGCTCAAGGACCTCGACGAGCTGTACGCTACCATCGGCTACGGCGGCCTGACGCTGAGCAAGATCATGCCCAAGCTGCGCGAGGAATACCGCGCGCTGCGCGCCCCGGCCAAGGAGCCGGAGAAGCTGGACGGCGAAGTCCCTTGCCAACCGCGCCTCAGGCGGCGTAATCGTGAGGGGATCGACAACTGCCTCGTCAAGCTCTCCCATTGCTGCAACCCCTGCCGGGCGACGACATCGTGGGCTTTATAACCCGCGGCTACGGCGTGTCGGTCCACAAGGCCGACTGCCCGAACATCCGCAGCCTCATGGCGACCGACGAGGGATGTCGCGCATTATCAACGTGTCGTGGACTATTACGACACGAAATGGTTCGCCGCGACCCTGACCCTCACATGTTATAACCGGATCGGCCTTGCGGCCGACATCACCACCGCGCTCGCCAACCTGCACGTCATGATCCACCGCCTCTCCGCACGGGAGACCAAGGACCGCTATGTCAAAATTTCGGTGACGATCGACGTCAAGAGCCTGGAACATCTGGACACGGTGAGCGCGCGGCTGAAAAAGATCAACAGCGTAATCGAAATTGTAAGGGGAGCAAATTGATGATCCTGTCAAGACTGAAAGTGGGACCCATACAGACAAACTGCTTATGTGGTCAAATCCGATACGTCCGACGTCGGTTTTGTCGTAGACCCCGGCGCGTCGGCCGACAAAATCCTGGAGGAAGTGGACAAGCTCGGCGTCCGCGTCAAATATGTGGTTCTGACCCACGGCCACTTTGACCACACCTTTGCGGCAAAGGAGGTCGCAGAGCATACCGGCGCGGCCCTTGTCCTGCACGCGGACGACCGGAAGCTGATGGAGGACGGCGGCGGCATCGGCCGCCATGTGTACCCCTCCCGGATTCGGGAGATCATGGCCAGAGTGTACCTCCTGCCTGATATCGTCGTGCACGAGGGCGACGAATTGGAGGCGGGGATATGACCCTTCGCTTTCTGCACACGCCGGGCCATACCATGGGCAGCATGATCGTGCTATGCGAAGACGTGGCTTTCACGGGCGACACCGTGCTTGAACACGTCGTCGGCAGGACGGATTTCCATGAGAGCAACCCGTTCGCCATGGAGGAGAGCCTGCGCAAGGTCGCGCGCCTGGAGGGCGATTACCGCCTCTGCCCCGGCCACGGCGACTTCTCCACGCTGGAATATGAGAAACGGAACAACCCATACCTGAAGGATATACGGATATGATACTGCGTCTGTACGGGCACGACCGGCTCTACGACCGCAGAGCATGGCCCGCGTTTTTCCCGACCGCGGCTTCGGGGAGGACGGCATGGAGGTGGACAGCCGCGCGCATGAGGAAAACGGCCGGCTTGTCTGCGAGACCGTGACGCCTGCGGCGGCAGAACGGCGCCGGCCTGCGCGCAGTCGCCCGCCGCCCCGCCCGGCGCGGCCAGAACCGCCGTAAAGCGCTCTTTCTACCTCGCCGCCGCGCAGTTGGCCGGCCAGACGCCCGTATGGGGCATGTTTTACCGGCATCCGCCCCGTCAAGGAAATGGCGGGCTACGTCACGTCCTTTGGCGCGCAGGCGGCGCGGCGCTTTGCCGATGCCTATCGACGCCGAGCCCGAAAAAGGCGGCCCCTGTGCGCCGACACGCTCGCCCTGCGCCGGGAGATCGGCTTTGCGCCCCGGCCCCCGTGAAATATCCGCCTATATCTCCATCCCATTCTGCCCCAGCCGGTGCAGCTACTGCTCCTTTATCTCGCAGGCGGGGGAGAAGATGCTCGCCCTGCTCCCGGACTATCTGGAACGGCTGTGCGGCGAGATCCGGCTGTACGGAGATGCGCTGCGCGGCAGCGGCCTTGCCCTTCGTCGCAGCGTCTATGTGGGCGGCGGCACGCCGGCCGTGCTCTCCGCCGTCCAGATTCGGACGCTGCTGCAGACGGCGCGCCGCGCCCTGCCCATGGACAGCGTGCAGGAGTTCACGTTTGAGGCCGGGCGGCCGGACGCGGTGGACGCGGAAAAGCTGCGGGTGCTGCGGGAGTACGGCGTCGACCGCGTCAGCGTCAATCCGCAGACGCTGCACGACGCGACGCTGGCGCGCATCGGCCGCCGGCCTACGGCCGCGCAGTTTTACGCGGCGTATGAACAGGCGGCGCGCCTGGGCTTCCGCTGTATCAATACGGACCTGATCCTGGGCCTGCCCGGCGAATCGGAGGACGAGATGCTGGAGTCGGTAAACGGGATCCTGGCGCTGTCGCCGCAGAACGTCACCCTGCACGCGCTGTGCCTGAAAAAAGTCCGCCCGGCTCAAAACGGAGGGCGAGACGCAGCTTGTCCGCGACCAGGGCGCAGTCAGCGCCGCGGCGCGGGCGCAGGCGCGCCTGCGGGAACGGGGGCTACCGTCCCTACTATATCTACCGGCAGAAAAATGCGGTCGGCGGCCTGGAAAACACGGGCTATACCCAGCCCGGCCGCGCCAGCTACAATATGGTGATGATGGACGATTTGCAGACCGTGCTGGGCTTCGGCGCGGGCGCCATCTCCAAATACATACGTCCCGGCGCCGACCCCGTGCGCGCGGCAAACCACAAATTCCCTATGAGTATATTGCCGACTGTGAGAAAATAGAGAATAATTTGCGAATTTTAAAAGATATGACAAAAGCTGATTGCGTTTTTCCGGCGTCGGAGATATAATAACGTATAGGTTTTCATAGAAGGAGGGTTCCGGATGAAATTTGAGGACTTTCAGAAAAGGTAATCGACGTCACCAATACGGTTGGGAAAAAAGACAAACGATTTGATAGAAGAGGGAAAGCTGCTCTATAAGATACGCGAGAGACCGAGCGCGAGATCGACCGTCTGTATCAGGATCTGGGCCGCGCGGTGTATGAAGCGGATGAAGATATGGAAGTCAGTTTCGAGGAGTATACGTCCGACAAAAACGGAGCAGATCGACAGCCAGAAAAAAACTTGCCGAACTGCGCGGCGCGCTGGCGGATCTCAAAGGCTCGCGCGTCTGCCGCGCCTGCGGGACGATCAATCCCAACGGCAGCAGTTACTGCAGCAAGTGCGGCACGCAGCTCTGAACGGGGGGACCCGCCCTGTTTTTCCGGCGGCGCAGACCCCGCCTGAGAGAGCCGGCATGGAATAATCGGGGGCCGCGGCGCAGGAGGCCAACAACCGGCGCCGCGGTCTCCCCATCACTTCGGCGGACATTCCGCCGGCAGCCGGCTTTTCTCTCCGGGGTTCTGCTGAACCGGCTCAAACCCGCTTTCGCCGCCGCTGATTCCGGAGGCCGCCGGCCCTTTCGCAGAAATTATTTATATGCGTTTATTTTTTGAAAACCCCTTGACAAAGCAGTGCCGATACGGTATAATGAAACACGCTGTTAACGAAAAGCAATCCGGGAAACGGGAGCTTAGCTCAGCTGGGGAGAGCATCTGCCTTACAAGCAGGGGGTCACAGGTTCGAGCCCTGTAGTTCCCACCAATATGGCTCCGTAGTTCAGTTGGTTAGAACGCTGCCCTGTCACGGCAGAGGTCGAGGGTTCGAGTCCCTTCGGAGTCGCCATTTCCCTTCTAGCGGGGAACGATTTGCCGTTTCAAGATTGTGGATCGGCAAAGCCCTTGCCTCTGTAGCTCAGTCGGTAGAGCAGGGGACTGAAAATCCCCGTGTCGGTGGTTCGATTCCGCCCGGGGGCACCAATTATGCGGATTTAGCTCATCTGGTAGAGCGCCACCTTGCCAAGGTGGAGGTAGCGAGTTCGAGCCTCGTAATCCGCTCCAGGATGTAAAACGGCGCTCACGGAATTAAACTGTGAGCGCAGTTTTATCCAATGCGTTCGGCGCCATAGCCAAGTGGTAAGCAGAGGTCTGCAAAAAATCTCTATGCCCCGGTTCAAATCCGGGTGGCGCCTCCAGGTCGCCGCAAGCTTCGTATCGCTTGCGGCGGCTTTTTTTAAAGTTAGCGGCGCGCTTATTTTGCCGTCGCCCTTTTGTAAAGAGAATGCTCTATGATTCTGAAACCCCGCGGCTTCGGTTCCGCCGCCTCACTGAAGACGACTTTGACAAATTCCTCTGCACCATCCTGCAGGGACCCGCAGGCCATGTACGCCTATGAACACGCCTTTTCGGATGAGGAGGTCCGGGAATGGCTGGACCGGCAGCTTGCGCGCTACCGGGAATACGGGTTCGGCCTGTGGGCCGTTCTGCATAAGGATGTTAGAGTTTATCGGCCAGGCGGGCCTGACCATGCAGGACTGCGACGGCGAGCAGGTGCTGGAAATCGGCTACCTGTTCCGGCGCGCGTACTGGCACCAGGGTACGCGACCGAAGCGGCGCGCGCGCTGAAACAGTACGCGTTCGATACCCTCGGCGCCCAGCGCGTATACTGATTATCCGCGATACGAACACCGCCTCGCAGAAAGTGGCAATGCGCAACGGCATGCTGCCCGTACATCAGTTTGTGAAACACTATTACGGCGTCGATATGCCCCATATCGTCTACTGCGCGCAGCGCGGATAACGCCTGCGTTCATTGCCGCAACACAGGGAGGGCCGGCATATATGCCGGCCCTCCCTGTGTCTTCCGTCCGTCTGCGGCCCCGCTCAGCCCGATTTGAAAATGGAGCGGAACCACCTGGCGTCCTCCTTGTCAATGCAGCTCGTCATGCGTAGCTGTACGTAATACAGGGCAATGGCGGCAACGGCAAATACGAAGATCATGGCGGCGCCGCCGCCGGTGTACCGGAACAGTATGCCCAGCGGCAGCGTCGCGGCGCATATACAGAGGATGGGCAGCGCCACGTCGCGCATGATGTGCAGGCGTACGTCGGCAATCCGGAGCAGGGCGCGCAGGCTCAGGTAGAAATTCACAATTTCCCCGGCGAATATGGTAATCAGGTATCCGGCCAGCGCATATCTGGGAACCAGAATCCACACCAGCAGCGCGGACAGGGCCGCGTCCAGGATACTGATGCGCATAACGCGCACCTGCTGGTCCAGGCCCTTGAGGATTCCGTCGACGGTCATGTCAATATACATCACCGGAATCAGCGGCGCAAACAGCCGCAGGTAGACGGCGGTGTCCGTGTTCCCGTATACAGCCAGCGCAAGCGGCTCGCTGAAAAAAAACAGAACAGGCCGGCAACGCCAAAGGAGAAAATCAGCGCGAGCCGCAGGGTTTTTACCGCCATGTACCGGATATGCTTATGGTTGCCCAGGGTATGGCTGCGCGCAATTTCAGGGATGAGCAGGGTGGACAGCGACGTGAGAATGCAGGAGGGGTATAGCAGCAGGGGAACGCCATCTGGGAAACAAGCCCGTAGGAGGCGAGTGCGGCGTCGGCGGACGAGCCGGATTTCTTCAGTCCGCTGGGGATGAGGACGTGTTCAATGGTAATCAGAATGGACTTGATCCACGCGCCGAACGCCTCGGGCACGGCAATGCGTACCACCTTGGAAAATATGCGTTCCGTCACGGGTTTTTCGCTGCTTTTCCGCCGTATTTCTCCGCTGCACAGCGCCCAGGCAAGCAGGCAGGAGCAGAGTTCGAAACGGTGGAGCCTATGGCGATGGCCGCGCAGGCGTATTCGATCCCCGGTCGATATACATCGTCAGCAGCGCAACGCAGATTACAATGCGCACAACCAGCTCCACCATCTGAATGCTCGCCATCTTGACGGAACTCCCCTTCGTCAGGAAGTATCCGGAAAGGTGGCGGAAACGGCGATAAAGGGCAGGCTGAACGCGAGTATGCGCAGCGCGTTTACAGTCCGCACGTCGTCAATCCAGACCCGGCCTACAAAGGGCGCTGTTACGAACATGAGCGCGCAAACCGAAACGCTGACGAACAGGGCGAACGCAATGCACCTGCGCATCACGGCCCGGTTGCCCCTGCCGCCGCGCGCATCCTCGCTCACAATCAGGCGGGTTGTGGCAGTGCGTATTCCGGATGAGGCAAAGGTAATGCCAAGGCTGTAAACGGTCATAATCAGGCCGAACAGGCCCATGCCGGCGGCGCCGACCTTGCCCGTGATATAGGCGTTGAACGCGAGGCCTATCGTGCGTACGACCAGGGCCGATACAGTCAGGACGATCGTATTGTGAATCAGCTTTTTTACACGTTTCATTCCAATGCGTGCACGCCGCATAAATTCGAAAGGGATCGAGGACGGCGCGCATCCCCGTTCAAGATTATATGAACGGGGATGCGCGGTTAGTATTAAATACTTGTAAAATCCTCAGATGTACGCCGCGTCCCCGTGCGCGCCGTGAAATGTGCATAAAGGGAACGTTTTGCATTTCGGAATATAATGAGCATAGGGGGCAAAGAAACAAACGAAGGAGGATATCATCCTATGAGCTGTAATTGTTCCGATAACAATGCGGTAAAACCCTGCCGGCGGCTGTGCGGAAAACCTGTATGAGAATGAATACAGGGCGGCCTACGAAAACTGCCCGAGCGAACAGACGGAAAACACGCGCACGCAGTGCGCGTCGGCCGAGGCCGACCTGGAAAACCCCGGCGCCGTCACCGACGTCTCGCTGGTGAGAAAAAGGGTTAAAGATATTTACCGTTGTAAACCGAAGCGCGGCTTCCGTGGAATATGAAGCGCGTATTACCTATCTTACAACCTGCGGCGTGCGCAAACTCGCGACGCTCCCGCTTTCCGCGCTGTTTTCCTGCCGTGCAACTACGACTGCGACAGTTTCCGCTTCCGTGCGGACCAGGTCAGCGTGAACGTGGAATCCCTGCCGGAGGTGACGAGCGTCGCCGTTTCCGGCTGCTCCTGCGGCAGCGGAACCTGCTGCGGCGGCTCCTGCGTCGTATCGACGCGGCGGGTCACGGTGCATGCCGCGATCACCCCTGCTGTTCAATACGCTTGTATAAAAAGGCATGCAAAGCCGCCAAAGTGGCGGAATGTCCTTAAGGGAGAAACGTCAGCAATCGAATAATATGCGTACAAGGGCCGGCAGTGTTATCTAAACTGCCGGCCCTTTGGCCTGTCATGAAAGAGCCGCCTGCGCGGCGGCTCTTCATGTTTTGTCTGCATAGGTTACACTGATGTTTGCCTTATCTTCACCTTGCCCTTTTTGCGGGAAATACCCATTTCCACACCGAAAGCGGCCGAAAAGGGACAAACCAAAGAGAAACATGCGTGTTGTCTCCGGTATTCGGTGAATTTGTATCCTTCTGGAGTTTCAATCGCCTTGACGGTCTGATTCAGCTTGGCTGTATCAACCAGGGTCTTTCATAGTCGGATAGCCTGTCGTAAGCATCCTTTGCTGAAGAGATGGCGTTTTTATCATATAGCGTTACTCTCTCCCGCATCCGGCAGCTTGTCAATGAGCTCCCGAACATTCGCAACTCTGTCGATTACATCAAAGCGCTTGCTCAATAGCGGCAATCTTATTCCGCAGGTCTGCTTTTTCTGTTTCGGTATAGCTGTCGCTGAACTTCTCAAGAGCGTCCGTCAAATCTTTCAGTGCGTCCTCCAGCGTGCCTTTGTCCTCGAGGGCAACATTGTCCGCCGTAATATCTTCGGCAGCCTGGATCGCATCCGACTGTTCAGACGCATCAGCCGCTTCGGCAGTTTTGTCAAGCAACAGGTTGCCTTTCTGAACAATGCTTTCCAACGTCGTCCTTTCGTCCGCCGTCACATTCTCGGTCCCAATCAGCATTTCTGCGTCTTTTATAATCTGCTCAATGGCTTCCTGATCGGTGGATTTTACAGAGGACTCCTCGTATGCTTCAATGCTTTTCAAAGCCCGTCTATCAGCTCCGCCACGTCCTCCAGACGATCCAGGCAATTTTCCAGCTTTGTTTTGATCCCGTTGAGCTGAGAAATTTCCGCATCCGTCAGGTTCTCTGTGGCTAAAATTATGTCGATATCATCCCTCAGGTTTTCCATATCGCTTTTGTCGTCTGCTGTAACGGTTTCCAGCCCATAGCTGCCGGTCTCTTCAGAAATACGGTCATATTCCTCTGTCACTGCCGCAATCGTATCCAACAGTGTCTGCGCCGCATCCCTTTGCGGATTCTAAATTTTCCCGCTCGTTTTCGGTGATGTTATCTCCGTTCAGCAGAGCTTCCGCTCTGTCAAGAAGTTCCTCAATCGCATCTTTGTCGGAGGATTTCACCGTTTCTGGCATAACCAGCGAGTGCTTCGCAAATGTCGATTATCTCCGCGCCCGTATCGCTGATTTTGTCCAGCAAATCATTCGCGCTGTCCTTGATGCTCGCAAAGATTTTCCCGCTCGCTCTGGGTAAGGTTGTCCCCGTCGAGCAGAGCATCCATCCGGTTCACAAGCGAATCAATCGCATCTTTGTCGGAGGATTTCACCGTTTCCGCGGCATAACCGGCGAGTGCTTCGGAAATGCCGCTTAACTCCGCGCCCGTATCGCTGATTATATCCAGCAAACCATTCGCGCTGTCCTTGATGCTCTCAAGCGTCTCCCGCTCGCTCTGGGTAAGGTTGTCCCCCGTCAAGCAGAGTATCCATCCGGCCGACAAGCAAATCAATCGCATCTTTGTCGGAGGATTTCACCGTTTCCGCGGCATAACCGGCGAGTGCTTCGAAATACCGCTTAACTCCGCGCCCGTATCGCTGATTTTGTCCAGCAAACCATTCGCGCTGTCCTTAATGCTTTCAAGCGTCTCCCGCTCGCTCTGGGTAAGGTTGTCCCCGTCGAGCAGAGCATCCATCCGGCCGACAAGCAAATCAATCGCATCTTTATCGGAGGATTTCACCGTTTCCGCGGCATAACCGGCGAGTGCTTCGGAAATGCCGCTTAACTCCGCGCCCGTATCGCTGATTTTGTCCAGCAGACCATTCGCGCTGTCCTAATGCTTTCAAGCGTCTCCCCGCTCGCTCTGGGTAAAGGTTGTCCGAGTCGAGCAGAGCATCCATCCGGCCGACAAGCGAATCAATCGCATCTTTGTCGGAGGATTTCACCGTTTCCGCGGCATAGCCGGCGAGTGCTTCGGAAATGTCGCTTAACTCCGTGCCCGTATCGCTGATTTTGTCCAGCAAATCATTCGCTCTGTCCTTTTCCCGATGCTCAGGGTTTGTCCCCGTCAAAGCAGAGCATCCATCCCGACAAGCGAATCAATCGCATCTGGGTAAGGTTGTCCGCAAATGTCGCTTAACTCCGTCCCGAGCTGATTTTGTCAGCAAATCATTCGCTCTGTCATCCATCCGGCCGACAAAACAAGCAAATCAATCGCATCTTTATCGGAGGATTTCACCGTTTCCAGGGTGTAGCTGTTTACGGCGGCTGTCAATTCCGTCATTTTTGCCGCCACATTGCTGATCGCCTGCAGCAAAGCGTTACAATTTGCAATCAGTTCGTTCATCTCAGCTTTTTCCGCATCGGTAGCGTCTGTGATATCCACCGCCTGCAGGTTGGCGTTTACCTGCTCGATCCTCTCTTTGTCGGAGGATTTTACATTCTCCGCCGCAAGATCTGCAATCGGACCGGCAAGGCTTGCAATCGGCTTCATGGTAACGGTTACAGTGGTTTCGTTGCCCGCCTTGTCGGTAGCGGCGATGGTATAGGATGTATCCATATTGCCGGCCAATGTGATATTATCATCCGCCTCCGCTTCGTTCAAAATGACTGACTCCAAATTTTTATCTGTCACGGCAACCTTCTGTGTGGTGTAGTAGGTCGCATTGTTGTCGATACCGCTGATGACAGGGGCGGTGATGTCATACTCTGCGCCGTCGGTAGAAATACAAGTCGCATTGCCCGCGTTATCTGTAATGCGGATATAGTAGATAAACCGTTTTGCGTCGCTGAGCGTTACGCCCATGCCGTTTTCAGGAAATTCTCCCCAAGGCGCATGACTGCTCTGGAGTTCGTCAAGGCTCATTTTCTCGGAAGCTTCAATAAATTCAATCTTTGCCACGCCGGAAAGACTGTCTGTCGCCTCTGCCTGAACGGTCACTTTGTCCTTGTAAAACAGACCGAAGGTAATTGTGCAGGAATTCCTGCCAGCCGTTTCTTTCATCAAAAGAAACCCTGCCGGTCGGACTTGTCTGATCCAGCCGGTAGCTTGCGGTTGCCATTTCAGAAATCGTGCCGTCCGCATTGTTCTTCACATAAGTTCACCTCGCTGTCAGGTACCCTCCGCTGTACCGGCGATGGTATCGCTCCATGTGCCGTCAGCAGTGTTGGTAAGAGAGTGTATAGCCCTGCTTTGCGGCAATCACAAAATCTGTGTTCAGCCAGCCGCTGTCGTTCGGTTCCGGATACGGTGTATTCGTTGTTCACCTCGGGATTCCAGCCGTTTGTGATGACAAAGGTATTGTTGCCGATCTGATTTTAAAGTTCCCCTTGCCGGTTATGGTCGCCGTGTAGGTGCCGGCATTGAACAGTTCCGGTTCATTCCAGGAGACGTCATAGTCCCTGCCTTCGGCAAGCGTGCCGAATCCGGGCAATTGAACCGTAACAGCCGGTGAATAGGCGCTGCCTGTAAATTTGCCGCTTGCGGGGTCAATGGTAACAGGTTGCGCCGCTGATGTCATAGGGTATGATTTCAAACGTCTTGGCCGCGGTCGCGTCGCCAATTGTTAAAGAACCTTTCGCGCTTGTGCCTGCATTCAGATTATCCGAGTAGTCAATCTCCGTCCCGCGCGCGCCGCCCCAGCCTGCGGAATAGGTGACCGTAACGGGAGTTATGTCGGAGCCGGTATAGAGATAGCGGCCGTCGCCTGTGGAATAATCCAGTGTGGCGGTTTGACTGTGCCCGCAGGTGCAGCTTTCAATGATCTGCGCCGGATTTTCCGCGTTGGGGGCATAGCTATACCTGTGGACGTGTATGTTTTCAACTTCCACGCGCCTGGTTGCCTGATTGCCAGCGTTGTCGGTCACAGTGATGGTGTAGGTTCCGTTGCGGTCGGCCGTGAAGCTGTCCCCGTCAAAAACAACGTCTTTCCGTCATTGCAGGCGACCTTCACGCTGTCGCTGTTTACGCCGGACAAGGGGTCTGAAACGGTAAAGCCGATCTCCGCGCTCGGGTAGGTATCCTCGGGGACGTCGCCGATGTTTTCGATCGCGGGTGCGGCAGTATCCCGCTTGTAGGTCAGGTCATAGTAATACAAGACATCAGGGTAGTATCCAAATATGATGTATAGTCTCTTTGTCAGCAAACTACCATCTCCATCCAATGTAATGGAGTTAGAGAAACCCTCATTTCTATTGATACTTACCGTCCAGTATTGATTTCTTGTATCAAGAGTAGAATTACTCTCGTTATACCAAGTATCTTCATTGAAACTAGGCAAAACTTCATTAATATCAAATTCCAGAGGCATTGCCGCTTTCTCTGCGGTGGCGGTAATCAGAATATCGTCCGTGACCGCCGCGGCATTGATTTTCACTTTTCCGGTGATTTTGTCATATTCATAATCTGTGCTGGCGGTAAGAACCTTATCTCCTGCTTTGACAGTGATGGCGTCCGGCAGCTCATAACCATAAAAAGGCATCAGCGTAGCAGTCTTGGATATTTTATATAGTCCCGAGTTATCGTTCCATTCCCCGCGAATGTATTCTCCTTCTATTTTACCGAACACATACGGCCGTGACAGTTCAACTACACATTCAGGCGTTGTAACGGTATCGCCTGTCAAGGTCTGCTCCACCTCTGCAACCAGCGGAAGTGTGAGCTGTGCGGCGGTTCCGATTTCACCGTAAATGCTCTCCTTGACATCCAAATATAAATCCCCGTCTTTTTCTGAAAAGTAAACGCTGTCCCCGTAGTCTTTATCTCCGGTATATTTGATGCTCTTGACCTTTGCGTAAACGTCTTTATAGATCTCGTATTTACCGGCCGCACCGGTATAGGCATGTGCCGCATCAGTATTCAAATCCGTCAAGGCAGATACATTAATCGGAATCGAGACGATTGCCCCCGGCGAGGGCAGCCAGTCATAATCACCGGTTGCCGAGATTGTTGCCGATTGAAGACCGACTGAGTTCATTGAATTAAGATTATCTGTCGCCCAAAGTAAATTTCCTTCACCAAATTCAATGGGGTTAGGCGTTGTTTTATTTCCTAATGTATAGGATGGGGTGCACGCGATTGTAGAGTCAATACCTCTATGTATAGTTACTGTGCCTGCGTAGGTCCTCGAGCCGCCTACCTCATTATGCAGCCCAATTTTTTTAATAGTTGTGCCCGGTCTAATCCGTAGAATGACAAAAGCTTCTTTATTGTCTGTTTTCAATACACTTTCAGCAAAATACATTTTTATTGTGTTTCCGGTTTGCTCACCATTTGCCCCAAACATCGTAAGTGCCCAGCTTTACATCATTATTCTTAAACTCCATCTCAATATAGGATTTGTTGATATTATCCACATCCGTCAGGCCTCCGACAGGGTCCGTTGTTTTCCACTTAATTGTTACATACAGCCTCACGTCGTCTAATTCATCTACGGTATTATTCACTTTAACGCCGGTCGGCGCATATTTTCCGTAACCTTCTCCGGCGGCAGACGCCGTGGTCGGCATTCCCGCCGCAATCACAACGGCGAGCAGCATACTCAGCAGTCTCTTTTTCATAAATCTTCCTCCTGTATTTAAAAAGCCTTTTTTTACGCAACTATATACCTTGTGCATTCTTTCAATCGGTAACGAACAGGGATGCTTGCCGGACGTCCCTCAGCCGATTCAGTTATAAAACAGGTGCTTATCCGTTTAGTTTTCACCTTTTATGAAAGGGCGTTTTACCGGCAACTTATTCTGCTGCACGGCGCTGTCCTTTCGCAGAGTAGCTGCTGGTCAAGCTGGCGCCGCAAGTACAAGCAGGGTTTTGAATTCCCCAATTGTGATGTCCAGCCCGGCGTTGTGCAGTAAGCATAGAAGCCGTGCAGTGTAATCCTCCTCCGTCAGGTGAGGAAACTGTTCCGCCAGCTCCGCCATGCCGTCCTGCAAGGCTTCATCGGTATCCAGCGCCCGGTTGAAATGCGCGGCGTCTTCAAATTCAAAGTATGTTCCGGTTTTTCTCCGGCAGTTCATTTTCATCCACCTTTCATCTCTTTTTTCGCTTTGTTGTAGAGCCAACAGCGTTGGTTTCATTGGGATAGAATATCCCAATGAACAGGGTACCCCTGTTCCGAAATTTTCGCGCCTGGAAAATCCGGCCGCTGTAGTCGGTGCTTTAACAGTGTCATAATAAAATAAAAAACGCAGAAGAAACGGCGTTTTTGCGTGAAATGCCGTTTCTTCTGCGTGAATTGCAGGTATATTCGTTTTTCAGCCGTTACAGCCGCGTTATGTAATCCAGGTAGGCGGCCTTGATGGCCGGATAACCCTTGCGGGAAATGGGAAGCTGCCTGCCGTCGGTCATCAGAATTCCCGTGCTGCTGATACCCCGTATATATTCCATATTCACAATGTACGCCCGGTGCGGAAAAGATGAAGCTTGCGTTCTCCGAAGCTGTTCATGCAAATCGGAAAGCCGGGCGGGCGTCTCCAGCTTTGTCCCGCCGGACAGTGTCAGCTCGCAGCTATGATTAAAGCTTTCAATGGACGTCAGCTCCGCCGTCTGCACCCGGACCAGTCCCTGTCTGGTCCGGACCGGCAGCGACGGATGGCGGTCCGGCGCCAGTTCCTGAATACAGGCATGCATTGCCTCGTTGAACGGCGCCTCCTGTATCGGCTTGAGCAGATAGCCCGCCGCCTTGACGCCCACCGCCTCGATCCCGTATTCCCGGGAGGAGGTCAGAAACAGAATCTGCGCCCGCTCCTTCCGTTTCCGCAGCCTGTGCGCCAGTTCGATCCCCGACATATGCGGCATGAGGATATCCAGCAGATACTCGTCGCATCCGCCCGTGCGTTCCACTTCATCCAGCAAATCGTACTCCGAGGCGTATGTGCAAAATGTCCAGCGGATGCTCCAGGTGGCTGTCGGAAAACCGGGCGGCAAGGGTGCGGACGATGTCGATGTCCGCCTGCCTGTCGTCACAAATACCAACGCGCAGCATCAGTCCGCCCCCTTTCCGGTCATAGCAAGGGGAGACGGCCGGCGCAGGATCTCGTCCAGCACGGCGGTTTCCACGGTAAACTGCGGCATGCCCATACTGCCGGGGGAGCCACCTCGTATTCATCGAAGAGCACAACGAGCTTATTGTGTTCGTCAATGTAGAAATTCTGGTCGGGGGCAATCGCTTTTGAAGCATTCCTCCGGGGCCCAGATGCCGCCGGGAATGTAAATGAAATAGTTGCCCGTGCCGGCTTCGACCTGTTCGGTCATCTGTCCGATGATGTCGGCGCTGATTGCGCCGATATAGTCGCTTCCCTCCGTAAACAGGTCGGAAAGGGTCAGCACCCTTGCCGGTTGTTTTGTCCAGTGTGAAACAGCGGCTGTACTCGCCGGAGCCGCCCGCATTGAGGGTGGTGTAGAAGCAGATGGACAGCAGGCTGTCATCGTTGCGCAGGATGTTGTAGCCGGTATCCGAGGCCACATAGCCCTGATACTTCTGCGAGAAATACCAGAGGAATTCCTTTTTCACAGCCTGAACATACGCCTCCATCTGCTGGTTTATATCTTCAATTCCGCTGGAAATCTCCAGAGAATTGTCCGGCGGCAGGACCGTCTCGCTTATATCCGGTACTACCGGTCCGGTGGGCTGCGGCGCTTCCGGAACAGTCGGCTCGGATGGCGGCACGGTTGGCTTTGTTTCCGAATTTGTGGAGTCGGTATTTGCAGGCGGTGTTGTTTCAGTGTTTTCCGCGTCGCTCGACATGTTTTCGGAGCTGTCCGGAGCCGGGCTTGCCGGCGGTATCAGGGGGTTCCCCGGCGCGCTCGTTGCCGTATCCTCCTTGTTTCCGGGAACGCCCGAAAGCAGGGCGGACGCCGATTCTTTCCATGCAATCTGCAAAGACGATACCTCAAGACTGCTGGAGCCCCAGGTAAACGACGAGCAGTATGTGCGAAAAAATCTGCCAGGCGCAGCACGTTTCCGACGAACGGAACAGATTCCAGCGCCTGTACGGTGTCCGGGAAAATATTGATAAAGCATAATAGAAGCAAAAGGGTAAGAGCCGTGTTGGCAACAGTTCTTTTCATGCCGGAAAATCTCATGGTCGGCACATTGTCCGGCTGGAACAAGGCGGCGCTGAGCCGGAACACCCGGTTTTCGCAGGTGCAGCGGAGCAGGCCGTTGTATTTTTGTACAACCGCGTGGATGCTTTTCAGCCCAAGACCGTGTCCACCCCCTGTGGGAGACCGGCATGCCGTCTTTCCAAATTCCACCGGTGTATCGCAGGCGTTGCGGATATCAATGGAAAAGTTGCCGTTGTCGTGCAGGACGCAGCTCAGCTCAATCCAGCGGTCACTTTTGTTTGTGAGGCAGGCGTCTGTTGCGTTATCCAGCGCATTGGCCAGAATGGTGCAGATGTCGATTTCATCCACAGGCAGCTCCTGCGGAATCCTTGCCTTTACCGATACCCTGATGCCCTGCTGTTTCGCCCTTCCGATGTACGAGGCCAGTACGGCGTTAACGGTTGCATTTTCGCAGTAATCCTCCTTTTCCACAGAAGAAAGCTGGTTATTCAGGTCGCCTATGTACTGCCGGACGCCGTCCGCGTTTTTCCCGATCAGCCAGCTCTTCCAGCACCGATAGATGGTGGCGCATATCGTGGCGGTAAATCCGTCCCTGCTCTACCTTCTGCCGAATCCGCGCAATCTCCTCCCGCTGCAGTTCCAGCTGGGCGGCGATCGTCCGTTCCAGACACGGGCCGTTTGCTCCACATGGCTACGTTCAGGAATTTGATGATGAATAAGAACATTGTCAACAGGCTTAAGAACAGAATACCGGCCAGAATCGGGGTGAAATTTATATTTTCCACATAGGAAGCCAGCAGCGCCAAAATCACCGGGACAATGATCCATATATATTTATTGTGGAACACAAACCGCTGAAAAGGGTTTCCGGCAAAACCGCAGGTCGTGAACACCAGAAGTACGGCCAGAACCAGTGAACACAGCACGGTCAGCCACAGCCAGTCAAGGGTATTGACCGGCTGTTCGCAAACAGCAGATCCCGGGCAGGTTCAGGATATAGGGCATCAGCAGACCGAACGACCATGTCGCCACGGCGGTGGCAAACCCGTTCTTTGACAGCACATGAACGGCGAGGATCACCGGCAGATATGCCGTTGCCGGAAGCAGCGTAAGAACCAGCTGAAGCGCACCGTCCGACGCCAAAAAGACCGCCGTCTGGATGCCGGCGATCACCACCAGACAGCCCGCTGTTATCAGCAGGCTGATTTTCACGGAAAACCGCGGTTTCAGCAGTCCGCCGCATACCGCGGCGAAAGCTGCGAAGCATATGAGTTCAAATATGATATTGGCCGGTGCGATCGGTGACATGATGGATATACATCCTCCAAAAGTGTATTTTGCATATTCTTGCAGCAGAGCGTCTGTTATATTGCAGAAAAAAACATTTTTTATTATAGTACACTTTTTATCAAATTTCCACCTGTTTGTCGCAAAATCTCAAATGGGGTCGAATATTGCGGGCGAATATCCGCTTTCAGCTCAAATCTCCGGTCATGCAACAGCCTGCCTGAAAAGCAGCAACCGGAAGGCAAAACGCCTTCCGGTTGCACACAGCTCAATTTTCAGTTATCAACATCACGGAATATATGCGGCGGCTTTTTTCCCGCCCTGTTCTCAGTCGATCACGCGCACCTTGATTACGCCGGCCATCGCCTTTAGCGAATCCACAATCCCGCCGCTGAGCGGACTGCCGATGTCGATCATAGTATACGCATATTCGCCCTTGCTCTTGTTGAGCATGTTGTCAATGTTGATCTTGGCATTGCCGAACAGCGCGCTGAACTGGCTGATCATGTTCGGGATGTTCTCGTGAATGATGCAGATGCGCGCGCATCCGCCCGGCTCCATCTCGGTGTCCGGGAAGTTGACGGAGTTTTTGATGTTGCCGTATTTTAGATAATCGGAAATCTCCCGCGCGGCCATGACTGCGCAGTTTTCCTCCGACTCGGGCGTGGACGCGCCGAGGTGGGGGATGGTGATGCAGTTGGGCATATCAAGCGCGGCTTCGTCGGGGAAGTCGGTCACATAGACGGCGACTTTGCCCGCGTCGAGCGCCTCTTTCATGTCCGTGCTGTCCACCAGTCCGCCTCTGGAGAAGTTGAGTACGCGCACGCCGTCTTTCATCTGCGCAAAGGCGGCTTTGTTCAGCATGCCCTTCGTGTCGCCGGTGAGGGGACGTGAATGGTAATATAGTCGCAGTTCGCATATACTTCGCCAAGGGACTTTGCGTGCTTGACATGGCGGGACACGCCCCATGCGGATTTGACGGACATATACGGGTCATACCCGTAGACATCCATCCCCAGGAATGTGCGGCGTTGGCGACCATGGCGCCGATGGCGCCGAGCCCGATTACGCCCAGTGTCTTGCCTTCAATCTCCGGTCCGACAAACTGCTCTTGCCCTTTTCCACGAGCTTGGCGACGCCCTGCTGGCCCTTGAGCGTGTGCGCCCATTCAATGCCGCCGACAATGTCGCGCGAGGCGAGGAAGAGCCCGGCCAGCACGAGCTCCTGACGGCGTTGGCGTTCGCGCCGGGCGTGTTGAACACAACGACGCCCTTCTGCGAGCATGCGTCTACCGGGATATTGTTTACGCCAGCGCCAGCGCGGGCAATCGCCTCGAGAGGCGGGAAACTCCACGTCGTGCAGCGCGGCGCTGCGGACGATAATGCCGTCATACTCGGCGGCGTCCTCGCTGTATACGAAATCGGCCGGGTCGAGATGGGAAAGGCCGCTTTCCGAAATCTTGTTAAACAGTTTAATGTGATACATCGTTATTCCAGGCCCTTTCTCAAGCGTTTTCTTTTCAAAATCCGTCATAAAGCGAATCAGCGCCTCTACGCCTTCTTCCGGCATGGCGTTGTAAATGCTCGCGCGCATACCGCCGACGGAGCGGTGCCCCTTCAGGTTGACAAGCCCCGCGGCCGCGGCGCTCTTCACAAAAAGCGGCGTCCTTGTCGGCGTCGCCGGTGACGAACGGAACGTTCATAAGCGAGCGGTCCCTGCCCATGACGGTGGGCTTGAACAGCTTGGAAGAATCCAGGTAGTCGTAGAGCTTGCCGGCCTTCCTGCGGTTGATCTCGCCGATGGCGGCCAGTCCGCCCAGCCCGTCGAGCCATTCGAGCACTTTCATGCATACATAGATGGCGTATGTAGGCGGGGTGTTGTACATCGAGCCGTTTTTCACATGGATGTCGTACTGGAACATCGTCGGCGTCCCCTCAATGGAGTGGCCGATCAGGTCCTCGCGGATGATGACCACTGTGACCCCCGCCGGGCCCATATTCTTCTGAGCGCCGGCAGAAGATAACGCCGTACCGGGTCACGTCGATGGGTTCGGACAGAATGCAGGAGGAAAGGTCGGCCACCAGGGGCACGTTTCCGGTTTCGGGCAGTTCGGCGAATTTGGTTCCGTAGATGGTGTTGTTCTCGCAGATATAGAAATAGTCCGCGTCTTTCTGGAACGTCGCGGGGTCCAGCGGGTATATAAGAATAGGTCTTGTCCTTGGAGGAGCCGACAATGTTGACCTCGCCGTATTTGCTTGCCTCTTTACAGGCCTTGTCGGCCCAGGCTCCGGTGAGAACCAGATCTATTTTGCGGTTTTTCATCAGATTCATCGGCACCATGGCGAACTGTGAGGAGGCGCCGCCCTGCAGGAATAATACTTTGTAGTTATCGGGAATGCCCATAAGTTTCCTGAGCAGGCTTTCCGCGCGGCCAATGATTTCTTCAAAGGGTTTGGAGCGATGACTCATCTCCATCACCGACATGCCCGACTGGCCGTAGCAGGTCATTTCCGCAGCGCACTGCTCGAGTACGGGCAGGGGCAGAGCGGACAGGGCCGGCTGAAAAAATTGAATACTCTGTTCATTGTTTACCTCCTATATTAAAATATAGTATTTATTATATAGATTCATAAATTTAAAGTCAAATGAATTACTAAAAAACCACAATTCCGCTATTTCACAAAAACTTGTCAATATATTTGCCGTATATGTCGCATATCCTGGGCCTGTATGGAATTTTTAAATACCAAAAAAAGCGGGTCTTGCCCATACTGGACAGGACCCGCTCAAAAGCTGTTACGCGCCCTTTTTGCGGCACACCCGCGCGGCGGCGACGGTCATGTCGTCCGCGGCCTTGCCGTCCGCGTCGGCGAGGCGGAGGATTTCCTCGCACAGCTCGGAGGGTTTTTGCCTTTGCCTGCTGGCAGTATTTGAGAATCGCATGCGTAATCTCCACGCCGTCGCTGAGCATGAGCACAATGTCCCCCTCCGGAGCCGGCAGCTTCGGTGCTCCGCATGCGGTTCCTCCATCACACCGGCGGGCAGGGACTTGCAGAACACCTCATAGGCCTTGCCGTCCCGCAGGATCAAAGTGGGCGCGGCGCCCATTTTATAGAAGTCCGCCTTGCCGTTGAACAGATTGACGCTCGCAAGATCCAGCGTGGAGAAAGACTGTCCGCCGCAGCCGAGCAGCAGGTGGTGTTGACCAGGCTGCATGCGTTTTCCGGCCGAATCCGCTCTCCAGCAGGTGCTGCAGCACTTCCAGCGTAAGCTGGCTTACGCGCCCGGCCTCCGCGCCGCTGCCCATGCCGTCGGAAAGGGCGAGCACCTTTTGGTAGCGGACGGACTTGAATGCGGAGAAGCTGTCGCCGCAGACATTCTCGCCGCTCTTGTTCCGCTGCGCCGCCGTCACCTGCAGCGCGAGGTTTCACGCTGGCAGAAGCGGTAGGAGTAGACGCCGTCGCGGTATTCGCTCGATTTGCAGGCCAGCTCATAACCGCACAGCTCGCTGAGCCCCGCCAGCACTTTTTGTCGCTCACGCTCTGCGGCAGAACCGCGTCGGCTTCCAGATACAGCGCGTCGTACCTGTCGTAGTAGGCCATCGCCTCGCAGCTCGACGCGCCCAGATTGAGGAAGAACTGCCGGACCCTGCGCCCCAGGTTTTCGTCGAAGCGGGAGAGCTTGGTGATCTCATCGCAGATTCCCGTCACATACGAGCCGAACGCCTCGTACTGCGCCGCCATAATCCTGCGGTTCTCTGCGACGGTTTCCTCTTTGTGCGATGCAAGGGCAAGGGCGTTGGCGGCGAGGTTGAATTCGTTGAGAATCTCCTCGCGGTGGATACAGCGCGCGGTAAATTACTCAGGCAGATCCGCGGTCTGTATGCCGCCTTTGTCCTCAATGCACTTGGCCGCGCTGTTGAAGATGCCGGCCGTGTCGTTGTAGGCTGCGGACCAGCAGTAGGAGGAGGCGGCAGTTGCGGCGACCGTCTCGGCGACGTTCGCCACCTGCGTCTGTACGTCCGCCGTCTGCACGGGCGCGGTTTTGCCGCCGAGCGCGGACGATACGCTCCCGAGCGAATCGGAAGCCGTCCGCAGCCTGCCGAGCACCAGCTCCTTGAACCGGGCCGATTCAAACGACCGGCTGCGCGGCAGGGAGATCAGCAGGAAAGACGCCGCCTTCTCGATCCAGCGCGCGGGCAGTATGCAGAACAGGCTCCCCGCGATCATGACCTCCGAGGGCTGATGAGCGTGATAATGGGTTGTTGAGGTAGAGGGTGATCACGGCGTTGGCGAGCATAAAGGCGATGGCCGCCCGCACGCGCCTGGACCCGGAGAACAGCCCGGCGATCAGCCCGGAAAAAGCGTAGGCGGCGATCACGTGTGAAAAATCCGCCCGTCCGAGGCTCAGGATCACGCCGGTGATGACGCCGCACATGGCCCCCTGCGCGGCCTTGCCGTAGTAGGCCATCAGCAGCACAAAGAATACGGCGGCGGCCCGCGCGGGGGCTGACGTCGTAAACGGCGAGGCCCGTCAGCGGCAGGAGCAGGACGGAGACGAGCAGCATGACCCCGACGCTCTCGCCCTGCGTCAGCCCCGTCTGCCGGATCTCCTTTCGCAGGAATATCTCCTTGGCCTGTCCGGCGAAATAGGTGAAAACCGCGCCGAGCAGCACGCCGCATACGCCCGTCACAATGTCGAAAATCAGAAAATGGTACTGCGCGGCGGCGACGGCGTAGACGGCCAGCAGCGCGCCCGCAGCGCTCAGCACGGCGGCAAGGTCGCTTCTGCGGCGCGGCAGCAGCCGCGAGAGAATCGCCTTGAGCGGCAGGGGTGAGCAGTACCCGCCGATGTACAGAAAATGCTTCAGCCCGCCCGCGAGGTAACCTGCCACCGCGCCCGCGTAGAGGCTGATGGATGCGAGACCGGCTGTTGCTGCGCGTCGCCGCCGCGGCGACGCCGAACGGGACGAGCCCGAAGGGCAGCGCGGCAAGGCTGCACAGCAGTCCGAGCAGAAACGACGGCAAAATCTGCCTTATGTATTGACGGATCGCGTCCAGCCGTGTATGATGGAACCGTTTGGAGAAGCGGGCTTTTGTCTCTTCCATAATTTTATACCTCCTGTTGCACCTTTCATTGTACTGCGGCTGCGCGGGCATATCCTGTCGGATGCAGTCCGCCGTTTTTGAAACCTTGTGCCGAAAATCGGCGGGCCGGGGCAGATAAAGGCGTAAATTCTCCCCAAAACGCAAAAGTGCATTGACAAATCCGGCTTGCGCTGTTATACTATATGAGCAACAATGGAGCAGAACGTATTCCCGTTCTCACCGAGCAGACCTGCTTTGCCGGTTAATATGCTTACAAAGTTTTTTGCGTGTATTGTGCGGGATTTCTGTCCCCGCATTTATTATTTGGAGGTGTGTCCCAATTAAAACAAAACTTCTCATGAACGACGCGATTCGCGAAAAAGGAAGTCCGCGTTGTCGACGCTGACGGAAGCCACTCGGCATCATGCAGACCAAGGACGCTGAAACTCGCCGTGGACAAGGGCCTGGACCTTGTCAAGATCGCGCCGCAGGCAGTTCCGCCCGTATGCCGGATTATGGATTACGGCAAGTACAACTTTGAAAGCAGAAGCGGGAAAAGGAACAGCGCAAGAATCAGAAGACGGTAGAAGTCAGGAAGTGCAGCTTTCCTGCAAAATCGAAGACAACGACATCAGACCAAGTCCAACCACGCCCGGCGCTTCCTGCCGACAGGGGACAAGGTCAAGGTCGTCGTGCGCTTTCCGGGGCCGCGGATGGCGCATACCGAAATCGGCCACAAGCTGCTCGAACGTTTCCGCGCAGATGGTGGGAAGACGAGGGGCGTTGTGGAAAGCCGCCCGAAGCTGGAGGGCGGAACATGGTCATGTTCCTCGCCAAAAACCGGTTAAATAAACAAGTTCAGGAATACTATTATAGATTGAGAGGAGAACCCCAACATGCCAAAGCTGAAACGCACAGCGGTGCGAAAAAGAGATTCAAACTCACAAAGAACGGTAAGATCAAGCGTATGCACGCTTACAAGTCGCATATTCTGAACAAGAAGACGAGAAAGCGCAGAGGCCTGCGCAGGGCCACTATATGCCGATGTCACCAATGCTTACGCGATCAAGCGTCTGCTCCCCTATAAATAAATTTCAAAATACCGGAGGTAAAGATACATAAGGCAAGAATCAAAGGCGCAGTGGCGACACGTAAGCGCAGAAAAGATCATGAAAATGGCAAAGGGCTTCTGGGGTGCGAAGAGCAAGCAGTTCAGAACGGCGAACTCCGCCGTCATGCGCTCCATGGCTAATTCCTATATCGGCAGAAAACAGAAAAAGCGCGACTTCCGCAGGCTGTGGATCACCCGCATCAGCGCCGCGACCAAAATGTGCGGCATGAACACTCCCACCTTTATGCACGGCCTCAAACTCGCCCAGATCGACCTGAACCGCAAGGTGCTGGCCGAGATCGCCGTGAGCGATATGGACGGGTTCCGCGCCTCGCCGAAAAGGCGAAGGCCGCGCTGCCCCAGTAACAGAACGTTGCTTTTTCACGAGCAGCGGCGCGTGCCGCCGCTCTTTTGTGCGCCCACGCCCACGCCCACGCCCCGCCCACGCCCACGCCCACGCCCACGCCCACGCCCACGCCCGCCCACGCCCACGCCGACGCCCACGCCCACGCCCACGCCCACGCCCACGCCCACGCCCACGCCCACGCCCACGCCCGCGCCCACACCTCGCGCCCGCACCCGCGCACCCGCGTCCGCACCCGCGCACCTGCGTCCGCACACCCCGTGCCACACCCGCGCCCACGCCCGCGCCCGTACACCCGCACCCGCGCCCGCACCCGCGCCCGCGCGCCTGCCCGCTCCGCCCGTACACCGCGCCCGCCCGCACCCCGCGCCTGCACCCCCACCCGCACCCCGCACCCGCACCCGCGCCCCGCACTCCCGCACCCCGCACCTGCGCCCCGCACCTGCGCCCGCGCCCGCATAAAATTAAAAAAAACGTGTCAATGCTCGTCAGGAAGAGCCGTATTTTCTTTCGGACCGAACAGCCCACTCATTTTTTTGCCGGATCATTTTTTTCGCCTGTATAAATTTGGTCTTAGTACAAACAATATTTTTTGAAAATACTGCGGGAACAAAGCAGTTTGAAAAATATATTGATTTGGAGGAAACAGAATGAAGGCCACCGGAATAGTAAGAAGGATTGACGACTTGGGAAGGGTAGTCATCCCCAAGGAAATTCGGCGTACAATGCGGATACGCGAAGGCGATCCGCTCGAAATATTCACCAATAAGGAAGGCGAGGTCATTTTCAAGAAGTACTCGGCCATGGAGAGCATTACGGAGCACGTTCTGGTCTTTGCCGAAGCGCTTGCGAAATCGACGGGCGGCAGCGCGGCGGTCTGCGACCGAGACACCATCCTTGCGGTCTCGGGCGTATCCAAGCGCGAGTTCGGCGATAAGCCCGTTTCGGAGGAACTGGGCCGTATCATGCAGGAGCGCGTCAGCTATGTCTGCAGGCCGGGCGACGCAAGGCGCATACCGCTGATCAGCGGAAACGACAGGGTGAGCTGCAGCGTCGTATGCCCCATCATCGCGGAGAGCGACTGCGTCGGCGCGCTGATCCTGATCCTGCCGGACAGCGGCGCGGTCGCAACCGAGGCCGAGTTCAAGCTCTGCTCAACCTGCGCCACCGTATTGGGTATGCAGATGGAGGGTTAAACCCATGTATGAATTTATTGGCATCAACGATATCCGCGCAAGCGAAGTTCTGGACAGCCGGGGAATGCCGACAGTGCGTGCGGAGGTACTGTTGGAGGACGGTACGACGAGCGCGGCATGCGTGCCGTCCGGCGCGTCGACCGGAAAATACGAGGCCGTGGAGAAGCGCGACGAGGACCATCACCGGTTTCACGGCGCGGGCGTGCTGAAAGCCTGCGGCATGGTAAACAAGGAGATACGCAACCTGCTGCGCGGGCGCAATGTGCTCGCCCAGC
>VOFB01004528.1_pt1 | contig 28765 bp, 60 predicted proteins | sample 5384141 | NCBI WGS metagenome assembly VOFB01 (sample SAMN12384721, study PRJNA508395) | human gut metagenome | isolation source: healthy gut A | host: Homo sapiens | reverse complement strand
ATGTATATGTTCCAAAGGTTTTATGGGAAAAGAGATGGAATTTATAGAACCTGCAGATCCCTACTAAATGTGTTCAAGAGGATGCTTCTTTTATTCAAAATATCTTAGATACAATTGAAAAGATAAAGAAATGACATCAAGAGCATTAGGAATTTGTCTTTTAAATAAATATTTAAGTTTTGAATTTGAAGATAGTGAAATGAAAGGGATTTATCATGAAAGCTCTATTTTAGATATTAATGAAGCAATCAATTTAGGAAAATTCTTTTCAGGAAAATCTTATGAAGATATTTTAAATATTTTAAAAAAAAAAAAAAGAGTTCTAGCGTTGTCTTTTTAGATAGTGTTTGTTTAGAGATGATGTTGATCTTTCTAAGTTGAATCAATTTGGACAAGTAACGATTTATAAACAAAAGTAATCCAGAAGAAGTCATTGAACGTATTAAAGAAGCAGATATCATTATTACGAATAAATGTTTACTTACCGAAGAAGTCTTACAATATGCTTCGAAAGTAAAACTTATTTGTATTACAGCAACAGGTGTCAATAATGTTGATTTAGGTTATTGTCATCGTCGTGGTATTACGGTATGCAATGTCGCAGGGTATTCTTCTTTAAGTGTTGCGCAACATACTTTTGCTTTTTAGCTTTAGAACTTTTACATAAAAATAGTTATTATCATCATTATGTTCAAAGTGGTCAATATAGTGAAAGTGGTATGTTTAGTTATATTGACCTCGTTTTTATGAATTACATGAAAAAACATGGGGTATTATTGGTATGGGAAATATTGGACGTACGGTTGCAAAAATCGCTGAAGTCTTTTGTGCCAAGTTCAGTATTATTCAACAAGTGGAAATAATACGAAGCAAGATTATCTCTCAGTTGATTTAGAAACATTATTAAAAACAAGTGATATTGTTTCTATTCATTGTCCTTTTAAATGAACAAACTAAAGGATTAATTGGTGAAGAATCATTTAAGTTAATGAAAAAAAGAAGCGATTTTAATTAATGTAGGACGTGGTGGTATTGTTGATGAAGAAGCACCGGTTGAAGCTTTACAAAATAATGAAATTGCCGGGGCAGGACTCGATGTTTTTGAAAGAGAACCACTTGCAAAGAGAGTCCTTTACTACAAATTAATGATGCTTCAAAACTTTAATGACACCTCATATTGCATGGGCAACAGTAGAAGCAAGAAATCGTTTGTTTGATTTAGTCGTTGATAATATTCAAGGTTTTTTAAAGGGTGATTTAAAGAATGTATGTTAATGCATTCTTTTTTTTGCAATTTAAAATGAATTATGTTATACTCGAAAACTTGAGGAGAAAATGAATGAACAAATTTGAAAAATTAGGATTAAGTGAAGAATTATTAAAATCAATCAATGAATTAGGGTTTTGAAAAACCAACACCTATTCAAGAAAATATTATCCCTGTTATTTTGGAAGGCTATGATGTCATTGGACAAGCAATAAACAGGAACAGTGGAAAACTTTTTATGTTTTCAAGTATTTTACTTACAAATTTAAAAGAAAGAAAAAAGAAACCACAGGCGTATATTTTATCACCAACAAGAGAACTTACCATGCAACATGAAGAATTAAAAAACTTGGAAAATACAGTTCTTTTTACGTTTTGCTTTGTGTATATGGTGGTAGTGGTATTGAAAAACAAATTAAATCGATTAAAAAAAGGTGTTGATATTGTCGTAGGAACACCGGGAAGAATGATGGATTTAATGAGACGTAAAGTCCTTCAACTAGATGAAGTTTCTTACGTGGTTTTAGATGAAGCTGATGAAATGTTGAATATGGGATTTGTAGAAGATATTGAAAACGATTATTTCTAAGACAAATCCAGAACATACAACGATGTTGTTTTCTGCAACAATGCCAGAAGGTATTAAAAATTGCGAAAAATTATATGAAACCAGATCATAAGCATATTCAAGTTAAACAAAAAACAGTGACAGCTAACACAGTTAAACAATATTACTTTTGAAGTTAAACAAAAGACCGTTTTGAAACATTATGCCGTATTATTGATAGTGAAACGGTACAATCAGGAATTATTTTCTGTCGTACTAAAAAAAGAAGCGTTGATGAAGTAACGGAACAAATGCAAAAAGGCTAACTATAATGTAAGCAATGCATGGTGATTTAAATCAAGATCATCGTATGCGAACTTTAAAGAAAATTCAAAGGGGAACAATTCATTATTTAATTGCCACAGATGTTGCCGCTAGAGGGATTGATGTAGAAAATATTAGCCATGTTATCAATTATGAATTACCTCAAGAAGTAGATCTTTATGTACATCGTGTCGGCTACGGTCGTGCGAATCGTGAAGGAAAAGCCTATACAATTGTTGTAGGAAAAGAAGAACGCTATTTAAAAGAGATTGAAGAAAAAACAAAATCTCATATTGAAAAATTAGAAGTACCAACATTAACACAAAATTCACCAACATAAAGTAACAGAATTAATGTATAAATTAGAAGATACGATTTTACATGGAGAACATAAACCAATGAAAGATTTGGTAAATCAAATTGAAAATCATATGTTAAAAAGATGTAACGGCAGCTTTAATAGAATTATCTTTAAATCAACAGAGTGGTTTCCTTTTTATACGAAAGAAAAACTTGAATCTTCATCAAAACGTAAAAAGTGCAAAGTGAAGGTTATACGTTTATTTTTAACGGTAGGATCTATGGATAAAGCAAAGAAAAAAGATATTATTCATTTTTGGTCTCAAAGGCAAATATTAGAGAAAGTGATATTCCAAGGAAATTGATATTAAAAGAAAGTTTACGTTTGTAAATATTAATGATAAAGCTGTAAAAAGTGATGAGACATTTGTCAAAAAGAAAAATTAAATGGACGAAAAGTAGAAATAGAGCAAGCAAATAGCCGTTGAGGCTGTTTCTTGTTCAATTTTTTTTTAAAAAATTAAAGGCGATAGAATCAACATAATTAATAAAAATTATGAAAGCGGTATCAATTTACACTTGAATGTAAGGGCTATCATGTATAATTATATTAGTTGATTAATTAGGAGGATTGATTGAAATGAAACAATATGTTTACTCATTCAAAGAAGGAAATAAAGATATGAGAGTCTGTTCGTTCTGGAGCAAGAGCTTCTATGCCGGGTATGATGGATACAATCCTTAATCTTGGACTTAACGAGAACGTTGTTAATGTAATTGCACAGAAATCCGGCAATCCAAGATGGGCATGGGATTGTTATAGAAGATTTATCCAGATGTATTCAGATGTAGTTATGGAAGTTGGCAAGAAATATTTCGAAGAGCTTATTGACAAGATGAAGGATGAGAGAGGGGTTAAGTTGATGTAGAGCTTTAACAGCGGATGATCTTAAGGAGCTTGCAACACAGTTTAAGGCTGAATATAAGTCTAAGATTGGCAAGGATTTCCCAGATGATCCTAAGGAACAGTTATACGGAGCTATAAAAGCTGTATTCCGTTCATGGGACAACCCAAGAGCTAATGTATACAGAAGAGATAATGATATTCCTTATTCTTGGGGAACAGCAGTTAACGTTCAATCAAATGGTATTTTTAAATATGGGGATGACTTCTGGAACAGGTGTTGCCTTACAAGAACCCCTGCAACTGGTGCTAAAGGAATTATTCGGTGAATTCCTAATGAATGCACAAGGTGAAGATGTTGTTGCTGGTATTCGACTCCTCAAATGCAATTCAAAATTAAATGAGAAGTTCCCGGAATGCTATGAACAATTTAAAATGTATGTGAAAACTTGAAGAACATTATAGAGATATGCAAGATATGGAATTTACGATTGAAAAAGGTAAATTGTTTATGTTACAAACTAGAAATGGTAAAAGAACTGCTCAAGCAGCTTTAAAAATTGCAGTTGATTTAGTAAAAAGAAGGAATGATTACTAAAGAACAAGCCTTATTAAAAGTTGAACCAAGACAATTAGAGCAATTATTATCCAAACTTTGAAAAACTTCATTGAAATGTAGCTCAAGTTGTAGCTACAGGATTAGCTGCTTCTCCAGGTGCTGCAACAGGACGTATTTATTTCCGACTGCAGAAGATGTTATTGAAAGCTCAAGGTAAAAAAAGTTGTTCAAGATATCTTATTGTTCGTCTTGAAACTTCACCAGAAGATATCGAAGGTATGAATATTGCTCATGGTATCTTAACTATCCGTGGTGGTATGACAAGTCACATGCAGCTGTAGTTGCTCGTGGTATGGGTACTTGCTGTGTGTGGATGCTCCGAAGCTTAAGAGTTGATGAAGAAGCTAAAGTATTAATGACACCAGATGGTAAAAAATATCATGAAGGTGACTATATGTCATTAGATGGTTCTACAGGTAATGTTTATGGTGAAAGAATCAAACTGTAGAACCTGAAATCAGTGGTGACTTTGAAACATTCATGTCATGGGCTGATGATGTACGTACATTAAAAGTTAGAACAAACGCTGATACTCAAGAGATGCTTTACAAGCTCGTAAATTTGGGGCAGAAGGTATTGGTTTATGTAGAACAGAACATATGTTCTTCGAAGAAGAAAGAATTTTCAACCAGACGTATGATTACTGCTGAAACAGTAGAAGCAAGAAAAGAAGCATTAGAAAAAATTACCATATCAAAGATCTGACTTTAAAGAATTATTTAAAGCAATGGAAATCTATCCAGTAACAATTCGTTTCTTGGATCCACCTTTACATGAATTCTTACCTCATACAGATGAAGAAATCAGACCTTTAGCTGAAAGTTTAGGTATGACATTTGATGCGTTAAAAGACGTGTTGAATCATTGAAAGAATTTAACCCGATGATGGGTCATCGTGGATGCCGTTTAGCAGTAACTTATCCAGAAATTGCTGAAATGCAAACAAGAGCTGTTATTGAAGCTGCAATTGCTGTTAAAAAGAAGGACAAAACGTTGTTCCTGAAATTATGATTCCATTAGTTGGAGATATTAAAGAATTAAAATATGTTAAAGATGTCGTATGTAAAACGGCTGATGCAATTATCGAAGAAGCAGGTGTTGAATTACCATATAAAGTTGGTACAATGATTGAGATTCCTCGTGCAGCATTAACAGCTGATGAAATTGCTAAAGAAGCAGAATTCTTCTCTTTCGGAACAAATGACTTAACACAGATGACATTTGGTTTTAGCCGTGATGATGCTGGTAAATTCTTAGAAGAATATTATACTAAGAACATCTTTTTGAATCTGATCCATTTGCTCACATTGATGAAAATGGTGTTGGACAATTAATGCAAATTGCTATTAATAAAGCTAAAACCAGTTCGTCCAGATATTAAATTAGGTATCTGTGGTGAACATGGTGGAGATCCTAGAACTGTTGAATTCTGTCATAGAATTGGTTTAACTTATGTTTCATGTTCTCCATACCGTGTACCATTAGCACGTTTAGCTGCTGCTCAAGCTGCTGTTAAAGAAAAATGGGTAAATAGTTTATAAGGAGGGTAGTGAAAACTACTCTTTTTATTTGTGTGAAATTCAATTATTGAAGTTTTTCTTTTTTAGTGAAATAATAAAAAATTAGGAGATGATAAAATGACGTATGAAGAAATGATAGAAGATGAAACTTTTATTGAGGGAATGCAAACACGTATCATATCTGATCAAGAAATGGATACTATGTATATTCCGATGTTGAATATATGAATATTGATGGAATCAGTCGTGTTTACAAATATTAGTACCTCGTAAAAGGGTGATGGAAAATGAAAAATATCCACTAATTGTCTATAATTTCAAGGGTCTGTTTGGCATAAACAAAATGTTTATCAACATGTAGGACAACTTAATTATTTATGTAAACAAGGTTTTGTTGTAGCTATTGTACAATATCGTGAAAGTGATTTAGTGCCTTTTCCAGCACAAATAGAAGATACCAAAACACAATTCGTTTTTTAAGAAAACATCACGAAGAATATTTTATTGATGAACAAAATGTTTTTTTATTTGGTGATTCATCAGGTGGACATGTAGCTTTAGTAAGTGGACTTACAAAGTAAATTACCATTATTTAACAGTAATTTATATTCTGAATATTCTAATGAAGTACGTGCTATTATTGATTTTATGGTGTGGTTGATATTACGATGGAAGATGGCTTCCCAACAACAGAAAATCATCAACAACCCGATAGTCCAGAGGGATATTTAATTGGAAGAAAAATGTTTTAGAATATTTAGATATCGCTCGCCAAACAAGTCCAATGACATATTTAGATGGTGATATTCCACCTATTTTAATTGCTCATGGAACAAAGGATCGTTTAGTTGCGTTTAAACAAAGTGTTAAACTTTATAAGGCTTTAAAAGATAAAAATAAAGAAGTTATTTTTTATCGTATGAAAGGGGCAGATCATGGTGGACCTATGTTCTTTTGTGAAGAAATGCTTGATGAAGTAATTAAATTTATAAAAAGAGCGTAGCTCATGACTAATAAATAGGAATATGGTAAAATATTATTATTAGAGGAAAGAATATTTTAAAAAATATTGATAAACAAAAAGTATTAAAATTAAAAGAAGAAGTTGCTTATCAAAAAAGGACAAGTTGTTTCTAAAACATTAGCACAAAATGAAGCGTTAAGTGTAACTTTTTTTCTTTTGATAAAGGAGAAGAAATTAGTTCTCATAAAAGTGGTGGAGATGCTTTTGTGACTTGTTTGATGGTGAAGGAGAAATTACAATCGATAGTGTAAAATATATTTTACATGAAGGAGAATCAATTGTAATGCCTGCTGGGTTACCACATGCAGTCTATGGAAAAGAATAATTTGAAATGTTATTAGTTGTTGTCTTTTAATGATTGCTATGATGAAATATCATCATAGCTTTTTTTTTATGTTAAGATTGGTCTATAATAATCATAAAGGTGAGTATTATGGAAAAAATAATGTTGAATTTAAATAGTTTGGCAACGATGTTATGTACATGTGATTTATATGCGTATGATGAAGCTGCTTTAACAAGTGACGAGTGGTTGGAAGTCGAAAAAATTTAAAAGTTCATGGGTTAAATGGTCCCGGCAGTCTTTTGGGTTAAATAGTGATGAATTAATGGACATATTAGATATTTCTGAATATAGTGCATATAAAATTGTGCGACGAATGAAATCGATACAGTTTTTTTTAAAAAAATTGCATGAATATGAACAACAAGGAATTCGTATTATTACTAAATATGATGAAGAGTATCCTCAAAATCTAATCAAGAAAATGAAAAAGAGTGCACCCCTTTGCTTATTTATTGCAGGAACATTACCGGTGAAATTTGAAGGTATTTCTATTACGGGATTGCAAACAGTTTCTAAAAAAAAAAAGGATATGTTAAACGACTTGTTGATAAGCTCAATAATGAAGATAAATGGTTAATTTCTAATGATTGTAAAAGGAATTGATCAAGAGGCCTTTCATTATGGATTGCATCATCATAGTCAAATAATTTGCTTTGTTTGTGAAAATATGCTAAATAAAATACAAGAATATAAAAAGAGTATTAGAATGGGGAAGGTTGTTTTTTGGAGTGCTGTTGATCCTGCTAAAGATTTACTGTTACTCATGCTATTGATAGAAATAGTTATGTATGTGCTTTGTCAATGTTTCAAATTGTTGTTTCAAGTAAAATAAATAGTGGTGCTACTTGGTTTACAATCATGCATAATATGCATCATAATTGGACTGTTTCATTGGTTCTTGATAATGATTGTTTTGGAAATCAAAGACTACTAGAAATGAAAACAGTACCGATTTATATAAAAAAATATTGTTTCAGATACAAGTTTTGAGATGATTTATGAACTTAATAAAAAAAAAATATAGAAAGAAGTTAATATTGATCAAATGTCAATATTTGAATTTATAGGAGATACAGAATGAATCGAGAATATAAAATATATAAAATTACTTACTTTTTTTGATGGCTGTGAATGTTATTACATATCTGTATACTTCGTTAAAATATGGTTTATCAATGTCCGCTATGCAAGGGATACAAGTTGGAGGTTTTAATCCTTTGTATGTTTATTACTATCATGAATATTACCGATTGATTACAGCTAATTTTATTCATTTTGGTTTAATGCATATTTTTGTAATGTTTATTCTTTATATAATTTAGGAATGTTAATGGAAAAAATATTAAAAGAGAAAAATATATTATCGTTATTGTAGTTTCGATGATTTCGACAACATTATTTTCTTATTTGTTATTTTTATTATTTAATATTGGTACAAATAGTGTGATGGGTGGTATTTCCGGTGTTGTTTTTGGACTTATTGGTTCGCTTTTAGCACTATCAGTTTTATATGGTGATGTGTATAGCTATTTGTTTAAACAAATTGTTTCTAGTGTTGTATTGATGCTTTTTTTATTTCGGTGGCTGTTCCTTCGATTTCTTTAGTGGGTCATTTGGGCGGAATGATTGGTGGATTTATTGCAACGTTTGTTTTAGAAAAGATAGATTCAAAAAAAAAGAATAATAAATTAGGGGGATATAATGAATTTACAAGAAAAATACAATGAATATAAACAAAGGCAAGAGGCCAAAAGTTTTTTAATCAAAATAATGATTATCATTTATCAATAAGTGATTATATAAAAATGTTTGTTGTTGGCACAGTAATTGCTATTTTTTCAACAATTGCTTTTTGATTTTATTAGTTTACAAATAGGGTTGGAGCTTTTCATATTTTGATATTTTAACAGGTTATTTTACAGGCTTTATTGTTTTAAAAATAGCGCGTTATGGAAGCGAAAAAGTTGGGGTCATTTCAGTGATATGCTATCTACTTGAACGCTGTTTACACCGATATTGACATATTATGCTTTTTGGGGTCAATCTCTTACTTTGGTGATGGCTATTCAATTAGCGATAGGACAGTTTAGCAATCTTTTTTTCTTTAGTTTTTATAGCTATTGGAGCAATGACAGCGTATATAACAAGTAAAAATTAGTAGGACTATAAGGTCCTATTTTTTTATTTTTGATAGAAATAGTAAGCGAATTCATGAATTCGTGTAGTCAAAAATGTTTGGAAAGTAGTATAATAATAGAAGCAAAAGGAGGAATTTTTTTTAATTATGGCTAAGAAATATTTGTCAATGGATGGGAACCAAGCTGCTGCTCATGTTGCATATGCATTTTCTGAAGTAGCAAGTATCTATCCAATCACACCTTCATCTCCAATGGCTGAACATGCTGAAGCATGGGCTGCAAATGGAATGAAGAATATCTTTGGGTCTCCTGTGAATGTTATTGAAATGCAATCAGAAGCAGGTGCTGCAGGTGCAGTTCATGGGGCTTTACAAGGTGGTGCTCTAGCAACTACATTTACTGCATCTCAAGGGATTGTTATTAATGATCCCAAACCTTATAAAATTGTTGGTGAAAATTTACCAGGTGTATTCCATGTTGCTGCACGTGCTTTAGCAACTCGTTCACTTAATATTTTGGGGATCATCAAGACGTGTATGCTTGTCGTCAAACAGGTATTCCAATGATTTGTTCACACTCAGTACAAGAAGTAATGGATTTAGGGGAGTTGCTCATTTAACAGCAATTAAAGGGTCTGTTCCAGTAATGCACTTCTTTGATGGATTTAGAACATCTCATGAACTTCAAAAAGTAGAAGTTATGGATTATGATGTATTAGAAAGTTATTAGATAAAGAAGCTTTAGAAATTTAAAGCAAATGCATTAAATCCTCATACAAATCCAATTGAACGGGGGAGCTGAAAACGATGATATCTACTTCCAAGGTAGAGAAGCTCAAAATAAACACATCGATGCAGTTGTAGAAATCGCTGCTGATTACATGAAAAAAATCTCAGAAGTAGCAGGTAGAGAATATGCACCATTTACTTATTATGGTGATCCAAATGCTGATAGAGTTATTATCGCTATGGGTTCTGTTACTGAAACAATTAAAGATACAATTGATGAAATGGCTAAATCTAGGAGAAAAAAGTTGGTTTAGTTAAAGTTCATTTATATCGTCCATTCTCAGCAAAATACTTGTTAAAAGTATTACCTGCTAGCGTAAGAAAATTGCGGTATTAGATCGTACAAAAGAACCAGGATCTGCTGGTGAACCATTATACTTTAGATGTATGCAGTGTAAGTAAAAGATGTAAAGATGTTTTAATTGGTGGACGTTATGGTATGGGTTCTAAAGATACAAATCCTGCTCAAATTAAAGCTGTTTATGATCATTTGAATTCTGATAATCCATTCAATAGTTTTACTATTGGTATTGTTGATGATGTAACTCATTTATCATTACCAACTGAAGAATTTTTTAATGTAACAGGTGACTATACAGCATGTCTATTCTATGGTTTAGATCAGATGGTACTGTATCAGCTAATAAATCATCTATTAAAATTATTGGTGATCATACAGATTTATATTCTCAAGCTTACTTTTGCTTATGATAGTAAAAAAGCAGGTGGAACAACTCGCTCTAACTTAAGATTTGGGCTTCACCAATTCGTGCTACATATTATGTAAATAATGCAGACTTTATCTCATGCTCATTAGATAATTATGTTTAAAATATGATATGTTGAAAAACTTAAAGAAAAATGGTTCATTCTTATTAAATACAGAATTTTCTAAAGAAGAAGTTGCTGACTATTTACCAAATAGAGTGAAAAAACAATTAGCTACAAAGAATGCTAAATTCTATATTATTAATGCTAATAAGATTGCTATGGAAATTGGAATGGGACGTCGTACCTAAATACTATTTTACAATCTGCATTCTTTGCATTAAACCCACAAATTTTACCAATTGATAAAGCTGTTGAATATATGAAAGAAATGGCTAAAAAACTTATAGTAAAAAGGTGATGCCATTGTTCAATTAAACTACAAAGCAATTGATGCTGGTAAAGATGCAATTGAAGAAGTAACAGTTGATCCAAATGGGCTGATTTAACTGAAACCAAGAAACTAAGAAATTAACAGGTGATGATCATTTTGATAATTTCGTTTCAATAATAATAAATTAGATGGTAATGACTTTACCAGTTTCAGCATTCATGGATAAATTAGATGGTTCTATGAAATCTGAATGGCTTATATGGAAAAACGTGGAATTGCGACTATGGTTCCTCAATGGAATAAAGATGACTGTATCCAATGTAATAACTGTGTTATGGTTTGTCCTCATGCTACAATTCGTGCGTTCTTAATGACTGATGAAGAAATTGCTAATGCACCAGAAGATATTCTAATGATGTTTTAAAACCTATCGGTAAAAATGTTGACGGATTATCTTATAGAATTCAAGTTTCACCAGATAACTGTGTTGATGCGGTTTATGTGTTGAACAATGTTTAGGTAAAAAAGGTGAAAAAGCTTTTGAAATGGTTAATGGTCAAAAGAAGAATTAGAAACATGCTAAATTAGCTGATTATATGTACCAACATGTTGAATATAAGACTGATAAATATCCATTAACTACAGTTAAAAGGTGTTGGATTCAAGAGACCATACTTTGAAGTATCTGGTGCTTGTCCAGGATGTGGAGAAACTCCATATTATAGATTAGCAACTCAATTATTTGGATCAGATATGATGATTGCAAATGCTACAGGATGTAGTTCAATTTATTCTGGTTCTACACCATCTACACCATTTACAACTGATAAAAATGGTCAAGGTCCAGCATGGTGTAACTCATTATTTGAAGATAATGCTGAATTTGGTTATGGTATGAAATTAGCTCAAAACTATAATGAAGCTCATATGATTCAAGTAATGGAAAATGCTAAAAGATGCTTGTAGAACCTGAATTAAAAAGAAACTATTGAAAAAATACTTATCTGTAAAAAGGACAAAGAACAAAGAAAAGCAATTGTTCAGAATTATTAAAATTAGTTGAAGCATCTTCAAATGATGCGATTAAAAGAAGTTTTAGATAATAAAGGTAACTTAGTTTCTAAATCTCAATGGATTGTTGGTGGAGATGGATGGGCTTATGACATCGGTTATGGTGGATTAGATCATGTTATCGCTAATAATGAAAATGTTAATATTTTAGTATTGGATACTGAAGTATATTCAAATACAGGTGGACAATCTTCTAAATCATCTCAAGCTGGTTCAATCGCTAAATTTACTGCTGGTGGTAAACAGGAGCTAAGAAAGATTTAGCGCAAATTGCTATGGCTTATGGTCATGTATTATGTTGCACAAATTGTAGCTATGGGTGCAAATCCTATGCAAACAATTAAAAGCATTTAAAGAAAGAACAGAAGCTATGATGGACCATCATTAATTATTGCTTACAATCCATGTATGGAACATGGTATTAAAGGTGGTTTAGCAAATCATCAAAAAACAACAAAAACATGCAATTGTTGTCTGAAAGAAATAAGACAATGGAGAGTTTGATCCTGGCTCAGGATGAACGCTGGCGGCGTGCCTAATACATGCAAGTCGAACGCTTCACTTCGGTGAAGAGTGGCGAACGGGTGAGTAATACATAAGTAACCTGGCATCTACAGGGGGATAACTGATGGAAACGTCAGCTAAGACCGCATAGGTGTAGAGATCGCATGAACTCTATATGAAAAGTGCTACGGGACTGGTAGATGATGGACTTATGGCGCATTAGCTGGTTGGTAGGGTAACGGCCTACCAAGGCGACGATGCGTAGCCGACCTGAGAGGGTGACCGGCCACACTGGGACTGAGACACGGCCCAGACTCCTACGGGAGGCAGCAGTAGGGAATTTTCGGCAATGGGGGAAACCCTGACCGAGCAACGCCGCGTGAAGGAAGAAGTAATTCGTTATGTAAACTTCTGTCATAGAGGAAGAACGGTGGATATAGGGAATGATATCCAAGTGACGGTACTCTATAAGAAAGCCACGGCTAACTACGTGCCAGCAGCCGCGGTAATACGTAGGTGGCGAGCGTTATCCGGAATTATTGGGCGTAAAGAGGGAGCAGGCGGCACTAAGGGTCTGTGGTGAAAGATCGAAGCTTAACTTCGGTAAGCCATGGAAACCGTAGAGCTAGAGTGTGTGAGAGGATCGTGGAATTCCATGTGTAGCGGTGAAATGCGTAGATATATGGAGGAACACCAGTGGCGAAGGCGACGATCTGGCGCATAACTGACGCTCAGTCCCGAAAGCGTGGGGAGCAAATAGGATTAGATACCCTAGTAGTCCACGCCGTAAACGATGAGTACTAAGTGTTGGGAGTCAAATCTCAGTGCTGCAGTTAACGCAATAAGTACTCCGCCTGAGTAGTACGTTCGCAAGAATGAAACTCAAAGGAATTGACGGGGGCCCGCACAAGCGGTGGAGCATGTGGTTTAATTCGAAGCAACGCGAAGAACCTTACCAGGTCTTGACATCGATCTAAAGGCTCCAGAGATGGAGAGATAGCTATAGAGAAGACAGGTGGTGCATGGTTGTCGTCAGCTCGTGTCGTGAGATGTTGGGTTAAGTCCCGCAACGAGCGCAACCCCTGTTGCCAGTTGCCAGCATTAAGTTGGGGACTCTGGCGAGACTGCCGGTGCAAGCCGGAGGAAGGCGGGGATGACGTCAAATCATCATGCCCCTTATGACCTGGGCTACACACGTGCTACAATGGACAGAGCAGAGGGAAGCGAAGCCGCGAGGTGGAGCGAAACCCATAAAACTGTTCTCAGTTCGGACTGCAGTCTGCAACTCGACTGCACGAAGATGGAATCGCTAGTAATCGCGAATCAGCATGTCGCGGTGAATACGTTCTCGGGCCTTGTACACACCGCCCGTCACACCATGAGAGTCGGTAACACCCGAAGCCGGTGGCCTAACCGCAAGGAAGGAGCTGTCTAAGGTGGGACTGATGATTGGGGTGAAGTCGTAACAAGGTATCCCTACGAGAACGTGGGGATGGATCACCTCCTTTCTAGGGAGAGAAAGTTGTGCTTTCTTGTTTGGTTTTGAATGTCCATGACATTCAAGAGGACATTGAAAACTGGATAGTAGTAAAAAAATTGCGAAAACGATAAAGAAGAGATTAGACATTAAAGAAAAAATAAGGTCTAGTACGAAAAGTCGAAAGTAACTAAGATTTTACAGCAAGTGTAAACGAAAAAAGTTCAAGCAAGCAAACCTAGAAGGTAAAGCAAGAAAGGGCGTATGGGGAATGCCTAGGCACACTCCGGCGAAGAAGGACGCAGCAAACAGCGAAATGCGACGGTGAGCGGTAAGCACGTGAAGAGCCGTCGATATCCGAATGGGGGAACCCACACGGAGTCATATCCGTGTATCACATGTCGAATACATAGACATGATGAGGCGAGACGCAGGGAACTGAAACATCTAAGTACCTGCAGGAAGAGAAAATAAGAATGATTTTCTGAGTAGCGGCGAGCGAAAGGGAAAGAGCCCAAACCGATCTGAGGATCGGGGTAGTAGGATCATCGATAAATCAAACAGAGGATCATAGAGGAATCACATGGGAAGGTGAGCGAGAGAGGGTGAGAGCCCCGTACTCGAAATGAGAGACTGGAGAGAGATGACACCTGAGTAGGGCGGGACACGAGAAATCCTGTCTGAATCAGCCGGGACCATCCGGCAAGGCTAAATACGAGAGAGTGACCGATAGTGAACCAGTACCGTGAGGGAAAGGTGAAAAGAACCCCGGGAGGGGAGTGAAAAGAACCTGAAACCGTATGCCTACAAGAAGTCAGAGCCCGTTAAAGGGTGATGGCGTGCCTTTTGTAGAATGAACCGGCGAGTTACTGTATGGAGCGAGGTTAAGCAGGATATGCGGAGCCGAAGCGAAAGCGAGTCTTAAGAGGGCGCGAGTTGCATGCAGTAGACCCGAAACCGGGTGATCTAGCCATGACCAGGTTGAAGTTGGGGTAAAACCCGATGGAGGACCGAACCGACCCCCGTTGAAACGTTGGCGGATGAGTTGTGGCTAGGGGTGAAATTCCAATCGAACACGGAGATAGCTGGTTCTCCCCGAAATAGCTTTAGGGCTAGCGTCGAGAGAAGAGTTGCGTGAAGGTAGAGCACTGAATATGTGATGGCCCCATCTCGGGGTACTGAGCATAATCAAACTGCGAATGTCACGCCAACATGCTCGGCAGTCAGACAGCGGGTGATAAGGTCCGTTGTCAAGAGGGAAACAGCCCAGACCATCAGCTAAGGTCCCAAAATGTATGCTAAGTGGAAAAGGATGTGGAGATGTACAGACAACTAGGAGGTTGGCTCAGAAGCAGCCATCCTTTAAAGAGTGCGTAACAGCTCACTAGTCGAATGACTCTGCGCCGATAATTTACCGGGGCTAAGCATACTACCGAAGCTATGGATCCCAAGGGATGGTAGGGGAGCGTTCCATGAACGGAGAAGTACGACCGAAAGGACGTGTGGAGATCATGGAAGAGAGAATGCCGGTGTGAGTAGCGGAACGTGGGTGAGAATCCCACGCACCGAAAACCCAAGGTTTCCAGAGGAAGGTTCGTCCGCTCTGGGTAAGTCGGGACCTAAGGCGAGGCCGAAAGGCGTAGTCGATGGACAACAGGTAGAGATTCCTGTACCCGTATATATGTGAAGGAATGACGGAGAGAGGAAGCTGCAGCCAGCGGCTGGAAGAGCTGGTGCAAGCGAGATATCGGGATGGCAGGCAAATCCACCATCCGAAACGAGAAGGCGTGAAGCGTACGGAAAGCTACGGCGAGTACGGAAGGCAGTGGAGGAACTTCCAAGAAAAGTTTCTAACGTTAAGTATATATGGCCCGTACCGAAAATGGACACACATGGGTGAGGAGAGAATCCTAAGGTGAGCGAGAGAACTATAGCTAAGGAACTCTGCAAAATGACTCCGTAACTTAGGGAGAAGGAGTGCTCATAGAGATATGAGCCGCAGTGAAACGGCCCAAGCGACTGTTTACCAAAAACACAGCTCTCTGCTAAGCCGCAAGGCGAAGTATAGGGGGTGACGCCTGCCCGGTGCTGGAAGGTTAAGGGGAGGGGTTAACGCAAGTGAAGCCCTGAACTGAAGCCCCAGTAAACGGCGGCCGTAACTATAACGGTCCTAAGGTAGCGAAATTCCTTGTCAGGTAAGTTCTGACCCGCACGAAAGGCGTAACGATTTGGGCGCTGTCTCAGCTGTAGACTCGGTGAAGTCTTAGTACCTGTGAAGATGCAGGTTACCCGCGACTAGACGGAAAGACCCCATGGAGCTTCACTGCAGGTTGATATTGGGATTTGATGCAGCATGTACAGGATAGGTAGGAGGCAAAGAGATGGATACGCCAGTATTCAAGGAGCCGCTGTTGGGATACTACCCCTGTTGTATTGGATTTCTAACCGGACGACGTAGAGCCGTTGACGGGACAGTGTCAGTCGGGCAGTTTGACTGGGGCGGTCGCCTCCCAAAGAGTAACGGAGGCGCCCAAAGATACCCTCAGCTTGGATGGAAACCAAGCGCAGAGTGCAAAGGCAAAAGGGTGTTTGACTGCGAGACCTACAAGTCGAGCAGGGACGAAAGTCGGGCTTAGTGATCCGGCGGTGCTGAATGGAAAGGCCGTCGCTCAACGGATAAAAGCTACCCTGGGGATAACAGGCTGATCTCCCCCAAGAGTTCACATCGACGGGGAGGTTTGGCACCTCGATGTCGGCTCATCGCATCCTGGAGCTGAAGTCGGTTCCAAGGGTTGGGCTGTTCGCCCATTAAAGCGGTACGCGAGCTGGGTTCAGAACGTCGTGAGACAGTTCGGTCCCTATCTGTCGTGGGCGCAGGAAATTTGAGAAGAGCTGTCCTCAGTACGAGAGGACCGGGATGGACGCATCAATGGTGGACCAGTTGTCACGCCAGTGGCATAGCTGGGTAGCTAAATGCGGAAGGGATAAACGCTGAAGGCATCTAAGTGTGAAACCCACTTCAAGATGAGATTTCCCATTGCGCAAGCAAGTAAGACCCCTTAAAGACGATAAGGTAGATAGGTCAGGAGTGTAAGCATGGTGACATGTTAAGCGGACTGATACTAATAGGTCGAGGGCTTGACCGAAAAGGCAAGCGAGCTTGAAAGAAGAAAAACTACTGTCTGGTTTTGAGTGTCCTGAAGACACTTGACAAGAAGAATCTTCAATTTTTTTTAAATCATGGTTTTTTTTATGGATGTTTTATCCATGTTGTGGATTTGTTCAGATAAAAATATCTTTAAAATATTTTATTTTAAAAGTCTAATAATCAAAAACTCAATTTTAGGTTTTTGATACCGATAAAAAATATCTTTAAAATATTTATTTAAATCTAATAACTTTAAACGATTATATTGCGTACTAGCCACACCATTTGTCACAACATAAAGATCATATTTTTAGAAAGATATTCTAATATTTCAATGGCATGTTTAATCAAATAGGCACCATGCCCTAAATTCCATTGATATTCATCTTCAAAGGCTACACCATCTTCTTCAATTCCAAGTTCATTAAATAATTTAACAAAGCGCGTATAAACTACTGTTTTTATATCAATTAATCCTAATTCAAAATCTTTCCATAATTTTGAATTTATTTCTTCATAAATTTCAAATATTTCTGATGTTAATTCTAAATGATGATCACTAAATGTTTTATGCATAGCATAGTCTTCAGCTTTTTAAAAATCAAGTAAAAATTACCATCTATATCAAATAAAAGTGTTTTATATTCTTTCATAAATTCCTCCTAGGTCTTTATTATATAGAAAAGTTTAAAAAATAAATAAAAAGTGTATACACCATAAATAATCAGTTAAATATTATTTATAAAATAACTTATTACTTTTTTTTGAATTTTTGTTATATATTTAGATAAGATATTTTACTATATTTTTATGAAAGAAAGGAGATGTAAAATGGGCATTTTTTTAGCGATAGACCTTAAATCATTTTATGCTTCTGTCGAATGTATTGAAAAAGGTTATGATCCTTTAGATACAAATCTTGTTGTTGCTGATGCTAGCAGGACAGAAAAAAACAATTTGTCTAGCTGTTTCTCCTTCTTTAAAAAATATGGTATTTCAGGTAGAGCAAGATTATTTGAAGTAATCAAACCATTAACAGAGAAAATAATAAAGGCTAAAAAGAAAGTCATTATTTTAATGGTGAATCATGCTTAGAAAGTAAACTCCAAAAAAAAAACATTTAAAAATAGCTTATGAAATAGCAACTCCAAGAATGTCCCATTATATGAAGTGGAGCCAAGAAATATATAAAATTTATCTTAAATATGTTTCTCCTGAAGACATTCATGTTTATTCAATTGATGAAGTTTTTATGGATATAACACATTATACTCACATTTATCAAAAAACACCTAGAGGATTAGCTTCCCAAATTTTAAGTGATATTTATGAAACAACAGGCCTTATAGCTACAGCAGGAATTGGTACGAATTTATATTTATGTAAAGTCGCAATGGATATAGTTGCTAAGCATATAAAAAAAAGATGATAATGGGCAACGTATTGCCTTACTTAATGAAGAAAGATATCGAAAGTATTTATGGAATCATCGTCCAATCACTGATTTTTGGCGAGTAGGAAAGGATATGCTAAAAAATTAGAAAAAGAAGGACTTTATACAATGGGAGATATCGCAAAATGTTCAAAGGTACAGAGAATGAATATTATAATGAAAAACTTCTTTATGATTTATTTGGTGTTAATGCTGAGTTACTTATTGACCATGCATGGGGTTATGAATCATGTACAATGAAAGATATTAAAAATTATAAACCCGAAAGAAATAGTATTGGAACAGGTCAGGTATTAAGTCGTCCTTATAATTTTGAAAAAAAAAATTGATTGTTAAAGAAATGTTAGATTTGTTAGCACTTGATTTAGTAGAAAAAGGATTAGTAACCAATCAAATTGTTTTAACGATTGGTTATGATAAAGATAATGAATATCATGGAGAAATGATGATCGATCGTTATAATCGAAAGATTCCTAAACATGCGTGGAACAATCAATTTAGAGCGTTACACTTCATCATCAAATTGATAATTAAAGAAGTAAAAAAAAATTGATGAAATAGTAAATAGGAATTTAATGGTTAAAAGAATCAATATTTCAGCATCCAATGTTTTATATGAAGATAAAGTAAAAGATATGATTTATCATCGACAATTGAATTTATTTACAAACCATCAAAATATAAATCAAAAAGATGAAAAAAGAGGCTTTAGAAAAGAAAAAAAATTCACAAAAAGCAACTCTTAAAATCAAACAAAAATATGGTAAAAATGCAATTCTTAAAGGAATGAATTTAGAAGAAGGAGCAACAACAAGAGAAAGAAATGAAATTATAGGGGGACATAAAAGCGTAATGGCCACAATAAAAAATATTCATGATTATAGTGATATCATAAATCTTCCTTATAAAAATCTAAAAAATATAAACATATGTCTCAAAAGATCGTGCAGCACAGTTTGCTCCTTTGCTGCTCTTACAGGACATAAACAACTTATTCAAAAAAACCCAAAGGCTAACAGAAGATAAAAAGGAGCTTGATGAAAATAAAAAAAGCATTTTAAATCAAAAATTACTTTATTTTATAGAAACTAAAGAAAAGATAAAATTACTTACTTCAAAAAAATCAAAAAAAATCAGGTGGAGATTATTGACGACCATTCAAAGAATAAAAAAGATAGATTCAATTTATAAAACAATCACTCTTCAAAAATGGTCAAATTATTAAAATGGAAGACATTTATGAAATCGAACAATAGGTCATATTCGTTGAATCCCTTATTTATTAGAGATATAATATTTGTAAGAAAGAAGGGTGAATATGAAGGATATGAACGTATTAAATCATAAGTTACAAACCATGACAAGAAAGGAGTTAGGGGCAATTTGTAAATCACATAATTGTAAAATCAACGATGATAATTTATCGATTGCTTTACATTTGATGAAAAATAATCCTTCATCAATCCTAATCGAAGAATATCAAATTATATTTCTTATTGAATTAAAGAAAGAAACTTCTAAAGAAATATCAGATGAATTCAAAGATATCTTAAAACATGATTTCATTCATGAAATCGAATTACTTCATTAATAGCACATAAGTGCTATTTTTGTTTAATCAAAATGCTATTTATATGCTATAATGATGAAAAAATTGAGGAGAAATTTATGAAAAAAAATTGAAAATACCGTTATAGGTTTTTATTTTGATCATTATTGGGTTATTATCGGACTAAATGCTTTTCATATTACAAATATAGATTTATTCTTTGATGGATGGTGGACATTATTTATTATTGTTCCTTGTTTTTTTTTGGTTTATTTAAAGATCAAGATAAAACAGGAAACATCATAGGTTTGATTAGGTATCTATTTATTGCTTTATTGTCAAGGATTAATAAATTTTCAATTTGCATGGAAATTAGTGGTTCCTGTTATCTTTGTATTAATAGGATTGAAAATGATTTTTAAAGATACTTTTAATAAAAAAAAACCACATCAAAATATTTAATGGTGAAAATTATATACAGGTGGAAATTATGATGTTATTTTAATGGATTGATATTAGATTTATCAAAGGCTTATTTAAATGAGGAAACAAACATTACGATTTCAACTTTGTTTGGTGGGGTTGATTTATATTTGCCAGATGATGTAAATATTCAAATACAATCATCTAATTTTTTTAGGTGGTGTCGATCTTCATAAAAAAGAGAAAATAAAATAGAAAATAGAAAAGTTATTTATCTTAATGCACGTTGTATTTTTGGTGGTATAAATATTAAATAAAAGGAGTTAATAGAATGGAAAGAAATTATCCAGAGATTATTATTTCAGATGAAGGTGTTACTTGGCTTGATAAAGGCCAAATGTGGATGTATAAAAATAATTTAGAACAATGTGATCCTCAAATAAAAAATGGCGAACTTGTTGATATTGTTACAAATAAAGGAAGATATTTAGGAACAGGTTTTATTTCTTTAAAAAGTCATATTACGGTACGTATTTTATCTAAAAGATAGAAAAGAAATAATTGATCGTGAATTTTTTAAAAAGAGAATTCAACAAGCTTATGATTTTAGAAAAACTGTTGAAGGAGATAATTTATCTAATTGTCGTTTAATTTTTGGAGAAGCTGATTTATTACCTGGACTTGTGATAGATCGTTATAATGATATTTTAGTAAGTCAAATCAGTTCGTACGGTTTAGAACAAATTAAAGATATGATTTATGAAATAGTTTTAGATGTCTTAAAAGCAGATGGAGAAGATGTTAAAGGGATTTATGAAAGAAATGATATCCAAATTAGAACTAAAGAAGGTTTAGAACAATATAAAGGCTATTATAAAAATAAAGATTTACCTACACAAACAATTATTAATGAAAATGGTTTATTATTACATGTAGATGTTGAAAATGGACAAAAAACAGGCTATTTTTTAGATCAAAAATCAAATCGTTATTTACTTAGAAAAATTGCTCATGGAAAACGTGTCGTTGACTGTTTTAGTCATACAGGTGGTTTTGCCTTAAATGCTGCTATGGGAAATGCTAGTTATGTTGTTTCTGTTGATGTTTCTAAAACAGCATTAGATCAAGGCTTTCAAATGCTAAACTTAATCATTTAGAAGAAAAAATTGATTTTGTACAAGCAGATGTCTTTGATTATTTAGATGAATTAAAAGAAAATGAATTTGATATAATTGTTTTAGATCCACCAGCATTTACGAAATCAAGAAGAACTGTTCAAAAAACTTATAATGGTTATAAAAGAATCAATAAACAAGCAATGAAAGTTTTAAAAAATGGAGGATATCTTATTACATGTAGTTGTTCACGTTTTATGGAAACAGCTAATTTTGAAAAAATGTTAAGAGAAGCTGCAAGTGAAGCAGGCGTTGTTTTAAAACAAGTTTCTGTTACTCAACAAAATGCAGATCATCCTATTTTATGGACAATGGAAGAAACATCTTATTTAAAATTCTATATTTTCCAAATTATTTAAGAGTTAGATTTTTTCTGACTCTTTTCTAAATTATTTCCTTGGAAATAATTTATTGCAACAAAATAACAGAAAGAATATAATACATATTGGGTGAAAAAGATGGACAAAAGTACAAATGCGGTTGCTTATGCACGGGATATTATATTCGAGATATACTTACAACTTTAAATATCTCTTATAACGATTTTGCACAAAAGATGGATATGAATCTAGATGAAGTGACACAACTTATTTTAGGGATGTGAACTTAATGAAGAAATTGCTAAAAAATTAGAAGCCTTTTTTCATGTAGAAGCATCACGTTGGCTTACTTTAGAAAAACAATATCGTATGACAAAGAAATGATTTCATTTCTTTTTTCTTTGCTAAAAATATGCTTTATAAGCATAATATTATCTACAATAAAAAGTATTGGAATAATAAAAATAAAAGAAGATAAAATATCACTATACATTTAAGTTATAGTAGATTACACAATTATTATTGTACATCTTGAATTAAAAGAAATAGAATAGTAAACAGGAGGGATAATATGAAGAAAAAGAAAACATTTGATATGTTAAATGGTTCTATTTGGAACAAGCTCATACTTTTTGCTTTACCATTAGCAGCAAGTAGTATTTTACAACAATTATTTAATGCAGCAGATGTTGCTGTTGTCGGAAGTTTTGCAGGAAGTGGGGCATTAGCTGCCGTTGAGCAAATGGGCCAATCATTAATTTACTTGTTAACTCATTTGTAGGGTTATCAATAGGTGCTAATGTTGTTATTGCATCATTTATAGGACAAAATGATGAAAAGAGAACATCACTTGCAGCACATACTTCAATTTTAATGTCGGTGATTATTGGAATTGTTTTATTGTTTGTAGGATTCTTTTTCGCAAGACCTATTTTAGAGTTGATGTCAACACCAGATGATATTATTAATCTTGCAGAAGTATATTTAAAAATTTATTTTATTGGGGTTCCTTTTGTCATGCTCTATAACTTTGCTGCAGCTGTTTTAAGAAGTAAAGGAGATACTCAAAAGACCACTTATTGCATTATTTATTGGTGGAGTCATTAACGTTATTTTAAATTTATTCTTTGTTGTTGTTTTACATATGTCTGTAGAAGGAGTAGCTATTGGAACTGTTGTTTCTAATATCTTTAGTTCTATGATGTTACTTTATTGGTTAATGCATGAAACAGATGCTTTAAGAATTGATTTAAAACAATTAAAATCAATGATCGAATCTTAAAAAGAATTGCAAAAATTGGGGTACCTGCTGGTTTACAAGGCATGGTCTTTTCTATTTCGAATGTCTGTATTCAATCATCATTAAATGCTTTAGGTTCAGATGCCATTGCAGCCAGTTCAGCAGCTTTAAACTATGAATATTTTGCTTATTATATATTAAGTTCATTTGCTCAAGCTGCGGTTACATTTATTGGACAAAATTATAGTGCTAAAAAATATGACCGTTGTAAAAAAGATTACACTTCAATCTTTCTTATTAGGGGGAGCAACAACAATGGTTGCTTGTATGATATTTGTAATTTTTGATCATTTCTTTATTAGTTTCTTTACATCAGATGTTTCAGTAGCTAGTTTAGCTTATACAAGAATGAAAAATTATTTTTACCATTCCAATTCCTTAACATGTCAATTGAAGTTTTCTCAAGTGTAATGAGAGGTGTTGGTTATTCTAGTGTTCCAGCAGGTATTTGTGTTGCGGGAATTTGTGGAGTAAGACTTGCTTACTTATATACAATTTATCCATCAATTGCCTCATACGATCATTTATTAATCATTTATCCAATTAGTTGGTTTGTTACTGTGTTAGCACTAGCACTTGTTTATTTCATTCATGTACGCCCAAAGTTTATCATCATCAAGCAGCAAATTAAGGCTGCTTTTCTTATCTCTACGATGCGTTTGTTTACATTTTGTATGAATATACATAAAATGCAAGTGAGGTGAAAGTTATGAATCAAGAAAAAAAATAGGGAATTTTATTGCTCAAAGAAGAAAAGATAAAAAGCTTACACAAGCTAAGCTTGCAAGCTATTTAGGAATTAGTGATCGTACAATTTCTAAATGGGAAAGAGGAAGGGTCTACCAGATTCTATGTATATGTTAGGACTCTGTCGAATATTGGATATTTCAGTCAATGAGCTGTTAACGGAGAATTTATCGAAGAAAGAAATTACCAACAAAAGGCAGAAGATAATTTATTGATGATGGCAGGTCAAGAAGTAAAACAAACAAAGAAAATGTTCTTTTATGAAAATGTTATTGGCATTGGTTCAACGAGTATCTTTTTGATTTTAATTTTTATATCTGTTTATTTTGTTGAAAAACAGTGTATTAAAAGTCATCTTGTTTATCTTAAGCTTTATCTTTTTGATTATTGGTGTATCAATTGCTTTTAAAAATAGAAACAGAAGAAGGCTATTATGAATGTCAAAAAAATGTCATCATAAATATATTCCAAGCTATCAACAAGTTTATTTTTGCAATGCATTATGGAAGAACAAGATATATGAAATGTCCACATTGTCAAAAAAGAAGTTGGCAAAAAAGATTTATTCAAAATAAAAAAATTCATAATAAAGATATAAAAAGAAAAGGAATTTGAAAGATGAATAAACATGTAAAAACAAAAGAATTAAGAAATGCTACACCATGGTTCATAATTGTGCACAAACAATTATGGAAGTTTATGCCGATGATTTAGGAATCAATAAAGAACTTGCTAATCATTTGGGATGTAACTTTGGCGGTGGTATGAAATGTAGAGCGTCTGTGGTGCTATTACCAGTGGTTTAATGATTTTAGGAGCAAAGGAATTGATTCACCAGCAAAAGTGAACCAATTTATCAAAACAATTTCTAATAATCATCATGGACTTATTAATTGTGCAGATTTACTTAAAGAAAATGCAAAGAATGGTGGACAAAAGAAACCTCATTGTGATGGGATGATTCAAGAGTCATGAACTTATTGATCAAATGGAGAAAGAAAATGATTGAAGAAATTGAACAAGGCATGATTTTATATACTCAAGGAAATAAAATCAAACATGATGTTGCTCATTTTTTAAAAGTGCATCAATATGTACGTCTTATTGGAAAATTAGAGCATTTAGAAAAAAGAGAACAAGAAATACTCGAAGTAGCTGCTATTGTTCATGATATAGCTTGTCCAATGTGTCGTGAAAAATATGGAAATTTGCAGGATATTTACAAGAACAAGAAGGACCAGCTTTAGTAAAAAGATTTCTTAAAAATTATTCTTTAGATAAAGCTTTTATTGAACGTGTGGCTTATTTAGTAGGACATCATCATACGTGCATAAAGATGTAGATGGTTTAGATTATCAAATTTTATTAGAAGCTGACTTTTTAGTAAATGGTGATGAATCGAATTTAACTAAAGAAGCTATCGAAAAAATGAAAAAGAATGTTTTTAAAACAAAACAGGAATAGAACTATTAAATCATATTTTTGAATTATAAAATATGTTATAATGAAAGTCCTTGGAGGGGCGTGAAAAAGCAATGTGAAAACATTGTTTTTCTTTTTAAAATAATTTTGTTTTTATAAAGGCTTTGTTATAATAGTCGCAAAGGTAGGTAGAAAAATGTATAAATTAATAGCATTAGATTTAGATGGAACATTAACAGATAAAAATAAAAATATTTTAGAAGAAACAAAACAAGAACTTATTAAATTAGCACAAAAAGGTGTTATTATTGTTTTAGCTTCTGGAAGACCAACAGCTGGTATCTTTAAAGAAGCAAAAGAATTAACTTTAGATCAAGTAGGAGGATATTTATTATCTTTCAATGGAGCAAGAGTATTAGATTATAAAACAAATGAAGTTGTCTATGAACAAACATTATCAAGTGAAATAGCACATGAAATGTATGATCGAGCAAAAAGCCTTTGGTTTATCTCCGCTTACATATAACGCTACTGAAATCATTACAGAAGATATAGGAGATCATTGGATTCAATTAGAAAGCTTTACAACAAAAATGAATATTAAACATGTTCAAGATTTTAAAAAGAAGTGAACTTTGATGTCAATAAAAGTATTGATCACTGGAGAACCAGCATATGTGGCTCAAATTTTAGATGAATTCAAAGCTCCATATGAAGGAAAGATGTCTATTTATAGAAGTGATCCTTATTTTATTGAATGTATGGCAAATGGAATTGATAAAGCTGCTTCTTTAGATGTTTTATGTAAGAAATTAGGAATTAAACAAGAAGAAACAGTTGCTTTTGGTGATGGTTATAATGATTTATCATTAATTGAATATTGTGGATATGGTGTTGCTATGGAAAATGCTGTAGATGAAGTAAAAAGAAAGAGCAAACTACATTACTTTATCTAACAATGATAATGGAATTGCTTATTGTTTAAAACAATTAGAAGAAAAAGGACTTATTTAAACTCTTAAGAAATTAGAGTTTTTTTAAAATGATAAAAAACAAATCGCTTTTCATAGCACAGAAATAGAAGAAATGTATACCCTTTATCAACAAGCATTTCCAAAAATGAACAAATGGATTTAACTCGATTATTTGATGAATTACATTTAGGCGCTATTTATGGTTATTATCAAAAAATCAACTTGAGGTTTTGTATTTTATGTATTCAAAGTCAAATGGCACATATTTTATATCTTGCTGTAAAAAAAGAATATCGTGATCAAGGTATAGGAAGTTATATTCTTAATGATCTAGCAAAACAATATGATTCTAAAAAGATTATTGTAGATATTGAAAAAAAATTAAAGATACTTCTAATAAAGAACAAAAGAATAAAAAAAACAATTTTATTTAAAAAATAATTTTAAAGAAACAGATGTCTTTTTATACTTGGCAAGGAGAAGATTATGTTATTTTAAGTAGAAATGGAATTGTTCAAAAAAAAGAATTTTGGAATTTTTGGGATTCCTTAAAGAGGAGAAAAAATGAAGTTAGTTGCCCTAAACTATCCTATATAGAAAAAACAAGTTTTGAAGAATGTTTAAAAAAATGAAATTTCAAGATGTTCATATTGATCAAAATATTCAACAAAGAACAATAATTCAAGATTTAACTTTGATGGTTGTCTCTTTGAAAATATTGATTTTACTAAAGTTTCATTAAAGCATCTTGATTTAATAGATGTTACTTTTGATAAATGTGATCTATCAAATCAAAATTTTGATCATCAATATTTAAATCGTGTACAATTTAAAAACTGTAAATTAACAGGAACTTCTTTTATTGAAACAAATTTAAAAAGATGTTTTTATTTGATCATGTCAGGGACGTTATATTGGTTTATCATCAAGTCAATTGTTAAATGTTATGTTTGATCATTGTGATTTACAAAGCATCATTTTATGATGCAAACTTTAAAAAAATACAATTTAATGAAACAAATTTAATACAAAGTGAACTTGCTTCATTACACCATAAAGGATTAGATTTATCTACATGTCAAATACAAGGGGGCAATGTTTGATCTAGCAAGTTTAAAAGGATTGATTATTAATGATTTTCAAGCTGTAATAGATTTAATAGGGATCCTTGGTGTTAAAGTAAAATAAAAATGTTGTCATTTGGCAACATTTTTATGCTATACAAGTAATAATTTTAAAGTATTTTCTACAGCTTGAAGATGTGTTCTTTCCATACCATGACTAGCTGCTACACCTGGGCCAATTAAAGCGCCTTTAATATTTTGACCACCACGTAAAGCGGCTGAAACATCACTGCTGTAATAAGGATAAATATCAATAGCGTATTGTAAACTGATGTGTACTTGCAAGTTCAATGAGTTTAGAAGTTAAATCATAATCATAAGGTCACTACCATCTTTAGCACAAATACTGACATCATATTCACTACAAACTAAATCTTCACCAAGCATCCCATATCTACAACAATCAATTCATCAATATTAGGATGAATATAACTACTTCCGTGTCCTACTTCTTCATAAGTAGAAATAATAATAATGAGATTATGTTTGGGTTTAATATGATTATTAGCTAAATGCTTAAGCATTCCAAATAAAATAGCGACAGACATTTTATCATCTAAAAACGTGATTTAATAAAACCAGATTCTGTAATTTCAGTTTTAGGATCATAAGCAATATAATCACCATTTTGAATACCTAAAGCTTGTACATCTTCTTTATTTTTAACTACTTCATCAATTCTTACATGCATATTTTCACAATCTCTTGGTGCACTTTTAGCATCTTTATAAACATGAACAGCAGGATAATTAGAAAAGAATTGTTCCTGTATAACATTGACCATCTCTTGTATGAATACGACAATATTCACCATCAATGTAGGAATAATTGGACCACCAACATTTGTAAAAAGCTAATGTACCATCACTTTTAATACTTCTTACCATTAATCCTAAAGTATCAACATGTCCACAAAAACCAATCGTATAATCATCTTGACCTTCAACATAAATTTCAAGATTTCCTTTATGCGTTTTCTTTGTTTGAAAACCTAACTTTTCAGCTTCTTTTTGACAATAGTGAATTACTTTCTTACTATAGCCAGAAGGGCTATCTATTGCCATAATATCCTTTAAAAAATCTAATATATATTTATTCATATCCATTCCTCCATAGGTATTATAACATATTAAATTGTATCTATTTTTATACATTTTAATTGACAAGTATGTTGGACTTTGTTATTCTTGAAAAAGACA
>VOFB01004870.1_pt1 | contig 28800 bp, 38 predicted proteins | sample 5384141 | NCBI WGS metagenome assembly VOFB01 (sample SAMN12384721, study PRJNA508395) | human gut metagenome | isolation source: healthy gut A | host: Homo sapiens | reverse complement strand
CGCGAAATCATCACAAAGACGAGCAGCAGCGCGTGGTGGGACGAGCAGGGGCGGCTTCAAATGTCCGTCCTGTGGGTGGAATCCGAGGCGGAAAACCGCTATATGTTCACGTTTGACGGCGACGAGGTGCGCGTGGATAAATGGTTCACCTTCGGCACGTTCAAGGGGCTTGAAAGGACGAGTGCGTGTATCGCCGCGCATGAGAAAGGAATGAGCCGATGGAAGAACTGTACAATGGGATCAGGCTGCCGGATGTCTGGCCGCCGAGGAACATGGATGACATGTCTTTGAGCGAGCTGCCCGTTCCGTATCTGGAAAACCGGCCGGATGTGGCGCAGATCGACGTGGGCGGCAGCTGTTCGTCGATGACTTTCTGATCGAGGAAAACTGGCTGGAAAAGCGCTTTCATCAGGCTGTGCTGGATGAAACGCCCGTGCTTGCGCCCGAAACGCCGATGGAGTGGAACAAGGGCGTTGCACCCGTCGCCGCGCCGTTTACCGACGGCTGCTGGTATGATCCCGCGGACGGCGTGTATCGGCTGTATTACCACGCCGGCTGGTTTGACGGAACGGCGCTGGCGGTTTCCGCCGACGGGCGGCATTTCACGCGGAAGATGCTGGATAATCAGGTGGGCACCAACCGCATTTTTGTGCCTAAGCCCGGCTGGCAGCGGGGACGGTTCCTGCGTGGCTCGATCAGGAGACCGAGCATCCGGAGGAACGCTATAAGATGTTCCACTATTTCAGAACGCCGGAGGGCGACGTGGCGCAGGTGGCCGTCAGCGCGGACGGCATGCACTTTGGCGATCCGGTGACGACGGGGCTTTGCGGCGACAATACGTCGTTTTTCTACAATCCCTTCCGAAAAAAATGGGTATTTTCCATTCGCACGGGTCTGCCTTCGACCCCATGGTACAGCCGCGGCCGCAGCTACGAGTGCGACCGCTTCATGGAGGGCGCGTCGTGGGCGAATGACCAGATTGCCTTCTGGCAGCGCTGCGACGTGCGCGACCTGCGCGAGAGCGAGCCAGACACGATTTACAACAAAAATCTGCCGCCGCAGCTCTATCACCTGAACTGCGTAGGCTATGAGAGCGTCATGCTCGGCCTGTTTGCCATCATCAAGGGATTCGATCAGGCGCATAACGCCGTCTGCGAAAACAGTGGCGTGCCCAAACACATTGATCTCCATGCGGGCTTCAGCCGCGACGGTTTCCATTTCAGCCGCGATAACCGAAGCCCATTCATCCGCTGCACGGATCGGCCGGGCTCGTGGGCGCGCGGCTACCTGCATGCCTGCGGCGGGCTGTGCCTTGTCTCGCCGGAAGAACTGGCTTTCCCGATTGCGGGATTCAGCGGCGCGTCTTCGGTGGAAAACGGAAATCTGTACGGCGGCGCGGCGACTGGCTTTGCGCGGCTTCGCCGGGACGGTTTCGCGTCGCCCATGCCAACGGAACGAGACAGTTCATGCTGACCCGCAAGATGCACGCTTTGAGGAAGGGCGGCTGCTGTTCATCAACGCGAACGCGGCGGAGGGCTTTGTCCGCGCGCAGATTGAAGACGAGGAAGGGCGGCCGATTCCCGGTATTCCTTTTCGGATTGCGTGCCGATGATTGCCGACAGCACAAAGCGCCAGCTCGTTTTCCGCGGCGGCGACCTTTCCGCACTTCGGGGACGGGTTTTCAGGATTCGGTTTGAACTGATCGCGGCGGATCTGTTCGCTTTCTGGATTGCCGGGGACGAGCAGGGACATTCCGGCGGGTATGTCGCGGCGGGCGGCAGCGCCTATCCGGGGCCGAAGGACGAATAAGAAAGGACGACAAAAGCCGATGCGTTTATTGATTCTCTCCGATATTCATGCGAATATCGCGGCGCTCCGGGCGATTGAAAAGGACGCGGGCGCGGTGGACGCCATCTATTGCGCGGGCGACTACGTGGATTACGGCACGGATCCGCACGAGGCGATCGGCTGGGTTCTGGGAACACGGCGCGCACTGCGTCATGGGCAACCACGACAGACATCTGCTCAACATCCTGTTTTCGGCGAGGTGGATGCGTTTCGGGGAACAAATCGCTACAAATGGGTGCACGACAACTGCGAACGCGGATGAACGCGTTTCTGGCCGCTGCCGCAGCACATGAGCTTTGAAGCGGACGGCGCCGCCTACCTGATGCAGCATCAAATGCTGGATAACAGCTACGACATGCCGGAGAGCGTGCAGACGTTCGACGCATTCTGGCGCGTGTGGTACGCGGGCGAGAGCAGACCGGAGCGACGCATGATCTTCGGTCATACGCACCGCAGACTCGTGCATCGGCTGGATAACGACCGCCTGTGGCTCAATCCCGGTTCGGCGTCCTATCGCAGGCCGGACGACCGGGATAAGCGCGCCCATTATATGCTCATTGAAGACGGCGACATTCGATTCGGCGCGGTGGAATACGACCGCAGCGCAATGCTGGCGCGCGCCATGGACTATGTCAAAAAGGGCACGATGCTCGAAACCGACTTGCAGGATGCGATGTTCTTCTTCGGCGATTCGCCGACGAGCCGGGAACCGCTGCCGAGATGAGCGGAAAAGAGCGACAGAAGAGTGCGATAAGGGGGAATTGCGATGCAGATGCTGAGGATGCTTGACGTCGATGCTCGATGTGCCGGGCAGATTCCGCACGGCGATATGCCGGGGACGGCGTCACCATCGGTCAGGATAATATCGAGCGGGCAAAGACCGTGCTTTCAGCCATTCAGGGGACGCTGGAGCGGCGGCTGGAGGAGAGCGCGGGCGGCCGCGTGGTCATCGGCGTATGCGGCGGCAGCGGATCGGGAAAGACGGTCATGGCCTCCGTTCTGGGCTATGCGCTCAACCGGGCGGGAATCGGCGCATACATCATGAGCGGCGACAACTATCCCCGTCGAATTCCGGCGGCCAACGACGCGGAGCGGCTGCGTTTGTTCCGCATGGGCGGCCTGCGCGGGATGCTGGCCAGCGGCGAATACAGCGACGAAAAGGCCGTCGTTCTGCGCGAACTCTGGCAGGCGGATGCGGACGCGGAGCCGGAAACGGCGCGGAAGCTGCCATGGATGCAGACGTATCAGCAGGCCGGCGCGCAGGCGCTGAGCGGCTATCTGGGCACGCCGGAGGAAATTGACTTTGACGAGGTCAACGACATCATCGCGCGCTTCAAGCGCGGCGAAAGACACATTCCGCTCAAGCGGATGGGACGCGAGGAAACCGCGATTTGGTATGAGACGGTAGATTTCACCACGACACGCGTGATGGTGATCGAGTGGACGCACGCGAACAGCGACTTTTTGAAGGGCGTGGATATCCCGATTTACCTGAACAGCACGCCGATGCAGACGCTGGAGCATCGCCGCCTGCGCAACCGCGACGCGCAGACGGACAGTGCTTTTACCACGATGGTGCTGAACATCGAGCAGCGCAAGCTGGACAGCCAGGCGTGGAAGGCGCAGGTGATTCTCTCCCGCGAGGGAAAGAAAATCACCTATTCGGCGTATCGATGTGAGACGGAATGAGCGGAGGGAAAAGGCCATGAATGGCGGAGCAATGCTCAACGCATATCCGGACAGCCTCGGCGGCACGTTATCCGACATTGCGCAGCTATTGGAAAGCGAAGCGTTCGCGGATGCATTCCGGTCGTTTTACATTTTGCCGAGCGTGTTCAACACGGATTTGGATCGCGGCTTTTCGGTCATCAGCTATGATCTGAACCGCATGCTCGCCGCGCCGGAAGACGAAGCGGCTGAAAGAGAACGGAATTGATCTCAAGCTGGATTTTATATTGAACCACCTTTCCGTGCTTTCGCCGCAGTTCAGGATATTTTAAAAAACGGCGATGCATCGCCGTATCGCGATTTTTTCATTGATTGGAATCAATTCTGGGCGGATGCGGCGAAATGACCGACGCCGGATACATCCAGCCGGAAGAAAATACATTCGAGGCATGTTCTTCCGCAAGCCGGGGCTGCCGATTCTGATGGTTCGCCTGCCGGATGGGCGCGATGTGCCGTATTGGAACACGTTCTATCAGCAGGTTCGATATGACCCGGTCGATGCGCAGGATTTGATGCGCGCTTCGGATATGCAGTATGGCGAAGCGACGGTTTTGGCCGCGCGGCTTGACGCGGGGCTGGAGGCCGGGCAGAAGCCGCAGGAGCTGGATTTCACGGGCTTTGAGCGCTACCGCGAGGCATGCGTTCAATTGCTGGAAATGCGGCGGAAATATCTTGGTCAGATGGATTTGAACCTGAAAAGCGAGCGGGTCTGGGCGTATATGACAGTGTGCTGGGCAAGCTGGCCGAATACGGCGCGGCGATTGTGCGGCTGGATGCGTTTGCTCTATGCGCCCAAAACGCCGGGGCTGCGCAATTTTATGAACGAGCCGGACACGTGGGACACGCTGGAACGCATTCGCCAAATGGCTGATTCGCATGGTTTGACCCTTTTGCCGGAGATCCATGACCCTTATGCGGCGGGAACCTATGAAAAGGTCGCTCGAAAGGGCTATATGACCTACGACTTTTTCCTGCCGGGGCTGGTGATTGACGCGATTGAGAACCACGACGGCACGCGGCTGATGCGCTGGGCGGAGGAACTCAGGAAAAAAAACATCCGCACGGTGAACATGCTCGGCTGCCATGACGGAATCCCGATGCTGGATTTGAAGGGGCTGCTCAGCGACACAGAGATTGAGAAGCTGATCGCGCTGATTGTCAGCCGCGGCGGCATGATTAAGAATCTGCACGGCGCGAAGAACGTCTATTATCAGGTCAACTGCACGTATTTCAGCGCGCTGGGCGCGGACGAGGCGGAAAATGCTGCGCGCGCGATTCAGCTGTTCATGCCGGGCAAGCCGCAGGTCTGGTATTTGGATTTATTTGCGGGCGAAAACGATCTGGAAGCCGTTCGCCGCGGAGGCGAAGCGGCGCATAAGGAGATCAACCGCACGAACCTGACGCGGGACGCGGTGGCAGACGCGCTGAAAAAGGATGTGGTGCGCGATCAGCTTGCGCTGCTTCGGATGCGCAACACCTGCCCGGCGTTCGATTTCGACGCGGACATGACCGTGCGCCAGCCGCAGAACGACCAACTGGAAATCATCTGGGAAAAGGACGGGAGCCGCGCGAGCCTGCGCGCAAACCTGACGACATACGAATTCGCGGCGCAGACAGATTGCGGTGCGGCGCGGACGATCCTGACCAGCCGATGAACAGGGGAAAAGCGATGACGATGTGGACGATTGATGACCGATACGAAACGATGCCGTGGGACGAGCTGGACGCGGTGGTTTTTGATTGGCACGTGGGCAACGTGCTGCTCTCCTGGGGGAGATCGCCGGAGGAAGAGCTGGGGGTTTTTCCCGGGGAGACCGAGCTGCACGAAAAGCTGATGGAAAAGATCATCAAAACGCCGTATTGGAACATGATGGATCGGGGGACGCTCACCATCCAGCAGGCAATCGGACATATGACCGGGCGCGATCAGGCGCTCGAACCGATGATTCGCCGCTTTATGGAAAACTGGCTGGATTTTACGCGCCCGATCGAAGAGGGTGTTCAGGCGGTCAAAAAGCTGTCTGGCGCACGGCAAGCGCGTGTTTGTGCTCTCCAACTATCAGAAGGAATCCTTTGCGACGGTTGAAAGCCGGTTCGATTTCTTTGGCCTGTTCGAGGGAAAGGTCGTTTCTGCGCGCGAAGGGCTGCTCAAGCCGAACGCGGACATCTATGAATTTCTGACGAACACCTATCGTGTTGAGCCGAGCCGCACACTGTTTATCGACGACACGCCCGCCAATATCGAGGTGCGATGTATGTGGGGTGGCAGGGCTTCTGTTTTAACCGGCCGGAAAGCTGGCTGCATTTGTGGGCGATTGAAAGGGGTAACGATATGCAGAAGATTTATGCGCATCGGGGCGCGTCCGGCTATGCGCCGGAAAACACGCTTCGCGCGTTTGCGCTGGCGGCGGATATGGGCGCCGACGGCGTGGAGCTGGACGTGCAGATTTCAAAGGACGGCCGTCTGGTCGTCTTTCACGACGACGAATTGAGCCGCCTGACGGGCTTTACGGGTTCGGTGGCGGATTATACCTACGCCGAGCTTTGCCGGATGCCGGTGATTCACGCGGTGGATGCGACGGAGAGAGACGTGGCGCCGCTGCTCGAGGATGTGCTGGCGCTGCTGCGCGAGCGCGGGCTGTCTGTCAACATCGAGCTGAAAAACAGCCGCGCGGCGTTTCCTGCGCTTGAGGAAAAGACGATTGAAGCGGTCGAAAAGGCGGGCATGAAGGAGAAAACGATCTATTCCTCCTTCAACCATTACAGCCTGCTCAAAGTGCGCAGGCTCGACCCGAATGCGGTCTGCGGATTGCTCTACGACGCGATGCTCTATCAGCCGTGGGATTACGCCAGACAGCTTGGCGTTCAGGCGCTGCACCCGCATTTCAGCGAGCCGACGTTTGTGACGGGCGAGGTGGAAGCGGCGCATAGGCTGGGGCTTTCGGTCAACGTGTGGACGGTCAACGAGGAAGCGGATCTGCGCCGGATGGCAGAGATGGACTGCGACGGCATCATTTCCAACTACCCGGATGTGGCGCTGCGCGTTTTACGGGAAGTGCGCGGCTGATCGGAGAATCGAGGGAATGCGATGACGGGGCGAGAACGTCAGGCCGCCGTAGACATGACGCGGGGCAGCCCGGTGAAGCTCATTTTGCGGTTTACGCTGCCGCTGCTCATTGGGCAGATGATGCAGCAGATTTATACGCTGACCGACACGATGATTACGGGTCACTTTATCGGCGACGCGGCGATTGCGGCGATTGGTGCGTCCACGTCGCTCAACGATCTGATGATCAATTTTGCCAACGGAATGTGCAACGGATGCGGCATCATTATCGGTCCAGCTTTACGGTGCGCAGAAGATGGATAAGCTGCGCCGGGCGACGGCCGTGATGCTGATGTTCGGCGTGGGGCTGGGGGCGCTGCTGACCCTCGGCGTGATGATCGGCATCGAGCCGCTGATGCGTCTGCTCAATACGCCGGAGAGTGTCTTCGATGAGGCGATGCGCTATGCGGCCGTTGTCTGCGGCGGCGTCGGGGTGACCATTTTGTATAACATGTGCGCCAGCTTTATGCGCTCGCTGGGCAACGGACGCATGCCGCTCGTCTTTTTGACGATTTCCTGCGTGCTCAATATCGCGCTGGATACGCTGTTTGTCGTCGTGCTGCACATCGGCGTGGTGGGCACGGCACTGGCGACGCTGATCGCGCAGTGCATTTCGGCGCTGCTGAGCATGGCGTATATCGCGCGCGCGTTTAAGCCGTTCCTGCCACGCAAGGCGGATTTTCGCGCGCCGGCCGGCTTGTGGACGCAAATGGCGGCGTCTGGCCTGTCGATGGGGCTGATGAATTCGGTCTACGCGCTCGGCTCGCTGACGATGCAGCGCGCCATCAATACACTGGGCGAAACCGTGATGGCGGCGCACACCAGCGCCAGACGAATTCTCAGTCTGACCGGCGCGCCGATGAGCAACCTCGGCACGGCGGGTGCAGTCTTTATCAGCCAGAACTGCGGCGCGCAGGCGTATGACCGGGTGAAGCGGGGGCTGAATCGAACCGTTCTGATGGCGCTGATTTGGGAGGCGGCGGCCATGGTCGTCATGGTCACGCTTGGGCCGGAGCTGCTGCGGCTGCTCATCGGCACAAGTAACGCCGAATTGCTGCGCTATGGCACGATGTCCCTGCGGGCGAGCGCGGCACTGTTTCTGCCGCTGGCCTATCTGGTCACGATGCGGCAGGCAATGCAGGCACTTGGGATGCACGTTGTGCCGGTGGTTTCCTTGTGCATTGAGCTGGTGATGAAGATTGCGGCGGCGTTTGCCGTTGTGCCGCGCTTTGGCTATGCGGGCGCGTGCTGGGTGGAACCGGCGACATGGCTGGCTTGCTGCGTGTTTTTGATGATTCAATATATGGTCAAGCGGAAAGAGATTCTGCACTTATAGAACGAAAAAATCCGAACCCATCCTCAATCGGGATGACGTTCGGATTTTTTGAGTTTGGGCTTTGGGTGAATGACGTCAGCGGGGCTGACGCTTACTGCTTTAACGCAGAAAAGCAAAATAGGGATGAATTCCCCTTTTTGGATGTAAAATTATGCAAAACAGACAATAAAAAAGTCTGAAAGTTATCACTTTCAGACAAAAATGGTGGAGGTGAGGAGAATCGAACTCCTGTCCGAAAAAGCGACAGCCGAGCTTTCTCCGAGCGCAGTTCGCGTTTTAACATTCCCTCTTCCCAGCGCCCACGAACGGGCTCAGGGATTCAGTAGCTTCATAATGTGTTCATGCTGCAAAGCTTAGGCAGGAACATGGCCCGCTAAATGACGCCGGATTCCGATGCAGCGGGATCATCGGGCCGACGCGCAGCCTAATTAGGCCGCGAGGCAATAATCGTTATTGTCAGTTCATTTTTAATTTCCCGATTTTTACGTGGCTCGGGGCCACGGCTCGCTTACCTGACCGCCCACAATCCCGTCGAAACCAGTACACCCCCATACAAATCGGCGCAAACGCGCTCAATCGTCCCCGCGGTTCTTCGAGCGCAGGGCGCGCTGAATGTCGCGCTGCGCATCCTTGGCCGCCATGTCGTCGCGCTTGTCGTGCAGCTTTTTGCCCTTGCAAAGCCCCAGCTCCATTTTGAAGCGCCCGTCCTTCAAATACACCTGAAGCGGGATGAGCGAATAGCCCATCTTGCCGACCTCCTGCGCGAGATGACGAATCTGGCTCTTGTGCAGCAGCAGCTTCTTTTGCCGAAGCGGGTCGGTGTTGAAGATGTTGCCCTGCTCGTAGGGGCTGATGTGCATGCCGCAGACGAGCACCTCGCCGTCCTTGACGATGGCGAAGCTCTCCTTGAGGTTCATCCGCCCCTGGCGCATGCTCTTGACCTCGGTGCCCTTGAGCTCCATGCCGCATTCCAGCCGCTCTTCGACGAAGTAATCGTGGAACGCTTTTTTGTTCTGTGCCATCGGCTTGATGCCCTTTGCGCGCGCCATGCGACTCCCTCCCTCGAAAAAGCTCAACCATAGTATAGCACAGAGCCGGAAAATGGCAAGCGTTTGTGTCAGGCGTCTTGACGCGCGCATCTTTTTCGGGGTATAATAAAGAAAAGTAAAAATGTAAGGAGGAGTGTGCGTGGAGTTAGCGAAAATCACCAGCAAGGGTCAGCTTACGCTTCCTGTTTCACTTCGCAGAAAATTCGGAATCGAAACGGGCGATCAGTTGCTTTTTTATGAGTGCGACGGACGCATTATCCTTGCGCCGGTAACGCCCGCGACGCTGGCGGATGCGCAGGAGGCTGCGGCCAGACAACATATCTACACGCTGGATGAAATCCGGAAAATAACGGTTCCGATCGCGGAGCGCTATCGGCTGAAAAAGCTGTCTCTTTTTGGCTCTTATGCGAGGGGCGAGGCTTCTGAAAGCAGCGATATCGACTTTACGCGGAGTTCCCCGAGGCGTTTGGCCTGTTTCGACTGGGAAATCTCCAGAACGATTTGGAGGATGCCCTTCGCAAAAAGGTCGATATCGTTACGGAAGGAATGTTGAAAGATTCTCTTTCCGATGGATTTGCTCAAAATATTCGAGAAGATGAGGTGCTTCTGTATGGCGATGGCCGGTGAGGCGCAGAGAGATCGGGATCTTTTGCTGCATATAAAACGCTATTGTGACGACGCGCTGGATGCGGCGCAGCAGGTAGGAAGTGAAGCGGAATTCCTGAAGAACCGTCTGTATCAGCACGCAATAGCCATGTGCGTGTTGGAAATTGGCGAACTGTCCAAGCATCTGTCCGCGGGATTTCTCCGCGCAAACGAGGAGATTCCGTGGCGGGCAATTTGCCGGATGCGAGACATGTACGCGCATCATTATCACAGAACGGATCCCAAACAGTTATGGATGACGGTCAGGATGGATTTGCCGATACTCAAATCATTCTGCGATCAGCGACTTGATGAATTTGATTAAGGAGGCCATCCCTTTATGACCATTCTGCTTCTGGGCGACCTGACGGGTCGCAGCCGCGTCGCCCTGCGCATGCTCACGGGCGAGCTGGAAAACCGCGGCCACGAGGTTCTGGCGCTTCCGACGGCGCTGATTTCCAACACGCTCAATCTGGGCAGGGCGGCGATTGCGGATACGACCGATTATCTGCTCGAGGCGCTGGAAACGTGGGAGGCGCTCGGCCTCTCGTATGATCTGCTCTACATCGGCTATGTGACCGGGCTGGCGCAGGCGGAAAAGCTCTGCCGGGTGGCGGATGCGGCGCGCGCGCGCGGCGTGCCCGTCGTGGTCGATCCGATTCTGGGGGATCACGGCAGGCGCTACAACAGCGTGAGCATGGAGCAGGCCGAGGCGATGGCGCGGCTCATTCGCCATGCCGATATCATCACGCCGAATTTGACGGAGGCCTGCCTGATGGCGGGGCAGCCGTATGAAAACGCCGATGTCGATGCGCTGCTCGATGCGCTCGGCGGGGCGCAGACGAGCGTGCTGGTGACCAGCGCGGGCGATGCGGTGGCGGGGAAGGACGCGCGCACGGGCAGGCGCTTTCGCGTTCCGTTCCGGCGGATTCCCGGCGAGCACTGGGGCACGGGCGACCGCTTCTGCGCGCTGCTGCTGGATGCGCTGGCCAGCGGGCTTCCGCTCGAACAGGCGGCCAAGCGCGCCAGCGACGGGGTGTATGAAGCCCTTTTGAACGGCTGAGCGCTGAAAAAACGAAAAATCCCTCAAATCCTATTGACGAAGTATGATATGAGTGCTATACTGGGTGCATCGAGTGAGAACTGGAGGGACTGTGCATGATGATTTCAACCAAGGGTCGGTATGCTCTGCGCATCATGGTCGATGTGGCGCAGCACGACGGCGAAATGCCGGTGAGCGTGCGCGAAATCGCCCAGCGGCAGGATATATCCGGGAAATACATGGAGCAGATCATCAGCGTGCTGACCCGGAGCGGCCTTCTGCGCAGCATTCGCGGCGCGCAGGGCGGCTATCACCTGGCCAAGAGCCCCGAGCAGATCACCGTCGGCATGATCTTGCGCGCGACGGAGGGCGATCTCGCCCCGGCCGAGTGCGTTTCCGTGGATGGACACGCCTGTACGCGAAGCGGCGTCTGCCCGTCCCATGCCGTGTTTTCCAAGGTATACAGCGCCATCAACAGCGTTATTGACGGCGTGACCCTGTGCGATCTCATCCCGGAGGGCGAAAGCGTTCCGGCGGGGCACACGGGCGCATGCCTGTAACGCCCGAATCGACGCATGGAATGAATGACAAGATAGATGGGAGAGAGTTTTCGTGATCTATATGGATAACGCCGCGACAACGCGGCTCAGCGGCAGGGCGCTTGAGGCCATGATGCCGTATCTGACGGAGCAATATGCCAACCCGGCCGGTACATACAGCTTTACCCACGCCAGCAACGCGGCGATGGAGAAGGCGCGCAAGCAGGTCGCCGACGTGATCGGTGCGACGAGCGCGGAGATTTTCTTTACCAGCGGCGGCACGGAGAGCGACAACTGGGCGCTCAAGGGCACGATGCGCGCCAACGAGAAAAAGGGACGTCACCTGATTATCTCGGCGATTGAGCATCACGCCATCCTGCACAGCGCCAAGGCGCTCGAACGCGAGGGCTTTGAGGTGACCGTTCTGCCGGTCGATGCGGATGGCGTCGTTGCGCCGGAAGCGGTCGAGGCCGCAATTCGCCCGGATACCGTGCTCGTCTCCATCATGGCGGCGAACAACGAAATCGGCACGATCGAGCCGCTGGAGGCCATCGGCGCGGTCTGCAAGCGCCACGGCGTGATCTTCCCACACCGACGCGGTGCAGGCCTTCGGCCACATCCCGCTCAATGTCGAGCAGATGCATATCGATCTGCTTTCCGTCAGCGCACATAAGTTCCATGGCCCGAAGGGCGTGGGCTTCCTCTACATCCGCAAGGGCGTGAAGCTCGTGCCGTTTATGGATGGCGGCGCGCAGGAGAAGAACCGCCGCGCGGGCACGAGCAACGTGCCGGGCATCGTGGGCATGGGCGAGGCGGCGCAGCTGGCCGCGGAGAACATGGAAACCGCGATGGCGAAGGTCGCCGCGGTGCGCGATCACCTGATCGCCCGCATCGAGGCGGAAATCCCTTACGCGAAGCTGAACGGCCATCGCACCAACCGCCTGCCGGGCAACGTCAACTTCTGCTTCCGCTTCATCGAGGGCGAGCATGCTGATGCTGCTCGATGCGCAGGGCGTCTGCGCGTCCAGCGGTTCGGCCTGCACCAGCGGCTCGCTGGATCCGTCGCACGTGCTGCTGGCCATCGGCTGTCCACACGAGATCGCGCACGGTTCGCTGCGCCTGTCCCTCAGCGAGGAGACGACGATGGCGGATGCGGATTTCGTCGTCGATCAGCTCAAGGAGATCATCCCGCGCCTGCGGAGCATGTCCCCGCTCTACGCGGATTTCATCGCAAAGAAGTAAGTTCAGAGGAGTAATGAGATTATGTATACCGAAAAAGTGATGGATCATTTCATGCACCCGCGCAATGTGGGCGAGATTGATAACGCCAGCGGCGTGGGCACGGTCGGCAACGCCAAGTGCGGCGACATCATGCGCATCTTCCTGGATATCGACGAGAACCAGATCGTGCGCGACGCGAAGTTCAAGACCTTCGGCTGCGGCGCGGCCATCGCGACCAGTTCCATGGCGACCGAGATGATTATCGGCAAGTCGGTGCAGGAGGCGCTGGAGGTCACCAACAAGGCGGTGATGGAGGCGCTGGGCGGTCTGCCGCCGGTCAAGGTGCATTGCTCTCTGCTGGCCGAGCAGGCGGTTCATGCCGCGCTGTGGGATTACGCGCAGAAGAACCACATCACCATCGAGGGGCTCAAGCCGCCGGTCAACGACGTGGACGAGCTCGAGGAAGCGCATAAGGACGAGGCGTAAGCGCCTATTGCGTTAAACAAAAAGAGGGTCGCTCCTTTCGGGGAAAGCGATCCTCTTTTGATTGGCCGAAAAAATGCGTGAAAGCGCGCTCAGCCCGCCGCGCCTTCCGCCGGAAGCGCCGTTTCGACGGGGGATTCCGTTTCGGTAGGCGCTTCTGTTTCAGCGGGCGCTTCCGTCTCGACGGGGATATCCGGCGAGGCGGTCGGCTCGTCTGTAGGGATAGGCGTGGGCTCGGGCGAAGCCGTGGGCTCGGGTGAAGCCGTGTGCTCGGGCGAAGCCGTGTGCTCGGGCGAATCCGTAAGCTCGGGCGAAGCCGTGGGTTCAAGCGTGGGCGTCACCGCGGGCGAAGGGGTGGCCATCGGCTCGACCGCGTCCACCGAGGAGGTGATCTCCGGCAGCGGCGTGATGGCCTTGTTGTAGGCGAACGTGTTTTTCGCCGTCCTGCAGCATGCAGTTGGCCACGCGCGTGTGCGCCACGCTGTCGCCGATGACCAGCAGCGACTGCCCCGGTTCGCCGGACTGCGCGCTTGCGTCGCCGCCGATGAGCATGCCGCTCAGGTTGACGGCGGATGCGCCTACCGCGTCCATCACGATTAACGCATTGCCGCCGTATTCGTCGCCGCTGCCGCCGCGAATCTCGCCGTTTACGCCGATGGAAACCGTGTCGCCGATGGAGACGACCTGCATGCCCGCGCCGCCTGCCGCGCCCCGGCCACCGCGAACGCTGCCCGCGACGGTGATGAAGGCGTTTCCGCTCAGGCCGAACAAGTTCAGCCCCGTGCCGCCCATCATCGCGTCGTTGCCGCCGCGAATGGTTCCGGCGAGCATCATCGTGCCGTATTCGCTCAGCGGGGAAACCTCCATGCCGCTGCCGCCGCCTTCGCCGCCGCGAATGCTGCCCTCGACGCTGACATACAAATCGCCGCCGCGCTGGCTGACGGAAACGCCCGTCGCGCCCTTGCCGCCGGTGATTTCGCAATCCCCATCGATCAGCAGCGTGCCGCCGCCGACCAGAGACAGGCCGCTTTGACCCGGTGCGCCCTCAACGCGGACGGTGCGCAGCTCGACGTTGGATATGCCGGAAATCGTCAGGGAATCCCGCAGCTCCACATCGGAGAGGATGACGGAGGAGTCGCTGATGTGCAGCCGATGCAGAACGGCCTTGCCGTCACCGGAGATTTGCAGCAGCGCGGGGGAGGAGATGGCCTCCTCCGTCGCGGTCATTTCGCCGGAGACGAGCAGAATGTCGCCGTCCTTCGCGCGGCGCACCATGTCCAGCAGCTCCTCGTAATTGAGCGCGGGGCCGAGCGTACCGGCGCTGGCCAGCGCCGGGCAGAGAAGAACAGTCAGCAAGAACAGGACAAGAGCCCGTGTTGCTTTCATGGAACAACTTCCTTTCAAATGTTAAAAACAATCATCGAGCAAAAAGCAAATGTCGCACAAAGCGCGGGCGCGCAATGCGCGCCCCTACGGGCACGGCGGCGTAATGTGCAGTTCCTTTTTTCCGCGACATTGTAGGGGCGCGCATCGCGCGCCCGTTATTGGAATTTGTGCAAAATTTCGGATTTGCACATTTACTGAAAGAATATGCGGCGAACGCGTCGCGCCTGAAAGTAGGCTTTATTATAGCATATCTTGAATGGGTAAGCAAGCACGCGCGTTTTATGACAAAATCGGAAGAAAATTTGAAAAAAAGTGTTGACAGCGGATTTGAAATTTGCTATAATTATCTTCGTCAGCGACACAAGTTCATTGGGGAATTGTGTAACGGCAGCACCTACGACTCTGACTCGTATTGTCTAGGTTCGAATCCTAGTTCCGCAGCCATTTGCCTCCATGGTCAAGCGGTTAAGACGTTGCCCTCTCAAGGCAAAATCATGGGTTCGATTCCCATTGGAGGTGCCAAAAGGCCGATTGCTTTTGCAATCGGTTTTTTCTTTCCCCCAAATCGCGCAAAGCCGCAAATTCCGCGCAAAACACGGGCGCGCCGTGCCCGAAGCCGCGCTGCCCGCTTGATTTTTTGGAGAGAAAACGCTATAATAAATTTCGCCCGCAGGGGGCGAAAACCCCTCAATACGCAAACATTCGGAGGCAAGGCCAATGGGTTATATTGCCGGTATCGGCGGCGCGAATATGGATATCCACGGCAGGAGCGACCGCCAGCTCATCATGCGGGATTCCAACCCCGGTTCGCTGCATACCTCTTTGGGCGGCGTTTGCCGCAATATCTGCGAAAATCTGGCGCGGCTCGGCGAAAACGTGCGCCTGATTACCGTCGTGGGCGACGATGTGCAGGGGCGCGGCATCGTCGAGGGCTGCGAAAAAGCCGGAATTGACATGAGCGCCGCCCGCGTGCTGCGCGGCGAACGCTCTTCCAGCTATATCTCCATCATGGATGGCGACGGCGACATGCTGCTGGCGATGAGCGATATGCACATCATCAAGCAGCTCAACGCGAAGCTGGTGGATGAATCCCGCGACCTGCTCTGCGGCGCGGATCTGGTCGTCTGCGACGGCAACCTCTCCGCCCAAACCATCGAGCGGCTGGCGCAGGTCTGCGACAGGCCGCTGTATCTAGACCCCGTTTCAACGGCGTGGGCGCGGGAACTCAAGCCGTTTATCGGCTGCTTTGACACGGTGAAGCCCAACCGCATGGAGCTGGAGGTGCTCAGCGGCTGCCCGGTGGATACAAAGGAAAACATCGTGCTGGCCTGCGACATCCTGCGCGGCAAGGGCGTGCGGCGCGTGTTCGTCTCCTTGGTCGGGACGGCATGTATTACCGCGGGCCGGAGGGCGGCATCTGGGGCGTGAGCCGCCCGTTTGACGGCATGGTCAACGCGACCGGCGCGGGCGATGCGTCTATGGCCGGTATCATCTACGCGACCCGTCAGGGCTATGCCGCCGACGAGATCCTCGCCTTCGGCATGGGCGCGGGCATGGTCGCCATCGCGTCAAGCGACACCATCAGCCGGGAGATGTCTCCCGCTGCGATTGAAACTATGGTAAAGGAGTATATCAAATGAAGCAATTCGATCTGAAAGCCTACATGGACGTCACCCCGGAAATCGAGGAGGCTGTCCGCACCGGCAAGCCCGTCGTCGCGCTGGAGAGCACCATCCTCAGCCACGGCATGCCGTATCCGGAGAACCTGAGCTTCGCCCGCGAGGTGGAGAAGATCATCCGCGAGCAGGGCGCGATTCCGGCGACGATGGCGATTATCGACGGCCGCCTCAAGTGCGGCCTGACCGAGGATGAGCTGGTGCGCATGTGCGAGGCGAAGGGCGTGCTCAAGGTCAGCCGCCGCGATCTGCCGATCGTCGTCGCGCAGAAGCTGACCGGCGCGACCACCGTTGCCACCACGATGATTCTGGCGAATATGGCGGGCATTCACGTCTTCGCGACCGGCGGCATCGGCGGCGTGCATCGCCGCGGCGAGGTGACCATGGATGTGAGCGCCGATTTGCAGGAGCTGGCGCATACCCCGGTTGCGGTCGTCTGCGCGGGCGCGAAGATGATTCTGGATATCGGCCGCACGCTGGAATATCTGGAGACGATGGGCGTTCCGGTGCTCGGCCTGAACACCGACGATTTCCCGGCGTTCTATTGCCGCAAGAGTGGCTTCGGCGTGGATTACAACGCCAAGACCCCGGCGGACGTCGCGGCGATTGCCAAGGCGAAGTGGGGCATGGGGCTGGAGGGCGGCATGCTCATCGGCAACCCGGTGCCGGAAGAATACGCGATGGATTTCGACGAGATGAGCGCTGTCATCGACCGTGCGATGGCGATGGCCGACGAGGCCGGCGTGAAGGGCAAGAACATCACCCCGTTCCTGCTCGCGCATATCGTCGAGCTGACCGGCGGCAACAGCCTCAAGACCAACATCCAGCTCGCGTACAACAACGCGCGCGCGGCGGCGCAGATCGCCGTCGAGCTGGCGAAGTAAGCCAAAAAGCATATGAAAAGGCGCTTTCCCTGTCCGAACGGGGAAGTGCCTTTTTAGATGTCAGCGGAGGTGAAAACGGGCTCAGTCCGATATGCCTGTGTGAGGAGAACTGCGAAAAATCGCCCGCGTGAGCAGAACCCTGATGCGTTGCAGACTTTGGCGGAGGTGAAAACGGACTCAGTCCGTCAGTTCTGCGTATTTCGCCGAAATCAGCCCGCAGAGCGCGTCCGGCGCAAGCTCCACCTGCGCACCGATTTTGCCCGCGCTGACGCAGATGGCGTCAAATAACTGGGCGCTCTCGTCGATGAAGGTGGGGTAGAGCTTTTTCATGCCGATGGGGCTGCATCCGCCGTGGATGTAGCCGGTGTTCGGCAGAAGCGCCTTTTGCGGGATCATCTCGACTGCCTTCTCGCCGCAGGCCGCCGCCGCGCGCTTGAGGTTCAGCGAGCCCGTCGCCGGGATCACGAAAACGTAAAACGCGCGGCTCTTGCCCTGCGTGACCAGCGTTTTGAAGACCGCCTGCGGGTCCTGCCCGAGCGCATTGGCGACGGAAACCGCGTCGATGCCCGTGTCGGGCGAATAGAAATGCGTCTGATAGGGGATTTCCGCCTTATCCAGAATACGCATGACGTTTGTTTTTTCAGCTTTGCCTGCCATAAATGTGTGTTCCTTGTCGTTGATCGTGCGGTAAATGGACAAATCCGAAATTTTGCACAAATTCCGATAATAGGCGTGCATTGTGCGCCTGCCTGACTCCTTCAGTCACGGCTGCGCCGTGCCAGCTCCCTCGAAGAGGGAGCTCTTTGAGCAGGTTATTTCCCATCTAGGCAATAAGTTGCGCCGTACTCGTAGGGGCGCGCATCGCGCGCCCGCGTTTTGTGCAGAATTTGCTTTTTGCTCAATGATTGGGTCGTGCGGAAGGACGTTAAAACGATTTGCTGACGTCCAGCTTGATCGGCTTCGCGGTCTTTTTTGGGCTTTGGGCGGCCAGCGCGGCCAAACGGTCGGCGTAGCGCGCGTCGTCCAAGGGCAGCTCGATCGTTTCATCCGTCCAGCTCGAAAGCAGCATCGCGTTGGCCAGCATCAGACTGCAAAGCCCTTCGCGGCCGTCGGCGATCATCGGCGCGCCGGTCAGAATGTGATCGGCAAACGCGCGAATCACACCCGCGTGCATCGGGTACGGCTCGTCCGGCGTGATATCCTCCATCGTCACGTTCGGCTTGCCGAAGCCGCCCGCGTATTCGCGGATGAAGCGATCCACCGGCGTGTCCGGCCGCGCCAGCGTCAGCCGGTTGTTTTCGTAGACCAGTTGGCCGCCGGTCAGCGAGATTTCAAATCGGTTGGTGCCGGGCGCTTCGCCCGTGCAGGTGATGAACGTGCCCGTCGCGCCGTTGGGGTATTCGACGTAGGCCGTCACGTCGTCCTCAACCTCGATGTCGTGCCAGCGGCCAAAGCCGCAGAACGCGCGGACGCGGAGCGGCATGCCGCAGATCCACTGCCACAGATCGAGGTTGTGCGGCGCCTGATTGAGCAGAACGCCGCCGCCGTCCTCCGCCCACGTCGCGCGCCACGCGCAGGAATCATAATAGCTCTGCGCGCGCAGCCAATCCGTGATGACCACGTTCGTCCGCCGAATTTCGCCCAGCTCGCCGGATTCGACGAGCCGCTTCATTTTGCGATAGGCCGGGTTGGTGCGCTGGTTGAACATCGCGCCGAACGCCCGGCCGCTCTTGTCCGCCTCGGCGTTCAGCAGGCGCACCTCCTGCGTGGAAACGCCCGTCGGCTTTTCCAGCAGAACGTGCATCCCCGCGCGGAAGGCCTCGACGGCCTGCCGGACGTGCAGCCTGTGCGGCGTGGCGATCAGCACCGCGTCGATCAGCCCGCTTTGATACATTTCCGCGGGCGTGGCGAAGACGCGCACATCCTCCGCGCCGGGCAGCGCCAGCAGCTCTGCGGCGTGCGTCTGGCTGGCGGTTGCGGCGGCGCAGAGCCGCGCGTTCGGCACGTCGCCCAGCAGCGTTTTCGCGTGCGCCATGCCCATCGCGCCAAGGCCGATGAGACCGAAACGAACCTCTTTCATGCACAAGCCCCCTTGTCAAAGCCGTCGCGCGCGGACGGGTCAGCGGCGGATGTCGTAATTCATGTTCATCAGGTTGCGGATGCTGCTCACGTCGTCGGTGATGTTCGCGTCGCCGTGAATCGTGTGCTTGATGACGCTGGAGGCCACGGCGAAGTTGAGCATGTCCATCGGCTTGTAATCGTGCAGCATGGCGTAAATCAGGCCGCTGGCAAAGGCGTCGCCGCCGCCCACGCGGTCGAGGATGGTGAAGGTGAACAGCTTGCTTTCAAACGTGTGCCCATCGTATCACATGAACGCCTTCAGGCTGTTCTCGCTGCCGGAATGGGCGTAGCGAACGTGCCGCGCGATGCATTTGAGGTTCGGATAGCGCTCGACAAAGCGCTGGAAGATCTCGTCCTGCTGCTCGTAGCTGGGCTGCATCGGCACGCCGTCCTTCACGTCGCCCTGGCTGTGGTCGTCCTCGTCGCGCCAGAGGTGATACGGCTCGATGCCCAGCAGGATATCGACATAGGGCAGGCACTGCGTGCAGAAATCGCGCGCCTCCTCCCAGCTCCAGAGCATGCTGCGGAAATTGCCGTCAAAGCTGACCGTCAGCCCCTTTTCCTTGGCAACGCGCAGCATATCCAGCACCAGTTTGCTGCAATTCGGGCTGAGCGCCGGGGTGATGCCGCTCAGGTGCAGCCAGTCAAAGCCCTCCAGCAGCGCGCCCAGATCGACGTCCGAAAAATCGTATTCGGCCATGGCGCTGTGCTTGCGGTCGTAAATGACCTTGCTGGGGCGGATGCCGTAGCCCGTCTCCAGGTAATACGTGCCCAGGCGGTGGGTCGGCGTTTCCTCCGGCGAGGTCAGGATCATCGGGGTGCAGTGCACGTCGTTGGAGCGCAGCCAGCGCACGGCGCTCTTGCCGGGCTGTTGCTTGGCACGACGGAGAAGAACGTGCTGTCCACGCCGAGGTTGGCCAGCGCGAGGGCGATGTTGGCCTCGCTGCCGCCATAGCTGGCCTCAAACCCGGAGGCCATGCGGATTTTTTCGTAGTTCGGCGGCGTCAGGCGAAGCATGATTTCGCCCATCGTGATGAATTTTTTGCCGTTTTCCATGTTTTGCAGAAGCGGATTATAGTGGATCATCGTTTGCAGCCTGCCTTTCTGCTTGTGTTGATATCAGTATAGCATGGTTTGACGGGGATTCAAGCGGCGGGGCGGAGGAGGACACAAAACGTTCCCCGCCGACGGAGCGACGGGGAGCACGTGGATAACGATGGGGGAAAAAGGCTTACTTCGCGTTGTCGGCGGCCTCCTGGAGCGCGTTGAGGAAGGAGCCCATGTCGATGGTGCAGCCGGTCTTGAGATCGACGTCGTCCGGCACCTGCGTGTGGCGGCCGTCGCCCTTGTCGTAGGTCGGCATGGTGACGACTTCCTCAACCGTCTTGCCGACGCACCAGTCTTCCAGCGCCTCGGCCTGCTCGAACCACTCCTTGCCGATGCCGGAGGCGGCCTTCATGCCGTAGCCGTCGCCCAGCTCCTTCTTGGTCGGTGCTCGCCGGTCAGTTCGCCGGTCAGCGCGCCGGTTGCGTCAAAGCCGACCTTGTTCTGCGCGATATCGAAGCTCACGGCGGTGATCTTGCCCGCGTCGTCCAGCTCCAGCGCGCACATGGTCGTGTTGATGGTCACGCTGCCGGCCTTGTCGGCCTCAGCGCCCGCGCCGGACATGGTGGTGACGGAACCGAGGCCGGGAAAGCGGCTAGCGCGCCGGCAGAGAGGAAAGCATCAGCGCCGCAGTCGCGGCGGTCATCGCAAACTTGTTCATAATCGTACCTCCAAAATAAATGATTTCGGGTGATGGACACCTGTATGTTTATCGCATCTCCCCGCGGATGGAGGCACGATAAATTACCTGATGATGACGTAGGCGCGGCGGCCGAGCGCATCCCAAATGGCGGAGATCACCTTGGGGGCACGCAGCGTTGCGCCGGTGGAAACGTCCGTATCGTCGGCAATCTGCCCCGGCAGATACAGGTCGCTCACGCTTGAAACGGTCTTGCCGACCAGATGCTCAAGCAGCTGGTCGAACTGGCCGCGGACCTTGGCGGCCGCGTCGCTGTCCGGGGCGAGATAATCCTCGTTTTTATATTGCAGCGTCGTGTAGCGAATCTCGGTGAACGTGTTATCCTGCAGGGTGAATTCCAGCGCGACCTGCTCGCCGCCGTCCTCCATGTAGCTGCCGCGATAAACGCCGTCCGCATAGGGCTCGGCCTCGGGCAGCTTCGTCGTATCGACGATCTTGTAGGGGTGGCGGTTCAGCCCGTCCCAGAGGGCGGAAACCAGCTTGCCGGCCTTCATCGTCGCCGTCGTCACCGCGTCGAGATCTTCCACGATGTCATACGGCGAATAGAGGTCGTCGATGGCGGAAACGCCCTTGCCGACGAGATAATCGGCGAGCTGGCGGTATTGGCGGAGGATGGCCTTCTGCGCGTCGCTCGCGTCCTCGCTCATGTAATCGCCGTCCTTGTATTTCACGCCGCGATACACCAGCGAATCGAATTTTCCATCCTTGAGTTCGAATTGAATAGCAATCTGCTCGATGCCGCCGTCATAGTAAAACCCACGATAAATGCCGTCCGCGTATTCCTGCGCGGCGGCGGGCAGATCCAGGGCGATGAGCAGAATCATCAGTGTCGCTATACGTTTCATGTTCGTTCCTCCCGATGACAAAAACCAGTTTAAGGGCGATCTGTGGCAAAAGTATGTCAAAATAAAAAAAGCTTCCAAAATTTTAAATTCGAGCAAAGGTTTGACATTCCTGCCGCCAAATTTTACAATATGTGCAGAAGAAAAGGCTGGAGGGATGCACGTGAACCCGATTCTGGTGGTGGACGACAACGCGCAGATCGTCGATATTTTGTCGCAATACATCAAAAAAGAGGGCTGGCCGATGCTCGCGGCGAAGACCGGCGAGGAGGCGCTCGCCCTGTTCGACGCGGCCGATCCGTCGCTGATCCTGCTGGATATCATGCTGCCGGGGCTGGACGGGCTGGAGGTCTGCCGCCGCATCCGCCGGGTGTCGAGCGTGCCGATTTTGATGATTACCGCCAAGGACGAGGACGCGGATCGGATTCTCGGGCTGGATATCGGCGCGGACGATTACATCGTCAAGCCGTTTTCCCCGGCGAGGTGATGGCGCGCATCCGGGCGGTGCTGCGGCGCATCCCGGCGGCGGCGGAAAAGGAAATGCTGGTGATCGGCGAGCTGTCGATTCACCTGCCGTCGCTGTCCGTCACGCTGTCCGGGCATAAGCTGAACCTGACGCGGCGGGAGGTCGAGCTGCTGTATACGCTGGCCGCGTCGCCGGGGCGCGTGTTCACGCGGGATAACCTGCTGACAATCGTTTGGGGGTATGAGTTCGCGGGCAATTACCGCGCGGTGGATTCGCACATCAAGCGCCTGCGCGCCAAGCTGGATGCATACCCGCACGACACGTTCACCATCGCGACCGTCTGGGGCGCGGGCTATAAGTTTGAAAGGAATCTGCCATGAAGCTGCCGATGCATCGAACGCTCGTCGCGCGCCTGACAGGGCTTTTCGCGCTGCTGCTCATGCTGTTTGCGGTGGTGCTGGAGCTGCTTTTCAATGCGATGATGGAGCGAAAAATGATCGCCCATTACAGCAAAACCATGCAGCGCAACGCATATGCCATTTCGCAGAATCTCTCGGAGATGATCGCGCCGTCGGATTACGAGGCGCTGGATGAAAACCCTTCATCGTCGGCGAGGATACGCTCGCGCCGTATATGGCGCTGATCGAGCATATCACGAATTGCAACGTCTATCTCATCGACGAGCAGCACCGCGTGACGGGCTATTTCGACGGCGTGGTGCAGACGATGAGCGGCAGGGTGCTCCCCAATTACATCGAGCAGACGATCGCGCTGGGGTTCATGGGCAAAACGCCGTTTCTCACCGCGAAAATCGACGGAGAAACGCATCTGACCACGAGCATGCCGATTATGAACGCCAAGAGCCACGTGCTCGGCGTGGTGCTGCTGGAAAAGCACGCTGCGCGAGCTGGGCTTCGCGCAGGTTTCCAGCTCGGATATCCTGCTGTTCAGCGGCGCGGTTGCCTTCGCGCTGACCGCGCTGCTGGGCGCGCTCTTTTCGCGCATGTTCACCCAGCCGATCACGGCGGTTCAGCGCTTTGCGGGCAGGCTGGCGAGCGGCGAATACGACGCGCGGATGCAGAACGCGCGGAAGGACGAAATCGGCGAGCTGGCGCGCTCGATGGATATTCTGGCGGAGCGGCTTGACGACGCCCGCCGGCGGGACGAGCGCCTCCGCGAGCAGCAGAGCGCGTTTTTCGCGACGATTTCGCACGAACTCAAAACGCCCGTCACGGTCATCCGCGGTTCGCTGGAAGCGCTGCGCGACGGCGTTGTTTCCGGCGAGGATAACGTGCGGGCGTATATCGGCCAGATGCTGGCCGAGTGCAAGGGCTTGCAGCGGATGATTATTGACCTGCTGGAGCTTTCGCGGCTGCAAAACGCGGGCTTTTCGCTCAACATGGGCGAGGTGGATGTGCGCGAGCTGCTGGGCGACGTGGCGATGAGCGTGGGCGCGCTGTGCGAGCGGAAGGGCGTTGTCTTTGTTTGCAGCGAGCCCCAATGCGCGCTTTTGATGACGGGTGATTACGCCCGGCTGCGGCAGATGCTGCTCGCCGTGCTGGATAACGCGGTGAAGTTTACGCCTGCGGGGAAGCGCGTCAGCCTTTCGATGGAGGGGCATACCGTTATCGTCGCGGACGAGGGGATCGGGATTCCCGAAGAGGAGCTGGCGCACATCTTTGAGCGTTTCCGCCGGACGCGCGGCGGCAATGCGCAGGGAACGGGGCTCGGCCTCGCGATTTGCAGCGAGGTGGCGCGGCGGCACGACATCCGGATCGACGTGGCCAGCCGCGTTTCGGTGGGCACGACCTTCCGCTTTACCTTCCCCGACGGCGGCAGATGAACACGTAGACTGCGAGCGCGGCGGCGGCCAGCGCGCTGAGCGCCGCGCCGAGGGGCAGCGCGCGTGTGCGATAGGTGAAGACGATTTCGTGTTCGCCCGGCTCGACCCAAACGCCCATGAAGGCCACGTCGCAGGGGATGACGTCGGCCTGCCGCCCGTCGATGGTGGCGGAGAAGCCCTTGTCAAACGGGATCGTGAAGACCAGAATTCCGGCCTCCTTCGCGTCGATATGGGCGATGAAGCCGTCTGCGGTCGCGTCAAAGCCGTCGCAGGCGTTCTGCTTCAGGCGGGCGACGCTTTCCTGCCAATCGGGGATGTCGCTCACGTCGAGCGTCTGCATGCGCGGCTGATAGGCGGCCAGTTCGTCGTCGTCAAGCGTCGCGGCGGCGAGCAGCACGGTCGGCGTGGTCTGGCTGTCCATCCGCTGGTGGTATGTGCCGGTGCAGGTCGTCTGCAAAAAGCCCATTGGCAGGGCGTTGGGGTTGCGGTATACGGCAACCCCGTTTTCGTGGTCGTAAACGAAGCCGTCCGGCACGGGCGTGTCGTCGAGCCGGTAATACGCCTTCACGCTCAGCAGCGCGCGCAGCGCCGCGCGCCATCCGGCGGACAGACGGTGGTGGATTCGTCAAACCCAAAGCCCGCCATCGAGATGAAGCGCCCGACGATGGAGGAGCGCAGGCTGGTGAAGGCGGTGAGGCTGCTCGCCCCGCGCAGAAGCCCGTAGTTGCGGATCTTTTTGCCGTAGTCGATGCGCTGCCATTCGGCCATGTCCGGCGCGGCGGCGGCTTCAAGCGTCGGCTCCGCGATTTCCGGGCAGGGTGAGCCCTCGCCCGCAACGTCGCCGCCGGAGAGCAGATTTTCGTCGCCCACTAAAATATAGCCCGCGTATTGCGCCGCGGCGACCGCGCAGACGAGCGCCAGCGTGACGGCGAAGCGCGGCTTTCGGATGAGCACAAAGAGCATCGCGCCGCCGCCGAGCAGCGCGGCGCAGACGGAAAAGACGCGGAAAACATCGTCGGCGTAAGCGCCCTTCCGGCGGCTGAGCAGCACGGCGCCGACGCGCCCATGCGGCTTTTTGCCAGTCCTCCGGCAGCAGGAACGGCACGGTCAGCAGCAGCGTCAGCGCCGTCAGGGCGATAAACGCCCGGCGCAGGGCGCGGCCGTCCGCGTCGCGCAATGCCGTCAGCGTCGCCAGGGTCGTCATCAGCGCCACGCCGTACCACCAGCGGGTATAGGCGACGTTGGTTTCCAGCGCGAACGCGCCGCAGAGGACGGGAACCGCGCTGCAAACCGCCAGCGCGAGCAGCAGCCCCTTGAGCCAGCGATGCTTTTTTTGCCCAAACAGCGCGACCGCGCCGGTCAGGCCGAACACCGGCAGATACGCGGCGGTGGAGACCCAGCTCGGCGCGTCGCCGTAATAGGCGTGAACGACGTTGCTTTCAATCGGCATGAGCAGCGCGCGGACGCGCTCGAGCAGCGTGCCGAGGGTATAGGTCTGCGTCAGCAACGACGTGTCGCCCGCGCCCGTCCGCGTGATGGAGAGCATGAAGAGCATCGCGGGGCAGAGCAGCACGCCCGCCAGCGCGCAGCCGACGCCGCATTCAAAGATCAGCGCGAACACGTTTTGCCATGTGCGGCGGGGCTTCCAATCCGCGCTGAAAAACCGAAAGACGAAGTACAGCGCCGCCAGCAGCGCGCTGGAGAGCATGAAATAGTAATTCGTCAGCGTGTTCAGCCCGCAGAAGAGCGCCAGCAGGCCGCGCCGGGGATGCTCGCCCATCGCGTCCTCCATCCCCAGCAGGATCAGCGGGAAGAACGCGATGACCTCCGTGAAATGATAAAACTGCGTATTGACGACGGTGAAGCCGGAGAAGGCGTAGAGCACGCAGCCCAGCAGGGCGAGCCGCTCGTCGCGGATCATCCGCCGCAGATAGCAAAACGAGGTCAGCGCGCAGACGGCGTGCTTGAGCACCGCCATCACGCTGATGCCGAACGGAATCAGCGCCTTGGGCAGAAGCGCCAGCGGCCAGACGAACACGCTGCCCAGCGTATAAAACGCATAGCTGCCGACGGCAGGCGCGCCGAGGAAGGTGTTGAAGCTGTAACTGTTCAGCCCGCCGCGCAGAATCCGCCGCGTTTCCAGAATAAAGGGAAGCTGCTGCTCGATGAAGTCGCCCCGCGTGACAAAGCGCCCGCCGTAGGGCAGAATGGCCGGGGCGAGGGCGAAGAGCGCCAGCAGCGCGCCCAGAAAAAATGCGTGCGCACCGGTGATGCGCCGCCGCCGAAGCGAAGAAGCCTGCATGGGTGTTCCTCCTTGCGGTTTACGGGGAGAAGATGAATTCGGCGATCTGCGCCGCCGTCAGCCCGATCTGTTCGCCGCCCGAAAGCGTCGGCGTACCGTTGCCTTTCTGCGCGCCATACGCGCCGAAATACGCGTGGCATCCGCCTTCCAGCACGGTTTCAGTGATTGACCAGCACGCAGAGCACGCCGAAGCGTTTCAAATGCTTTTTCACAACCTTTTTCCTTTCGAACAGGCTTGTCAGACTAGCATAGTTTCCCTTGTGATTTCACTTCCAGAGAGCGTTTCAATGTGCTCACATGGAAAATCGGCCAGCACATGCTCAAACGGGGGTAATATCCTGTTTGGTGTAGATTTCGTAATACGCCGAATCGACACACAGCATGCAAATGGAACAATCGCTCTGTACAAAATCACGCAAAGAGTCGATGAACGTATGAGTCTGCGGTTCGGATTGACCGAGCAGCCGGATAAAGATAGCCTTCTGGCTTTCGGCAAGCAGGGCGATCAACGATTCGGGGGATAAGGTCGAATCAATCTCTGTGTTCAGATAGGTTTCGGATGCGGTGAAGCAATCGACCCGCCAGAATCGAACGGATTTGCGCAGCGCGTCAACCAGACGAATGAGAATTGTGTTATCCACAATTCGCGGCGCATCGAAGGAAAGACAGAGGACGGGGGACATGAAAACCACGCTCCTAAATAAAAAAAATCCGAAAAGCAAAACACTTTCGGATTCATGGTGCACCTTCAGGGGCTCGAACCCTGGGCACCCTGATTAAGAGTCAGGTGCTCTACCAACTGAGCTAAAGGTGCATGACAATTCGGAATGAACCCGGAATTGTTATTCGATTGGTGCACCTTCAGGGGCTCGAACCCTGGGCACCCTGATTAAGAGTCAGGTGCTCTACCAACTGAGCTAAAGGTGCTTGATTGCTCAACGCGAAAAGGATTATATCATGGCCGACGGGAAAAAGCAACCCCTTTTTTACAGAAAAAGACGATTTTCGGCAAAAACAGCGCCCGCGCCGAAATCCGCAAAAGCGCGGGGCGCTGAAAAGGAGAGACGAACAATCAGCCTTCCGCCTTGGCGGGCAGCTCGGCGAGCAGGCGGGCGGCCTCCCGGCCGGGGTAGAGATCGGGCGCGAGCTTGACGATCTGCTGGAGGATGTTCTCGGCCTCGCGGCGGTTCTGCTCGGCCAGATAGGCGCGCGCAATCCACAGCGAGGTGGTGATGCGGTGGAGCTGCTGGGTGTTGTTCTGCTGCACCTGCGTTTTGAGCGCCTGAATGTCGCATTTGCCGGTGGAGAGCAGCTTCATGCACTGGTCGTTCAGCTCGCAGGAGAAAGCCATGCGCTGCTTGGGCTTCTTCGTCTCCTGAATCGCCTCGAGCTGCTTCTTGTAGCCGTGCAGCTCGTCGAGATATTTTTTCGCCGCGTCGAGATCGCCCATCTGCTCGGCACAGTAGCACAGGTTGCTGGTGACGGCAAAGCGGCTCATCAGCGCCTGCTCGGGCTTTTTTGCCTTCCCGAATCTCCGTGGCGGCCAGCAGCTTCATCGCGTCGTCAAAGCGCCCCTGCGCGGCATAGGCGTTGGACAGGTGCAGCCGAACCATCATATACGGGTTGGGATTCTTCGGGTTCTGATGGAGGTGCGGCTCGTATTCCTTCAAAAAGCCGTCCACGTCGAGCTGGTTATACAGCCGGTTGAGCTGGCGGCTGTGCGTGTTCGCGGCGTTGATGTACTGCGCGGCGGCGATGAACAGACAGCCGACAATCAGCATCAGGATCAGCGCGATCGGGTTCATCGTCGGCTTGAGCAGATAGAGCGCCGCCATCAGCGCGACAAACAGCCCTTCAAACAGGATCAGCCGCGTCTTAAACTTGGGAAAGAGGGTCAGCATCGGATCAACAACTCCTTAATTTATAGCGTCAGGATGAGTATAGTATATCTGGATGCGGCGGGAAAAGCAATTCCTTTGCGTGAATTGTTTGATCCGGAGCGCAAAAGCCGTCGGATAACAGGAAAAAACTTGAAAATAGGGTAGCCATTCGCCTTAAATGTGCTAGAATACTAGTAAACAACAAGACGTTGCACCATGAGACCGAACGAACCGAAAGGAGAACGGAAGAACATGAAAATGACGTTTCGCTGGTATGGCAGTCAGAGCGACAAGATCACGCTCAAGCAGATCAAGCAGATCCCCGGCTGCACCGGCCTGATGGGCGTGCTTGATTACAAGGCCGCGGGCGAGGTCTGGGAAGAAGACGAGATCAAGGCGTATATCGACGAGGTGCATGCCGCGGGGCTCGAGTGCGAGGTCATCGAGAGCGTCAACGTGCATGAGGATATCAAGCTCGGCCTGCCCACGCGCGATATGTACATCGAGAATTACTGCAAGTCCATCCGCAATCTGGCGAAGTACGGCGTGAAGGTCATCGTCTACAACTTCATTGCCGGTGCTGGACTGGCTGCGCACCG
>VOFB01003395.1_pt1 | contig 28801 bp, 40 predicted proteins | sample 5384141 | NCBI WGS metagenome assembly VOFB01 (sample SAMN12384721, study PRJNA508395) | human gut metagenome | isolation source: healthy gut A | host: Homo sapiens | reverse complement strand
TTCTTAAGCATTTTATGGAAGAAAATGGTTTGATAGAAAATAAACAGTATCTTTTTAAGGATTTTACAGGAGAGGAATACTCAACAAATCAGGTCGCAAGGCATAAGATTCAGATTAGAAAATCAGAAATGGATATTGATGAAATATTAGAGCAGGGCAGAAATAAAAAGATTTTGGTTATCTGTAATACAGTTTCCCGAGCACAAAAAGATTTATAAAGAAATGCAGGAAAAATCAGAAAATGTTTATTTGTTGCATTCGCGTTATATAAGAAGAGACAGAGCTTTTCTGGAAAAACAGATTATGGATTTTGCTGAGTCAGAAGAAAACGGAATATGGATAACAACGCAGATTGTGGAAGCGAGTCTGGATATAGATTTTGATATACTTCATACGGAGATGTGTACAGCAGATAGTCTTTACAGAGAATGGGGCGTTGTAACAGAAAAGGAAGATATTTTCCGGAAGAAGCAAATGTTATCATATATGATAATAGAAATGGCGTTGGAAAAAATGGCATTTATGATTTGGTTATGTATGATCGTTCGCTTAAATTGCTTGCTCAGTATGAAAATTTAGAGTTTGTAGAAAGCATGAAAACGATATATATGAATCAGGTTTATGATTCAGACGAAATAAAGGGAAACAGGCTATTATGAAGAAATTGAGAAATGTCTGAACAAACTTTCGGAGATTCATCCTGTAGATTATAAACTGAAGGATGCTGAAATAAGGAAAATCAATAGTGTAACAGTTGTACCGGAAGAGATTTATCAAAAAAAATGGATTTGTTTGAATGTGGAACAGATTTTCTGAGAAAATCCAATGTGAGTAAAGAAACTAAAAGTCTTATAAGATCTAAGTTGGAGGATATGACATTAAATTTAAGTATTTACAGGAATAAATATCCGGAAAATGTAGACAGAGTTTCTGTTGGTTTTAAAGATTGCAAAAAAGTTACAGATATTCATCGTACAGAATATAAATATAATTTGATCCCAGAACAGGAAAAGGTCAGGGATTATTGACATCTGAGATTCTTGAGCAGTGTGGATATTTTATGTAGGAGAAAATGTATGGATGAGAGAATCGCTGGTGTGATGATTTACTATTATTTCGTTTGTAAGCGGAAATTATGGTATTTTTTGTCATGATATTCGGATGGAAACGGAGAATGAAGATGTAATGCTTGGTAAGATTCTGGATGAGTAGTTATAAGAAAAAGGATAAACATGTAAATATCGATGATATTATAAATATTGATTTTATCAGTGAGCATAAGGAACTGCATGAGATTAAGAAGAGTAAGGCTGTGGAAGATGCTGGAATCTGGCAGGTGAAGTATTATCTTTATTATTTGCAGAAACGAGGGTGAGCGGACTTAAAGGGAAGATTGATTATCCGTTGCTGAAGAAGTCGGTAATTGTTGAATTGTCAGAAAAAGATGTGGGAAATTCTGGAGCGGATTATTATTGAGATTACAGATATTAAACATCAGGAGATTCTGCCGGTTTCTGGTAATAGTAAATTATGCAAAAAAAATGTGCTTATTATGATTTATGTACTATATAAACTTTGGATTTGTATAGGGGAAAAGCATGAAGCAAAGTTTTTTATGTTTATAATAACGGGGATTTGAAACGGAAAGATAATACGCTTCAGTTTACAAATTATGATGGTGAAAAGCGGGATATTCCTATTGAGCGGATTTCAGATATTTATGTTATGTCTGAGATGTCGTTTAATACGAAGTTTATTGATTACATATCTCAGTACGGATTCCGATGCATTTTTCAATTATTATAATTTTTATATGGGAAGTTATTATCCGAGAGAAAGTCTGCTAGCGGGCCAGCTGTTGGTGAAGCAGGTCAACTATTATACAGATTATGAGAAAAGGCTGGTTCTTGCAAGAAAATTTATAGAGGCGGCAGCAGATAGTATTTATCGGAATCTTCGGTATTAAATGGTCGGGGAAAAAGATGTGTCGGAATATCTCAGAGATGTGGATTCTCTTCGTAAACAGCTAAGTAGTGTGACAACGATTGAAGAACTGATGGGAATTGAGGGGAACATCAGGAGAAGAGATTATGCTGCGTGGAATATTATCATTAATCAGGAAATATCGTTTGAAAAGCGTGTAATGCATCCACCAGATAACATGATCAATTCTTTGATTTCTTTTGTAAATACACTAATTTATACGAAAGTGCTTGGCGAGATTTATCATACACAGTTGAATCCTACGATCAGTTATCTGCATGAACCTGGAGCAAGCGATTTTCATTGAGTCTGGATATTGCGGAAGTGTTTAAACCATTGATTGGTGACAGATTGATTTTCTCGTTGTTGAATCGAAATCAGATTACAGAGGATAGTTTTACAGAAGGAACTAAATTTTCTTCATTTGAAAAAGATGCTTCTAAACTGATTGTATCTGAACGAAAAAGAATCTTAAAAAAAGACTGTGATGCACAAGAATTTGGGAAAGCAGGTTTCTTATCAGTATTTACTTCGGTTGGAGTGCTATAAGTTGATAAAACATCTGCTTGGTGAAAAAGAATATGAAGGGTTCAGGATATGGTGGTGAATTATGTATGTAGTTTTGGTTTATGATGTGAGTCAGCAGGAAAATGGTTCAAGCGTTGGTCGAGGATTTTTAAGATTTGTAAAGGTATTTAACGCATATCCAGAATTCTGTTTTTGAAGGTGAAATTTCTAAGGCTCAGTTGGCACAGTTACAACAGGAACTTAAGTTCTGTATAGATAAAGAATTGATTCTGTAATTATTTTTAAATCTCGGCAGGAAAAATGGTTGGATAAGGAATTCTGGGGACGGAAAGATGATGCAACCAGTTTTAATTTTTGTAATTGTCAACCTACGATACGGGAAAAATCCCGGGAGGTTGACAAAGCCTTTATTTATAAGGAAAATGGAAGTTTTTATAGAGTGTTATAATATCTATTTTGTGTATAAAATAATTGTAAATGACAAGGTCGACAGAAAATGGTAAAATAAACGATGTATTATAGGTGAATGTGGAGCACGGGTATTAATAGAAACATCGTGGAATGTAAAGTTTGCCTTTACACCGACATTTTTTTCTGAAAAACTTGTATTAATAGAAACATTGTGGAATGTAAAGAGATAATCAGATATACGCTCTAATTGTGATAGTGTAGTATTAATAGAAACATTGTGGAATGTAAAGACAACACGGTACGCACCTGGTTCCGCACTATCGGCAGTATTAATAGAAACATTGTGGAATGTAAAGTTCACCGCAACTGTGATCTGCTCTGTACTCTTTTCCGTATTAATAGAAACATCGTGGAATGTAAAAGCTGGAACAGTCTTGGGAAAGCTATCGGAGATGGGATCAGTATTAATAGAAACATCGTGGAATGTAAAGCAATAATTCCGCAGGCATGGAATAGCCTGATGTCTGTATTAATAGAAACATTGTGGAATGTAAAGATGTTCGCGCATGGCATAACCTCACCAGATGTTCCGTATTAATAGAAACATTGTGGAATGTAAAGAATGCTTGCAAAGAGTTCAAGAAGTACGAATACGAAGTATTAATAGAAACATTGTGGAATGTAAAGTTACTGTAATCTCCTTTCTAATTCCTTGATACGTTTTGTATTAATAGAAACATTGTGGAATGTAAAAGCGAGATACCGGTAATTTGCAGAATGAGAGCACATTGTATTAATAGAAACATCGTGGAATGTAAAGGATGGAGAAAAAAGCAATGATACGGCTACGTATTACGTATTAATAGAAACATTGTGGAATGTAAGTACTTTTCCGCACCTCACCGTTTCCGCCATTTTCCCATATTAATAGAAACATTGTGGAATGTAAAGTACAAATCAGGATCGTACTCAATGGCTTCACACAGTATTAATAGAAACATTGTGGAATGTAAAGGATCAAGAGAAATAATTAGTTTTAAGGAGAGCAGATGTATTAATAGAAACATTGTGGAATGTAAAGACCATGAAGCCGTACCGCTGATCGGAAGGCTTATGTATTAATAAAACATTGTGGAATGTAAAGCTGCAAGAAATCCAGATGTACGCAGGTCATCAGAAAGTATTAATAGAAACATTGTGGAATGTAAAGTGGACCAAATGAGAGTGCGGATTCGATTCCGCCTATCGTATTAATAGAAACATTGTGGAATGTAAAGTCGTGTTCGTAGGTGACGGTGTACCAGTTTCAGAAGTATTAATAGAAACATTGTGGAATGTAAAGGCAAGAAAAAGCGGACCCTATAAGGCTGGCCAGAGGTATTAATAGAAACATTGTGGAATGTAAAGGAAGAATGACTCGTCTGAGAATGTGATAGTATCTTCCGTATTAATAGAAAACATTGTGGAATGTAAAGTCAGAAGCGGTAAAGCTGTCTTAAGAAGTAAGTCGTATTAATAGAAACATTGTGGAATGTAAAGAAGCACTGTAGAACTTTCTCTAGAAAGGACAATCCGTATTAATAGAAACATTATGGAATGTAAAGAAGGAAGAAATCACGATAAAACTCCCGGATATTCCTGTATTAATAGAAACATTGTGGAATGTAAAGTCCGGATCATTCTGTCCTGTCTTGATTGTCCCGACTGTATTAATAGAAACATTGTGGAATGTAAAGAAAGTAGGTGCGCTGATTATATTCCGTAACGGTTCCCGTATTAATAGAAACATTGTGGAATGTAAAGAAATCACCATCCACCTTCACTCCGAGCATGGCCTGCGTATTAATAGAAACATTGTGGAATGTAAAGATGTGCTCGACATACTCTGCACAGCCTCTGTTGACGGTATTAATAGAAACATTGTGGAATGTAAAGTCGGGATTGCTTTGACCTGTCTTGAGTGTTCCGGCTAGTATTAATAGAAACATTATGGAGTGTCAAAGATCAAGAACAATTTTTTACATAGGCATTCTTCCCCATTTCCCCCCTTAATGTTAACCCCACGTTAAATCTTCATTCAACCTTCGCAAAGTCCATTGTATTCCGATTTTTCCATCCCTATAATATCAGTTTCAGGAGTTGAATATATCCGGCAGTGTCTGGAATCTCTGGTAATCGGGGAGGTGCTGGACCGGATCGAGGTGCTGGTGGTGTTGGATGGCTCCAAGGATGGTTCTGCGGAGATTGCGTATGAGTTGTGGAGCAGTATCCCGGATACCTTACGTATAAGGCGAATGGTGATCATGGTTCAGCGATCAACACAGGTCTTATGATGGCGTTCGGTGAGTATGTGAAGATCCTGGACAGTGATGACTGGGTAGAAAGGGATGCTTTCTGCAGGCTGGTGGACTGCCTTGAAACGGAAGGGACGGAGCCTGCCAGACAGGCGGGGCGGAAGATCGATGAAAACTGCTATTACGTTGATGTGGAATCTGTCATGTATCCCATCACTGAGGTAGAGCCGAGTCTGTCAGGCACCGGAGACATAAAACAGAGGATCCGGAAATCCCGGATCGTATTGTACAGCTTTTACAGCGATTTCAGCACTTTAACAAGCCGTGAATTATCCTCCGGCATCATAATACAGAATCGTACAAATTCCCCGTCCAGGCACTGGAAGGAAGAACAGTCACGAATCATCAGCCCTTTTTTGATGCAGGCCTCAAATACGTCATAGGAGGTCAGTCCGTTTTTCAGGATCCGGAGCAGGATAAAGTTTGCATAGGCGGGATAGATTTTGTAGGTATCTGTATCCTTCAGCTCCCGGATCATCCGGTCGCGTTCGGAAAGGATCAGATTTCTGGTTTCTTTAATATAATCTTCATCCTGCAGCATGATCTCTCCGGCAAAGGCACCAAGACTGTTCAGTGACCATGGCGTCTGTTTTCACGCATTTTTGCAAGAAATTCCATATTTCCGGTGATGCCGTAGCCCAGGCGCATTCCGGGAGCAGCGAAGAATTTGGATACGCCGCGGAGTACCATGAGATTGGTGAATTCCCGTGTCAGCGGAACTGCGGTGATGGCTTTGATATCCGGGGCAAATTCCACATAGGTTTCGTCGATCATCACGAAAATATTTTTTTCTGCACAGAAACCGATAAGTCTGCGAAGCTCTTCCTGGGTGATGGCAGAGGAGGTCGGATTGTTGGGGTTGCAGAGGATGAGAAAATCATAGCCCTGCTCCAGCTTCCGGCAGAGATCCGGAATGTCCGGCTCGAAATCATTGCTTTCCTGAAGGTGGTAGTATTCCTGGGTACTTCCGGAGAAAGAGAGCTCTCTGGAGTATTCAGAATAGGTAGGTCCAAGGATCAGAGTATGCTTCGGGGCACGCTCCTGGATCAGCAGGGAGATCAACTCGCTGGAGCCATTTCCCGGAAGGATGAAATCAGCGGGAATATTGCAGTAGCTGGAAATCGTATTCCGAAGGGATGTGTATTCTCTGTCCGGGTAGGAGGAAAGGATATCCACGTGTTCTGCAATGGCTCTGCCGGCTTTTGGGGAAAGTCCCAGAGGATTGACATTTGCACCGAATTTGACGATGTTTTCTTTTTTCAGATTGTAGTAGTTGCAGATCTTTTCTATATCACTTCCGTGAAAAACGGGTTTGGTATCCATTTTGTCACCTCACATTTTTGCTTTTTTCGTAAAAAATTTATATCCAGTATACACCAGAATCCGGGACAAAAAAGACGGGATAAAAAGTTTCTGTATTTTTTTTGAACAGGATATTACTGAAAATTGCTTTCTAGAAATGTATGGGAATATTTGATACAATGAGCAGGTAGCGAATGTAGATTGTGAATATCCATGCTGTTTGTCAATGCGGATCGTGAATATCCACATTTTTCCGGGGCGGGTAAGTTTTCAGGGAGAAACAGCAGGAAAGGAAACAGAAAATATGAATACAGAAGAGAAAAAGATCGCAGTGATCGGAATTGGTGGTGTTGGTGGTTACATAGCCGGGCTGCTGGCGAAGGCGTATCCGCATGTGACGATGGTTGCACGTGGCGCCAGGGCAGAGAGCATCCGGAAAAAAGGCCTGGTGCTTCACAGTGATTATAAGGGTGAGATCGTGGCAAAGCCAGAGCGGGTAATTCAATTCAGGATATGGGACAGCAGGATTATATTTTTATCTGTGTAAAAATTATTCTCTGGCTGAGGTGTGCGAAAGTATCCGGGACATGGTCACGGATGATACAGTGATCATTCCGGTGATGAATGGTGTGGACCCGGGAGAAAACATCCGCCGTCTGGTTGGTAAAGGGAACGGTTGTGGATTCGCTGATCTATACGGTGGCTTTTGCCAATGAGGATTTTTCCATTTCCCAGCAGGATACGTTTACGTGGCTTTGTATTGGAATCAAAGATGCGGATGAACGGCAGCAGAAGAAAGTTGCAGAAGTGGCAGGGATCCTGAAAGGTGCGGATATTGACTATAAGGATCAGGGGGATATCGAGGTGGAGATCTGGAGAAAGTATATCCTCAACTGTGCCTTTAATGTGATGACTGCTTTTTATGATAATACCATCGGGGAGCTCCGCAGATCCGGTGAAAGCGCAGCAGTATGAGAAGCTTGTATGGGAAGCTGCCAGTGTAGGTCAGGCCAAGGGGTTGCGCTGACGGATGAGCACATCAATGAGGTGATCCATAAATTCCGTTATGTACATGCAGATAATGCAACCAGCTCCCTGCAGAGAGATTTTCGCATCCGGAGAAAACAGACGGAGCTGGAAACCTTCAGCGGCTATATTGTGAAAGAAGCGAAGAGACTTGGTGTTTCCATTCCGCTTTCCGAAAAAATATATCAGGGACTTATGGAAATAGCAGAAAAATTCTGACCGAAAAGGTGAGTTTTTCTGGTGGGAATCCTGTATGCTCTGGTACAATGGGGATATAAAAAATCCTGTATCGCAGGCTGAAAGGTTATCTGTGATATCGGAAGGGGAGGAAAAGAGATGAAGAAAATATTTTTGGCTGTTATTGCAGTGATCGTGGTCCTTGCCGGAGGACTTATGCTCAGTTACAACGGGCTTGCTGGAAGTAAAGAAGCTGTGGAAACTGCAGAGGCTGATGTGGATACCATGCTGCAGAGACGTGCAGATCTGATCCCGAATCTCGTCAGCACGGTAAAAAGTTACACGAAGCATGAGAAGGGGGTTGTTGACAGGGTTCTGGAGGCGCGGGACCAGCTGATGAATGCAGATACCGTGGAAGAGAAATCTGAGGCAGATCAGCAGATGGACAGTGCACTTTCCGGTCTGAAGGTTGTGGTGGAAAATTATCCGGAACTGAAAAGTGATACTACTTATGTGGGCCTGATGGATGAACTGTCCGGAAGTGAAAACCGGATCTCTGTAGCGAGAAAAAGATTATAATGAGGCTGTGAAAGCTTATAACACAAGGCTTGTGAAATTCCCCGGGAATGTATTTGGTTCCATGCTTGGCTTTGAGAAGGCGTCATATTTTGAGGCCGATGCTTCAGCAGCAGATACGCCGGATGTAGGGGATATGCTGGCAGAGTGATAAGATCAGACCATTGTTCTGATGAAATGAAAGAACGTATAGAGGGAGAATATCCTATGAAAAAAAATGGATCGGACGGATGGCTGTGCTGCTGGCTTTTTGTCTTGACGCTGTCCGGAAGTACGCTGGCAGCTTTCGGGAAGATCCCGTCTGCCACAAAAAGAATTCTATGTTAATGATTATGCAGGGGTTTTCAGCGATACCTGGAAGGAAGAGCTTTGCAAGGCTGGTGAGCAGCTGTATGAGGATACCACAGCGCAGCTGGTTGTCCTTACCGTGGATACCACCGATGGGGAAGACATCAGTGATTATGCAGTGGAAACCGGTCGCAAATGGGGAATTGGTTCAAAGAAGAAAAATAATGGTGTCCTGATCGTCCTTTCGGTTTCGGACCGTAAAGTCTGGGTATCTGTTGGCTACGGTCTTGAGGGAAAGCTGCCTGATTCAAAGACCGGACGATTTCTGGATGAATATGCAGTTCCTTCCTATAAAGACAATCAGTTTGAAAAAGGTACCGTGGAGCTTTATTATGCACTGCTAAATGAGATCCGTGAGGAATACGGCCTGGAGAAGATAACAGCTCCCAGGTATGAGAAGGTGCAGCAGGATGTGGACAACGATGAGGATGAGGGAACTGTCTGGGAGATCGCACTGGGGCTTGTGATGATCGTTTTGCTCATGGTGGGCGCATATCTGCTGTGCGTGATGCTGCCTGTATTTCTTATCGTAACTATAGTTCTGGTTCTGAAGGGCCTGATAATGAAATTGTCGGGAAAGGATACCGCAGACTACTGGAAAAAGAATTTCAGCCGTATGAGTGTACTGCACCGGCTCTTTAATTCCCTGTTTCCGCTGAGCTGGATCCTGGGAAGAGGGGGAAAAAGCAGCGGCGGAAGTTCCGGTAATGACGATGACAGAGATGATGATTATGACAGCTACGACAGCGGAAGCTCCGGAGACGGAGGAAGCTTCGGCGGTGGCGGTGCAGGCAGGGATTTCTAGTGGTGTCGGCAGGAATCGCCGGTTCTCTTGTACAGCACAGGCAGAGCTTTCTGATGCTCTTGACAAAATTTCTCAACTTTGCTACAATGACGAAAATCAATTCCGTGAGGGAGTAATTCGCGTGTAGACGTGGTTTGTCAACATACTGGTGCATGCACCTGGCAAATCTTAAAGAATGAGACTCATGTATATTTTATTTCTGTTACAGAGATAGAGTATACGTGGGTCTTTTTTTTATGGCTCCGAGCGGATGAATATGCAAAGGAGAAGAAAAATGCTGTTATTTATGAAAGTGCTTTTACCCAGTTTATTGCGGAAATGGGTGACAAAACACAGCTGATGCTGGTGGCAATGACTTCCAGGTTCAAGCTGAAGGATATTTTTGCTTGGAACAGGTGTTGCTGTCCTGGTGCTCAACGGACTGGCAGTGCTTGCAGGAGGTATTATCAGTACCGTGGTCCCTACCTGGCTGATCCGTCTGATCGCAGGTGCAGCGTTCCTGTTTTTGCGGTGACAACGTTGAAGGGTGACGATGATGAGGAGGAGAATGTTAAGGATCGTAAGATCAGATTTGCACCGCTGTCTGTATTCTGCACATTTTTTGTTGCGGAGCTGGGGGATAAGACACAGCTTACCGCAATTACATTTGGTGCCAATGAGGGACTGAGTTCGGCGGTTGTGGTATGGCTTGCCTGTTCACTGGGACTTTTGCAGCGGATGTGATCGGACTTCTGATCGGATATCTTCTGAAAAAGCAAGGCACCGGAGGAATCCTCAATACAGTTGCATTTGTTATTTTTCCATCTTTGGAATCCTGACGCTGAGACAGGGATTTGGCCTTCTGCTCGGGGCGGGCTCTTCTATGATCCTTCCACTTACCGTAGCGGTTACGGTTGTGTTTGTGATCGTCTGTCTTGTGCTTTATAAGCAGGCGAAAAAATTAAATTATTTTCTATTTCTGTAATGATGAGGAAAGCTGCCGTATGACGATGGGAGGTGAATGCAGATAAAAATTCATCTCCTGTTGGGTATGGCAGCTTGTTGTATTTTGTGCAGATACTAGTGAAGTGTCAGTTGTTTTTTTGATTTTAACAGTGCTTTGAATGTTAGACTGGATTTTCTGTTTATGTGATCAATGGAGTTTGGGAACAGGAAACCACAGTTACGACTGTTCTGGCTAGGTGAATCAGTGTAGTTCTTAAGCTGATTTGTATTTTTTCAGTTTTATTTGTAACTGAGATTTTTACGAAGAGAATTTGAAGAGGACATAGTTTTTGTAATGGAAATGCTGTAGACATAGCTTGATAATATGGGACTGATGAATGTCATTTATAATATGAGGGTGAAAGTTTCAGGAGAAAGTTAAAAAAAGCATCATGTAAGGTGCTGACGATAAATTTAAAAAAATGTATTATAGAATGTAATGAAAAATGTAAGGAGATAAAGCTACGATGAGTGGTGTTAATAGTGAAGTAGTAAAAGAAAAAGAATTGCTTTAAATTATACGCAAGAAAAATTAGCTGAAAAAGCAGAGTTGTCGAGAAGTCAAATACAACGTATAGAAAAAGAAAATATTAATTGTGGCATAGAAACAGTGAAAAGAATAGCAAAAGCTTTAGAGTGTGAATATAGTGAACTTACAGATTCGGATAGAGAGGAATAGCCATGAGTAAAATGAAAAGAATAGAAGCAATAATTTTTCAGTTTTACAAGATAAGGAATGGCACTCACTTACAGAATTAAAAAAATGAAATTAGATTGCAGGATGAGACTCTACTTCAAATGAAAATTATTTGAATGTAATATTGAGTCGCTTAAAAATAAAAAACATCAGATTGAACTTAAGGGGAAGGGAATTTACAGAATGATAACGGAAAATGAAGAAATGAAGGAGATAAAAATAGATAAAGAAAAGAATTCTTAGTGATTGGAGAAATTATTATGATACAATGATAAAAATCCAAAACCAAATTATGATATGTCGGAAGAAGAATTTAGACAAGGAAAATGGTTATATGAATTAAATAGAGAGAGAAAACGATAAGTTTATTCCCGGAATACACAAAGATTAATGCAAAAAAATACAAAATGTATTTATATTTGCAAACAAAAGATGGTATACTATAAATAAACAGGAGGTGCATAAAATGAAGGATGTTTATTTGGTGAATTATTCAGTAAAAGGAATAAAAACGCTAGATCAGACGGTTTCATTGTCTTTTTATAAAAGACAATTTCAAAAAAGCCGGACACACAAGATTATAATATTAAAGGTATTTATGGGATGAATGGTTCGGGTAAATCAGGTATTGTAACCTCTGTTGAAATATTGAGAAATCTTTTGACTAATCCTGGTATTTGGCTAATCCGGTTGCTCAGAAAAATCTGGATGAAATGATTAATAAGAAATTGAATAAATTAGATATAACGGCAGAATATATAGTAAAAGATTCCAGAAAATGTCTTGCTTTTTAAGTATAATATAATACTGTCTAAAAAATATTATAGGAAAATACCATATTTTTATGAAAAATTAGCTGTCAAAAATGCAACATCAAGAAGTGAAGGAATGACCTTCGTTTATGAGATTATTGATGGAACTGTAAAATTCCTCTATAGTCAGGAAAAAAACAGAAAAGGATATTATACCTAAAACGATGAACCTATTGGCAATGTCATCTATGAGTTCATTGTTTTATGAAAAGTTTTTATTCCTTCATTAAAGGAAGGTAAACAAGAAAAAAGTTTTATTTGGAATAGCCTTCTTATACTCAATATTTTAGGCATGAAACTACATGTGTATGTAGATGAATCTGATGATCATCGAGAATATGTTACCAGAAATTCCATATGGAATATTATAATGAAGAAAAACATGAGACAGAAAATGATGAATGGATAAATAGTTTACTGGAAATGGACAGTGATCATCTTAATGTATTAAAATTACCCAAAACTATGTTCCTGAAGCTTCATATTCACATTTTGAAAAAACAGTTAATAGGCTGTATGAATTTTTGCGTATTTTCAAATCGGATTTGCAGAATATTGAAATTGACAGGAAAGAAAAAGATAATATATGGATTTGTGATTTGATTATGGTTTATGATGATTACAAAGTGCATGCAGAATTTGAAAGTACGGGCATAAAGAAACTCATTAAATTATTTTGCATATTTAAATGAAATGGTGCGTGGCAGTATTGTTTTTATTGATGAGCTCGATTCAAACCTTCATGATGTTTATTTGTGTGCATTATTGGAGTATTTGATGGAATATGGAGAAGGACAGCTTTGCTTTACGACACATAATGTTGGTCCTATGGATATTTTGAAACAGCATAAGAAGTCAATTGATTTCTTGTCCGAAGATCATAAAATTTATTCTTGGGTTACAAATGGAAATTATTCACCTGCCAAACTGTACAGAAATGGAATGATAGAAGGATCTCCATTTAGTGTGGATTCTATTGATTTTATAGGGGGGTCTTTGGAGTTGGTGAGGAGGATGAATAGTGGGGGTGCAGTTGATATTTGTTGTAGAAACGAATAAAAAATGTAATTCAGACTGGATTTATATTAAAGAGACTATTGAACATTTTTATCTATATGATCGTATAAAAAGTCAAATTAAGCGTTGTGTATATGGATGGAAGAGGAAATTATAGTAGTAATAAAAAAGAGAGATAAAAGGATATTTCGCAATATCGTGCAACTTCAAAAACAAAATAAAATCAAAAGTAAAATTTTTGGAAAAGGCGATTGAAGTTTGTCTGTTTTACGGTTCGTTTGGGCAATATATTAAACAAAATCAAGGAGGAACGAACCATGAAGGAACTGAAACCAAGAATTACAGAGAATGGCATCGAATATGTGCTTGTCGGGGACTATTACATCCCGGATTTGAAGTTGCCGGAGGAAAACCGACCTATCGGTAAGTACGGACAGATGCATAGGGAGTATCTGAAAGAGCAGTGCTACGGTAGATATTCCAGTTTACTGCTGACCGGAAAACTTTGGAGCTATCTGGAGGATTTGGACGAACAAGCGGAGGAACGGTTTACGTGTATTGTTGATCAGATGAAAGCGGCTGAGGGAGTGACGGAGGAATTGAAGCGGAAAGATGCTATGCTTTGGGTACAACGGTGTAATAATATTAGAAACAGAGCAGAAGAAATTGTACTGAATGAAATGGTTTATATTTAGTATGGAGCAGTCAGCCGAAAGGCTGGCTGTTTTTCTTTTCCTAGCGACAGAAAATGATTGACAATGCTATAAGACTGTGGTAGTCTGAAAACAAGAACAGACTACTGTAGTCTTATAGGAGGCGAAACAAGTGACAGAGGAAAATATCAAACTTTTTGATTCGGAATTAAAGGTAATGGATGTTCTGTGGAAGGATGGTGACGTGCCAGCGAAATATGTTGCAGATACTTTAAACAGAGAAGTCGGCTGGAATAAAAACACAACGTATACATTGATTAAGCGGTGTATCAATAAAGGCGCGATTGAACGAACGGAACCGGGATTTATGTGCCATGCGCTTATAGCAAAAGAACAGGTACAGGATCTGGAAACAGATGAACTTATTGATAAGATATATGATGGATCTGTTGACAAGTTGTTTGCGGCACTTCTTGGCAGAAAAAACTTTCTATGGAGCAGATTAAGAACCTGAAGCAGATCGTCAGTGAATTGAATGAGGTGATGTATATGAGCCTGCTGCAAATGAGTTTTCTGGGAACGGTTATTATTTTACTTATTGTGGTATTAAGGGCTGTGCTTATCAACAGATTACCGAAGAAAACATTTTTGATTTTATGGTGGATTGCATTAATACGGTTATTAGTTCCATTTTCCATAAAATCAGTCACAAGTATTTATTCTCTGTTGCAGAGTATTTATTCTGATATAAACCCAGTGAGAACGGCGCAAACGACAACATTTTTACCCATTCATGGGAATATGCCTGAGATAGCAAATGGATTATCAGAGGCTATGGTACAGAGAACAGAATCCATTTCGATTTTGAGTGTAATATGGCTGGCAGGTCTGTTACTTTGTTTTGGGAATCCGGCAGATAGAAACTATAGCGGCACCACTTTCTTATGGTGTGATTCGCCCAGTTATTTTAATGCCAAAAAATACAGAATGGAAAAATATTTATCAGCTTCGTTATGTGTTGAACATGAATATGTGCATATCAGACGGCTTGATATGCTTACAAAGCTGATAATGATTGCTGCAGTATGCATTCATTGGTTTAATCCTCTTGTGTGGGTAATGTATATTCTTTTTAACAGAGATTTGGAATTATCCTGTGATGAAACGGTAGTCTGCAGATTTGGGATGGATATAAAGTCGGTATATGCAACTACTTTAATATCTATGGAAGAAAAAAAAAGAGCGGACTGACACCATTATGTAACAGTTTCAGTAAAAATGCGATTGAAGAAAGGATAAGGGCAATTATGAAGATAAAGAAGACATCTAAGTTTGCAGTAATTATAAGTGCAGTATTGGTAATTTGCGTGACAGGTGGATTTGCAACTTCCGCATCATCCTTGGAGAAAAATACAGAGACAGCGCAAGAAAACGGTGAAACAACAGTTGCTTTAAACGAAGTGAATATCCGGGAAGATGAATCACTTTCAAGTTCGGATGTGGAATGGTGGACAGCAGAAGAGTATGCGAAATGGCTGGACGAGGAAAAAGAAGTTCTGCAGTCTATGATTGGTGAAAAAAGCTTATACAGGCGGCGACGGATGGTTTGTATGGACACAGGAAAAGGTAGATGAGACGATTGCACTTTATGAGGATAATCTTCAAAAAATAAAAGATGGGTTGAAGTTGTCGAAATCATCTGATGATGCAGTGGGAATTACAATGGCATATTCTCCGGAAAATATAGAATATGCGAAGCAGGAAGCAGAAACGGTCACCGAAAATAAAGACAGTAATGAAAATGTATTCAGCGAAGAACAGCTTTCTGAATATGCAAAAGCGGGAATAACTTACCAGAAAGAAACAGGATTTCTGATGTATGATGGAAAGACCATTGGATATTTCCGGGATGAGTTTAAGCCGGGTACTTATACAATAAGTTCCAAACGTGGAGGTACGCTTCGAGTTGAAGTGCAAAGGGAAAACTATGGCACCATCACAGACGTAAAGGCAGAACCGTTATCAGATGATTTTTGGTCAGAACCGGCAGTATTGGTTGAAAGTTCCGGCGGAGAAGCTGTAACTGCAGATGGAATGAAAGGATCTGTTTTTGAAGAAGGAGGAAGTGAGAACATAGCGGCTGATGACATGGGCGAATATAGCAGTGAAGAGGGAAAAGGTCTTAATATTGCTGTTCCACAGGAGTATGCTGATTATGGAGTATCCTGTGATGCTCAAGGAAACTGGGTTTATAATGGTAAGATTATAGCAGATTTATATGATGAGGGAAGGGGAATCTTTTCTAACAGCAACGGCACTATGTACATTGAAGTAACGAGAGACAAAAGTGGAAAGATTAGCAGCTTTCAAAAAGTAAGCAAAAATAGAATGCAGGAATTATTTACTGAATTTAATCCGGAAGTGGAAACATTTGCGGAATATAATTCAGAGGCGAAGCATTAAGTTAGTGCTAAATGAAACGAGGATGATTAAGTGGGAAAAATATTGCTGGTATCATTCGAGGGAGATGAGGAAGAGTTGGTAAATTCTGTTATTTCCGTGTTAGATTCCGGCAGAGAAAAATTCCTTTTTCAGGAAATACAACTTCAATCGAAAATATGGCATAAGGGTATAGCGATTGATTTGAAACGGAGGGAAGTTGTTCGTGATAATAGAAAAATAGAATTAACTTACACTGAGTTTGAAATCCTGCAGTTATTAGCACAAAATCCAGGAAGGGTATTTAGTAAGGAGCAGATTTATGATGTAGTCTGGAAAGAAGCCTATTCTGGCGATTACAATATTGTCATGAGTCATATCAGCCATATTCGTGAGAAGATAGAAGATGATCCGGGCAACCCGGTATATATTCAAACCGTCTGGGGTGTAGGATACAAGTTTAATGAGAGGGCAGGCAGCGAGTAAATTCGCTGCCTTTCCTTTACAGGGATGGATTCAGATTTCGCTGAGTTTTAAGATAATATTGCTCTGCTGATACAACCAGTCTGTGAATTCTGTCGGACTGGTTGCTCCTGCCTTTACAGCTTTCTTACGCTGCAGAGCTTCTTTCTTAAAAAGGTCAAACGCATTTTTCATTTCTTCCAGACGTTCAATCGGAAAATTAGCAGTTTTTTGGGATTTATTGATTTTATTACGCCAATTCTGGCATTCATTTTTATAAAGCAGATCATAGTTATTTTCTCTGGCTCGTTCATCAAACTCCCTTTTGTTTTGAAGTGCCTGTGCTTTACGGCACTTATCACTGCATAGTTCATAACGCTGGCTTTTTGCCAGAAAATATTTTCCACAGACTTTGCACTGACGGAAACAAAGGCCCCAGTCATTCAGTCGATTCAAGTAATAAGTGATAAGCGGATAAAAAGAGCTGTAGGCAGCTACGCATTCTGTTCTGCGCCTATTATCCGGAAACCAAAGTTCAAGTCGAGTGATTTCAGCAGGAGTGTTGCGGAAATAAAGACTGCCAGTATGAAAACGTTCTGGTTTTCCGGTATCAGAATTAAAATTCATGACATTTTCTGTTTGGAATGCCTGAGTCAAAATTTGGATTTTTTCTATAAAACGATCACAGGCAGTATTACGGTCACGATATTCCCTTGTAACAAGATATTCATTCCAAATACGGAATGTAGCATACATTCTCACCGGATCACCGGTGAGATATTTTTTTGCCAGAAAATCACCAGCAGTCTGTTCCAGTGCAGGCTGTTTCCAACGGTTAGTGTGCAATGCATCACGTAGGGGAGCAAGTCCATATATATTCCAGTTCTTCTCTTTATCATATTCAAAATCTATCAGAAAACGTCCTAGAGGGCGTGTTATATCATATATGACATCGTTATCTTTATTTCCGTCCAGTCGAAAACGGATTTGCTGTTCCGTTCCGATTAAAATTCGCTCCTTCATTTTGTCTCTATCCAATGCCAGAACAAGAGGATGTGGTCGTAGCAAGGTTCTTGCCTTATAAATTGATAAGCCATTTCTATTTGCTCCTGTTTTGTATGGTAATTTTAAAAAATATAATATTAGTTACATTTATGGTATCGCGAAAGTATTGAAAAGTCAAGATGAGATTGATAAGATACGATTGCATGGTAATTTCGTACTATGCAGTGTACTTTGACAACTTTATGACCGTCTAACCTGAGATAAACCGCCATGACCTTCGATAAAAGAAGTGAGCGCATCCGAATGGATGACGTGTTGTATGCCTTGACAGCAGTATGACTCAGGAAACAGGAAAGATAAAACGGCAATGAGAAGCTAAAAAAATGAAATCAAAAATGGAGGAACAACATGAGTGAAAATAAGAGATTAAACAATTATGATGAACTGCCTCTTGTACTGGATGTGGCTGATATTCAGCGGATTATGGGGATTTCCAGAGTAACGGCTTATGAACTGGTTCATACACCCGGTTTTCCGGCATTTCGAAGCGGCAGATTAATTAAGGTTAGTAAAATTGCTTTTTTCGAATGGATGGCAAAGGGAAATGGAAAGGTGCCAGAAAATAGTCACTAAATCTGGAGCAGAGCGGAGAGCGCAGTCTTTTGTGCAGGTTAAGGGCGGCAGCCATTGCCCAGTGAGTTGATGCGTGCGTCTACTCGTACTGGGTATTACCTGACGCAAAATCACGCAGGTTTGCAGCTTCGCCGCTTTATTCAATTTAGAAAAACGTGAAAAAGGAGGGCAAGAAAATTATTGAAAGCAACAAGACACAATGGACGCTCCGGGAAAAATGGCACTTATAATCCCAGGCATAATGATCGCCGTTTCGACTTGGAAAACAGTGAACATATTGATGTTGGAAGAGTCAGAGAAAATATTTACTGGGACTGTTACCGTGGCTATACCACAATGCAGAGCAGAGAAGATGATGATTCTCAGGATATCAGTTTTGAGGAAATTGAATGTACTTTTTATCAGGAACATTATGGAAAGTATATAGAAGCGCAGAATGAAAGAAATGCAAGAACCCGTCATACAGAGCGTAACCGATCTGTGGAAGATTTACTAAAGAACAATAAAACCTGTCCAGAGGAAACTATTTTTCAAATAGGAACAGTAGAAGAATCTGTTTCCTATGAAATATTACTTGCGGTCGTACAGGACTTTACAAAGCAGTTCACAAATCGGTTCGGTTCTCATGTCCATATTCTGGACTGGGCACTGCATTTGGACGAAGGAACGCCGCACATTCATGAACGTCATGTTTTTGATTGTGAGAATAAGTACGGGGAAATCTGTCCCCAGCAGGAAAAAGCACTGGAAGAATTAGGGATTGCACTTCCAAAACCGGATAAACCTAAAGGCCGCAATAATAATCGAAAGCAGACTTTTGATGCTATTTGCCGGACAATGCTTTTTGATATAACCCGAAAATACGGGTTGCATCTGGAAGAAGAACCGTCTTATGGAGGGCGTGACTATCTTGAAAAACAGGATTATATCCTGTTTAAGCAAAAGGAACAGATGAAAAACCAGACGGAAATACTGGATAGACTTACTTTGAAAATTGAGGATGTGGAAGCTCTGATCGATGAAGTTTCAGATATTGCTTACGACAAAGCTGTGGAGGTTGTGACGGATGAGGTCAGAGTGGAAACCCATAAAGAAGACATTCGTCTGGTAGAACAGTCAAAGGCGTGGGTGCTTTCCCCTGAGCGCAAGGCTTCCCAAAAAGAAAGAACTTATGCTGTAAGTCGATTGGACGGAGTAATTACCAAAATTACAAAAGCTATGCAAACAGCAGTTAAAACAATCCAGACCACGCTGATAAAACCGGAAGTCAAAAAGGCGAATACCGAGCAGATTAAGAAAAAGCCAGAAGTTCCATTCTGGATAGGCTGGCAAAAGCAAAAATTACTGCGGAACAGGAGAACCGAGAGCGATGGGAACACGAAGGAAGAACTAAATTGGGAAGGAACGATATGGAGTTGTGATGTAAAGAAAAGAGGAAAAGGATGAATATATTTGAAGCAGTTAAACAGTCTGTGACTACCCGGCAGGCTGCAGAAAGCTATGGAGTACGGGTAAACAAGAATGGAATGGCGGTCTGCCCGTTTCACCGTGACAAGAATCCAAGCATGAAAGTGGACAGGCGTTTTCATTGTTTCGGATGTCAGGCAGATGGGGATGTGATTGATTTTACGGCACACTTGTACAATTTAAAACCGAAAGAGGCGGCAGAGAAACTGGTAAGGGATTTTTCTGTATATTATGAGAACATGGGGCACAGCCCGCCACAGAGAAAACAAATCAAACGACAGCTAACACAGGAACAGAGGTATCTGCAGGCAGAAAATAGATATTTCCGTGTATTGGCAGATTACCTACACTTGTTGAAACAGTGGAAAGAAGAGAGTATGCTCCGAAACAGATGGAAGATGTCTGGCATCCGCTGTTTATGGAAGCATTGGAAAAAATATCAGAAACAGAGTACCTGCTGGATACATTATTATCAGGCACATTAGAGGAACGAGTTGCCGTAGTGGTAGCTCATGGGAAGGAGGTGACAGCGATTGAACAGAGAATTTCAGACTTTATCACCACAGACACGACAGGAATTGTGCGAAGTAATGGATATAATGGAAACGGAGTTGACAGTAGAGGAAATCAGAGAACAACTGGAAATAACACAGAAGGGTGCTGTGAAAAACAATCGGCATAACTGTAAGCTAATTTTAGAACATGATCCTCTGTTAAAAGATGTATTCCGGTATAATATTTTGACTGAGCAGACAGACATTGTAAAACCCGTGTGGTGGGAACGGATAAGCCCGGCATTCACAGATATGGATTTGAACTATATTATGCTTTATTTGGAAGAGACTTACGGTTTGACGATGGATAAGATTGTGCAGAAAAGTATTGTCCATCAGGCAGATCGGAACAAATATCACCCTGTCCGGGATTATTTGAACAGTCTGCAATGGGATGGGCAGGAACGTATCCGCTATGTGCTGCATCATTTTCTTGGTGCACCTGTGGATGAGTTGACCTATGAAAGTATGAAAATGTTTTTGCTGGGAGCTATTGCCCGTGCGTTCCGCCCCGGAATTAAGTTTGAATATATGCTCTGTCTGGTCGGGGGTCAGGGCGTAGGAAAATCTACATTTTTTCGTTTCATGGCAGTAAAGGATGACTGGTTCACCGATGACATCGGCAAACTGGATTCGGAAAAAGTTTATTGTCAGCTTCGTGGTCATTGGATGATTGAAATGTCTGAAATGGTCGCAACGGCACGCTCCAAGAGTATTGAGGAAACAAAGAGCTTTCTGAGCAGGCAGAAAGAGACTTATCGGGATTCTTATGCAGTATATGCTCTTGATCGTCCGAGGCAATGTGTATTTGGAGGAACATCCAATATTAAGCGATTCCTGCCGTTTGACCGTACCGGAAATCGAAGATTCGTTCCGGTTCAGACGAACCGGGCAGAGATGGAGGTTCATATCCTCGAAAACGAGAAGGAATCCAGACAGTATATTGATCAGGTGTGGGCGGAAGCAATGATGTTGCACCGCAATGGGAATTTTAAACTGGCGTTTTCAAAGGAAACAGAAACACAGCTTGATAAACTGCGGCAGGAGTTCATGGCGGATGATACGGAAGCCGGAATGATACAGGCATGGCTGGATGAACATGAAGACAGAAAAGTCTGTTCATTGATGCTTTTTAAAGAGGCACTGGACAATCCTTATATAAAGCCGAAGAAGGCGGAGACAGACCGCATCTGTGAAATTATGAATACAAGCATTGTGGGATGGAAACAGGGTACGATGACAAGATTCAAGGACTACGGTACACAGCGTTCGTGGGTATGTGTAAACGAAAACTGTAAACGAGATGCAAAAGACTTAAAAAATGAAAATGACTGGTACCCGATTACTGAGAAGAAAGCCCGGCAGGTGGAGTTACCTTTCCAGTAAAATGCCAGTCAGGTTTACGGTAGTTGGCGTGTTGTTTACACTTTTTTCTATGGATATTGCTTTGAGTCGTAGAATTTGTAAACAGTATACAGATACATAATAGTAATTTGGTATTGAGGAAAGAAAACTGAAAAACAAAAAGAATTAGATTTTTTGGAGTTTGTTTACAGCGGTGGTTTACAACAGGGATGCCCCTTTGACCGGCATCTATTTAAGTTGAACAGGAATGGCATTTGGCAGGACTATTTCAAAAAACATTTTCATAGTTATGGACAAGGATATACGGGAGGAGGTGGGAATTCCGCTATGAAAAAGAGAAAACTTAATTATCGATTCCATAATCCAAACACTGCGGAAGTAACCGCCGACTATCTGTTAAAGATATTGATTGAAGCAAATGCAAGTAAGGTGGAACAGGCAATACAAGAAGCAGCGGATGAGCTTCCCAATGAACCAAAACATGATGGAGGGTGTCCTGCGTAGCGCGTGGGATGCCTTTTATTTTTTTGCTATTGCTTGTGTTCTGTCTGAAAATCAGTTAAAATTAGTTCTAGAAAGTCATAGATTAGTCATAGAATTTAGTCATAGAAAATTTTGAAAGGCGGAAGAATATGATATATACGGATAGCCAATTAAAAGAAAAGATTGTTCGCATGATAGAATCCTTTGAAAATGAAGTTGTAGAATTTAAAGAAGCACGCACAAATTATTCGTTTAATGACATTGGTAAATATTTTTCTGCACTTAGCAATGAAGCAAATCTTCGGGGATTACAGGAGGCGTGGCTGATTTTCGGAATTTCGGATGATAAACGATATGTAGGAACGGAATTTCGGAAACAGGGAAGTCTGCAAAGTTTGAAAAAGGAAATCGTAAATGGAACCAATGAACGATTGACATTTCTGGAGATATACGAACTGACAATGGAAAAATGTCGAGTGATAGCATTTCAAATTCCTCCAGCTATTAGGGGGATTCCGACAACATGGCAAGGGGCAGCGTATGCCAGAGAGCATGAATCTATATCACCGCTTCCGATGAATAAAGTAGATCTACTTAGAAGTCAAATAGGAATGGATTGGTCAAAAGAAATTGTAGAAGATGCTACCATAGAAGATTTGGATGAAGAAGCGATTAAAAGAGCAAGAGAACTTTTCTCAAAACGTCAGAGTGATCGAAAAAAAGCACAGGAAGTTTTAAAGAAACTGTCTGATATTGAGGTTTTAAATAAAGCTGGTATTACAATAAAAGGAAAAATCACCAGAACGGCATTATTGTTATTAGGAAAAAGTGAGGCTAAATATTTCTTTGATGGCTTTATTCCTAGAATTACCTGGACACTTTATAATGCAGATAATTCGGTAAAAGCTTATGAACATTTTGATATACCGATGTTAATGGCAGTGGATAAGGTATATTCCAGGATCAGAAATGTAAAGTATCGTTATATTGCCGGACAGCAGACTTTGTTTCCGGATGAAGTAGATCAATATGAACCAGAGCTGATCAAAGAGATTATTAATAACTGTATTGCTCATCAGGACTATCGTTTGCGTGGAAAAATCAACGTAGAGGAATTTGAGGACAGACTGGTATTTATCAATGAGGGGGCTTTTATACCAGAAACTATTGAACAAGCACTGGAACCGGGATATAAACCACCGTATTATCGAAATGTGTTTTTGTGTAACGCAATGGTAAATCTGTATATGATTGATACAAATTCAATGGGAATACCAATGATGTATCAGATACAGCGTGATAAATGCTTCCCATTGCCGACATATGATTTGAATACAATCAACAGAGTAAAGGTCACTGTGTACGGGAAGATTTTGGATAAGAATTATACTCAACTTTTATATTCTAATGAAGATTTAGATATGAGAACTGTATTTTTGTTGGATAAAGTTCAGAAACAGGAGGTAGTTTCTAAAGAAAGCTTTAAAGGATTTGAAGAAAAAGGTCTTGTAGAGGGACGCTATCCTAATGTTTTTGTTTCTTTTAAGGTGGCAGATATTGTCGGACAGAAAGCTGCTTATGTTCGAAATAAAGGGTTAGATGATGATATTTGCAAGCAGTTAATTATAAAAAGCACTTCAGTCAATGGGAGAAGCCAGCAAAAAAGATTTGATGGAAGTACTGGAAAAAGCATTGCCAGAAGTACTTAGCGATGAACAGAAATCGAAGAAGGTTTCTAATTTGTTACAGGCAATGAAAAAGGATGGAATTGTTGTTACAACAGGAACTAATAGGTATGCAAAGTGGTACTTGATAAAAAAATGATTGATTTACAAAAATGCGAGGGGGATGAAAAATGAAATATATTACACAAGATTGGACATCTACTAAGGATGGATATTTATTTTTGTTCAAAGACTACAAGAAATGTTGTTTCATTATTCAGATGATATTGTTAAAGCGCCTGTTCATAATACACAAACATTATTAGAAGAATATGTTGATACTGAAAAGATGTGGTGAAAGGGAGTATTAAGCAATATCAATTAGATATAATTGCAAAAGAGATTAAGTCGAGTTTAATGACAGACGTTATTGTTCGAGAGTTGTATAAATATGAAGTTATTGAAGAGATGGCAAAATTTTTAGATAAAGATCAAAGAACAGCGGTACATTATATATTCAATAAGATACCAAAGAAAAAGTACTATGAAATATGTTGTAAATACTTGAAAGAAAATTTGTCGGAATCAAACCGTAAAACAGAAATTGAAAAAGGACTTCGTGCTTGGCTTGCTTTTTTGCTATGGCATGGATATTCATCGGAATATATATATAGATTCCTGAGAAATATATTTGAGGAAAGTATAAATGATCAGAAAAAAAAAGCACAGATTTTTTTTGAATAGGTTTGATTTTGAAATTGGTAAATACAAAGTGTACTTTGTTTTTATGAAAAATTAAAGCCATATCAAAAGTTGTTAAATGAAAGATTGCATATTTCGTTTGAAGATGATGGTTGCTTTAAACAGATTAAAAGAAAGCAAAAAGTCCTTTATAGGGGTTATGGAAACAAAGGCATATGATAATTATTCAGCAATGAAACGAGCGTATTCTGCATTAGAAATTTTTTGAGATATTTAGAAGTTTTTTGAATGATAATATCAGTGTAATAGGTAAAAACGGATTGGTAATTCGACAAGATACCCAAGAGGGAATAATTCTTCCCGTAAAAGCGTTTGGGTATAAAAAAGTATCAAGCCTGAGCCACGAGAAAATTTTAAAACTGAAATAGATACAATTGTTTTGGGATGCCAAGAAAAAGGAAAGGAAACTTATTCTCAGCTTAATAAGATTGTTGATTTGCATAATGCGGCATTAAATCAACAAGACTTAAATGATGCATTTCTTAATTTGTGGTCAGCGTTGGAGGTTGCAAGTGTTACAGATAGTTCAAAATCCAAAATTGAAAGCGTTACTGATAATATAGTTTCCATTCTACAAAATGACTATTTCGAATGCATATTTTCTAATATACTTGACGATTTGAAAAATAATTTAGGTAATCGAAAAGTAAGTTTGTTGCTTAAAGATATAACAGAATTCGATAAAGAGATTTGTAAAATCGCAGGCTTTATATTTCTTGAAAAATATGAAAATATCGAGAAGATTATTTTTGCGAATGAGCTTAAGTATTATCCCAATATACGTTATAAAATATATAACTTATATGAGCAAAGAGAAAATCGCGAAAAAATTATGGCATCTTTCCGAAAAGTATTGTCAAAGAATTGAATGGCATCTTTATCGCTTATATAGGCTTAGAAATGCTATTGTTCATGCAGGGAAAGCCATAAACGAATACAAATGTTAGGAGAACATTTGCATATCTAGTGGATCGTGTAATTCTTGAGTTGATGGTTAAATTAGCAAAAGATAAATGCCTTGGGACGATACAAGATGTTTTTACAGATACATATTTGTTATTGAATAAAAAAAAAAAAATTTAAAAGAACCAGGTAATGTTGATGAACAATCCATTATGCTATTGTTAGAAAATTTTTTTTATCGAAGTAATGCATATAAGGAATATTCTGAAGAAAGGGTATTCCTTATTTTGCTATTTACAATTATATTTTAGATGGTACAATAAAGTTGTAACAGAACGACTTAAATATAACAGAAAGGTATTAGATATGAATATAGCTGCTTACTGCCGTGTCTCCACTGATAAAGCTGACCAGCTCAACAGTCTGGAAGCTCAAAAGCAATTTTTCTCTGAGTACACTCAGCGTACTGGTGACAACTTAGTTAGATTATATGCAGATGAGGGTATTTCAGGCACGAAAATTAAAAATCGTAAAGAATTTTTACGCATGATGGCTGATGCAGAGCATGGACTATTTGATATGGTAGTTGTAAAGGACATCTCTCGCTTTGCCAGAAATACCGTAGACCTTCTGCAGAATGTCCGCAAGCTGAAAGCATTGGGGATCGAAACACAGTTTTTGACAGCCAACATGACCAGCATGGGCAACAGCGAATTTGTGCTGACGATTTTCGGCGCACTGGCGCAGGAGGAAAGTGCGAATACTTCTAAGCGTGTGAAATTCGGCAAGAAAATGAATGCAGAAAAAGGACGAGTTCCGAATATTGTGTACGGATATGATAAAACCATCGGAGATTACTTTAATTTGGCAATCAACGAGGAAGAAGCAGCTGTTATCAGGCAGATTTATAAATGGTATATCGAAGAAGGATATGGTGCCGCCAAAATTGCGAATATGCTGAATGCCAAGGGCATCCGGACAAAGCGTAATTGCCAGTGGAGCCAGAATGCGACGTGCCGGATTTTAACGAACGAACTTTATACCGGAAAAATCATCAACGGTAAGCAGGAAGTAGCTGACTTCCTGACTGGACAGAGAACGGAAAAAGATGAAACGGAGTGGATGGTAACAGAACGTCCGGAACTGCGGATTATTGAGCCGGAAATGTACGAAAAGGCACAGGAGATTTTGGAAGTGCAGAAGCAAGACTTTTAAATTAACAAAGGAACGGCAGAGCAATAAGTATTTGTTTTCTACTTTAATCAAATGTAAGGAGTGTGGCTGGTAATTCCGACGAACTGTTCGTACTTATAAGAATACTTATATTCGCTGGGTATGTTCCGGTCATAATGGACGTGGGGCGGATAGCTGCCCGAATGCTCAGACAGTGGACGAGGAAGAACTGATTGAAGTTCTGTCCGAATACTTTTCCGAGCTGCTAAAAGCAAAGAAAAATGTAATTCGTCACGTAACAGGCGAATTCCAGAGGGTTTACAAAGCCAAGGATGAGAACCTGAATTACGAAAAGGAATTGAACGCACAGCTTCACAAGCTTCAAAAAATGCGTCAGAAATACATGGATATGTACACCGATGATCTCATTACACGTGAGGAACTGAATGAAAAAATCGGCGGCACAAAACAGGAAATCGAGCGTCTGGAGAATGAGCTGAAAATGGTTGCTTATCATCTGACAAAAGGTGAACAACTGGAAATAATCTTGAATCGCACGTTTAAAGAGATTGAAGATATTTCCGATGTTCACCAGATGACCAATGCACAGCTTAAACGGATTATCCAGAAAATTGAAGTAGACAAGGATGGTAACGTAGATATTTACTTACTTTTTGGACGAATCTTCAGGTGGATTTAGGCTTAGCCAGATGAAACCGTTCTAATTAGTGACAACCAAACATATTTAGTATTGAATCGGGAGATTTGCGACAGTTAAGGAGATGCCAGAGGGAGAAATATGAGGGAAAATTAGGAAGAGTGGCAGATGAGGATCTGAGGAATGATAAGAATATTGCAATTATTGTTATAACACTTGCATCCAGAGCGGCAATTCGCGGAGGATTAGTCCGGAACTTGCTTTTACAATGGCAGACAATTATATATGTGACATCGAAAGACAGAAAGACAAGAAGGTTATCGCAAAAAAAGCAGAAGAATATGAAGAGGAATTTGCAAGACAAGTAATGGAGGCGAAAAAATCACCGGAAACTAATCATTATGTTGAGAAAGCAAAAGATTATATTTATAAACACCTTCACAATGTAGATATTCATCGTGTATGGGAAGAAACTGGGATAAACGGTGATTACCTGTGCAGACTATTCCAAAAATATGAAGGATGTTCTGTGGAGAAATATATACGAAAAGAAAAATAAAACAGGCAAAGGAATTATTACAATATTCAAATTATCAGATACAGGAAATTTCGGAATATTTATCATTTTCGAATCAGAGTTCTTTTACTAAGTGCTTTAAACTTGAAACTGGAATGACTCCAAAGGAGTTTCGGAAAAGCTGTTTTAAGCAAACCAGGTAAGTACTCTGCCTCAATGGCGAATAACAAAAATTCTGCGCATCGCAAAGTGTATTACTGAGAGCGGTGAGAGGGGACAGTAACCAGAGGATAAAACGGTGAGAAGTACAAACTGTAGAAAGTCGTTGCAGGCAAAAAATGTTCGGTAAAATAGTATATAAATACTTAAACCTCGATTATATTCAAAGATATAAAAGCGCGCTGAGTATTATTTCAGGAGGTAATCGGTATGAAATACCATGTAAATTCGAAAAGAGTAATAGGAAAACGAAGTCCCATGTTATATGGGCATTTTATCGAGCATTTTCACAGACAGATTTATGACGGGATTTATGATCCGGGAAATGAATTATCAGATGAGGAAGGATTTCGCAAGGACATCATTGAAGCGATGAAGAAAATCAAAGTCCCTGTTTTGCGTTGGCCGGGAGGATGTTTTGTATCTTCTTACCATTGGAAAGATGGGGTGGAGAGAATAGGCAGCCATTTTTTGATAAAGCATGGCGTGTAGAGGATCCGAACACGTTTGGGACAGATGAATATATTCATATGTGCAGAAAAATAGCCTGTGAACCTTATATCTGCACCAATGCAGGAACCGGAATAGCAGAAGAAATGAGTGACTGGGTAGAATATTGTAATCTTGAAAATGAAGGTAAATATGCAAAATGGAGAATTGCTAATGGAGAGGAACAGCCATACAATGTAAAATATTGGAGCATCGGAAATGAAAATTATGGAAATTGGGAGATAGGTGCGAAAAGTTCTGAAGAGTGGTGGCGACTTGTAAAGGAATCTGCAAAATGATAAAGCACGTGTCACCGACAGTAGAATTATCAGCAG